>Ga0209640_10004276_pt1 | contig 12561 bp, 12 predicted proteins | sample RifCSP10_1_FD_184018 | JGI IMG/M metagenome (GOLD analysis project Ga0209640, IMG submission 184018) | Soil microbial communities from Rifle, Colorado - Rifle CSP2_sed 10_1 (SPAdes) (version 2) | ecosystem: Environmental > Terrestrial > Deep subsurface > Rock core/Sediment | place: Rifle... | reverse complement strand
ATTGCCTCTCGCCTCAATTTCATTGCCGCTACTGCACCAGCCGGAGCCTTGTCACGAGCGCCGATCGTGGCGCCGGGGCTGGATTCGGAGGAGCCGGATCCACCTCGCAGGCGTAGTAGCCGAAGATCGCGCGAAACGCTCCGGAATTTTGAGGAATGGTCTCACTGGTGCCGGTCCCGTTGGGGGGAGGGCACAGCGGATCCCAGGCGTTGTCGACGGGGTTGCGGTTCCTGACAGCGCACTGGCCACGGTTGATGACTTGCGTCATGATGAACCGTGTCCAGCCAATAATCTCGTGGGCGCCGGTAATTGCCTGTGGCGGACACCCGCCGTTCTCGCTAGTGTTGAGAACCGGGACATAGACCTCCCACCCCGGCCCTTGATAAGCAATCTCGCCGTAGGCGTTCTCTAAGACGATCGGATTGTTCAGGGTGGCGTTATACTCGTTCACGAAGATCGGCTCCAGGGTGTCCATCACATTCTGGATCATGCCGTTATTGGTCCCGAGGGGTTCTCCCACTTCAAGTGTAGAGGACGGACACGTGCCATCCGCCATGGCGTTGATGAGTTGCCTGAGATAGCTCCCGCTCGGTGTCCCCTGACCATCGAGGTTTACCCAGGCCGCCGTGTTGGTGCCGGACGGGGCGCCAGGGTTCTGACCGCTGCTGGAGATGAAGCTGATCGGCACACCGCATCCCTGCGAGTTGAAGGCTCCAGCGTCGGTGAAGGGACAGTCACTGAGCCCAATCGGGAAGACGCACGTGTTCTCCGGTGGGCTCGCGGGGGGGTTTGAGGTGGCGATCGCCTCTGCCCTCACCGACAGGGTGGTGAACCCCAAAAACGCGAGGAACGACGTGGGAATCGTGGTCCTATACTGGCACTTGACGGCGTTCACCCGGGTGCCGTCCAGGGACGGTTGGAAGCGGGGGACAACAGTCGGGTCCCAGATCCCCAGGACGATATCCCCGGTGGAGGCGTTTGCGTCATTCAGGTTCAGAGTAACGGGTCCGACCCGGTAAGGGTTCAAGGCGCCATAGTTTTGCGCAAACGCGCGGGTGACTGGGAAGACCGTGTCGTTGAAGCCGAGCTTCCCCGCTCCGGCCAACGCGGCAGCGTCCATGCTCCGCTGGAGTTCGCCTCTGGCAGAGGCGTGATAGGCGAGGTCGATGGCAAGTCCCCCCATGACGAAGAGGAAGACCAATACGATGAGCGTAAAGACCAGCACAGTCCCCTGCTGATTCCTAAACCTCCAACCCTTCATCCCTCGCCCCTTCCCTCCCGGCATTGCCGCCCCTCATGATCCTCCCTCTCACTATCGTGTCTCCTCGAAACGAACGTTCTCGACCTCGTACCACGGGATGTCCACGCGTCCCTTTGGCGTCAGCCCCCGCAGGACCACCGTACCCAGATTCACGTAATCCCCCTCGACCCGGGACCCGTCCACCAGCTCCGCCACGGCCGAGTAGCGGAAGTGGGTCGGCGCCACGTAGGGGGGCAGCGGGCTCTGCTGAACCGGCTGTCGGACGAATTGCAGCGTGCGGATGTTGGAGAGCGGGATCTGCGTCTCGACCCCGTGCCGGGAGAGGGTGACCGCGTCTGTCTGCCGGTGACCCTGCTGCGGTTCCGGCTTCTTCTCGAAAGCGGCCTTCAGGCTCGCGACCGGGCCAGCCATCTGGATCGCCTGCGCGGGGGGCCCCGCGGGGGCGGCCTCTTCCTCGGGCACCGTGGGCATGATCGTGTAAAAGATTTCGAGGGAGGGTTGGCTGAGCCGCCACGATTCGCCCGTCCACGTTCGGACTTCGGCGATCACATCCTGCGCCGTTGCTATAGTGGCAGTGCCTGTCAGCCCCGCCAATGCCGCCAAGCCGATCACAATCTTCGTCTTCATCTGTCCCTCTCCTTTACCTTACTCCGAGTCCGACCCCCTTGAAGGCCTCTACCAGCCGCATCAAGGACGGGGCCAGGGTCACCAAAAAGAAGACCGGAAATAAGAAGATGGCAGTGGGGAAGAGCATCTTGAGCGGCGCCAGCTGGGCCAGCTCCTCCGCCCGATGCCGGCGCTTCACCCGGGCCGACTCGGCGTGGACGCGGAGGGTCTTGCCGAGGCTGGTGCCCAGCCGCTCCGTCTGGATGAAAGCCCCCACCACCGCCTTCACCTCATCCGTCCCTGTTCGCTCCCCCAGCGCTTGCAGCGCCTCCGCGCGCGGCCGTCCCGCTCTCATCTCGAGGTGCATCCGGAGCAATTCCTGATGAAGGGGGCTCCGCTGCACTTCCGGCTGCTCCGCAATGCGGGCGACGGCGGCATCGAAACCCATGCCGGCCTCGACACACACCATCAGGAGATCTAAGACATTCGGCAGGGCATGGAGGATCTCGCGCTGGCGAGCCCGGATGCGCCTGCGTAACCAGTAATTGGGGAGTAAGAAGCCCAGCCCGGCCAGGATGATGGAGGATGGCAGGACGTACGGCAAGGCCCGCGTGAGGCCGTAGAGGGTGGAGGCGTAGCCGCTGAGGATCGCGAGCCCCATCTTGGCGCCGATGAACAGGGTGACGGCGCGCGGGTTCTGGTAGCCGGCCCAGACGAGGTGCTGGCGCACCCGTGACACCCTGATCTTATCGCGGGGACGAAAGACCCGACCCAGGCGCTCAAGTACTCGTTCCAGCCAGCCGCGGGCCTCCTCTTCCCACCGGAGGATGGATGCACCCGCCGCCTGAGGTGACAGCTGCCGAAGCCGCTCGGCGCGCAGGGCGAACCACCGCCGAAGCAGGAAGACCCCTACCAGGCATGACACTCCCGCGACGACGAGAAATGAGAGGGCCGCATACCTCACCGGGTCCATAGCCACCTCACACTTTGATATTCGCGATCCGCCAGATCAGGAAGGTGCCGATCGCCTCGCTGACGAGCCCCGCCGCGATCAGGGGCGGGCCGTGGGGCGAATTCAAGAGCGGGTCGAAGAACCCCGGATTCATCAACTGGAAGATGGCTGTGAAGACGAACGGGCCCACCCCCACGACCACCGCTGTCCACCGGGCCTGGGCGGACAGGGTCCGGGCGTGGCTGAGGAGTCGAAAGCGTTCGCGGATGACCTCGCTCAGGCGGTCCAGGATCTCGGCCAGGTTACCGCCAGCGCTTCGCTGGATCGCGATGGCCGTGCAGAAGAATCCGGTGTCATCCGTCGGCATGCGCCGCCGAAGCCCAGCAAGGGCATCGCCCGGATCAACCCCCACCCGGATCTCCTCGCCGACGCGCCTGAACTCCTGGGCGGTGGGGTCCGGCATCTCCTCAGCGACCACCTGGATGGCCTGGCTCAAGGCGTACCCCGAACGGATTGACCGGGTCAACATGTCCAGAGCGTCGGGAAACTGCTTATCGAACAGTTGCAGTCGCCGAAAGCGCCTGTAGAAGAGGCGGCAGACCGGAATGGAGCCCGCGATGAACCCCACGAGCACTGCCCACCCGATCCGTCCCGTGCGCAGCCAGGCCGCGCCCCCTCCGAGGAGGGCATAGGTGCCGATCAAGAGGAGGAGCTCGTTTGCCCCTCCGCTGTCGCCCGCTTGCTCGGTGAGGGCCGTGAGCCACCTCTGGAACGGTATCCGGTTGGCGACAGCCCCCCATCTCGAGCGCGCCTCGTGGGTACCCGGGCGCAGGAGCTCCGTATCGGTCTTGGAGGTGACGTGGCCGCCCTGTCCCAACCGTTCGCGAATCCTGCGACGGTGGGCGGACAGCCACCAGAGCCCGACGATGAGCGTCACGACCCCCAGGAACGTCAGCCCCGCAATGACCCGGACCAGCTCCACTAGCGCACTCCCTGTCGCCGGGACGGATCGAAGACCTTGGGATCGACCTGAATGCCTGCGCTCTCCAGCCGCTCGGCGAACTTGGGCCGCACCCCGGTGGCCCGGTGGAAGCCCAGGACGCGACCCTCTTTGTCGATCCCCTCCTGCTCGAAGAGGAAGATGTCCTGCGTGGTCACGACGGCTTCCTCCATCCCGGCGATCTCGGTCACGCGGATGACCTTGCGGGTCCCGTCGCTCAGGCGGGATACGTGGATGATCATGTCGAGCGCGGAGCTGATGTACTCCCGCATCGCGCGGACAGGCAGGGAGATGCCGGACATCAGCATCATCGTTTCGAGCCGAGAGAGCGCGTCCCGTGTGGAGTTGGCGTGTACGGTGGAGAGCGACCCATCATGGCCCGTATTCATCGCCTGGAGCATGTCCAAGACCTCCGGGCCCCGCACCTCCCCCAGGATGATGCGGTCCGGGCGCATCCGGAGCGCATTCCGCACCAGATCCCGCTGCGTGACCTCGCCCCGGCCTTCGATGTTCGGGGGACGCGTCTCCAGGCGGACCACATGGTCCTGCTGGAGTTGCAGCTCAGCCGAGTCTTCGATCGTGACGATCCGCTCGGTGGAGGGGACCGCGTTCGAAATGACATTCAACAGGGTGGTCTTCCCGGCCCCCGTTCCGCCTGAGATGAGGACGTTGAGGCGGGCTCGGACGGCGGTGGTGAGGACCTCGGCCAGGGCCGGCGTGAGGGTCCCAAACGCGATAAGATCCGGCAGCCGGAACGGCTCTATGGCAAAGCGGCGGATCGAGAGCACGGGGCCTTCCAGTGCGAGCGGCGGGATGATGGCGTTCACGCGGGAGCCGTCGGGCAGGCGCGCGTCCACCATAGGGGTGGATTCATCCACCCGCCGGCCCACTCGCGAGACGATCCGCTCGATGGTCTGGAGCAGGTGGGCGTCGTCCCGGAAGGCGATGGTCGTACGCTCGAGCTTGCCCCGCCGCTCGACGTACACCTCCTTCGGTCCGTTCGCCAGGATGTCCGACACGGTGGGGTCCTGCATGAGTGGCTCGATCGGCCCAAGCCCGAAGGTCTCGTGGTGGATGTCTAGGACGAGTTGGTCCCGATCCGCTCGGGTGAGCGGGGTCTCCTCCTCCACCAGCATGTCCTCGATGATCCGCGTGATCTGCTGCCGGATCTGCTCCGTCGGAAGGATGTCTAGCTTCGAGAGGTCGATCCGCTCGATCAGCTGGCCATGGATCCGGGCCTTGAGGTCGTCGTAGGCCCCGTCGCCCAGGCCCTGCCTCTCACCGGAATCTCCCCGGGGAGCGGGTCCCGTCGGTTTCTCCTGCCGACCGGGAAACAGTCGCATTTACTTTTCTCCGCGAATCGCCTTGGGAATCCATGGCAGGCGGAAGGCCGTGCGCGCAGGCGCAGGCTCTGCGCCTGGTGCCAGCCCGCTGACGAGCCGGTCGGACAGCTCCCGCAGGCTCTTGGCGATCTTCGACCGGGGGGAGGCCGTCACCACGGGCTCCCCGCGGTTGATCGCCGTCACGACGGTGGGGTATTCACTCGGCGTCCTCCAGTAGATGGACACTCCGAGCATTTCCCGGACGTGCCTGAGGGTGATATCCTCCCCGGTCCCGTCGCGCATCACCACGATGCGGATCCTTTTGGGGTCGAGCCCGAGGTGGCGGAAGGCCGCGAGCCCCGCCGCGCCGGAGCGGAGGGCGGAGACGTTGGGACTCACCAGGAAGAGGATCACGTCAGAGGCCTCGAGCGCCGCGATCGTGCCGGGATCCATATCGTGGGGAAGGTCGAGGACCACGTGCTCGAAATAGGAGCGCAGGATCTGGAGGCCAACCTTGATCTGCTCGCCGGCGACCTTGACTCGCTCCATCCGCGACGGCCCCGGGAGCACCCAGAGCCCGCTCCCGTGCTTCGTGAGGAGCCCCTTGAGGAAGGGCTCATCCAACCGTCCGGCGTGCTCAAAGGCGTCGAGGGTGGAGTAGGTGGGCCGCAGGTTCAGGAAGGTCGCCACGTCGGACTGGCGAATGTCCAGGTCTACCAGGAGCACGCCCCCGGGGGCGCTCTCCGTGAGGCATACGGCCAGATTTGTGGCAATCGTGGTGACGCCGACCCCCCCCTTTGTGGAAAAGACTGAGGTGACCTTTCCCTGTCGATGTTCAGTCGCAGCTCTCCGGTGGAAGCGGGCCATCTTGGCGAGGGCCGCCAGCAGCTCGTCCTGTTTCACTGGCCGGCCGAGGAAATCGAAGGTGCCCGCCCGGATAGCCCGGATCACCAGTTCGGCCGATACGCTGGCCGCGGTGGCGAGGATGGCCGTGTTGGGCAGGGCGCGGGCTAATTCCTCGATGGCGGAGAGCCACTCCCCCTCAGCCTTGCCCCCTTGCTCGGTGGGGACCTCCAGGATGACGAGGTCGGGGCGGTAGGGAGCGGCCCCTGCGACGGCCTCCGCGATACGCGAAAACTCGGCCACCACCAGCGATGACGTCGCCAGCAGGATCTGCCGCACGCCGGCGCGCGAGGCGGGGTCAGAGTCCACAAGGATCACCCGCAGGAACTGGCTCATGCGTGCCTCCGCCCACTGGGCCTACAGGTCGCTCCGGCCGAGGGGGCGCTCCACAACCTCGCCGACGCCGGGGATCCCCGGCAGCAAGGTGAACTCGCTCTTCTCCTCCTCGCGCATCTCCATCAGCTTGGTGGGATCCGGGACCCTCGGGTCGCCGGGCGGGACCCCCTTGACGAGTTTCACCGTCACGAGGAACAACAGCTCGGACTCGTTGTTTCGAAACCGCACGCTCCGGAAGAGCGCACCAAGGATGGGAATGTCCCCCAGGAGCGGGACCTTGGCGACGGCCTGCCGGATCTCATTGTTGATGAGCCCGGCGATAGCGAAACTTTCGCCGTCCTTTAAATTGACCGTCGTCGAGGCCATGGTCTTCCGGATCGTGGGGACCTGGAAGCCGGCGGAAACCAGGCCCTGGGCGAAGTCGAGCGACGAGACCTCAGGCTGGACGGCCAAGTTGATCCTGGTCCCGTCCACGACCACGGGGAGGAAGGTGAGGCTGACGCCGAACGGCTTGAACTCGATCGTGATGGCGCCGGCCGCGGCCCCGGCCTGGGCGACGGGGAAGGGGAACTCGCCACCGGAGAGGAAGCTGGCCTTCTTGCCACTTTCGGTGACCAGGTTGGGCTTGGCCAACACCCGGAGCAGATCTCGCTCGGCCAGGGCCCGGACCAGCCCCGCGAAGTCCCGGTCTGGAGAGGCGAAGAAGAGGTTGGCGAGATCGGTGAATTGCATCTCGGGAGACTGGATCGTCGGGGATTCCACAACATTCGCTGCCGCCCCAATAAGCCCAATCGGCGGGAAGAAGGGGGTGCCGGGAAAGAAGGCGCCCTGGAACGTGCTTCCCAGGAACCTGGCGCTGAAGCCGAGCTCGCGCAAGGCCGAGCGTAACACCTCGGCTACCTGGACCTGGATCATGACCTCCTGTGGCTTGACGTCCCGCACGGTGAGGAGATTGATGACCTTGCCTTTGGGGGTGAAGACCGACGCGACCTCGCCGGCTGACGAGACGAGGTCGTCGCTGGTGACCGCGCCGTGCAGGATGATGGCGTTCTGCGCCGGGCGCACCTCGATTTCGTCGCGGGGAGCGATCTGCTTCAGCCGCTCTTGGAGGAGCGCGATGTCGGTCTGGACTACGAGATCGAAGAAGAGGGTCTTTTTCGGGTAGAAGACCACCAGGGACGTCACGCCGACGGCTTTGCCATTAATGAGGATCTGGTTTGGGGTAACGACGAAGACGTCGGCAATGTTCGGATCGGTGACCGATACCCGGTCGAAGCGTTCCTTGACCTCGATCACCTGGGACTTGCCGATGGTCACGTCGATCCGAACCAGCCCCTGCTCGGCCGCTGCGGCGGACAACCAACAGCCGATCACCAGGGCCGAGATGATCACACGTCCCGGCCACGTGCGGCTTGCACAGTTGAGGCGTTTCGTATGCATAGGCTCTCCCCTGGTCTCAGGGAACGTTGGCGCCAACCCACACATCACCCGCGCGCTGGGTGAACTGGTAATCCGTCACCTTGCCCCCTCGCATGACCGAGATCTTGTGGGCGGGGGATCGAGGCTGTTCGGCGACCCGAACCTCGGTCGGCTTCGGCCCTGGGACGGCCGGGTCCTGGCCGAGGAGTGTCGCCCGAGTGACCCCGGGCGTGGCGACGGTCTGGTTGTCGCCGAAATGCCGCGTGGCGAGCATCAACTTCCCCGAGGTGTGACCCAGTGCCAGGCGCTCCGCTTGTTGCGGTGTGAGGGCGAGGGTGATCGTCGTGACCCTGACCGGCTTTTTGTCCTGCATCTCGACGGTCTGCCCCGCCGCAATGACCGGGACGTTTTGCAAGATCACCTTGGCCATTGGCTCCCCGCTCCCCTTGGTTAAACTCACCAGAACATCCACGCGGCTGTTGGGCTGGATCAACCCACTCTCCTCGACTGCCTTGTCAACAGTGATCGTCACCGCCCGGAGGCCCTCCGGGACCAGCATCGGGAGGAGCGAGGTCCGCGTGGCGGCCTCCTTGTCAATCAGCTTTGTCTCTATCAGGGGTTCCCCGGCGACGAGGGAGCTGCGCACCACCCGCCCTTCGGCCTGGGTGACCGTCCTCAAAGCGCCCGAAGGCAGTGCGCTCTTGGGCCAAGGGACGAGGTTCACGTGGCGACTCGTCACGGACTCCCCGACTCCCATGTTCACGGCGACGACGATGATCTCCTCGGACCCCTGCTTGCCGGCCTCCACCGTGATCCTGTGCATGACGGCCTGATATACAAAGGCGGCGGCTAGGAGCCCCGCCAGGGAGGCGAAACATATGACCAATACGAGTCGGCGACGCACAGCACTCCTCCTATTCGTATCGCATCGTGGCACTTTGCGTGAGGTTTAGGCTCCCGAGCACCGGCGGCAGGAAACCTGGCACGACTGTTTGGAACGTCACGCTGACAGTCGCCGTGACGGGCGAGTCGGCCTGGCACGGCGCCGCGCACACGACCGAGACGCTCGTGGGGGCCAGGTTGGCCGAGCTGAGGACCGCGTTGATCCGGTTGACGGCGGGGGTCGGATCGAAGGGATCGGTGACGACCCCTGTCCGGGCCCCCTCCCGGGCCGCGCTGGTGACAATATTGAAGGTGAGCCAGGCGCGGCTCAGCTCGACGATCGCGAAAAAGACCAGGAGGAGGAACGGGAGCACGATGATGAACTCCACCATTGAGGCTCCTCGCTGGTCAGCCAGTTGGCGCGTGCGGTCCACGGCTACCCTATCTCTATAGGGGTAGGGACGGCCCGAGAGCACCCTGCCGGAGCGCCCGGGCCGCCAAGTGGATTTTACGTTCCAGCCCCTCATTAAAGGACAGCGTTAACGGCGGCCATTATGTTCGCAGCCAACGTCGTAAGCCCGCCCGACAGCGGACCGGCAGGCGCGGCGTAGATGAGTAACGCGACGGCAGCGAGCAGGCCGACGATGATCATCCACTCCGCCGTCTCGGCCCCCCGCTCATTCCACAGTGAGCGAAGCCGATCGCGCAGGTACCCAGTAATGCTCAACATTGGTGTCTCCATTGGTGTCTCCTCCCTCCTTCATGTCGATGTCACGTTCCGGATAGATTCGATGTCCTTTGGTTCCCTTTCCCCTTCCCGATAGCACCCCCCCTTCCTCCCCCGTGCCCTCAGCCCACGCGTATCAACCCGGCGACAGGGGTCACCGCGTGTGTAATCACTTGAGGAACTGTGTGATTTCTCTCTGTTTTACCCGGTTCATGAGATACCGGGCCGGCCCCGCTTTCCCCCGCCGAGCCAGAATGAGGCCACGGTCCAAGAGAATTTCTAGCGACTCCCTCACCTCGTCGACGGTTCGTTCGATGCGCGTCCGTTCCAGCCACCATCTGGCGATCCCTTCAAGGGAGTCCTCGGCGTGGGGGTTATTGATGAGGTACTGAAGAATTTCCCGGGCAATCTCCTTTTTACTTTGCTCCTCGTACACCCGCCGTCCCATGAGCTTCTCCGTCATAGATGTGGCCCGGCCGCCCCTCAGCTCACGCTTTACCAGGGATTAAGAGTGCACGGTTAGTGCCAGGCGGTCCGAGTTCGGGAAGGCTATGATTTTAAAGGCAGAGGAAGGAGAAACCGACTCTTCGAATGGCGCCGATGGGTGACCACCGCCCCCCGGGCCAAAGTGGCGCCTAGCGAGATAACTCATTGATCCGATTAAGGACCGGTCGGTGGGGGCGGAAAGCCCCGGGGGTGGGGGATATTTACCCCACTCTACGGGCGCCTGTCCACATGGAAGGGTCCAGGCGGTGCTTCCGGATCAGCCGGCGGAATGTGCTGCGGTCCTGGCGTGCGGCCTGGGCCGCGCGCGTGATGTTGCCGTGATGGGTTTCGAGGAGCGCCGACAAGTACCTGCGCTCGAATCGGGTAATGGCCTGGGTCTTCGCGGCGCGGAACGACTCATCCGGGGCATGCTCGGACGGTCGAAGCGACCAGGGGAAGTCCCCAGCGCCGATCAGCTTCGGCGGGTTCATCACGACGAGCTGCCGGACCATATTCTCGAGTTCACGCACGTTACCGGGCCAGTGGTACTCGCGCATGGCATGGAGCGCGTCGGGCGAGAAGCCCCAGCATCCGTTCCCCGTCTTGCACCGCTCCAGAAAGAACTCCGCCAGTAGCCCGATGTCGCTTACCCGCTCCCGCAGAGGCGGGATGTGGATCATCACAACGTGCAGGCGATAGAAGAGGTCCTCGCGGAAGGACCTCGCGCGGGCCTTCTCCCTGAGGTCGGTGTTGCTCGCTGCCACGACCCGCACGTTGGCCTTGACACTCCGGGGAGAACCCAGCGGCCGGTAGGTCCGATCCTCGAGGAAACGTAGGAGCTTCGCCTGTGCCGTGAGGGGCAGGGCGTTGATGTCGTCCAGAAAGAGTGTCCCTCCCTCCGCCTCCGCGATGAGACCCGGTTGGTAAGACCGAGCATCAGTGAAGGCCCCCCGGTGGTGGCCGAAGAGCTCGTTTTCGAATAGGTCAGGCGGAATGGCGCCGCAGTTGACGGGAACGAGGGGTTTCGCCGCCCGCCCGCTCAAGTAGTGGATTGACTGCGCCGTCAGTTCCTTGCCGGTGCCGGTCTCCCCGGTCACAAGGACAGTGACGTCGGCCTTGGCGACTTGCCGAATCTGCTCCTTGACCGCCTGCAGCGCCGGCTCCACTCCAATGAGCCGGTCGAGCCCCATGGACTCCTGCAGACGAACCTTGGCTCGTTCAGTTTCTGCCTTTATGTCGAGCGGCAGGAGGCGCCGGACCCTGGCGAGGAGCTCGGGCCCTCGTATCGGGCTGACGAGAAAGTCCGTCACGCCTGGGGGCAGCCGGTTGATGGCCGAGATGTGGTTCTCGTTGAGCACCGGGAGCAGGTGCACCCCTGGGACCTTGGTGTGGAGCTCCGTGAGGATGGTAGGAGGGTCGAGACCTGGGGGGAGAATGGGGATGATGAGGTCTGCCGACGGATCCGCCGCAGGCTCCAGAGATACGAAGTAGCCACCAGCTTCCAGCAAGATCTCCCGCACCTGGGCTGCGAGCTCAGGATGCTGTAGGTCCAGGACGAGAATGCGTGGGGAGAGTGGGGGATGCTCTCGGGAGATTAAGGTGCCAGCCATAGCTTGTCTCCAACCCGCACGTTGGTTGCGACCTTGGGAAGAAGAAGCTCGGCACTCTATCGGTATTCGCTACAATGCCTCTCTTCGCCGCTGGCAGATCTTCTTCAAATTCCTCTTGCCTCTCCGTTCGAGAAATGTTTCTTCTTAGGGCCGAGAACAGCGCTGAGGGAGAAAATACTCTGTGCTCAGACCTAAAACGCCCTCGGGCCATACTCCGCCCCGAGGGCGTCTCAATGTTTGGTGCGCCCTTAATGGTGCCGGTGCTAGGCTAGGAGCCATCCCTATCCCGGCTTCATGCTCATACTCCCTACCGAGTTTAGCCACTCCCTTCTCTGTCGCTACCAGCGGAGTTCTCGTAGTTTTCTTCCTTCTCTAGCAGCGTGAGGTTCAAGCTCCATGCCAAGATGAAACCGGACCGCCAGATCCACGCGATAAGTCTCTTCTTTCAAGAGGTTACAGCCATTGATCCGAGACGCAGTGGGGGCCGCCGCGCGGAGGGTTTAGGCCGAGAGAGGTGAAAAATGTGCATAGCTGTCTGTTAATCCTAACGATAGGTCCTGAAATACATGAAAAATTATTCCACGATCCTGTAGGGTGAATATGTTGCACTTCGCGCAATTTTTGCATACCCAAGACCTGCCAGGAATAGCCGTAGGGTCTGCTCGATGCCTTGAGCAAACGCCTTGACGGAAAGCTCTCTCTCCTTCATGATCGCCCGATACCAATCTGGCCAGCAGTTGGCGTCCTCCGCTTGTGGGCCGGACCCAGTCTGTGTAAGGGGCATCAGATGCCAGCCGCCCTCTCACGAACCCCGGGATAAGGGAGTGAGATTCATGACGCAGCTCGTCCACACCCGAAGGGGCGGCCGTCAAGGTTTGAACCACCGCTGGTTGTGGCTTGGAGCCAGTGTCCTATTCCTAGGGCTCGGGGCTGCGGCTGTCGACGCCGGCCCGCTCGACACCGAGGACACCAAGACTTTGGAGCCCGGACAGGTCGAGTTCGAGCTGCGGGGCGACTACGAGAAGAGCCCAGACGAGAAAGTATGGTCTCTCACCAC
>Ga0209640_10004275_pt1 | contig 12562 bp, 8 predicted proteins | sample RifCSP10_1_FD_184018 | JGI IMG/M metagenome (GOLD analysis project Ga0209640, IMG submission 184018) | Soil microbial communities from Rifle, Colorado - Rifle CSP2_sed 10_1 (SPAdes) (version 2) | ecosystem: Environmental > Terrestrial > Deep subsurface > Rock core/Sediment | place: Rifle... | reverse complement strand
GCACCGCAGAGCGGCGGGGCGCAAGACTCTTCGAGCCGATCTGGCGATGTCGCCGCCTACTCGGCGGCGACCCTTCGGTAGGACGACGCGCCGACGCCACCACAGGATTCAGAGCTCCCCCCAACCCCCTCCCATCGGAATGGGAGGGGGAGAAGAGCGGGCAGCGGTCCAGACGACAGACGACAGCCAGGGGCGAAAGGCGATATCTCGTCGGCGACGCTTCAACTGGAAACTGGAAACCGGTGACCGGCGACAAGGTGCAAAACAGCTTCTTGTCCCATCCATCGCCTCCGTAGACTCAGTGAACCATGCCCCACGATCCGTTTGGAGCCGCCGAGACGATCAGCACCCCGTTGGGCAAGCGAGAGGTGTTCCGTCTGCAGGCCTTGTCATCATTCGGCGACCTCGAGGCCATGCCCTATTCGATCAAGGTGCTGCTCGAGGCCGTGCTCCGCAATCACGACGGAAGAACGGTACGCGACGAGGACGTCCAAGCCCTCGCCGGATACGACGCCTCCAAGATCGGCGACACCGAGATCGCGTTTCGGCCGGCACGCGTGGTGCTGCAGGACTTCACGGGTGTACCCGCGGTGGTCGACCTTGCCGCGATGCGCTCGGCGATCGTGCGAATGACCGCCGACCCTGCCGCGGCAAAGATGGTCAACCCGGTCGTCCCTTCGGACCTGGTGATCGACCACTCGGTCCAGGTGGACGCGTTCAATTCCCCCCTCGCCCTGCTGATGAACAGCGAGCGCGAGTTCGAGCGCAACAAGGAGCGCTATCAGTTCCTCAAATGGGGCCAGTCCGCGTTCGACAACTTCCGGGTCGTCCCCCCCGCCACCGGCATCGTCCACCAGGTGAACCTCGAGTACCTGGCGAAGGTCCTCTGGGACGACGGGCACCGGCTATTCCCCGACTCGCTGGTCGGGACCGACTCCCACACGACGATGATCAACGGCCTGGGTGTCCTCGGATGGGGTGTGGGTGGCATCGAAGCCGAGGCGGCGATGGTGGGCCAGCCGATCTACCTGCTCGTCCCCGAGGTGGTGGGGTTTCGCCTCGAAGGGTCCCTGCCCGAGGGTGCGACCGCCACCGACCTCGTGCTGCGCGTCACCGAAATGCTTCGATCCCACGGTGTCGTGTCGAAGTTCGTCGAGTTCCACGGGCCCGGGCTGGCGACCATGCCTGTCGCCAATCGGGCGACGATCGCCAACATGGCTCCCGAATACGGCGCCACGGTCGGCTTCTTCCCCGTGGACGAACAGACGACCTCCTACCTGCGGCTCACAGGCCGTGACGAAGCACTGGTGGAAGCGGTCGAGCAGTACTACCGGCTCCAGGGCCTGTGGCGTGATGACAGCCGTCCGGTCGCATACTCGTCGAGCTTGTCACTGGACCTCGCCACCATCCGACCGTCGGTCGCCGGACCTCGGCGGCCGCAGGACCGCATCGATCTCGGTGGCGTCAAGGCTGCCTTCGCCCTCGAGTTGCAGGGCGCCTACGCCGGGCGCGGTTCCGAGCCGGCCACAGACGTCGTCCTCGACGGCGCGTCGTTCGACCTCGCCAATGGCGACGTGGTGATAGCGGCGATCACGTCGTGCACCAACACATCCAATCCCGACGTGATGGTCGCCGCAGGACTAGTTGCCAAGAAGGCGAGAGAGCGCGGTCTCACCCGCAAGCCGTGGGTGAAGACCTCGTTCGCCCCGGGTTCGAAAGTGGTCACCGACTACCTGACAGAAGCGGGGCTCATGGGGGACCTCGAAGCACTCGGCTTCTATCTCGTCGGGTACGGCTGCACAACATGCATCGGCAACTCGGGCCCACTCCCGGAGCCGGTGAGCCGGGCGATCCACGACCACGATCTCGTGGCAGTATCGGTTCTGTCGGGCAACCGGAACTTCGAGGGCCGCATCTCCCCCGACGTCAGAGCCAACTTCCTCGCCTCGCCCCCGCTGGTCGTCGCCTATGCCGTGGCGGGCACCGTCGATCTGGACCTCACCGTCGAGCCACTCGGCCACGATCCGTCGGGCTCGCCGGTGTACCTGCGCGACCTGTGGCCCACCCAGCGGGAGATCGCCGACATCGTCGGCAGCTCGGTACGCGGCGAGCAGTTCCACGACGAGTACTCGGGCGTCTTCGACGGTACCGAGGAATGGCAGGCGGTCGAAGTGCCCACCGGGGACCTGTACGAGTGGGACCCCGATAGCACCTATATCCAGGAGCCTCCCTTCTTCGAAGGCCTCACCCCCGAGCCGTCGCCGATCAATCCGATTCATGGGGCGCGCGTGTTGGTGATGTTGGGCGACTCGGTGACCACGGACCACATCAGTCCGGCCGGATCGATCGGCGCCGACACACCCGCGGGGATGTACCTCCTGGAGCACGGTGTCGCCAAGCCCGACTTCAACTCATACGGGTCCAGACGAGGCAACGACCGAGTGATGACCCGGGGCACCTTTGCCAACATCCGCATACGCAACCAGTTGGCACCGGGCACGGAGGGCGGTCTCACCACCGATTTCACCGACGGCATCGTGAAGACCGTCTACGAGGCTGCCCAGTGCTATCGCGCGGCCGGGGTCCCCCTGGTGGTGATCGGCGGCAAGGACTACGGCATGGGCTCCTCGCGGGACTGGGCGGCCAAGGGCGCTTTCCTACTCGGGGTGCGTGCGGTGATCGCCGACTCCTTCGAGCGCATCCACCGATCCAATCTCGTGATGATGGGAGTGCTCCCCCTGACATTCCTTCCGGGGGCGAATGCCGACACCTACGGCCTCGACGGCACCGAGACCTACGACATCGAGGTCGGCGACGACCTCGTGCCCCGAGGCGAGATAGTCGTCACGGCCACCAGGGCGGACGGCACCACCGTGAGGTTCACCGCGGTGGCCAGGGTCGACACGCCGATCGAGGTCGAATACCTGAGGAACGGCGGCATCCTTCACATGGTCCTTCGGGGCATGGCCCGCCAGCATCGGTAGGGCGGATGGACCGCATCACCCTCCACGAGGTCGTCCTTCGATTCAAAGAGCCGCTGTCCACCGGGGACGGATCGTTCACCGAGCGTCGGTCGGTGTTGGTCGGTGTCCACCGGGCTGGAGAGACCGGGTGGGGCGAGGCACCTGCCTTTCCATCGGGGCGCTGGGGTTCCGCGGATGCCGCTTGGGATGCCCTGGCGGACCCCGCCGTAGCCGAGGGGGCAGTGCCGATTCCGCCGATCGCGTCGGCCGCGGTGGAAGCGGCCCGGGCCGATGTCGGAGCCCGGATCGACGCTGCTCCTCTCCACCGGGAACTGGGGGGTGTCGCCCGACCCGTGGTCGCCCGGCACACGCTCGGCCTGTACGACTCACCCGACGAGCTCGTTGAGCGGATCGGCGCCCTGGTGGAGACAGGGCTCGTGTCATTCAAGATCAAAGTGCGCCCGGGCTGGGACGTCGACTACGTCACGGAGGTTCGGAAAGCCTTCCGACGGGTCGATCTCTCCGTCGATGCCAACGGGTCGTACCACGACCCCGAGGATCCGGTATTCGAGGCGTTCGCCGCGTCCGGCGTCGACCTGATCGAGCAGCCGTTCCGCACCGACGACCTGGAGGCTCATGCCGCTCTCAAGGCACGTCGGATCCTTCCCGTGTGCGTGGACGAAACCATCCGATCTCCCGCCGATGCCCGCCGCGTACTCGCCGCGAATGCTGCCGATGTCCTCGCGGTAAAGGCGAACCGTCTGGGCCTATCGTCGACCTTGCAGATCATTTCGATCGCGGTTCCAGCCGGCGTCGGCGTCAAGATCGGCGGCACATTCGACACGGCTATCGGACGACGGCACCTCCTCGCCATCTCGACTCTCGAAGGTGTCGTCGACGCCGAGGTCGCACCGCCCCTGGGATACCTGGAGAGGGACGTCGCCTCGTACCCCCCTCTGGTTGCCGGGACGGTGACAGCGGACCGCCTCCCCGGCATCGGAGTGGATCCGGACCCAGACCTGCTGGATGCCGTGGAGGTCAGGAGGCTTTCGATTCCGTAGGCCAGCCACCAGCTGCCAGCTGCCAGCAAGAGGTCCCCCGTCACCCGTCGGCCGTCGCCCGTCACCGGTGACCCGTCGCGAGTTGCGCGACTCCTTCTGGAGTCTGGACCGCTGTCCGCTGCCCGCAGTCCGCTTCCCGCAAGAGGCGCGTCGGCGCGCTCTGTCGAATGACGAATCACGAATGACGAATGACGAATGACCGGCCTACACCCAATCCATGACCACCTTTCCGCACTCGCCCGACGCCACGGTGTCGAACGCCGCCTCGAAGTCGTCGACCGGGAAACGGTGGGTGATCACCGGAGAAACGTCGAGTCCGCTCTGCAGCATCGCCGCCGTCTTGTACCAGGTCTCGAAGATGCGACGCCCGTAGATGCCACGAACCGTCAGCCCCTTGAAGATCACGGCGTCGAGATCGAGTGTCACCGCAGCCGAGGGGATCCCGAGCACCGCGACCCGACCACCGTGGTTCATGACGCCGAGCAACTGATTGAACGCTGACTCGCTCCCCGACATCTCCATCCCGACGTCGAAGCCCTCTGTCATCCCGAGCACGTCCATCACGGGAGCGATCTCCCCCGACCGTACGTCGATCACCTCGTCGGCACCCATTCGCTTGGCTAGACCGAGGCGATAGGGGTTGAGGTCGCTGACCACGATGAATCGGGCTCCGATGTGGCGGGCGATGGCGGCCGCCATGACGCCGATCGGTCCCGCTCCGGTGACCAGCACGTCCTCACCGATGACGTCGAAGGCAAGAGCGGTGTGCGACGCATTGCCCAGGGGGTCGAGGACCGAGGCAACGTCGTCAGAGATGTGGTCGGGCACGGGGAACACATTCTCGGAGGGGATCACCACGTACTCGGCGAAGGCTCCCTGGCGGGTGACGCCGACACTCACGTGGTTGTGGCAGAAGTGGCGCCGTCCACCCTTGCAGTTGCGGCAGTGGCCGCAGGTGACGTGGCCCTCGGCCGAAACCCGCTGGCCCGCATGGAGGCTCTGCACCTCGTCGCCGAGCGCGGCGATCTCACCCATGAACTCGTGGCCAACCACCATCGGCACGGGGATCGTGGCTTCAGCCCATGGATCCCACCTGAAGATGTGCAGGTCGGTGCCACATATCGAGGTCTTCCGAACCCGAATCAGGACGTCGCGCGGACCGGCCTCGGGCACGCCGACGTCGTCCATCCACAGGCCGGGCTCGGCTTTTGCCTTGACGAGCGCCTTCATGCCACCACCCCCATCTCCCTGCCCACGGCCGTGAACGCGGCCACCGCCTGTTCGATGTCCTCCGCCGTGTGCGCTGCCGACATCTGGGCGCGGATCCTGGCTTGGCCCACCGGCACCACCGGGAATGAAAACCCGATCACGTAGATGCCGGCGTCGAGCAGCCGGGTGGCCATCTCGGTGGCAACCCTGGCGTCACCCAACATCACCGGGATGATCGGATGGCCGGTGCCGGCAAGATCGAAGCCGGCGGCGGTCATGCCCTCACGGAACAGGGCCGCATTCGACGCGAGCCGGGCCCTCAGCTCATCCGACTCTTCGATGAGATCCAGAGCCCTCAGCGTGGTCGCGGCAATCACCGGCGACAGCGAGTTGGAGAACAGGTAGGGCCGTGAGCGTTGGCGGAGCCACCCGATGATCTCTCCGCGACCGCTGGTGTATCCGCCCGATGCGCCACCGAGTGCCTTTCCGAACGTGCCCGTGAGGATGTCCACCCGGCCCTCGGCACCCGTCGCCTCCGGTGTCCCCCGGCCATGTGCGCCGACGAACCCGACGGCGTGTGAGTCGTCGACCATCACGAGCGCGTCGTGACGCTCGGCGAGTTCGCAGATTCCAGCGACGTCGGCGAGCACCCCATCCATCGAGAACACTCCGTCGGTGGCAACAAGCCGATAGCGGGACCCCGACGCCTCCGAGAGGCGATGCTCTAGCTCCTCCATGTCGCCATTGGCGTAGCGATGACGGTCCGCCTTGCACAGTCGAATCCCGTCGATCACCGAGGCGTGGTTGAGGGAGTCCGAGATCACCGCGTCGTTCTCGTCGAGGATCGTCTCGAACAGCCCGGTATTGGCGTCGAAGCACGACGAGTACAGGATCGTGTCGTCGGTGCCGAGGAAGGCGGACACCCGCTCCTCCAGCTGGCGATGAACCGTCTGGGTTCCACAGATGAACCGGACCGAGGCCATTCCGTAGCCGTAGGCGTCGAGCGCCGCCTTGGCGGCTTCGACCAGAACCGGGTGGTCGGCGAGACCGAGGTAGTTGTTGGCGCACAGGTTGAGGACGGTGGTTCCATCGGAGAGCCGGATGTGGGCACTCTGCGGCGAGGCGATCACCCGTTCCGACTTGAAGAGGCCCTGGTCGCGGAGATCTTCGGTGCGGGTGTGCAGGTCAGCAAGAAAGCCCGGATTCATGGGGGAACGGTACCCCTCTTCCACAACCGGATTCCGGAGTCCGGACCCGGGATCGGGTCAGCCGGAAGTGGCGACTCCGCACTCGTCGACCAGCGGGGGGAGTCCCAGCTGCTCGGCCGAGCCGTCGAGGACGGCCTGCACCCGCTGCCGGATGAGGTCGACGTTGGGCACCCCATACCCGTTGATGCGGTAGGCGATGTAGCTCTGGTCGGTCCCCGCCAGGTCGGGCGCGTTGGGGATGAACCGGATCGAGACGATCGACGAGGTGTCCACCGTGCGCACCAGGTCGAGGAAGTCGGGGATCATCGCCATCGGAATGTCGGTCACCACGCTGGCCTCGATCGCCGGGACCAGCGAGGGGAGCTGGCGCAGCAGGCTCACTGGGTCGGCCTCCCGGGCCAGGGCCTCGAGCAGGCAGCGCTGCCGACCCATCCGCACGTAGTCGTTGGACTGGGTCCTGCTTCGGGAGAAGGCGAGGGCCGTCTGCCCATCCATGTGATACGTCCCGACGGGGAAGTCGAGGTCGATGACGGTGCCATCCGAGCGCATGTAGCCGTGATCGATGATGTGACTGGTCACCGTGATGTCCACTCCCCCGAGCGCATCGATCATGTCCACGAAGCCCTGCAGATGGACGAGGGCGAAGTAGTCGATGTCGATTCCCAGCAGGTTCCCGAGGATGGTCTTGGCGGCGTCGCCTCCGGTGTTGGGTCCCTGGAACAGCTCGGGATGCTGCAACCCGTAGGCGTAGACCCCCCAAGCCAGGTTCGAGGGATCACCCCATGCCCCGTCCTCCCACATCGGAAAGGCAGGGTGATCCACGGGGATCGGCAGCTTGATCATGTTGCGGGGGATGGAGAACATCGCCGTGTCCCCCGTCTGCGGGTCGATCGACAGGACGATCATCGAGTCGGCGCGGATGCCGACCCGCCCCACGCCGGCGTCGCTCCCCAGCAGCAGGACGGTCACCCTCTCATGGTCGTGGAACGGGGGAGGCGTGGTGGTCGTGGTCGTCGGCGCGGTCGTGGTCGTCGTGAGCGTGGTGGTCGTGGCGGCAGTGGTCCCGGGCACGGTGGTCGTGGGTGCGGCGGTGGTGTCGATCACGCTCGTCGTGGTCACCTGGCCTGGGTCACTCGAGAAGTCGTAGCTGAGCAGGTCGTACAGCGCGACGTTGCGACGTCCCACCCAGTAGTGGGTGACGGCGACGGCGGCGAGGAGCAGTACCAGCGCGGTCACCGAGAACATGAACCCAACAGGGAACCCGCCCGTCGACACCGGACGCGGAGTCGCCGCGATGTATGCGTCGACGGCACTGCCCGCTCGGAATCCGAGCAACACGATATTGGCCCCCAGCAACACCAACAGCAGACCGGGGCTGCGAAAGAACGGGCGTGAGACGACAAGCGCCAGATCGATCCCGTCGACGAAGAAGACGAGGACCAACAACGCCATTGCGGGAAGGACGAAGACCGCCGTGATCGCCAGGTGGATCCATGCCTTGCGGCGGTCCCCCACGTACCACTGGCCCAGCCCAGGGACGAGGGCCGAGAAGGCGGCGGCGATCAGAGGCAGGGGCCGGCGGCGGGCGTAGGTGGGCTGGCGCGCTGCCATGTGCGTCTCCATCGGTGTATGCAGTTATGTCCGAAACCGAACCGGGGTTACCGACATCCGGGCCGGGATCCTGGATCCGGAGACGGTCAATCGCCCCAATACCTCTGTTCGCGGAACGGGTCGCCGTACATGTGATACCCGTTGCGCTCCCAGAACCCCGGTTCGTCATGGTCGAGCAGGTCGAAGCCCCTGGCCCACTTGACCGACTTCCAGAAGTAGAGGTGGGGCACCACCAGACGGAGCGGCCAACCGTGATCGGGCTCGAGTTCCCCGCTGCTGTAGCGCCAGGCGAACAGGTTGCCTTCCCGGCCGAAGTCGTCGAGAGGAAGGTTCGCGGTGAACCCGTGCTCGGCCTTCACCAGCACATGGGTGGCGCCGGGGGCTACCCCGACCCGGTCGAGAATCACCATGGTGGGAACCCCCTCCCAGGTCGTGTCGAACTTCGTCCATTTCGTCACGCAGTGGATGTCCGCGGTGATCGTCTCGGTCGGAAGCGCCCTGAACTCGTCGAAGCTCAGCTTGAGAGGACGCTCGACCAGGCCACCGACTTCGAACTCCCATGCGGCGGGATCCACCGAGGGGACGAGACCGGCGTGGAGCACCGGAAAGCGATCGGTCGAGTACTGGCCCGGAGGGAGGCGCGACGGGTCGATTCCCTTCGCCGCGAGCTCATCCCGATTGCGCTTGAAGAACGACGTCATCGGTGCGGGATGCTACCGCCGGATACCCACATACCCCCGTTAGCCTTGCCCCCATGTCCGACCCCGGATCGAGCCCGGAAGCGCCAATCGACGAGCCGACGGTTCGGCCCAAACCGCGCCGGTGGCCGCTCGGGGCCCTCACCCTCATCGCCGTGATCGTCATCGGCGTCGGCATCCTGGTGTTCGGTGGTGACGACGATGCCTCCACCGCTACGAGCATCCCCACGCTCGGGACGATCGGGGTGCCGACCGGTGACGAGGCCCCTGATTTCGCAATCGACCTGATCGGGGGAGGGCGCTTCGTAATGGCCGACGAGTTGGCTGCGGGCCGCCCGGTCGTCCTCAACCTATGGGCATCGTGGTGTCTCCCTTGCAGGGAGGAGATGCCCGCATTCGACGCCGTGGCCGCCGCCCACCCCGAGGTCTCGTTCATCGGCGTGGCGGTCGAAGACGATCCGATCGCCGCCGAGGAGTTCGCCGCCGAGATCGGCGTCTCGTACCCGCTCGCGATCGACGAATCCGATGCTGTATCGAACCAGTATCCGTCACCAGGGCTGCCGACGACGTTCTTCATCAGCACGGACGGCCGGATCATCTACACCGTCTACGGCGGGGTGACCGAGGCGGAGATCGTCGACGTAATCACCAAGGTGTTCGGTTCGTAGAACGGACAGGCCTCAGACCGCCCACCATGCCGGAGCGAGCGCGGCGACACCAATCAGAGTCAGCAGGGTGAGTGGGAAGCCGAGGCGGGCGTAGTCGCCGAACCGGTAGCCACCCGGGCCCCACACCATCGTGTTCGTCTGATACCCGATCGGGGTGAGGAACGAGGCGGACGCTGTGAGCGCCACGACGATGGCATACGCCCGCGGATCGGCCCCAACCTGGTCCGCCGCGGCGATGGCGATGGGGAACATCAGCACGGCCGCGGCGTTGTTGGTCACGGCCTCGGTCAGTGCGATCGTCGCCAGGGCGATGCCGAGGACCACCGCCACAGGGCCGAGGGGATCGAGCCCGCGCACGATCCCGTCGGCGAGGTTGGAGGCGAGTCCGGTGTCCGTGAGCGCGGCGCCGATCCCGAACGCCGACGCGATCACGACGATCACGTCGAGGTCGACCGCGGAGCGCGCCTCGCCGGGGCTGAGCACACCGAAGAGGATGATGGCAAATGCCCCCATCAGTGACGCCTCGAGGATGGGGAGCAAACCGGCGGCGGCCGCCACTACCACGGCGACACCGATGAGACCCGCGGGAACGATCTTGTCGGTGCGGGGAGGGTCGGCAGCGCCAAAGCGCGACACGAGAAGGAAGTCGCGCGTCCCCTGCCAGTGATCTGCGAATGCAGGGGACGCCATCACGAGCAGGGTGTCGCCGGTCTTGAGCCTCACCTCGCCGAGCTTGGCGTCGACACGGCGATCGGCCCGGTGGATCGCGAGGACCGCGGCGTGATAGCGGTCCCGAAAGCCGATGGTCTTGAGGGACGATCCGACGAGAGGTGAAGCCTCTCCGATCACAGCCTCGAAAAGAGCGAGATGCCCGGTCGGTATCACCGCGGTGTGCTGACGAGCCTCGGGGGTCAGCCCCGACCGGCTCTGCAGGTCGGCCACGTCGCGGGCGTTTCCCACGAACCTGAGGAGGTCTCCCCCCCAAAGCACCATGTCGGGCGACACCGGGGCGATCAGGTCCGCCCCTCGCTCGACCTGAGCGAGAAAGACGCCCACAAGATGGCGCAGGCCACCACCCTCGACGGATACGCCGTCGAGCGCCCCGCCTCGGTCGACCCTCATCTCCACGACGAACTCACGCACGTCCTCGATGTCGCGGCGGGCTGCCCGGCGCTGGGGTAGGAGACCTGGAGCGGTAAGGATCAGCACGACGAGGCCGCACACGGCGACCGGGAGACCCAGCTTCGTCATCTCGAAGAAGCCCATGGGCTCCATGCCCGATCCCTGCATCAGGCCAGATACCACGATGTTCGTCGAGGTTCCGATCAGGGTGACCATCCCTCCGAGGATCACGGCATAGGACAACGGCAAGAGGTAGCGCGACGTCGACCTGCCCACCCGTTGCGACCAACGCGACACGGCCGGGACCAGCATCGCCACGATGGGGGTGTTGTTGAGAAACGCCGAGGCGCCTGCGCTGGGTACGAGTAGACGCGCCAGTGTTCGGCGCTCCCCGCTGCCTCCACCCAACGCAGAATCGATGAGGCGATTCAGCACGCCGGTCTTCTCGATGCCGGCAGCGATCACGTAAAGGGCAGCGACGGTGATCGGCGCCGGGTTGGCGAAACCCGAGAATGCCTGGCCAGGTTCGACGACGTCGGCTACGAGCAATGCGACCACCCCGCCGAACACCACCGCCGATGGGGCGGTGAAGTCCCTGACCAGGGCGACGATGGTCAACGCCACCACCCCGAGCGTGAACCAGGCCTGCCAGGTCACGAGGAGGCCTCGCCGGCGCTCGGCGGCGAGAGGCCAGACCGGCAATCAGCAATTGGCGATTGGCAATTGGACGGACCCGCGGTGGGCGATCGGCCGATGACATTCGACATTCGACCGAACGGGGCGAAGTGCGAAACCCGGTCCAGGTCCAGGTTCTGCGGTCTTGCGGGCAGCGGATAGCGGGCCGCGGGTGTCTCCTCTATTGCTGGAGACTGGAGACTGGAGACTGGAAACTGGAGACTGGAGGCGGGTCCTCGCCGCAATGCCTGCCCCGTAGTACCTTCACGACGACACATAGGAGGGCCCGTGACGACGATCACTTCGATCCGGGCCCGCGAGATCCTCGACTCCAGGGGGAACCCGACCGTCGAGGCCGAGGTGACGCTCGCTGGCGGTCACTTCGGTCGTGCGGCGGTTCCATCGGGAGCATCGACGGGGGCACTCGAGGCAATCGAGCTTCGGGACGGCGGAAGCCGCTTCGGCGGCAAGGGTGTGACGCGGGCCGTCCGCAACATCGACCAGGCCATTGCGTCGATCATCGTCGGTCGGGATGCGCTCGAGCAGGAGTCGATCGACCAGGCGATGCTCGACCTCGATGGCACGCCGAACAAGGCGAAACTCGGGGCGAACTCCATTCTCGCGGTATCGCTCGCGGTTGCCCGGGCCGCCGCCGCATCTGCGGGCATGCCGCTCTATCGCTATCTCGGCGGGCCTTCGGCCCGTGTGCTTCCCGTTCCCCTTCTCAACGTGCTCAATGGCGGGGTCCACGCCGCCAACTCGGTCGACATCCAGGAATTCATGCTGGTGCCGGCGGGATTCGGCACCTTCCGGGACGCCTTGCGCGCCGGAGTCGAGATCTATCAAGCGTTGCGCAAGGTCCTGGCAGGACGCGGACTGGCCACCAACGTCGGCGACGAAGGAGGGTTCGCCCCGAATCTCGCCGAGAACCGCCAGGCGCTCGAGCTGCTGATCGCTGCAACGGAGGCAGCCGGCTACGAGGTCGGTACTCAGGTCTCGTTCGCCCTCGACGTCGCCGCATCGGAGCTGTTTCGAGAGGGCCGGTACAAGCTCGAAGGTCGGAGCCTCAAGTCCCCGGAGATGGTCGATTACCTGGAGGGTCTGGTCGCGGACTTCCCGATCGTGTCGATCGAAGATGGCCTCGCCGAGGACGATTGGGAGGGATGGGCGGAGCTCACCACCAGGCTCGGCGGCCGCATCCAGCTCGTGGGGGACGACATCTTCGTGACCAGCGAGGATCTTCTGCAGCGAGGAATCGACGGGGGGGTGGCAAACGCGATCCTGATCAAGGTGAACCAGATCGGCAGCCTCTCGGAGACCCTGCACACCATGGAGCTGGCCGAGCGC
>Ga0209640_10004274_pt1 | contig 12563 bp, 11 predicted proteins | sample RifCSP10_1_FD_184018 | JGI IMG/M metagenome (GOLD analysis project Ga0209640, IMG submission 184018) | Soil microbial communities from Rifle, Colorado - Rifle CSP2_sed 10_1 (SPAdes) (version 2) | ecosystem: Environmental > Terrestrial > Deep subsurface > Rock core/Sediment | place: Rifle... | reverse complement strand
CACCCCGCACCAGGTTACGGGCGGTCCCGGCGCTATCGATAGCCTGAGGGGCACCCATGACAAAAACCACTTTGCCCGCGGCACTACCCTGGGCATGGCCATCCTGGGTCAGGATCAGCATGGAAAACATAACCAGGGAAAGAATTACCGGTACAGAAATTTTAAACATCTTGAGCCTCATCATCGCTACTCCAATCAGAAGTCGTAACGGGCGCTGACAAACAACTGCCAGCGATCGAAATCGTTAATCGGCAAGGTGGAACTGTTATTGATGTACTGAATCTCCGGGGTGATCTTCACATCGCCCTTTAACTTGTAATCAACACCAGCGCGGACGAACACGAAATGATCCGTACGGGTTTCCAGGAACAGGGGATCGTCGGCACCATAATCGCTGTATTGATAACTGATGCTGCCGATAAGGTCCAGGTCTTCCCGTAATGTATATTTACCGCCGGTCCTGAAGCCGGCGAAAGTACGGCCGATATCCGGACGCAAATCGTTCAGTTCTTCATCGGTGCCGAAAAAGGCACTAGCAAAGACGAGGGGGTCGCCCGGACGATTATAGATATGCACGACACCCACTCCACCGCTGTACTGATTCACGTTTCTGACGTTCTGGCCGGGGAACCGTTGCACAACCATCTGCGTAAACACTGAATACTGGGTATTGGTCTGGGTGGTATGCAGCCATTGCAGGTTGACGCCGCCCTGGTTGCGGTTGGTGTCACCGGAAATCTGGTAAGTCTGGCCCTGGACCGCTGCCGTCACAGCATCTTCGTCGTCAATGGTATACCGCAAACCAACATGGGCATCGCCGGCGGCCGTACTGAAATCAGTCTCGTTAAAGGCGCCGCGGTAATAGGCCTCGGCGCCACCGAAGGCAAGGAGATTATCATGGTCCATGAATTTGGTCGAAAACGCGGCGCCGCCACGCATGCGATAAAAGCCGCTGTCCAGTTCACGCGCCGATTGATCGAGTGTAAACACCAGATTACCGAAAGCCGGCAGGGCCACCTGGGAGGTATCCGTGGCGCTGTTGACATTGGAATCATAACCAAGCTGCGCCTCGGTAAAAAACCGGAACATTTTTTCCTCAGCCCGCAGCCGCGAATCTATAGCGGTCAGATATTCTTCTATGGTTTTATCCACACCCTCTGGCAGTTGTTTGGTCCGGGTCACGGTAAATTCTTCCCTGGCGGCCTCATTTTCATTCATATCATAATAGGCCCGCGCCAGTTCCAGCCGAGCCCGGACATTATCCGGATCCACTGCCAGGACCCGTTCAAAGGCGAACACGGCCTGGGTCGGGTGCTTGGCTTCCAGTGCCGCTATACCCAGCAACAGGTCATAGTCCGGCGTGCCAGCTGCGGTCTCGATGTCCTTGAACAACAACTCGTAAGCCTCTCCGGCTTTGCCTTCATTGATTAAGCGATTGGCCTGTTCCAGGTCGGCGGCATAACCAGGCACGCTGATTAGTAATGTCAAGATATAAAATAAGTGGCGTCTTCCCATTTTTGAACTCTGATTTTTCATGGTTTCTGTATCATGTAATTGGAAACTGCTGGTTTTGGATTCACTGGCAACAAACCGCCGGGACAGTATTGCAGTCAGGGCAATGAAGTTGTTGCATTATGATTACAACACCCTCTCTTACTTTAGACTCATGCATCATCCCTACACACGCTTTCGATTATAACATCCTCTCGTTGCGCTTTAGTATACCAGAGGATCTCCAGGCGAATTATCTTTAAATAAGGAAAAGATCGAATCATTTGATATAGAGCAATCAGACTTCAGCTTTCTTCGGAATCCCTGGCCGGTCGCCGCTAACACTCCATTCCTCACCGTCTCCCGTGAGAATGTCGAGGGGCCTCTGTGATGGACCGCACAGACTGAAGTACGATGCAGGTGTAGCGGATACTAAGTCGAACACGCCGGAGGGCATACGACCACAGTCATCGTGTGTGGAGTGGCGTTCCCAGTTGGTTGGTGGTGAGAAATGCGGGATTAATCCTGAGTACTTGGCAAATCGTCATCGTAATCCCAATTATCTTCAGTCGCCGGGATTTTCTCCAACCAGGATAGCAGCAGCGCCACGTGTTCTTCTTCTTCCACTGCCAGTTCTTCAGCCAGTACCCGGGTATCACGGTCCACTGTAGACTGAAGTATGGCCTGATAATAATCACGGGCGCGTCGTTCATTGACTAATGCCAGGGTCAGTGCCTGTTTTGGTGTCAGCAGGTAATGCAGATCGGCCAGGTCCGTGGTCTCCGGGCCTTCGGCTGAGATCCATTGATACTTGATAAGCGGTAATTGCTTTAATTGCCGGTGGTCAATTTGTTCATGGATAGTTTCGACATGGAGTTTTTCGATTTGTGACATCTTCCGGAACAACGCCGCAACCTCCGGGTTGTTATGTGCCGACATAATGTCGGCCAGTTCCGCATAGCGTTCAACGGCCTCGATTTCCAGGGCCAACGCATGGGCCAGCAATTCCCTGATACTATTAATGATCGGTTGTGATTTCCCGCCCTGCTTGCGGCCGCTCATACCAGAAATTCCTGGCTGAGTTCATCGGCCTGCATGGAACTGGCGATAAGACCTGACTTATAAGCGGGCCGGTCGCCCTGGTACAGGATGCCAAGATTAAAACCATCATCCGTCATGATGCGTTTGGCCGCGACGGAAGGGTCAGCGGTAGTGGGGACCGGGGCCGGCCGGACCTGATTGCGCCATTCCCGCTGTTCCGGCCGGAAAGTCACGCATGGACTGAGGACCTGGATAAACGAAAAACCGGGGTGCTTGATTCCTGCAATAATGATTTGCGTGGTGCCTTCCGGATCGCCGGCAAAGGCCCGGGCCACGAAATTGGCCCCGGAAGCCAGGGCGATGACCAGCGGCTGGAACGGCCGGATACCGGTGCCGCCCGGCGTCAACACGCTGTCCCAATTGGGCTCTGTAGTCGGAGAGGCTTGCCCCTTGGTCATTCCGTAGACCTGGTTATCCATAACGATGTAGGTAATATCGACGTTGCGCCGGCAGGCATGCAGAAAATGATTACCGCCAATGGAAAAGCCATCGCCATCCCCGCCGGTGCAGATGACGGTCAGCTCCGGACGCGCCACCTTCAGGCCGGTAGCCAGCGGCAAGGCACGGCCATGGATGCCGTGAAATCCATAGCAGTTACTATAGGCCGGGATGCGGGAGGAACAGCCGATCCCCGAGACGATGGCCACCTGTTCAGGCGATAATTCGAGAGCTGCCATAGCCTTGGTAATCTCCATGAGTACGGAATAATCGCCGCAACCGGGACACCAGATCGGCTGTACCTTGGATCGGTAATCCGCCGGATTACGAGGCGTGGTTGCTGATATATCTACCATCTGGTTCATGCTTGTCTCCAAATCTTGATCTGGTTCGTGGTTTCGCCCGGCCGTAGCAACAGGGGGCCAGCCCGATGAAATTGCTCCGGCTCACCCGGCAGGTCGTAATGCGCCCGCAAATAGTGATAAAACTGTCCGGAATGGCTTTGTTCGATTACCAGCGCCTTGCGGACGCCGGCCATGGTGTGCCGGAATTTTTCCGGTTGCGCTGGTGCCAACAACCGCATTGCCACCATTCTGATATCGTCGATACCCTCCGCTCGTAACCGTCGCAATGCTTCCCGGACGGCGCCGGTGGTCGAGCCCCAGGTAATGACGGCAAATTCCCCGCTGCCCTCGACTTCGGCCCAATAATCGCCATAATCGAAATTATCAATTTTACGTTGCCGCTTATCCATCTGCAGGGCGTGGTCCTCGGCCTTGGTCGAGGGGGTGCCAGTCATGGCATGTTCAAGCCCGTCCGCCGTGTATTGAAGGCCCGGGGTCCCCGGTATGGCCATGGGGGAAACACCACTCTCGGTATCGGCATAGCGCAGATATTCTCCGTCGCTGTGTTGGGCAATATTGCGCGTAGCTTTGAAATTCACAGCAGCCGGCGGGTCGATAATCGACATGGCCTGACCGAGAAACTGATCCGAGAGCAGGATTGCTGGTACCTGCATGGCCTCGGCCAGATACACCGACCACTGCGCAGTAAACAGACAATCCGTGATGGAAACCGGCGCCAGCACTAGATGCGGCGCATCACCGTGGAACCCGTAAACCGCAATATTCAAATCGCTTTGCTCCGCCTTGGTGGCAATTCCTGTTGAGGGACCGACGCGCATCACGTCAACGACCACGATCGGCACCTCGGCGCTGACGGCCAGCCCCAGCCCCTCCATCATCAGTGATAATCCGGGTCCGGAGGTAGCGGTAAGCGAGGGGATACCGCCATAGGAGGCACCGATGATCATGTTGACGGACGCCAGTTCGTCTTCCGCCTGCACCAGTTTACCACCCACTTTCTGCAAGGCCGTCGCCAGCCACTCCAGGACCTCGGTCGCCGGCGTGATCGGGTAGGCAGCGACAAAACGTATACCGGCCCGGACCGCGCCCAGACCGGTCGCCTGGTTTCCGGTGACCAACCAACGCCCGCTACCGGAATCATCGGTTTTGGGTAAGGGCTGTTTGGCAAAATCCCGCGCCGCCGCCATACCGGCAGTCACAGTATCCATACTGGACTGCAATACCTGCTCACCCTTATCGCCGAGTTGTTTGGTCAGGACCGCCTGTATAGCTTCCGGGGGAATACTTAATATTTCAGCGAGTACACCAAGGGCAATCATATTCGGCCGGCCTTTGGTGACAGACTTGGCCAGCTTGCCGATGGGTAATTCACGCACTTGTGCCATGGATCCGGCAATCACCGCCGGGATTGCCCCCTGCTCCGGGTCAGTGATGATCAGGCCGTGTGGCCCCATGGGTAATTCAGCCGCGAACCGGTCGGCGTTTTTCCAGTCCAGCGCCAGCAGGATATCGTAGCTGTCACCGAAACTGTCGATGGGTTCAGAACTCAACCTAATCAAGGCAGCGGCTTCGCCACCCCGGATCTGAGGCCCGACCGATCGGGTTAATATCCCGTAACTGCCGGATCTCGCCGCGGCCTCCAACAGTAGATTACCGGCGGTGATAGAACCGGCCCCACCGCTACCGACAATTGCGATCGACATGGACGTCTTATGCTTCACTTCGAATATCCCCGTTAGTACAACTCTGGTTATAATTGACTTTATGAATTGTTGAAATATTATTTTATTACAAATAGTTACATTATCTTTTAAAAGTCATTTCGCCATAGATCACGGCAAATTTTTTGAGCCTATTTACTCTTATCTTGTATTATAGTATTATAATACTATTATATTCAAACTTAACTATTTTAGTCAATTTTTTGCAGTACCAATAATGGTTTTGTATTCGGATCGGTTGTTTGACTTCAATCAAGGCAATAACGCATGAATAACAACAACATCTTAACAGAAGGCGATGCAGCCTCGTATCGACAACCCTGCTTACAGACACTGATCCAAAACCTGGAGATGCAGTAGATGGCTATTTCTGAACAGATCATCGACCGTTGCCAGAACCTGTATGAAGACCTGAATTTCACCAACGCCCGGGAGTGGAAGTCAGCTGTACCCGGCCGCAAGGTCATCGGCTTCATGCCAATTTATGTTGCCAGGGAAATGATCCATGCCGCCGGAATGCTGCCGGTTGGGATCTTTGGTGGCGGGGATCAACTGGAGGTCATTCAGGGCGACGCCTATTACCAGAGTTATATCTGCCGTATTCCCCGCTCTACCATTGAGCTGGAACTGACCAAGCGCCTGGATTTCATCGATGGCATGTTGTTCCCGAGCACCTGTGACGTGATTCGCAACCTGTCGGGCATGTTTCAGATGATCCGTCCGGGTATTTATACCCGTTATTTCGATGTACCCCAGAATTATATGGACAACGTCGGTGGTGATTATTACGTCATGGAGTTGCAGGAACTACGGGAAGGACTGGAAAAACTGGGCGGTATAAAGATTACGGATGACGATCTGCGTAACTCCATCGCCTTATACAATGACAACCGGCAACTGGTGAATAAACTTTACGACTTGCGAGCGGAACAGCCCTGGAAAATTCCGGCGACTGAAGCCTACCTGCTGGAACGGGCGGGCATGCTGCTACCGGTGGAAGAACATAGCCAGATGTTGATCGATTATATGACTGCCATCACCGCCGGGGATCGGCCCCGGCGCGATAATTGCCGGGTGGTGCTAAGCGGCATGTTCTGTGAACAACCGCCCTTGAACCTGATTAAATCCATCGAACTGGCGGGTTGTTATATCGTTAATGACGACTTCATGCTGGTCAACCGCTGGCTGACCAAGGCGGTTCCCGTCGACGGCGATCCGATCCGCAACCTCGCCACGACTTTCCTGCACCATTCCGTGAAGACTTCTGCGACTTTTGAACCCAACGAAGATGAAAAAGGCCAGTACCTGGTGGAAGCCGTCCGGCGTAGCAGTGCGGAAGGCGTCATCTTCGCGGCGCCGAGTTTCTGCGATCCGGCGTTACTGGAGCGGCCCATGCTGATGGATGCCTTGAACGGCGCCAACATTCCTTATATCGCTTTTAAATACGCTGAAAATACCGGGCAGATGCAACCCATCCGCGAACAGGCGGGGACATTCGCCGATTCCATCAAATTGTGGGGAGTATAGAGAATGAACGCCATCACAACCAGTAAACCGCTGGCACCCAGGGACGCTAAAAAGGACCAGTCTCAGATCAAGCAAAAGGAAATGATTGCCGGGAATTTTCAGGAACTCACCGACGCCCACAAACAGGGTAAAAAGGTCTCCTATACCTTCGTTCCGGGTAACCTCAACGAACTGGTCATGTGTTTCGACATGGTCGGTAACTTTCCCGAGATCAACGCCTTGCAAAACGGCATGCGCAAAAAAACCGGTGCCTACATTATGGAAGCCGAGCGGCAGGGCCACTCGGAAGATGTCTGTACCTATGTAAAATCGGATCTGGGTATGATCAAGAAGGGTAATATCGGTCCAACCGGACAACCCCTGCCGGAACCCGATTTGCTGTTGCTGTCCTATACCGGCTGTTTCACCTTCATGAAATGGTTCGAATTATTACGGCATGAATACAAGTGCGAAACAGCGATGCTGCATGTGCCCTATCAGGCCGATGGCAAGATCACCGATAACATGCGGAATTACGTCGTCAACCAGTTAAAGCAGGACGTCATCCCCAAACTGGAAAAGATCAGCGGCGTCAAATTCGATATCGATCGCCTGCGCGAATATTTGCGCGAGTCCGCCAAGGCGGAGGATAACCTGGTCTGGGTGTTGCAATCCGCGAAACACAAACCATCACCCATCGATGCCTATTTTGGCGCCATTTATTATGTCGGTCCGATCTTTTCCGCCTTCCGCGGCACCCGGGATGCCACTGAATATTACCGCCTGCTGCGCGAGGAGATACAGGAACGCATCGATCAGGGCCTGGGCCCGGTGACGCCCGATGGCGTAATGAAGGAGGAAAAGTACCGGCTGGTAACGGAGGGACCGCCCAACTACACCAATATGTATGAGTTCTGGAAGATGTTTTATGAGGATGGCGCGGTCAACGTTGCCAGCACCTATGCCAAGGTCGGCGGTTTGTATGATTTCGGTTTCCGGCACGATCCCGAACACCCCCTTGAATCCCTGGCAAATTACTGCCTGGGCTGTTACACCAATCTCAGCTTGCCCGAACGCATCAAGATGCTGGTGACCTACATTAACGAGTACCAGGCGGACGGCCTGCTGATCAATTCCATCAAGAGTTGTAACAGCTTTTCGGCCGGGCAACTCATGATGATGCGGGAAGTGGAAAAACAGACCGGCAAACCGGCGGCGTTCGTGGAAACCGACCTGGTCGATCCGCGCTATTTTTCGGCAGCCAATGTCAAAAACCGTCTGGAGAGTTATTTCCAGATGATCGATCAAAAACGCCACGCCGCCTGATTTTCGAGGAGAATCAACCTATGCAATGTTTTATCGGCATCGACCTCGGTTCGACCACCACCAAGGCCATCCTCATGGATGAACAGAAGAACGTGCTGGGCCATGGCATCACGAATTCACGCTCCAATTACGATACCGCTGCCGCCGTCTCCAAACAGGAAGCGCATATCGATTCGCGCTTTACCCTGCTCAGACGGGAGCTGAACCAGCTCGCGGAAATGGAAGGCAGAATTGATAGCTTCCTGAGTGATCTGGAACGTAACTTCCGGCGCGAGCAATTCCTGGAACAACTGCAGGACCTGGAACAAACCTGTGAGCAATTCGTCAAAGGACCGCGCTTCCAGGGATTAGAGACCGGCGTCAAAGCCGCGATTGGTGAGATTTTCAAACGCATCCGCATACAGGCCAGGGTGCTGTTCGCCGCCGGCACCGCACGCAAATCGGACTTTTTCCGGGACCTGGCCGGATCCCTGTATCTGGCCATCGCCGAGGAAGTCTGCAAGGATGCCGGGCTGCCCTTTGATGTTGTCGTCAGCGTCTACGACAAAGCCATCCTGGAAGTGGAGAACCGGCCGCCCGGGCAGGACCTGCGCGGCAAGATCAGCCGCGGCCTCGATCACCAGTTACAGGAAAGTGGCGACAGCGATATTGCGCACAAGCATGTTCAGGAGGCGGTCGATCGGACCATGGATCTGGAACTGGAAGAGACCTATGTGATTGGCACCGGTTATGGCCGGGTCCGGCTCCCCTTCTCCAAGGAACATATCCGTTCTGAAATCCTCTGCCACGGCCTTGGCGCACACATCATGTACAACGGTACCCGTACCGTGCTGGATATAGGCGGACAGGACACCAAAGCCATCCAGGTCGATCCGGATGGCATCGTGCAAAACTTTCAGATGAATGATCGCTGTGCAGCCGGTTGCGGCAGATACCTGGGTTATATCGCCGACGAAATGAAGATTGGTCTGCACGAACTGGGCCCCATGGCCTTGCGGGCGAAAAAAACCGTCCGCATCAACTCCACCTGTACGGTGTTCGCTGGTGCGGAGTTACGCGACCGGCTGGCCCTGGGTGAAGACCGCTCGGACATTCTGGCCGGTCTGCATCGGTCCATTATCCTGCGGGCCATGTCGATCATCGCCCGCTCCGGCGGTATTACCGACCAATTCACTTTTACCGGCGGCGTCGCCAAAAACGAGGCCGCCGTCAAGGCGTTACAGGCACTGGTCGAGGAAAACTACGGTAAAGTCACCATCAATATTAATCCCGATTCCATTTATACCGGTGCTTTAGGGGCTTCCACCTTTGCTTACCGGGCGGTCATGGAGCACTGATTATGATCACAACAGCAGGCATTGATATCGGCGCCGGCGCAATAAAGGTCGTCCTGTTCCGGACGGAAGGCAGCCAGCACGAATGGCTGGCCAAACGCGCCGCCAGGATACGCACGCATGACCCATTTGTCCTGACCCGGAATACCTATGAGGAATTGCTGGCCGAAAACCAACTGAGCGAGAAAGATATCGACTATTGCGCCACAACCGGCGAAGGTGAAAGCATTGCCTACAGTACCGGGCATTTTTATTCCATGACCACCCATGCCCGCGGCGCCATTCACCTTGAACCTGAGGCCCGATCCGTCCTCGATATCGGCGCCTTGCACGGCCGCGCCATCAAGATCGACGAACGCGGCAAGGTGCTGAATTATAAAATGACCAGTCAGTGCGCATCCGGTTCCGGCCAGTTCCTGGAAAACATAGCCAGGTATCTGGGCGTTGCCCAGGATGAGATCGGCGAGATCTCACAGAAAGGCGATAACCCGGAAGTAGTCAGCAGTATCTGCGCCGTGCTGGCGGAAACCGACGTCATCAATATGGTATCCAGGGGGATATCGGCGGCAAACATTCTCAAGGGCATACACATATCCATGGCCGATCGACTGGCGAAACTGCTGAAATCGATCAAGGCCGGCGAGGAAGGCGTGGTGATGACGACCGGCGGCCTGGCGCTTGACAGTGGCTTGAATGCGGCATTGAATGAGGCGATGGAGAAGAACAAAATCAACATCAAAGTGACGGCCAGTCCCGATTCCATCTTTGCCGGCGCTATCGGCGCGGCAATCTGGGGCGCGTTCCGGCACGAAAAACTCAAGTCACTGGGAAACCAGGTCAGACACGCTTAACGAGAGGAGCATCAATCATGGCACTAATGATTAATGAAAACTGCACCCTGTGCGATGCCTGTGTCGATCCCTGCCCTAACCAGGCAATCTCGCGCGGCCAGCCTTACGTGATCGACGCCTTGCGCTGCACCGAATGCGTCGGCGCGGAAGATGAACCGCAGTGCAAGGCCGTCTGCCCCTCAGCCTGTATTGTCCAGAACCCGGATTTTATCGAGAGCGGGGAAGATCTGAGGGCGAAGTATGAATCACTGCACGGCTAGTGAAGTAAAAAGTATAAAGTAAAAAGGTCAAAGATTATTCACGCAGAGTTTCCAGGTGTTTAATCGGAACTACCTTCCTTTCCACTTTTCACTTTTCACTTTCAACTTTATATGTAAACGCCAGCCTCTGTGAATTCCGGAAGCCGTTATTCGTCAGAAAGTTCAACACATCAAAATGATCCGCGTCCACCTCGGTACGGATTTTTTCCAGCCGCAGGCTGGTGAGGTTGGCAAGTAATTGTGACAGCATGGCGCTGCCGACCTGGCTGTGGCGGTAGCCAGGATCCACCGCAATAGAATCCAATACGGCGACCGGTTCGGTCCGGCCGAATTCACCGAAATCCACGCGTGCCATGATAAAGCCGATGACCTGGCCATTCCGTTCCGCCACCAGCGATACCCGGATGCCGGATTCATTTACCACCTCCTGCACCTTGCGTTGATAAAACTTCAGGTGATCCTGGCCGGTCACCTTGCGATCGATCCGGGTCAGGGCCGACACATCGGCTGCAGTCAGACTGCGGCAAGTGATCAAGTCACGGGCCAGCGCAACGGCATCATCGTTACTGGGGTCGCTGTAATTCTTCTCGCCCGCTGCGGTCATGTCGGCTTTGACCGGATCTGTACGCATCTGCGTATCCATGTAACTGACTTCCCGCTCCAAAATCTGGCGTGGGGCCAGCTTGAAACCGTACGCGGAAAAAAACCTGATTAACGGCAGATTATTCCATTCCGTCTGGGTCTGAAACTCCGGCACATTCTTATGCCGGAGTATGGCCTCGAACGCCTCCATCATGGCTCTGCCAATACCCTCCCCCATACAATCCGGATCGACACCGATGGCGTCCATCACGGCAATGGGTTTATTCACCCCATATTCCCCTTGCTGCAAGCGAGCCAGCAAATGGCCTTTAAGATTAGCGTCCATTTCACAACCGATATAGACGAAATTTTCAGGTTCCGCGACGGCGGCGGCCAGGCGTTTCTCGAAAAAGCCGGGCCGTGGATGGCCGGTGATTTTGGCATCAATATTAACAACCTGTTGCAAATCAGACGAGGTTAGCGGACGGACCTTGGGACGGGTTTTCTTTTTGGCCATGTTAAGTACCTGTTCTAGCTATGATTACTTCTGCATTCACTATTCTAATTATCCCAAACCAAAGTCTAATTTATATTGAGATTGATCAAGATTAATTACGGGATAGCTTATCTATCGCAACACCTTATATGGCCCCAGCAGCCGGACTGCATAATGATGGTAATCAATGCTGATTTGAGTACAATTACTGTGGGTGTGTTACTTATCATTGATCAACTGCTCTGCAACCAATAATAACAGCAATGCCTGCACAAATTGACAAGACTATCGAAGCTTCACCGCAACTCGTTGTCCACCAGATCAAGGAATGGGTCGAAATAGTAATCAATTTTGAAACGAAAAATAAATATGAAATCCTTTCTCTGTCCGGAGACCGGCTTGGTTACATCGTTGAACGTGATGGTGGCTTGCTTGATACCCTGAAGCGGTTGTTCCTCCGCTCCCATCGTCCCTTGGAAATCGATATCCTGGATAACGATGGCAGCATCGTCTACCATCTTTCCAGGAAATTCTTCTTTCTCTTCTCCGATCTGAATATCGCGGACGGGAATGGAGTGAAATTGGGCAGTATCCACCGGCGTTTTGGTATCATTTACAAGAAGTATGATATCTGTGATCAGTACGCTAATCCCTTTGCCCATATACAGGCGCCCATATGGCGGCTGTGGACCTTTCCCATCATCAACAAAACCGGACAGAACGTTGGCGTCATCTCCAAGAAATGGCAGGGATTATTGCGCGAAGCTTTTACCGATGCCGACAGTTTCGTGGTCGATTATGGCAAGGGAGCATGGCAGCCATCCCAGAAGATTGTCATCCTCTGTGCCGCTGTCAGTATCGATTTCGACTTTTTTGAAGATAATCAGGCCAATAACGGCTAGGCATTGGTAAGCCGGGGATTGCCGTTCTGGTCCTGGTGTTACTCCGTTTCGCCTGCATACCGCTGTGCGCAACGCCGGCAGCAAGGATAAGTATCAATCCTGACAGAATCAATGGGGTCAGACTCGATCGATTTTATTCATTCACACTCCTCACCCATCGCTCTTCAACCTACGCCTGCCTGTATTACTT
>Ga0209640_10004273_pt1 | contig 12563 bp, 6 predicted proteins | sample RifCSP10_1_FD_184018 | JGI IMG/M metagenome (GOLD analysis project Ga0209640, IMG submission 184018) | Soil microbial communities from Rifle, Colorado - Rifle CSP2_sed 10_1 (SPAdes) (version 2) | ecosystem: Environmental > Terrestrial > Deep subsurface > Rock core/Sediment | place: Rifle... | reverse complement strand
TTATTACCCTGAATAGAGTTGTTAACAGGACCGAAGTGTGAACGTAACTACTCACCCCGTGTGCAGCCTAGGTTAAAGCGGTGCGGGTGTTTCCTGCCGGGGGCGTCTGCGGCCAGGGATGGCCGCAGTCGAGCCTACAGGACGTACTTGTGGCGTCCCCCGGCAGGAGACACCGGCGCCGCCCACGGGTGAGTAGTTACAAAATAAATTTAGCGCTGACTCGGTGCCAATCACCGGGCGATAAGACCGGACCTGCGAAAAAGACAGGCGGATTGTTGTCCGCAACGGGTCTTAACCTGACAGACAAAGGAACAGAATGCTCGATACCTTGCGCCGCATTGTACAGGAAGTCAATGATGCGAAAGACCTTGCGGAAGCACTAGGGATTATCGTGCAGCGTGTAAAAAGCGCGATGGGGGTGGATTTATGTTCCGTTTATCTGACGGACCACGCACGCCAGCAGAATGTATTGATGGCGACGGATGGCCTGAATCCCGAGTCGGTCGGTAAAGTCGCGCTTAATTTCAACCAGGGACTCACCGGCCTGGTGGGGCAGCGGGAAGAAGTGGTAAACATCGCGGATTCACCCAGCCATCCCCGTTACCAGTTTGTGCCGGAATCCGGGGAAGAAAAATTCCATGCTTATCTCGGCGTGCCGATCATTCATCATCGTAAATTGCTGGGTGTGCTGGTGGTGCAGCGCCAGGCGAAAGAAGCGTTCGATGAAGATCAAGTCACGTTTCTAATTACCATCGCCGCGCAATTGTCCGGGGCGATTGCCCACGCCGAAGCCAGTGGCGGCACCAACGTGGTACAGCAAACCACGGCGCGCAGCGCCGCTCCCGTTATGGGGCAGCCTGGCTCGCCCGGGGTCGGCGTCGGCACCGCCTTTGTGATTTATCCCGCCGCTGATCTGGACGCCATTCCGGACCGGAAAATTCAGGACATAGAGAAAGAAGTACAGGTGTTTCGCACCGCCGTGGACGGCGTGCGGCAGGATATCAAGTCCTTGGTGGCAAAACTGGACGGCCGCCTGCCGGCGGAAGACCGGGCATTGTTTGATGCCTATTTGCTGATGCTGGACAAAGAGTCCCTGGCCGGTGATGTCATCAAGCGCATTCGTGAGGGCAATTGGGCCTCGGGCGCCCTGCGTGAAAGTATCCGCATACATCTGCGCGCCTTTGAGGAAATGGAAGATCCGTATTTAAGGGAACGCGGTGAGGATGTGCGGGATCTTGGCCGGCGCATCCTGGTGCGGCTGCAAACCGGCGGTGACGCAGGGCCGCGTAATTACCCGCGCAATACAATACTGGTGGGTGAGGAAATCACCGCCGCCATGCTGGCGGAAGTGCCGATTACCCAACTGTCCGGCGTGGTGTCCGTCACCGGTTCGCGCACTTCGCATGTGGCCATATTAGCGCGGGCCATGGGCATCGCGGCGGTGATGGGCGCTGATGTGCCGGTAAGCCGGATGGATGGTTTGAATGTCATTGTCGACGGCTATCGTGGCCAGATTTATATCTCCCCCAATCTGGCGGTGCTGGAAGAATTTAATCGCCTGGCCAGGGAAGAGCAGGAGCTTTCCGCCGATCTGGCTTCCTTGCAGGATTTACCCTCGGAAACACCGGACGGCAAGCATATTTCATTGCATATCAATAGCGGCTTGCTGGCGGATCTGATTCCCAAGGAAACCAATGGCGCCGAGGGTATTGGTTTGTACCGGACGGAGTTTCCGTTTATGGTGCGTGACCGCTTTCCCGGTGAAGAGGAGCAATTCCAGATTTACCGGCAGGTCTTGCAGTCGTTTAATCATGGACCCGTTACGCTGCGCACTCTGGATGTGGGCGGTGACAAGGCGTTGCCGTATTTCCCCATCGCGGAAGATAATCCTTTCCTGGGCTGGCGGGGAATTCGCATCACACTGGACCATCCGGAAATTTTCCTGGTCCAGTTGCGCGCCATGCTGCGCGCCAGTGAAGGACTCGACAATATGCAATTATTGTTGCCCATGATCAACAGCGTGCATGAGGTTGACGATTCACTGGCGATTTTGAAGCGTGCTTACGATGAACTGGTCGACGAAGGCCATAAAATTGTGAGGCCGAAAGTCGGAGTCATGATCGAAGTGCCGTCGGCGGTTTACCTGGTGCGGGAAATCGCGCGCCGGGTTGATTTTTTGTCCGTTGGCACTAACGATTTGACGCAGTATCTGCTGGCGGTGGACCGCAATAATTCCCGGGTGGCGGAATCCTATGACGCGCTGCATCCCGCGGTGTTAAGAGCACTGGTGCAGGTGGTGGAAGGCGGGCACGCCGAACATAAGCCGGTCAGCGTGTGCGGCGAAATGGCCGGCGATCCGGCATCGGCGATCTTGCTGGTTGGCATGGAAGTGGACAGCCTGAGCATGAGCGTCGCCAACCTGCCGCGCATTAAATGGGTGGTGCGCAATTTCACCTTCGGTCGCGCCAGGCGTTTGCTGACGGAAGCCCTGGCTCAGGAAAGCGCGGCCACGATACGTTCCAATCTGAATACGGTGCTCGAGGAAGCGGGACTGGGCGGCCTGGTGCGCGGCGGCCGTTGATGACGCTGCAGGGTCCATCTATCTGCGAGCAGTCTATGGGTAATTCAATGCCAGAAAAGCTTTGTTAACGCAAAGGCGCGAAGACGCAAAGAATTTAAAAAATTATTAATGAAGAAACCTATTTGCCCTTCCTATCTGGATTGGCACTAATAAAGATTAACGAAAGCTCATGCGAGAAGGATGCGGACATAAAATCTGACTCATTTGCTAGCGATTTCGTTAGATTTATTTGGGCATACTTGCTTTAAGTATGTGATACCTCTAAATAATTACGAGGAAACCACCCGGGAATTATCGCGTTAGACGAACCGGGGTAACATTACTATGGCTGATTTAAGTGTAAATTTAGCGAATAATGGGTATGTTGGACTACAAAGTATTGTGTTGGCATCGTTTAATAAAAGCTACTCAGTGTTTGAAAAGGAAACAGCAGGTGTTAACTACAAACTCGTGGAAGAAGGGGGTAGGTTAAAAGAGAAATTGTGATCGATGTCGGATACCGCTTCGTAGAAAAATCTTTTCGAACCCAACTACAAGCTTTGGGATGGAATGTGATTGATCAAGACGAAGATATCCCCGAAGACCTTGTCGCCTGTCATCGCACGGAATTTCGCGAAGTTGTATTAAAAGACGTTTTCAAGCAAAGCGTCAGCAAAATTAATCTCACCAATTATGGGCGGGAATGGATCAATGACAAACAGCTCTGTGATCTATTTAACGGGTTGACCAATCAATCCAGCAATATTTTGCTGGAGGCCAACATGGATATGTTGTCCCGCTTTTATAAATCCACTGTCGACATGAATGAAGTGATGGGTGAAGATTATCCTGTCGTTAAGATCATTAATTGTGAAAATTGGCAAAATCATCACTTTATCGCTATCGACCAGTTCCGTATTGATACACGAAACCAGTAAATATGACAACGTCTGAAGATATAAAAAAGAGACTCGAAGGGCTCTTGGAATACGTTCACCACATTGGCCGCCTTAACGAAAAGCCAATATTCGCAGTATCGGAGTACAAACAGCTTGTTATAGCTGAGCACCAATTCAAAGGCCGCATTGGTGTCCAGCATGATGTTACCGATGATGATGGCAGCAGTGTTTGGTTAAAGGTAGAAAGACTCAAACGTATCCCGCCACCTACAGCGCCGGAAGAAATTAAAGAGTGGCTTACCGTTACTAACAGTCCTAATGAATCTGTAAAGATAAAAGAAAAAATAATTAAAACAATGCCAGAGTCTACGGCTAAGCAACTGGTTGATGAAGGAAAAGTTCTTGATCAAGATGTTCAAGAGCACCTGCGTGCGAAGAAAGGAATTGTAAAACTAAAAGATGTGATATTCAGGTTAGAAAACCTTTCTGATATCAAAGCAAAGATTGACGAATACATAGAAAAAAATTGGTATTCCTGGGCTGAAGAGGAAAAACCTCGAAGAGAAACTATCAAGATTTATGACGCACTCTTCAGCTTGCAACAAACGATTGAAGCCCAAGGTGAAGATCAGCCTATTGAGTTAGTGTGGGGTATAGGTGTCAGCCGTTGGTTTTATGAAAACCATAAGATCGACCATCCAATACTTGAACAATTGGTAGAGATTGAAATAGATAGCAATGATGGAACTTTAAACATACGGCCGCGTAATGTGGAGCCAAATATCGCGGTTGGACCCTATTTTGCGCTTGAGTTACCCGGTGTTGATGCGTTGCTGCGATTTAATAAAAAGCATTTTTCTGAACTTTCTGAAGATGTTGAGTTTTCCTCTTACATTGGTGAAAGCTTCGAGCCCGTGCTAAGGCAAGCGGCGACACAGTTAAGTCGAAGTGGCGTTTATTGGCCGGATATGAATAAAGATATAGAAAAGCGTGAACCGCCAATGATTGGGGATGAGTTACACGTTAGCGATTGTTGGATTCTTTACGCGCGGCCCCGTAGCGTTACGAGTTTTGTTCAAGATATCGAGCGTTTCCAAAATAAGTTGGCTGAAATTGATGTCGCTCATTTGAATCCGCCGGCGAAACGAATTGTATCGGACTTGCCTCACCAAAGACCTGTAATAAATACCGGTGGTGGTTTTGGTGGAGATGGCGAGGGGAGTAGCCCGTCACAATTGAAGCAAAAAGGTGAACTGTATTTCCCAAAAGAATTCAACGATGCGCAAGTGCAAATTATTGATCGCCTGGAACTGAACGATGGAGTAGTGGTGCAAGGGCCACCTGGCACAGGTAAAACGCACACGATCGCTAATATTATTAGTCACTATTTGGCAACAGGCCGGACGGTGTTGGTGACCTCAAAGGGAAAACCGGCTTTGGATGTACTAAGAGACCAAATACCGGAAGCGTTACGAGGATTGACTATCAGCTTGTTGAGTAATGAGCGCCAAGGATTTAAACAACTGGAGGAAGCTGTTCGCTTATTAGCTGGTATTGCGAGTCAAACCAATTTGCGCGACTTGAGAAGGGACGCAGATGCGGATGAGCAAAGAGTGGCTCAATTAAAACGCCAAATTGCAGCAATTGACAATGAAATACATGAATGGGGATTAAAACAGCTACAGACTATTGATGAATATTTATCAGGTAGTGGCCTGCAAATGACGGCTATGGAGCTGGCGCAAAATGTCGTTGCGCAACGAACACAACACTGTTGGTTGCCGGATGAATTGGGGCCGGGCAAAGAATTCAACCCGCAATTTTCTGACGGTGATATTGCCGAAATTCGGAAGGCGCGGCGTACACTGGGAAAAGATATAGTGCATGTGAATAAAAACTTGCCTTCAGTGGCTGATTTGTTAGATACAGCACAGATTGCCGCTATCCACGAAGACTTGAAGACTGCCGCAGATTTAGGAGAAAGAGCGAAATCCGATAATTTACCACCGTTGTCGGTCACCGCTGATAATGCGGTGCACCGAGCCAAATCTATACTGCCTCAAATAAAACAGCTGTTGGTGGTAATGGACGATATGACTAGTAATGCGTGGTTACGTGCCTTGTTTGACCATTGGGCAACAAATGGTTTGGGGCATGAGCACTTCCTATTATTCGAGGAAATTTTACCTACCCTGAAAGATCTTGCAACCCTAAGAAAAGTATACTTGAAATCACCCGTTTTAATTGAAGATCCCTCAGAAGTTCGCATGGACATAGACAACGCGCTGGAAAATTTGCTGAATGGTCAAAAGGCGTTTGGGTTGCTAAGTTTTGGTAAACGTGAAGCAAAAGCGCTTTTAGACAGAGTGGAGGTGCATGGGGAAAAACCTAATTCTGTCGATCAGTGGCAACATGTGAAGAGCTTTCTTCGGTTTCAAGATGAAACCCGCTACTTCATGGTTAAATGGAATAGTATTGGTCGGGAATACGGATTACCGCAGATAGACTATTTTTTTGGTGATTTGTTTAAGTCTTTAGACGATTTGCAAAACCGCATTAACAATGCTGTAGAGTTGGCGACAAAAACGTGGAAGCACATTACTACTGAACTAAATATTTTATTCCCGCACGGATTGAATGTTAATCAAATGCTGAACGATCGCCGGGAAGCACAGCGTGCGATCCAGGCAATAGAAAGCCACACGTCACGAATTTCACTAAGTGCACAAAGGCAGCGCTTAAGTGATTTAAAACAAAAATTGCAAAATTGTGAGGGTGACATTTCGAATAACTTACGGGTAGCAATAGATAAAGGCATCGGTAATCCTAAATATACTATTGATCAAATAATGAAGCATTGGCAGGGCCTACTGAATGAGGCGTCGCGTTTACATGACCTATTGCCAAGGATGTTGACGGTGAGTCGCATTGCGCAAATGATTGGAGACTCAGGCGCGAAAATGTGGGCAGAGAAATTAGTTACGGAACCGCTGCTGGGAGAGGAGGATGAATGGGCGCCAATGCACTGGTTTGAAAGCTGGCGCTGGAAGCGGCAAAAAGCATATGTAAAGAGTATTGACGGGCGTGAGCGTTTACGTGAAGCGTTCGAACAACGAGCTAAGTTAGATAAAGATCTGAAGAAGACTTTTACTGGTTTGGTCAAGATTAAAACCCATATTGGATTACACCAATCGCTGACGGAACGAGTGCAAAGCGCTTTGACGCGTTTTGTCGCCGCGATCGCGAAAATTGGCAAAGGTACCGGCAAACGCGCCCCCCGGCATCGGCGGGATGCTTATCGTGCTATGGAAGATTGTTATGATGGCGTTCCCTGTTGGATTATGCCTACATGGCGTATAAGTGAAAGCTTGCCATCTGATTTTGGAAGTTTTGATTTGGTGATTATTGATGAATCGTCACAGTCGGATGTTACTGCGATACCAGCCATATTGCGGGCGAAAAAATTGTTGGTAGTCGGGGATGATAAACAAGTTAGTCCAACTGCGGCGTTTCTCGCGGAAGAAAAAATATTGCAGTTGAAACACAACTATTTGCGGGAGCAGCCGTACTCGGAGCTGCTATTACCTGGTAGTTCAATTTATGATTTAGCAAATGCCATGTTTCCTAGTCAACGAATTATGTTGACTGAGCATTTTCGCTGTGTTGAACCGATTATTCGTTTTAGTATGCAGTTTTACACAGAACCTTTGGTTCCACTGCGAATTCCCAAGGCATCGGAACGCATTGATCCACCATTGGTAGATGTTTACGTAAAAGATGGTATCAGGGAAGATCGTAAAAAGATAAATATTGCTGAGGTTGAGGCAATAGTCGAAGAAATAAAAACCATTGTTGAAAATTCTAAATATGGTGATCGTAGTATTGGTGTTATTTCGCTAATTGGTGCAGAGCAGGCAAAAGCAATACAGGACAGATTGTTAGTAGAACTTGGTGAGGAAATTTATCAACGACATGATATTGCGTGTGGCGATTCTGCAACTTTTCAGGGTAAGGAAAAAGATATTATGTTTCTGTCCATGGTAGTTGGTCCTGGGCAGGGTATGTCTCTGACAAAACGTGAATACGAGCAACGATTTAATGTTGCGCTATCCCGCGCGCGTGATCGTATGTATTTATTTAGAAGTATTACCGAGTCTGACTTACCTAATGAAAGTGACTTAAGATCAAGAACGTTACGTCATTTTCAAGATCCTATGCCCCAACAGAAACAGGCAGATAATCCTTTGGATTTATGTGATTCTGATTTTGAACGTGATGTTTACAAACGACTTGATGATCTCGGTTATTTCGTAACACCTCAAGTAAAAGTAGGCCAGTATTCTATAGATTTAGTCGTTGAAGGTGAAAACGATCGCCGGTTGGCTATTGAACTGGATGGCGATAAATTCCACCCACCCGAAAAATGGAAAGAGGATTTTACGCGTCAGCGCACCATGGAACGAGTAGGTTGGAAATTCTGGCGGTGTTGGGGTTCAAGTTATACCGTGGATCCAGAAGGATGTATTGCGGATCTTGTTAACACTTTGCACTCATTGGGCATCGATCCAACTGGGCATAAAGACAGAGCTAACATATACACAGAATATCGGGAGTATACGAAGGAAACAGTTGAAGAAAATACGAATTCAAATATTGAACTTGACCTGGAGGAATTTAAGTTAACGCCATAGCGCTGCGCGTTGGTTTCGAGACCTTTAATGTTTGTGTTGAGAATAGATTTTATTGGTGGACTTGGGTAGTATCGAAGAAGATCTTATGTAGTTAAATATTAAACAATGAGTCAGATTTTTTGCTACATGCCACAAATCCCTGATCCACTTTATATTTTTCACATTACCGCTCTCGACAATATTGATCGAATTGCGCATAATGCTTGCTTGTTATCAAAAAATACATTAAAAAACAATCAGATAACACATCTAGATATTGCGTATCAGGAAATTCAAGGGCGTAGAGCGGCAAAACAGGTGATAGTAGGCGTTGGTGGAGTTTTGCACGATTATGTTCCGTTTTACTTTGCCCCTCGATCTCCAATGCTCTTTACTATTAATAATGGTAACGTTCCGGGGTGCGCCTATAAGCAGGAAGACATTGTTCATTTAGTTTCTGACGTTGATACAGTTGTTACAGCTGGATTAGATTTTGTTTTTTACGATAAGAATGCGTCAGTTTTCAATAGCACAGCTTACTCTGACATAGCTGACTTAGACAAAATAGATTGGCCGTTATTTTTTGAAAAACCAACTTTGGATGGCTACTGTAAATTCTGGAAAAGTAACGCGAATAATCCCCGGTACATGTCTAGAATGGAAACGAGGCAAGCTGAATTTCTGGTAAAAGATCGTTTCATCTTAGAACACATTCACTATATCGGTGTAATCGACGATAGCAGGAAGAATTTGGTTGAAGGTATCTTACAGAAGCATGGATTAAACATTGATGTGTACGTTAAGAAAGACTGGTATTTTCTAGGACAATAAGCGGTTAAGTTATGACTATAAATATTATGAAAGGCGATTTACTCAAAGAATCAGTTGACGCGATTGTCAACACGGTAAATTGTGTTGGTGTCATGGGTAAGGGAATCGCGCTTCAATTCAAGAAAAAATGGCCGGAAAATTACAAAGTGTATTCACATGCGTGTAAAGAAGAAAAAGTAAAAACTGGGAAAATGTTTATTTATGATGCGGGTGGTTTAGTGCAACCGCACTATATTATCAATTTTCCAACTAAGCAGCATTGGCGTGAAAAAACTAAAATGTCTTATATAGATGAAGGATTGAAGGATCTGATTAAGCAGGTTCAAAGCTTGAAGATTAAATCCATTGCAATTCCACCGCTTGGTTGTGGTAATGGAGGGCTCGATTGGGCTGATGTTAAACCTCGCATAGAAAAAGCGTTTTCAGATTTGCCTGATGTAGATGTGCGTTTATTTGAGCCCAGTGGCGGGCCAGATCCTGCTTCAATGGAAACTAATACTAAGAAGCCTAAGATGACACCTGGAAGAGCTGCAATTGTAAAAGTACTTTCGATTTATCGCCAAATGGAATTTAGCTTAAGCAAACTTGAGGTTCAAAAACTAGCTTATTTTCTTGAATTCGCTGGACGGGACCTTAAGTTGAATTTTACAAAAGATAAATTTGGCCCCTACTCTGATGTATTACGCCATGTGTTAACAACAATGGATGGGCATTATATTGAAGGTGTCGGCGATAATGTAGTGGAGTCTGAGATACAGCCAACAAAATCAGCGCTATCGGAAGCAGAAAATTTTATTCGAGAAAGCGGTGATGAAGACTTGCAAAATCATGTAGAACGCGTTGCAGCTCTTATTGAAGGATTTGAAACTCCCTATGGTATGGAATTGCTTTCCAGTGTGCATTGGGTTTTTATGAACGAATCTGGGGTGAATGATGTAGATGATGCCATTCGTGCAATTCAATCATGGAATAATAGAAAGAAAGAAATATTCCAAGAACCGCACATTAGGCTTGCTTGGAATAGGCTAAAAGAGCAAGGGTGGCTGGCTTAAACTAAGTGTCTATTGAGCACAAAATCGCTAGAAGCCTGAACACAGTTCGGGCTTTTTTGTTTTGACCTTATACAACAGGTTGCCGGTTTAAAATTCTAAAAAGTAAACCCGCTGTGCAGATACCATTGATCCTCGCCACCGCGGTCAAAGCCATGCGCGTAACCCAACCGCAGGTTGATTGGAATCAGGTAACCCAATATCACTTCCACATTCAGTTCCATGCCCGCGCTGCTTACATAATCCGCAGATTCTGTGCGATCATCCCAAGCATCCCCCGCGCTGTAGAACAGGGCGCCATGCACCTGGTAGATGCCGGCCGGCGGCGCCATTAGCGTCTTTTCCAGCAACGCCACCGGGAACCGCCATTCCAGATTGGCTGACAACATTTGGCGCCCTAGCAACGCATTGAGTCCGGTGGGATAACCGCGCAGTGGGTATTCGCGCCGGTTAAATACCTCGGCGGTGGGTTCCAGCAGGGCGGCCAGGGGTGGAAACAGGGAGAAACTTTCATCGCTGCCGCCGAGGCGGAAGGGATTGGGATCGCCGGTTCCGGTTCCAGCGGTCAGTTGCACCGCCAGCACATGCTGGCGGTGCAGGTTGAAGTAGCCGCGCCAGTCCAGGCTGTACACCTGGCCGGTGAAATCACTGTCCAGCGTATCGCTGTCTTCGGCCACCGCGCGCCAGCGGAATCCGTCATCCAGGCTGATGCCGCGCGGAAAATGCTGCGCTGAATTAAAGGTCAGGGCAAGGCCGAGCAATTCATCCCGGGTTGCCTGCAGCGGGACGCCATTGGGTGCAACGTCCTTGTCCGATTCGCGATTCGCACTGGCGCCCACATGCAGGCTCCATTGCCGGTCACGGGTGAGCCAGGGCAGGATGGCTTCCAAGGTCAGGGTGTCGGAATCACGAAAGCTATTCAGGTTATTTTGCGCGTCCAGCACCGTCAGTACGCTGCGTTCAAAGTAGGCTTTGAGCGCAATCCGCCAGCGGTCATAATAATAATCAAACCAACCGAGCGGCCAGTTATTTTGCGCGTCATAGGCCAGGGTCAGGGAATATTGATGCCAGTTCAGCGGGTCGGCGCCAAACACACTGACGCCGTATTCACTGCGTTCCTCGGTCAACGCCAGATAGGGAAACCAGCCGGTCGGCGCGAGTTTATCCAGGGCCGAATAGGCGGTTGTTTCCGTATAGGGTTGTTCGTCCGAGGACAGCGCGGTAAACGCATAGGGCTCCGGCAACGCGCCAAGATCCACCGCTTTGTTAAAGGCGTGTTCCTTTGCCAGCTGATAGATGTCGGTACCCTTGGCGTGCAAACCCAGGTAAATCAGGTCTTCGCTTTGGGGGAGCCAGGTCGCGGATAAGGCGGAACCGGTTACGTTGGTCAGTTGCGTGACTTGCCGTGAAGCAAGTTCCAGCCGGTAAATATTGAATACGCCGTCATAGTCGGCGCTGTACAACAACGCGTTGCCGCCGGGGACGAATTGCGGTTGCGATTCCACGCCGCGCGTCGCTGTCAACGGCTGCCAGCGTTGCGTGCCGAGGTCGAACAATTCCAGGTTCCAGCGTGTTTCTGGCCGCCACACCGCTGCGGCGAGGGTGTTGGTACGGGGCGACCAGTCCAGCTCCGAAACGATTTCGAAATTGCCGCTCTGCCACAAGGTTTTCTGGTAGTCACCCATGGCCGAGAGTAAATGCAGGGCGCTATTGCCTTGCGTGACTTGCACCGCGATGATGCTGGCTCCATCGGGGCTCCAGGCGGCGTGCTTGTAACGTTGGCCGAAAGTCAGTTGTGTGCGTTTGCCGGTGGCGAGGTCGATGTGATGCAGGTCGGAGTAATAATTGACATTGTCCACCCGGTCGATTTCGGCGATCAGTATCCCGGCTTGCGGGTGCGCGTCAAAGCGGTCGCCATGGACGCGCGTTATTTCCTCGGCCTCGCTAGCGCCGGATTGCAGCCGCATAAGCCGGGGTTCCTGCAGCCAATCCTGTTTCACAAACAATATATCGCCATTGGGCAGGCTGCGCGGCTGGCCGGTGGTGTAGCCAAACTCGGTCAATTGCGCGCCGGTAGTGACGCCTTTGGCCGTGATGGCTTCAATTTCGGCTGCAAACTGTTGTTGCAGATAATCGTTAAATTCTTCCCATAAGGCGCCCATGTTTTTGTTGAACACGCTGTTTGCCGTGTTGTTCATTAAAAACGGAACCAGGTTGCCGCTGTATTGCTTAAACCAGCGCTGCGCGTGTTGTTCGCCATAGGTTTGCATCAGAAAATTAAAGAAGTAAACGCCGTAGAGATAACGGGTGTTGCCGGCCGGCCAGCTGACGGCTGACAACGCCACGGTCGAGGTGCAGACCGGCAACTTTTTGACCAGTGCCAAGGAAGTGGGCGAGCTGGTGGTGGGGGTCAGCGACGGCAACCCGGTCAGTTTGTCGGACGTGGCGCGCATCGTCGATGGTGCGCCTCCGGCCTCCCGCTACGTCTGGCTGGGTGTCGGCAAGGCCGCAGCCACGCAGGCGAACGCCGTGGGCAGCGAATACCCGGCGGTGA
>Ga0209640_10004272_pt1 | contig 12564 bp, 8 predicted proteins | sample RifCSP10_1_FD_184018 | JGI IMG/M metagenome (GOLD analysis project Ga0209640, IMG submission 184018) | Soil microbial communities from Rifle, Colorado - Rifle CSP2_sed 10_1 (SPAdes) (version 2) | ecosystem: Environmental > Terrestrial > Deep subsurface > Rock core/Sediment | place: Rifle... | reverse complement strand
GTGCTCTCGGTGCCTCTGTGGCAAATCAGACATCCTCCAACTGCTGCTCATCCATCCCGAAGTAATGCCCCAACTCATGCAGCACCGTCAGCCGCACTTCTTCGCGGATTTCTTCCTCCGACTCGCACGCCGCCTCGATATTTTTCTGGTACAGCACAATCTTGTCCGGCGGCGGAGCCTCCCACGCGCCGCGTTCCGTCAGCGGCACCCCGATGTACTCGCCCATGAGCAATCCTTCCTCCCCCGCGTCTTCATGTTCGCTGCTCGCCTGTCCCGACTCTGCCGGTTGCGCAGAGGACGCCGCCTGCCCTGACCCCGCCTCTTTCCCCGAGCGAAGTCGCTGAGCCGCGTCCCGCGACGGCTCGTCCTCCACCACCACCGCCACATTCTTCACCAGCCGCGCAAACTTCTCCGGCAACGCCTCCAGCGCCTCCTCCACCAGCTTTACGAATCGCTCGCGCTTCATCCAGCTCCTAAAGACAGTGTCATCCTGAGCCCATCCGATGAGGATGGGCGAAGGATCTTAGCTACTACTCTACCGAAAACGTCGCCAGACTTTCCACGTCTCACGCCGAGCCGGCTGGTAACATCCCGACCGCCTTGACATTTCGCTGGATTGCCTTATACTCATAGTTGATCAGCGTTGATCAATTCACTGTTATCAAAACGAGGAGCCACAAGCTATGAAATGCGTCGTCCATCGCCTCCCCATCACGCGGGCGCGGATTAACCTCGGGCAGGTCGTTCGCCGCGCCCATGTACACCGCGAATTCTTCATTCTGGAAAAGGACGGTATTCCCGTCGCCGGCATCATGAACGTGGACGACCTGGAAGACTACCTCGAGCTTCAGGACGCTTCGTTGAAGACCCAGATCCGCAAGAGCCAGCAGGAATACCGTCGCGGCAAATCGCGCACCGCAGGAAGATTTCTGGCGGAGCTGCGCCGGTCATCCGCAAAGTCCAAGAAGTGAGCAGATAGGATGGCCGGCCGGTTCCGCGTCCTAACCACTCCGTCATTCGAACGGGAGTTCCACAAAACCTCCAAAGGCAATGCCGCCCTCATCAAGGCGCTGGACGACCTTCTGTTCATCCTCCGCAAGGACCCGCACAACCGCAGCGGACAGTACCAGATTAAGAAACTCGCAGGGCTGAAGCCAGCCGAGGGGCAGTGGCGCATCCGCTGGCGCGACTACCGTTTGCGATACGACATTGACGGAGACAGAGTCGTCCTTCACTCCTTCCGCCATCGCAAGGAAGCTTATTAGCACCTCGGCGCTAGTAAGGAATCTGCTCTTTGCCTCTTTTCCACACCTCGCCTGTAACCGCGCTCTTCCCCCGTGCGTCCTTCGCTCTTGGCGGAGGCTTGTAATCTTCCTCTGTCCAGACTAGCATCAGCCGCCCCGGGGTGGTTCCGAACCGTAAAATTCACTTTGCGAGGAGTCCGATGACTGCTGTTTCTTCCCGCCTGCGTCTGTTCGTACTTCTACTTGCCGCGCTCGTTCTGACCAGCGCCGCTCACGTCCCCGCCGTCGCCCAGCAGCCTGCCAAGGCCACCAAAGCCCAGAAGCAGCCTGCCAAGCAAAAGGACGCGCCTCCTGTAGCCACGCCCGCCGCGCCCAAGACCGACTACGCTGCCATCATGAAGAATCTCCGCTTCCGCGAGATTGGCCCTGCCTCCATGGGCGGACGCATTGACGACGTCGCCGTTGTTGAATCCGACCCCAGCATCGTTTACGTCGGCGCAGCTTCCGGCGGCGTCTTCAAGACCACCAACGGCGGCACCACCTTCACGCCCATCTTCGACGACCAACCTGTCTCCACCATCGGCGATCTCGTCGTCGCTCCTTCCGACTCGTCGATCCTCTGGGTGGGCACCGGCGAGCCCAACAACCGCCAGTCGTCCTCCTGGGGCAACGGCGTTTACAAATCCACCGACGCCGGAGTCACCTTCAAGCACATGGGCCTCAACGAAACGCATCACATCGGCCGCGTCCTCATCCATCCGAATTTCCCCAACACCGTGTACGTTGCCGCGGTCGGCAAACTCTGGGGCGCCAGCAAGGAGCGCGGCGTCTACAAGACCACTGACGGCGGGGCCACCTGGACGCAGGTCCTCTTCATCAATGAAGACACCGGCGTGATTGACATGGCCATGGATTCGCAAAGCCCCGGCACGCTTTACGCTGCCGCGTATCAGCGCCGCCGCGCCGTCTTTGGCTTCAGCGGCGGCGGCCCCGGCAGCGCCATCTATAAAACCACCGACGCCGGTGCCACTTGGACCAAGCTCACCAAGGACCTCCCCTACGCCGACGGCAGCGACACCGGCCGCATCGGCCTCAGTGTCTATCGCCGCGAGCCCAGCGTCGTCTACGCCATCATCGAGCACCCCAAGGGCGGCGTGTTCCGCAGCAACGACAAAGGCGCCTCCTGGACCAAAATGTCCGACACCAATCCCCGCCCCATGTATTACAGCCACATTGTGATTGACCCGAACAACGACCAGCGCATTTGGGTGATGGGCGCGCAGATGTTTTATTCCGAGGACGGCGGAAAAACCTTCGTCAACAACCGCGTCCAGCGCATCCACGGCGATTACCACACCATCTGGATCAACCCGGCCAATTCCGACCACATGCTCACCGGCTCCGATGGCGGCATCCACTGGAGCTACGACGCCGGGCGCACCTGGGACTTCGTCAACTCCATTCCCCTCGGCCAGTTTTATGAAATCGGCGCGGACATGAGCCGTCCCTACAACATCTGCGGCGGCCTGCAGGACAATAACTCCTGGTGCGGCCCCAGCGCCACCTTCAACCCTCGCGGCATCTCCAACGCCGAATGGTTCACCGTGGGCGGCGGCGACGGCTTCTACGCGCAGATCGACCCCACCGACCCGGCCACCGTGTACGCTGAATCGCAGGACGGCAACCTGCTCCGCCGCGACCTCCGCACCGGCGAATCCCGCTCCATCCGCCCGCAGCCCTCGGAAGGCGAGAAGCTCTATCGCTTCCAGTGGAACTCGCCCATCGTCATCTCCGCTCACAACTCGAAGACCATCTATTACGCGGGGAACTTCTTCTTCAAGTCCGCCAACCGCGGCGATTCGTGGACCAAGATTAGCCCCGACCTCACCAACGGCGTGGACCGCTACACCCTGCCCATCATGGGCAAGCCGGTGGACCGCGCGACGCTCTCGCGCAACGACGGCGTGCAGAATTGGCCGGCAACCACCACCATCGCCGAGTCCTCCTTCAGCCCCAACATCCTCTGGGCCGGCACCGACGACGGCAATCTATGGGTCACCCGCGACGGCGCCCAGAACTGGAAGAATGTTTATGACAAGCTGCCGGGCCTGCCCAAGGGGCTCTACGTCAGCCGCGTGATCGCCTCGCGCCACGCCGAAGGCACCGCCTACACCACCATTGACGGCCACCGCTCAAACGACTTTGGCATTTACGTCTATGTGACCACCGACTTCGGTGACACGTGGAAATCCATCTCGTCGGACCTGCCGCAGTCGAACGGCATCGTCAACGTGATTCGCGAGCACTCGCGCAACGCCGACTTGCTCTTCGTCGGCACCGAGTACGGCGCCTTCGCCAGCTTCAACCGCGGCGGCTCCTGGACGCGCATCAAGATGAATTTCCCCACCGTGCCGGTGGACGACATCCTCATCCACCCGCGCGAGAACGACCTCATCTTCGGCACCCATGGCCGGTCGATCTGGATCCTCGACGACATCACCCCGCTCGAGCAGATGAACGACTCGGTGGCTGCCGCCGATTTCCAGCTCTTCGACATTCGTCCCGCCACGATGTGGCGCACGTGGTCCAACAAAGGCTCCACCGGTTGGCAGTTCTTCCTCGGTCCCAACCCGCCCAACGGCGCGATGATCCACTTCCTCCTGAAGTCGCCTGGCGAGAAGGACGAGGTGAAGATCACCATCCTCGATAAGGACGGTAAGGAAGTCCGTGAGATCACCTGCCGGAAGCGTCCTGCCGGTGAGCAACCGCAGCCCCCGGCGGGCGGCCCCGGCGTTGGCGGTTTCGGCTTTGGCGCCGGCCAGCAGCAGACTTGCGAGCCGCAAGCCGGCATCAACCGCGTGGTCTGGGATCTCCGCTATCGTTCCCCCATCCCGCCCGCACCTCCCGGTCAGCCGGCTGGCCTGGGCTTTGGTGGGGGAGGCGGTGGTCTTGGCGCTATTCAAGCTGGCCTGCGCGTGGACCCCGGTACCTACACGGTGAAGGTCGCTTATGCGGGCAAGGAACAGTCCAAGACCATCACGGTCGAAGATGACCCGCGCATCACGCTCACTGCCGAAGAACGCGCCGCGCGTCGTCAGACCCTCAACCAGATTTCGCAAATGGCCGCGCCGGCCGTACTGGCCCAGCGCTCCATTGCCAGCATGCGCACCGCGGTCAACAGTGCTATCGAGTCCTGGAAAAAGCCGGGCGCACCGCGCGTCCCGGACAACGTGAAGCAGGCCGCTGAGGCGCTGCTCAAGAAAATCGACGAAGCCTATCCGGTCTGGGGCACGCCGCCCGCCGAGGCCACCGGCCTGGGCTTTGCAGGCCCGCCGATTGTCGAGCGGCCCACGCCGCTTCCGCAGCGCATCCTGCAATTGGCTGCAGCCATCGAGGGCTATTCGGCCGCGCCCACGGCGGATCAACTCGCGCTGCTCCCGGTTCTCCAGAAGCAGCTCACCGAAGCCGGCGCGGTGGTGCGCAAGCTCGCCACCGAAGATCTGCCCGCGCTCAACAAACTGATGAACGAGGCTGGCGTGCCGCACATTGTGATCCCCGGCCAAGGCGGAGGCCAGCGCCCACCACAAAACCCGTAGCCGCCCCCGGGACAGACATCCCTGCCTGTCCCTCTCCTTTGCCGTAGGGGCGTCCGCCGCGGCGGACGCCCCTACATCCCCCACCGCGGTCGCTGCCCCTACGCGGCGGCGGGCCGATGGAGGTGGGCATCCGATGCTTTTCTCGCGCCTGCCGCGAGAGTACAATCGCCCGTTCGTGCGTCTAAGCGGGGAAGTGTTTTCAGGGGCATGTCGCTTCTGGTGAAAAACTCCTCGACAGGGTGAGGTCGAAATGATCTGCAGAAACCGAATGTTGATTGTGTTGCTGTGCGCCGCGCTGCTCCTGGCCGCGCCGGCCTGGGCGCAGTCGCCCGAAGATGATCAAGGCGCGCAGGCTGCCGAAAAGAAGGATGAAAAGAAAGACGAGAAGAAGGACGAGAAAAAGCCGCTCCCTCTCAAGCCCGAGCGCAAATTCGAGCTCACTACGAGCGAAGGCACCTGGCTTTCGCTCGACGTTTCTCCAGACGGCAAGACCATCGCGTTCGAGTTGCTGGGCGGCGTTTACACCCTGCCCGTCGAGGGCGGCGAAGCGAAGCTCGTCTCCAATTCCGGTGGCATGGCTTTCGAATCGCAGCCCCGCTTCTCCCCCGACGGCAAGTGGATCGCCTTTCTCTCCGACCGCGACGGCGCCGAAAACCTGTGGATCATGAAGACCGACGGCTCCGAACCCAAGCAGCTCACCAAAGATCAGAACAGCGAATTCGCCTCACCGGCATGGACGCCCGACGGCCAGTACGTGCTCGTCTCCCGCTCCGGATGGGGCCTGCGCACGTATGAAATCTGGACGTACCACATCAAGGGCGGTTCCGGCGTGCAAATCACGCGCGCCAAGCCCACGCCGACTACGCCTACGGCCCAGCGTCCCAACACCCTCGGCGTCGCTGTCTCTCCTGACGGCCGCTACTTCTACTACGCCCGGCGCACCGGTGGCTTCCAGTACAACGCCATGATGCCGCTCTGGCAGCTGGCCCGCCGCGACCGTCGCACCGGCGACGAAGACATCATCACTCAGGGACAGGCCAGCGCCTTCCGTCCTGTTCTCTCGCCCGATGGGAACCTTCTTGTTTACGCCTCGCGCCTCGAAACCGAGACCGGCCTGCGCCTCCGCGACCTCCGCACCGGCGAGGACAAGTGGCTCAAAGTCCCTGTGCAGCGCGACGACCAGGAATCTCGCTTCACCCGCGACCTTCTCCCCGGCTACGCCTTCCTGCCCAACGGCCGCGAACTTGTGCTCTCCTACGCCGGCAATCTTTGGCGACTCGACGTCCAGACCCGCAGCGCGCAGCCCATCAACTGGTCCGCAAAAATCTCTCGCGACCTCGGCCCGCGCCTGCACTTTCCCTGGCGCGTCGAGCAGGGACCGGTCCGCGCCCGATTGATTCAGGGACCGGTGGCATCGCCTGACGGCAAGCGCCTGGCGTTTTCCGGCCTTACCCATCTCTACGTTTCCGACCTGCCCGCCGGCCCGTGTCCGGAAGCCTGCAACGTCACTCCGCGGCGGATCACCACCGGCGACGCCCGCGAGTTCGGCCCGGCCTGGTCGCCCGACGGGCAGTGGCTCGCCTACGTCACCTGGTCCGCATCCGGCGGTCACATCTGGAAAACTCGCGCCGATGGCTCCGGCTCTCCTCAGCAACTGACGCGCGTCCCGGCGTTCTACACCGATGTCAACTGGACTCCCGACGGTTCGCGCCTTGTCGCCCTCCGCGGCTCGATGAAGTACCGCCTCGAATCTCCCTTTGCCTTCGGTCAGACGCCCGGGATGGATCTGGTCTGGCTGCACGCCGAGGGTGGCGACGCCACGGTGATCATTCCCTCGCGCGGCATTGGACGCCCGCATTTTGTTGAGAAGGAGAAGGACCGCATCTTCCTCTACTCAAACCAGGGCCTGCTCTCTCTGCGTTTCGATGGCACCGACCGACGAAACCTGCTCCGCGTCACTGGCACGGGCAATTACGCCGCTGAAGAGCTTGTCCCCGCCTCTGAAGTTCGCGCCAGCCCCGACGGCAACTGGGCGCTCGCGGAAGTGATGAACCAGTTGTACCTCATCGCCCTGCCGCAAGGCGTCGGTGCCGAGGCGCCGACGGTTAACGTCAACACCCCCAGTGTGCCGGTGAAAAAGATTACCGATGTCGGTGCGGACTACTTCGACTGGATGGACGGCGGCAAGACCCTCTCCTGGGCCATCGGCGCGAGCTTCTTCCGCCAGCCACTGGACACCATCAGCTTCGATCCACCGAAGAAAGAAGAAGAAAAGAAGGACGAGAAAAATGCCGACGCCTCCAAGCCCGCCGAGGCCACCGGTACGGGCGATGTAGCGCTTGGCTTTATCTCAGCATCTTTTGGCTCACCCGATGCTATAGCGCAAGAACAGAAGATGGACGAATCGAAACCCGCCGCGAAGAAACCCTCCGACGTGCAGGAGGTCGCAGTCGTGCTGGAGTTCCCGCGCAAGACGCCGAAAGGCACCATCGTCCTGCGCGGCGCCACGGTCATCACCATGAACGGCGACGAAGTCTTCACCGATGCCGACGTCGTTGTCACCGACAATCGCATCACCTCAGTGGGCAAGCGCGGCGCCGTTCCAACGGGCGCGCGCGTCTTCGACGTGAGGGGCAAGACCATCGTGCCGGGCTTCGTCGATACCCACGCCCACTGGTTTGAAATCCGCCGCGGCGTGCTGGATATGCAGAACTGGAGTTTCCTTGCCAACCTCGCCTTCGGCGTCACTGCCGGCCTCGACGTCCAGACCTCCACCAACGACATGTTTGCCTATCAGGACCTGGTGGACATGGGCGAGATCCTTGGCCCACGCGCCTACTCCACCGGCCCTGGCATTTTCTCCGACAATGTCTTCAAGTCCGTGGACGAGGTTAAGGGCGTGCTGCGTCGCTACAAGAACTACTACCGCAACCACAACCTGAAATCCTACATCGTCGGCAACCGCAAGCAGCGCCAGTGGATGGTCGAGGCCTCGAAAGAGCTGCAGTTGATGCCCACCACCGAAGGCGGCCTGGACCTGAAGATGGACCTCACGCATGTGATTGACGGCTTCTCAGGCAACGAGCACACCCTGCCGATCGCGCCCCTCTATAAAGATGTGGTGCAACTGGTGGCCGAGTCAAAGGTCGCCTACACGCCCACGCTGATCGTGGCTTACGGCGGCCCGTTTGCCGAGAACTATTACTACGAGAACACCGAAGTCCACGACGACCCCAAGCTCAACCGCTTCACGCCGCACAACGTGATTGACGGCAAAACCAAGCGGCGGCCGTTCTGGTTCCGCAAGGACGAGTACTCCTACCCGCTCATGGCCCAGCAGGCCGCGAAAATCCTGCGCGCCGGCGGCTACGTCGGCGTCGGCAGCCACGGCCAGCTCCAGGGCCTCGGCTACCATTGGGAGATGTGGGCGTTGGCTTCGGGCGGAATGACGCCGATGGAAGTGCTGCGCGCCGCCACTCGCAATGGCGCGGAAATGATCGGCCTGGCGCAGGACCTCGGCACCCTACAGCCGGGCAAGCTCGCCGACCTGGTCATTCTCGACAAGAACCCGCTTGAGGACATCCGCAACACCAACACCGTCCGCTGGGTGATGAAAAACGGGGAGCTGTTTGAAGGCGAGACGCTCAACCAAGTCTGGCCCGAGCAGAAGCCGCTCCCGCCGCTCTGGTGGTGGACCGCCGACAAACCGTAACGCTGGCATCCTGCCCGCTCGCGGTAGCGCCAGCGGCCCGCCGGCTCTTTTCTTCGCGTGGGGACGTCCGCCGCGGCGGACGCCCCTACGCATCACCCTCGCGCCGCTTTCGTAAGGGCACGATATACTTTGGCCTTCCGGCATTGGTATGCCTGCGGCCGACAAGGAGTTGGAGATAGACCATTTTTGTTTTCAATGAATCTCATTCCCGCACCCACCCCTGCGCCGCCACGCCCCCATCCGTTGCAAACTCCACGCGGTAGGTAAACGCCGTCGCTCCTCGCCTCTGGGCGAAAAAACGCAAATCGGCCATCTCCACGACCGCGCGACCGTTTTCGTTGAACTGCCGGAAGACAGGGAACCGCGCAAACCACAGATACGTTTTCACGGCGGGGAGGCGGCGCGCGGCGTCGAGCCAGGCGTTGGCGAGCGAATCGGGGAAGAAGCGGAAGTCGGGCGGGTCGGGCCGCAGCAGATCAATGCGGGCTTGATAGACGCCGTCGGGCGTGCGGATTAAGCCTGACCAGTTGGCGAGAGAGGGCGGGGCCGGCAGAGCGCCGATGGTTTCCACAGTGAGGCCGCGCAACGCGGCAAATTGCTCGACGCGGGCGAGTGCACGGTCGTGGGCAAAGGCGCAAAGGCCGAGGTAAGCCGCGAGCGCGAGGACGCCGGCGCGACACCACGCGGCGCGGCTTAGAGTGAATCCCCTGCTGCGCACGGCGGGCAGGAAGAAGATCGCCGCCAGCAGCAAGGCCGTTAGCGCGAGTACCCACGCAGAGAAGCCGACTCCGACGGAACGAGCCAGCCACCAGACCACAACCGCACCTATTGAGGTGAGTGTCCAGAGGGCGAGGGCGCGGCGGAGCCAGCGGCCGTCTGCAGCAGTGGGCTGATAGACCCACGCAGCAAGCTGCGGCAGGAGCACGGTCGCGCTGAGGACAAAATCGAGAATAAAGGCGAGGTCCCACACGGCGCGGACGTTGGAGAGCGGGCTCCAGATCATCGTGCCAAAGGACGTAATCAGGTCAAACAGGATATGAATGGCGAGGCCCGCAGCGAAAGCCAGCGCGAGCAGTGCGAAGGAGGGACACGCCCAACCGATGCGTCGGGCCACCCAGCAGGTCAGCGCAGCAAGGGCGAGCGCAAAAACTGGCAGGAAGACGAACGAGTGCGTCCAGCCGCGGTGCAGCTCGAGCGTGGCCAGGTTGTTGCCCCCGAACCAACCGAAGACGACGTCGCCATCAGGGAAGATGCTCCCCAAGGTGGTGGCAAAGATGGCGATGCGAGAGGCCTGGCGCGCGGCTTGTCGTGTGCAGTCCCGGTTTTTCTGTAGCGGCGGGTTTACCCCGTCATTGTTTGCAGCGGCTTCTGCCTGCCTTGCCGCCCAATCCGCAAACAACGCTTTGCCGATGAGCGCGCCGGCAACGCCGTGGGTGATGGTGTCCACAACTCCAGTGTACGGTGAAATCGAGCCGGAACGAACGGCGGGGTCAGTGCACGGCAAGCAGTGGCGAGCGCTTGGCGAGGACGCGGCCGACGGAGCGGGCAGCGACGCCGCGCGCGGTGAGGGCGGCCAGCGCTGCGCTGGCGGCATCGGGCGATATGGAGATGAGCAGGCCGCCGGAGGTCTGCGGGTCGTAGAGCAGGTGGCGGTAGTCTTCGGGCACGCCGGCAGCAAACCCCACACAATCCCCAATAAAATCGCGGTTGTTCTTGAGGCCGCCGGCAAGATGGCCTTCGCGCGCGGCCTCGAGCGCGCCGGGGAGTGTTTCAACCTGGGCGTGATTGATTTCGAGTGAGACGCCCGAGCCCGCCGCCATTTCGCGCGCGTGGCCGAGCAGCCCAAAGCCGGTAACATCCGTCACCGCGTGGATCGCTCCCGGTAGCGCCGGCATCTTGCCGGCTCTTTTTTCCTTTCCTTCCTCTACCCCTTCTCCCTCCTTCAGCGCGTCAGCCGCGTCGCGGTTCAGACGCGCCATGGATTGGGCGGCAGCGGCTACGGCGGCATCGGTTGCGCGCTCCTTCTTGAGCGCCGTAGCGATCAGTCCCGTGCCAAGCGCCTTGGTGAGCAGCAGCACGTCGCCCGGCTGTGCGCCCACGTTGCGCCAGATGCGCTGCGGGTGGACGAGGCCGGTGACGGCGTAGCCAAACTTCAATTCGTCGTCGCGGATCGAATGCCCGCCGACAACGATGCAGCCCGCTTCGTCCATTTTGGAAAGTCCGCCGCGCAGGATTTCTTCGAGCAGCGCCGGGTCGGCTTTTTCGGGGAAGCCGACAATGGAAAGCGCGGTCAGCGGCCGGCCGCCCATGGCGTAGACGTCGGAAAGCGAATTGGCCGCGGCGATCTGGCCGAAGAGGAACGGGTCGTCCACGATGGGCGTGAAGAAGTCCACCGTCTGCACCAGCGCCAGGTCGGGCGCGAGTTGATACACCCCGGCGTCGTCGCTGGTGTCGAAACCAACGAGCAGGTTCGGGTCAGTTGGCCGCGGCAGGCGGCGCAGCACCGCGTCCAGCACCGCTGGACTCAGCTTCGCCGCTCAACCCGCAGCCTTGACCATAGCCGTAAGCTTCGCGGCATGTGCCAAGGCGGTTCCCTCCTCGCAACAAGATTCGGGGATTATACATTGCGGATTGAGTTCGCGTGAGAATGGTATCCGCGCAGATGCTTTCAGAGGGATTCTTTGCCCGCCATCGGCGGACTCAGAATGACGCGCAACAAACTGCGCGACGGGCGGTGGGGTAGAATGACCAATTTGCGATGCTAAGGGGGGACACACTCCGGCTGGCGATGGCGGCGCTGACCGCGCACAAATTGCGCACGGCGCTGACGCTGCTGGGTCTGGTGATTGGCGTCACTTCGTTGATCCTGGTGATGACGCTGATCCAGGGCGCCAACTGGTACGTGGAGACGAAGATCGCCAACCTCGGCACGGACATCTTCCAGGTGTCCAAGGCCCCGCTGGCTTCCACCGATTTCAACGAGATCGTCCGCGCGCGCCGGCACCGCGACATCTCGATGGAAGACTGGCGCGCCATCGAAGACCGCTGCCAGGGCTGCGCCGCGGTGGGGGCACAGGCGGTGACGATGGGGCGCGTGGCGGCGCAGGGGCAGAGCCTCGCCGATGTCACTCTGCGCGGCGAATCGTCAAACATGGCCTGGATCAGTACGCTCGACATCGAAGATGGGCGCTTTTTCTACGAAGGCGAAGAGCGCGTCGCCGCGCCGGTGGCGGTGATTGGCGACGAAGTGGCCGAAAAACTCTTCCCCCACCGCAGCCCGCTCGGCAAAGCGATTCGCATCGCCGGCGAAGAGTTCACCGTAGTCGGCAAGGCCGAGCGGATTGGCTCCATCCTCGGTCAGGACCAGGACACCTTCATCATCATTCCGATCACCGCATTTGAAAAAATCTTCGGCCTGCGCCGCAGCCTGATCCTGCAAATCAAAACGGCAGCGAGCACCGAAGGGCGCGAGGCCATCGGCCCGGTGCAGGACGAAGTCCGTCTGCTCCTGCGCGCGCGGCGGCACCTCGCTCCCGAAGCCCGGGAAGACTTCTACTTCACCACGGCTGACACCTATCTCGACCTGTGGAAAGACATCAGCTCGGTGTTTTTCCTGGTGTTCGTGCTGATCAGCTCCGTCAGCTCGCTTGTCGGCGGGATCGTGATCATGAACATCACCCTCGTCAGCGTAACCGAGCGGACGAAAGAGATCGGCCTGCGTCGCTCGGTGGGCGCGACCCAACGCGACATCGCGCGGCAGTTTCTCACCGAAGTGCTGGCGCAATGCCTGGCCGGCGGGACGGCGGGCGTCCTGCTGGGGTTTGGGCTGGCGCTGCTATTGCGTCAGGTCACGCCGTTCCCCGCCGTCGTTCAGCCCTGGGTCGCTTTGCTTGGCCTCGGCCTCGCTACGCTCATCGCTCTCGTCTTCGGCGTCTATCCCGCGTGGCGAGCGGCAAAGCTCGACCCGGTCGTCGCCCTCCGCTCGGAATAGTTCGAGCGTGGGCCGGTGAAG
>Ga0209640_10004271_pt1 | contig 12564 bp, 13 predicted proteins | sample RifCSP10_1_FD_184018 | JGI IMG/M metagenome (GOLD analysis project Ga0209640, IMG submission 184018) | Soil microbial communities from Rifle, Colorado - Rifle CSP2_sed 10_1 (SPAdes) (version 2) | ecosystem: Environmental > Terrestrial > Deep subsurface > Rock core/Sediment | place: Rifle... | reverse complement strand
CGTTCGTGAATCATGCGCCGACAGGTCGGTTCCTCCGTACCTGTCGGGTTCGACAGGCCTTCTAGCCTGCGCCAGGCTAGAACGGAATCGTCAGCCATCTTATCTGCGTGAGCGGCCAGGTGAGAAAAACGGCACGTCCCGCCGTTTGAAGAGTCCGATCAAGGCCATCCCGGCGACAAACCCTCCGATGTGCGCGAAGAAGGCCACGCCGCCTCCTTTGGCGCCGACACTCATTCCCCCGCTGACCAGCTGCGTGACGAACCACATTACCAACACGATGCCGGCTGCGACGCGGGTCATCCCGATTCCAGGTAGCAGGACCAGCACATGGGCGCGTGGAAATAACAGGAGATAGGCACCGAGCACTGCAGAGATGGCTCCGCTGGCTCCGACCATTGGGATCTGTGACGAAGGATCGGTCAGGGCGTGGCTGAGTGCGGCCAGGATGCCGCAGAGGATATAAAAGACAATATACTTTGCATGCCCCATCACGTCTTCGATGTTATTTCCGAAGATCCAAAGATAGAGCATGTTGCCCAGGAGATGCAGCCAGCCTCCATGCAAAAACATACTGGTCACCAGCGTCAGGGCGGCAGGAATGGCTACGGAGGCTTCATCGGGGAGCGAGGCGTGGCCGAAGACGACGGAAGGGATGGCTCCATATTGAAATGCGAACGTCTCGCCCGGTTCCCGAGGCAGACTCGATTGGTAGAGAAAGACTACGACGCAGATGGCAATAATGCTAACCGTAACGAATGGGGTGTGTTCAGTGGGATTATCGTCGTGGAGGGGGATCACGTTGGATCTCGTTAGGGAGTTCGGCGACGGTCGGTGACTGCGCGCGGCAACGCGGGATTGGCGGGAAGCGTCCCGTCGGCTCCGAGTGGAACGGAAAACCCAGCGGCATGGGTATGGCCGCCTCCGCCGAAGGAGGCCGCAATCGCACCGACATTTGTGCCGTCTTCACGGGAGCGCATGCTGAAGTAGCGCCGTCCATCGCGATCGTGCCAGATCAGACAAAAGGGATGGTGTGGGGAGAGCCGCTCGCCGATTTGGCTTGTCAGGACCGCACTCTGCACGGAGGGAACGACTTCGCCTTGGAACTCGACCATGACAGCCTGCACGGCGAGTTTGCCGATCAACTCATGCTCGTAGCGAAGAATCGCGCGGCCTTCTTGCTCCAACGCCGGCTGAGAAAAGCGATCCCACAGGTTGAAATCAAATGGGTAGGAGGCCAGTGCCGCATTGATCTCACGACTTCCCGGCAAGGCCCACGCCCACAAATCCTTGTCCTGAACATACTGGAGTAACCAAGGAGCCGCACTGCCATGGGCCCACTCCCAACCGAGCACCGCGCCCGATTTGGCTTGATCAAAGTAGGCATAGGGAAATCCGTTCAGAGCCTTCTCCGCCGTGATATGGTGGTCCAGGATGAGCAGCTCCTTGGTCTCGGAGGCCATGGTTTCAAGGATCGGCCGTGCATAGCTGAAGTCGACAATGACAACACGGTGATCCTTGAGATCGGTCGGGGGAGGATTGCCATGTTTCACGGGGACGAATCGGGCGTTGGCGAACTGTTTCCAGATAGCCCAGGCTGCCCCAAACCCATCCGAACACTCCGCGTGATAGAGGACGATGTCCGGCGGATTGTGAAATCGGCGTGCGTAGGGTGAATCGCTCATAAACATGTGAAGCAGAATAGCACGGCCAATGATACGGACTAAAGGATATTTCTTATGCCCGTCCGACGCACGGAACTGGCCTGCCGGAAAAGCTCAGCGCCGTTCTCGGTCGGATCAGAGCCCGTTGAGATGGTTGATCAGCTGACGGAGTCGGCTGGCACTGCGCCGGTTGAAACTAAACACGAGCCGCGGCAGGTCCCGCAGGGCTGGCTCATCGAGCTCTTCTTCCAAGGGGCCGCGCAGTTCAAACCGGCCTTCGGTCAGGAGATCGCCGAACCGTTCCTGAATCTGGTCGAGCTGCTCGGCGGAAATGGTTTTCTTCAGCCGCATGGCCATCTGTCGACCGACGAACCGGATGGAATGATAGCGGCGATAGAATCGGAGGATGTCCTCCAAAGCCGCATCAGCGGAATTCACGATCGTATAGAGACTCAGATCCTCTTCGTTGATCAGTTTCCGGTTCAAGAGTTGCTCCGTGACGAAGGCCGACCAATCGTCCCAATAGTCGCAGCCCGGTGCTTGGAGACAGACAATCGGCTGTGGGTCGCTCTTGCCGGTCTGAGCCAGCGTCAGGATTTCAAACCCTTCGTCGTGTGTGCCGAATCCACCCGGAAAGAGGGCGATGGCATTCGCTTCTTTTTGAAACATCAATTTTCGGGTGAAGAAATATTTGAAGGTGATCAGTTTCGGATCATCGGCGATGGTGGCGTTGGGGCCTTGCTCGAACGGCAGCATGATGTTGACGCCGAAGCTGTTCTCGCGCCCGGCGCCTTCTTGAGCGGCGCGCATGATACCGTCCGCGCCACCGGTGATGACCATGAATCCATGTTGGACGACGGCCTGGGCAAAGCGATAAGCCAGTTGATAGTTGGGGTCATCGGAGGGAGTCCGTGCCGAACCGAAGATGCTGATTTTCTGCCGGTCGCGATAGCCGTGAAAGACGCCGAAGGCGTGGCGCAGTTCTTTGACCGCGCGGTTCACAATTTTTAAATCCAGCAGATCAAGGCCCGCATCATGGAGTTTGAGCAATCCCGTCAAGAGTTCCTTCATGAGGGCGGCGTGCAGGTCGTCCTCAGGACTTTCCAGCAAGGTGCCGATCTGATGAAGGATCTCGTCTTTCGATAAAGTAGGACGGGGTCGAGTCTGTGGTGATTTGCTGGGTGTGTTCATGCGGCGTCCTTTAGCTAAGCCGGGTTAGATGAGAGTGAAAATCATACCAATGGATCAAGCGTTGGTCAAAGAAGTTCGATTGATGTGTGGTGTCTTAGGACAGATCGGAGGATCTAGGCGAATTCTGAAGCACCCAGGCTTTGATCCTGGACTGATCTGCGGGAGAGAGATTGGTAAATTGGATGTCTACACCCGGGGACGAGGCGATGTGGGACTTGCCCGCACTGCACGTCTGCTCGTAATCATTTAGGATCGTTCCCCGAATGGTCAGGGGACTTGTCAGGTCGGGGAGAGAAAAGCTCAAGACGACTTTGGTCCCCGGCAGCAGCAAGGCGGGGGATTCCACCAAGGCGCCGACGTGGCTGAGTTGTATGATAGTAGAGTGGTGCTGGGCCCCTAAACTTTCTCCGTCCGTGACGCTGATGGTAGCTGGCACACTCGTGAGGCATCGTTTCGGAGAAAGGACGAGGTCTCTGGCGGTGAGGACGCCGACCGGCTGATCCTGTTTCGTGACGATGAGGATCGGCGTCCCGGCAGACATCATGAGCGTCGATGCTTCTTCCACGGCTCGGTCGTATTCGATAAATTGTACGGGTCGTGTCATGATGGTGCGCACCTCGATTTCATCCGGTTCCAGACCCTGAGCGATCACTTTCTTGACGATGTCGGTCGGGGTCATAAGCCCGAAGCGCGATTCCGTATCCTTCACGAGCAGACAGGGCATCTGTTCACGCTCCAAGAGGGAGGCCGCTTCGGTGACCGACACGTCACCGGGAATCTGAACTACACCTGGTGTCATCATGTGTGCGACCACTGTGATCTGATGATACGGAGCCTTGGACCGTTGATCGTCCTTGTTCAGCATCGCTCGGCCAGATCCTTTCTACCAACTATCGAGACTCCTGGCCGCCGCGGTGTATGCCAAGTATAGCAGAAGGTTCTTGCTGCCCCTGTTCGTGGCGAACCCTTGTCATTCAACGGTTTCCAGGCATACACTAGGCACGAACATTGGCCGCTGATGAGGGGAGTTGAATGGCTGCTCTGAGCACAGTCCACAGGGAGTTTCTCCGCCGTCTTGAGCAGGTTCCGGCGCACGGGCTGGGCCTTTCCGTCGACGTCTATTCCCCAGACCTCACTAGCTTGCTTCGAGCGCTGCAACAACGTCAAGTACTGCCGGCCTATCTTGAAGTCTTTCGTGCCACTCCGACGGCGTTGGCCGCGGTCAGGAAGCAGGTCGGCAATGGCTTGCTGACCTATCATGGCGAAGGATTATGGCTGACTCAACCCGAGGCCGCTGACGATCCCGTGTTTAGAAAGGAGGTCTGTGAACTTGCTGGGCATCTCCAGACGTTGCAGAGTGCCTGGTTGAACCATGAATGCGCGACGAAATACATAGCCGGCTATTCCTACGGGACCTACCTTCCCCCCCTCTATACGGAATCCAGCGCAGAGGTCATAGCCGACAATACGATGCTTATTCAGAATCTGCTCGATCAGCACTGCTGCCTGGCGAATGGGGATGCGTCCTTGGTGCTTCTTGAAATGCCCCCCCTCACGTACTTTGTAGCAGGTACCCTGACGATTCCAACCTTTTTCCGTCTTGTGACGGAGAAGGTACCGTGCGGACTCGTACTCGATGTTGGCCATCTGTGGACCGTCTTTCGCTATACTGGGATCTGGCAAACTACTTCACTGGTGCAATTTGTCGATGCGTTCCTCAACGAGTTCCCCATGGATCGTGTCGTCGAGATACACGTCGCAGGACTCGCCATCCATGAATCGAGTTTGGCCGTTCATCCTGAGATGGCAGAAGCGGGAGGGGGCAATTCGCTTCCAGCTTGGACGGATGCGCATGCGGCGCCCATCCCGCTAGTCTTGTTCGAGATGCTGGATCAGATTCTCACTCATCCATGTCTCGCCAGTCTACGAGGCCTCGCGCTGGAAGTGGATACGAAACCAGTGGAGTTGATTGTCGACGAATTCGCCCGATTCTCTCAGCGTTATGCCACGGTATTTCCACGTGTGAAGGCAGACACGGACATTTCGTATGACTGCGGATACACGTCGTTTCAGAGAGAACCTGTGTCGCCTGCGATCAGGCACGCTCTTGGAGGAGCCTACGATCAGTACGCCCGCGTGGTCGCAGGCCGAGCCAAGCCCGAGGGCCCTGAATGGAATCAATGCCTGGCCTGCACTGAGGGATTGGAGACGTATCAGTCCGTCTACCTCCCGTACGAGATTCTCCACTGGGGTGGAGAGGTAGCGGCCATGTTCCCAGAGTCGTGCCGTCGACTCAATGAACGGGATGTGCCGCTTTCGAGATTTGTCCCGTTCTGGTTCCGGCAACCGCGGTCGCTGTCCGGCTCGTATGATTTCTTTCTCATGAAGATTGAGCAGTTTTTGGAATTTGTTCATGAAGAAGCGCCGGAGCTGGATGGCATAGCCGAACGAGAAGCTGATGAACTTCGGCAGGCCTACCATTCTGCCAACGAACCAGCCGTCCCGGCTGCGAGTGACCTGACATGAGTTTTTGGTCCGCCCTTCCACGTCCCATCATCGGTCTATCACCCATGGATGGTGTGACCGACGCCAGTTTCCGATCCATCATCGCGCAGCAGGGAAAGGCGGATGTGACCTTCACAGAGTTTACGCATGTCCACGATGTGTGTCGTGGGCCGGAGATCCTCTTGGAAACCCTCATCTATAGTGAGATCGAGCGCCCGATGGTGGCGCAGCTCTACGGGAAAGATCCGGACTTGTTCTATCAAGCCGCTCACGCGGCTTGTGAGTTGGGCTTCGATGGGTTGGACATCAACATGGGATGTCCGTCGAAGAACGTGGCGTCATCCGGATCGGGCGCAGGTCTCATCAAGACGCCTGATTTGGCCCACGCCATCATTCAGGCCACCAGACGCGGCATCGAAGATTGGGCGGGTGGACAGACGCTCGAACAAGCCGGCTTCAAGCCAGTCAGGGTTGCGGCGTTTCGACGTCTCAATGAGCAGCGCGGGAGTACGAGTCCCACCCGGCGGTGCCACCTGCCTCTTTCCGTGAAGACCAGGCTAGGCTACGACTCGGTAATGGTGGAAGCCTGGGTCGAGCATTTGTTGCGGGAACAGCCGGCGGTGATCTCACTCCATGGACGAACTCTCCAGCAGATGTATCGTGGCGCGGCGGATTGGTCGGCCATCGCGCGGGCTGCAACGTTGTCCAAGGGGACCGGGACGCTGTTATTCGGGAATGGCGATGTCCAACACCTTGATGAAGTCGTGTTGCGTGTCCGCGAAACCGGTGTCGACGGGGTGTTGGTGGGGCGGGCCGTTCTTGGAGCGCCCTGGTTCTTCCGTTCGAAGGATAAGGCCCGTGCGCTCGCAAGCAGGGCGAGTGGTACCGGAGGGGAATCCTGTGCCAGCGAGGCGATCACACTCGATCAACGCTTTGCAGTCCTGCTGGATCACGCTCGACAATTTCAGGCGCTCTGTGGCCAAAGCCAATTTCACCGTATGCGCAAACATTTGGGCTGGTACTGCAAGGCATTCCCACATGCTGCCGCGCTTCGCGCGCGGATGTTTCGCGTGTCCTCCGTCGACGAGCTTGAAACAGTCATTGCCGACTATCGGACGCACGGGATTGTGGACTCGGCCCAGGCCTTGCTTGTCGATGATGCGAGCATGCTGGCGTCACGATGCAGCTAGTGCTGGCTTCCACCTCGGCCCGCCGCAGCGAACTCCTTGCGCTCTTGGGGCTTTCCTTCGATGTCTGTTCTCCGACCTTTGAAGAGCAGCCGATTGTAGGCCTGTCACCCCTTGGACAGGTCACACGCTTCGCTCTCGAAAAGGCACGATCCGTGGCTCAAGCGCGGCCACATGATCTGGTGCTAGGCAGTGACACGGTGATCGAATTGGATGGCCGGCTGTTGGGCAAACCGCTTGATCTTCGAGATGCGCGCGCAACGCTCACTCGTTTGGCGGGCCGCGCGCATCATGTTCATTCGGCGGTGGCCTTGTGCAGCCTGGTGAGGGGTATTGAATCAGTCGAGGCTGCGACCGCGACGGTGCATATGAAGACGGATGTCAATCAGGCGCTTGAACGCTATCTTGCGACACACGAATCGTTGGGAAAGGCCGGAGCCTATTCGATTCAGGGACTGGGCGGAGACTTGATTGAGCGGATTGACGGTGACTATACGACAGTGGTGGGTTTGCCGGTGAAGGTGGCGGCTCGGCTTCTTCTATCCGCGGGCTATCCTGTGCCACGGGATGTCGAGGAGTTGTATCAACGGAAGCCCTATCCTAACTGGAGTCGGTTCGCGGCCTGATTGCAAGGAGGGGGGCGGTTCTCCTACAATGCGCCCGTTTATTCTCCTTCGCCGTTTACCCCGCAGCTTGCTGCGGGGAACGTCATTGGCTACAGAGGGCATTCATGGTTTCTCACGGAAACACAAAAGTCAAGGGAGTGGTTGGCCTCGTCGGGGTCTTTGCGATGGGGGTCGGTTCGGCATGGGCTATCGATGTGAAACTGTCTGCTGAAGATGCCCAAAAAGCACTTGAGGCCGGCCGAGCCCCGATGGAAAAAGCCAATATGCCCGAAGACGTGAAGAAGGTCCTGCAGCAAGCGTCCTTAGTCACCCGCGTGGGAGCTGATCCTGAGAAAGATCCCTGTGGCGCTAGCGCCATTCTTCGCACCAAGCGCTATCGGCTAGAAGCGTTTGGTCGGCAGGAAGCGGTGGAATCCAAGAAGCGAAAGACGGACGTGCGCATGCCCGAAGAGTTCATTAAGAAAGTCGTGGACATGCCCAATATGGAGATCGAGGTCCAGCTTTGCGGCGATGACGAATATTTTGCCGAAGGGGCCGTCATTGAGCTGCAACAAGGATCAAAGAAGATCAAGCCCATCGATATCGGAAAGGCCGAACGCGGGAGAAAGAATGAAGGTAACGGCCCGGCTTTCCGCACCCGCTTCACCGCGCTCTTTGCGTATGAACAGTTCGACCCTAATGCGGCATCGGTGTTCGTCGTAAACCTTCAGGACGGGAAAGAGGCACGAATTCCGGCCGACTTCTCCAAAGTGAAGTAAGCTCGTCGTCTGGTTTATCGGTCAGGCCCGCGCGTTCGTTATCATGCTCATGCGGTCGGCTCATTGAGTCGGATCGTGTAGAGATAGTGGTACAAGCCTTTGCGTTCCATCAGCTGAGCGTGAGCGCCTTCTTCTACCAGCTTGCCTTTGTCCAGGACCAGAATGCGATCGGCGCGTTGAATGGTCGAGAGCCTGTGGGCGACGACGAAGGTCGTCCGTCCTTCCATCAGACGTTCCAACGCTTCCTGAACCAGCCGTTCCGATTCGGTATCGAGGGATGAAGTGGCTTCGTCCAGCAACAAGATGCGTGGGTTTTTGAGAATCGCCCGCGCAATCGCGATGCGTTGACGTTGCCCACCTGAGAGGTTGATCCCTTTCTCCCCCACCACGGTTTGATAGCCGTCGGGCAGACCTGTGATGAAGTCATGGGCATACGCTGCTTTGCTGGCCTCCTGCACGACTGCTTCACTCGCTTCCAGATTTCCATAGCGAATATTGTCGAGAATTGTCCCTCCAAACAGGATTGTTTCTTGTGGGACGAGCGCGATCTGCCGGTACCAACACTCGACGCTCACATGACGCAGGTCGTGGCCGTCGATCGTGAGGCGGCCCTCCGTCGGATCGTAGAACCGGTGGAGCAGATTGATCACGGTAGTTTTGCCGGCGCCGGTCGGTCCGACAAAGGCGATCAGCTCGCCGGGTTTGGCTTCAAACGACAGATTCGATAGTACAGGGTTGCGAGGATCGTAGGCGAAGCTTATGTTTTCCACGCGAACGTGGCCTGCGACCGTGGAGAAGGTTTGCGCGTCGGGCCAATCGTGGATTTCTGGTTGCGCATCGAGTATTTCGAAGACCCGCTGCATCGCGCCCTGCGCTTCTTTGATCTGCGCAAACACGCGGGCTGCCGAGCTGAAGGGGCCGATCAAGATGCCGGCGAACAAGACGAAAGCGAAGAGATCCCCTGGCGTGACGGTGCCCTCGATGACTTGCCGGCCTCCGTACCAGAGGACTGCGGCCGCGGCTGAAAATGTGAGCAAGCTAATCACCGGTATGAAGACGGCCATGACTCCGGCTCGGCGCAGCGTGAGATGAAGGGTCTGATCCACCTGGGCGGCGAAGCGCGCCTCTTCCCGTTTTGTCTGGACGAACGATTTGACGATGCGAATGCCGGAAATCACTTCTTCTACCAACGTGCTGAGCGCAGCTGTTTGGTCTTGAATCGATGTAGAGAGGGATTTGAGTGTTCGCCCGAAGAATTTGGCGACCAGGACCAGCAAGGGAAGGAGGATCAAGATTAAGAGGCAGAGACGCCAATTCATTGTGAGGAGAAAAACAATGCCGCCGACGAAGGTGACGAACTGCTTGGCGCTGTCGATCGGAGTTTCTGTAACGACGGATTGAATGACCGTGACGTCGTTCATTAGTCGAGAGAGCAATTCCCCGGTACGGCGTCGCGCGAAATAGCTGACATCCAATGTCTGCAAGTGGCCGAACAGGTGTCTGCGAAAATCGGCGACGATTCGCTGAGCCACCCAGGCGGTCAGATAACTATGGCCCATCGAGCAGAGCCCCTGTAAGAGCACCAGCCCGAGGAACAGGCCGATCAACTCTGTCATCCTGGAGCCATCGTGTCGGACGGTGATGACATCCCAGAGGATGCCGGCCAGGCGGAGCAAGGTCAGATTGATGGCCGCCACGCCCATGGCCAGCAGGCCTGCCAGCATCATGCGTGCCAAGTAGGGTTGGACGAACGGCAGGAAGCGTTTGAAGATCAGCATCATGGGTTAAGAGGTGTAGTCGTGGCGATGGGCGTCCGCGCTCGATTAAGGGTCACATCGGAAAAATCGGAGAGTCGAGAAGAGGGTGGGGCGCTCGACAACGGCTAGAGCTGGGCAATCGACTCGATGAGATTTTTATTGATCGCCACGAAATCCGACCGGTCCTTGTCGTTGATCACGACATCGGTCAGGCTAATGAAGAGGCGTGCTTCCTCGTTAATCGCGTCGGAGACGCGATTACGCATCGGAGGAACCAGGAAATCCCCCACGTAGGTACAACTCACCGTACGAACGCGGATGCGAACCTTCTTGCCCTCGGGCACGATCTCCTCCTCCTGCGACGCGGGCTGAGCTTAGCTTTTACGGCGAAGGAATTTTTGACGCTGGCGCAGCTTTTTGTACTTGTGCTTGCGCATTTTCTTCCGGCGCTTTTTCAGCACACTCGACATGCTTCGTCTCTCCTAGGGGGCGGAGTCTAGAAGCTTTTGGCTGAAAATGCAAGCTCACAGCGGGAATGCCGCATAGTATGCTGCTCAGCTCAGCTACGCGCGCGGGCGTCCCTTGACCCTGTGTTCGTTGACTTCCTATACTGCGGAATCATGTTTCATAAATGGACGCACTCCACTTTTTCGTCATCGTCATTCGTCGGTTGGCTCGTGCTGCTCGCCATTGCTGTGGGCGCCTGTTCGTCCAAGGCCATCCAGTACCCGGAAGACCATGAACGCATTCGCCGCATCGATCGGGCGGTGGAATCATTGCGCGACGCATACCAACAAAAAGATCGCTCCGGTTTTCAGTCCGTGATGTTGCCGCTGGATCAGCTTGAACAGCTTCAACGTCAAGCTGAGGCCGATTTCGACACCTTTCATACCATCTCACTTGAATTCAAAACCGAACGGATTATGATCGAGGGCGACGACATCGATGTGTACGTCCATTGGCAAGGCGTGTGGAAAAAAGATGCCGATGATGCGGGCGTGCGGCAACGCGGCCACGCACGATTGCAGTGGGTCGGGAAGCATTCGATTCTTCTGCGCGGTGTCCAAGGAGATCTGCCGTTCGGAATGAAAACGAAACAAACGTTGTCCGAAGTCCCTCCACCTCAAGCCAAACCACGATAGCGATGTTGATGCCGCGGAGCACACCACCCCAAGCAGACTTTCTCGTCATCGGCAGCGGGGTCGCCGGGCTCCGTGCGGCGCTCGATCTCAGCCGTGAAGGCCGAGTAATCATGCTCACCAAAGGCCATCCGTTACAGAGCAATTCAATTTTTGCACAGGGCGGGGTTGCGGTGGCGCTGAGTGAAGAAGACGATGTCGCGATCCATCTAACCGATACGGTGAAGGCGGGACATGGGCTGTGTCGTCGCGAGGCGGTACGGGTCTTGGTGGAAGAAGGACCGGATAGGATTCAAGAACTGATCCATTGGGGGGCGAAGTTCGATAAGACAGGGGGGAAGTTTGCCTTTGCACGGGAAGCGGCTCATAGCCGCAGCCGAATTCTCCGCGCTCGAGGCGATGCGACGGGGAACGAAATGGTGCGCGTGTTGATGGCGCAGGCCAGCCGGCAGAAGCGGATCCATCGGCTGGATTACCATTTCACCGTGGACCTTGTCGTGGAAGATGGACGATGTTGCGGGGCAGTGGTTCTGGACGAAAATTCCGGCGAGCAATTCATCCTTCCCGCAAAGGCTGTCGTGCTCTCAACCGGCGGCGCCGGTCAGATCTACGCACGAACCACGAATCCGCCTAATGCGACCGGCGACGGCATGGCGATGGCGTTCCGTGCAGGGGCGCAACTTCAAGACATGGAGTTTGTGCAGTTTCATCCGACCGCGCTGTACCTGCCGTCGAGTCCGCCCTTTCTCTTATCTGAGGCAATGCGGGGAGAGGGAGGGCAGCTTCGCAACAATAAGGGAGAGGTCTTCATGCAACGGTATCATCCGCTGGGTGCCTTGGCTCCCAGGGATATCGTGGCGCGGGCGATCTGGGCAGAAATGGCGGCGACTCGAGCCCGGCACGTCTATCTCGATGTGACCCACCTCGGAGCGGATTTTGTGAAGCGGCGATTCCCAACAATTTATGCGACGTGCCTTCGTCACGATATCGACATCACGGAAGAGTGGATTCCGGTTTCTCCGAGCGCACATTATATGATGGGAGGAGTATGGACCGACATCAACGGTGCCACGACGCTGCCGGGTCTCTTTGCGGCCGGTGAGGTGGCTTGCAGTGGAGTGCACGGTGCCAACCGGTTGGCAAGCAATTCATTGTTGGAGGGATTGGTTTTTGGCATGCGGGCTGGCGTCGCTGCCATTTCCTGGGTTTCCCATCGTCCTGTGCCGGATCTAACCCGACAAGTAGTGGAGCTACGGCACTGTAAGTTTCATCAATTGGACGACGCAGAGAAATTGCGAAGCTCGCTTCGCCGAACCATGTGGGGACAAGTCGGTGTCATTCGCTCTCGTGAATCGCTGATTCGTGCCACGGCGCAACTGTCTCGGTGGGAGCGCATGGTGTCGAAGCCGTTTGCAACGAGGGCTGATCTTGAGGCCAAGAACATGGTCCATGTCGCGTACTGCGTGGCGGAAGCTGCGCTATGGCGAGAAAACAGTGTGGGTGCCCACTTCCGGTCAGACTTCCCCGAAACCAAGCGCCCAGGCTGGAGCCAGCATAGCCAACTCTTTCTGACAGAACGTTCTACTGGGCAGTCGGGACAGAGACAACAGGGGCAGGTAGTTGCACTGAAGACTCCGAAGACGCGATCACGTGGCCGGTAGAGGTCAGATCCCGGGTGAGGAAGGTCCGATAGTACCGAAGAACCTTGCGAACGTACTGGCGGGTTTCGTCGATCGGCGG
>Ga0209640_10004269_pt1 | contig 12567 bp, 11 predicted proteins | sample RifCSP10_1_FD_184018 | JGI IMG/M metagenome (GOLD analysis project Ga0209640, IMG submission 184018) | Soil microbial communities from Rifle, Colorado - Rifle CSP2_sed 10_1 (SPAdes) (version 2) | ecosystem: Environmental > Terrestrial > Deep subsurface > Rock core/Sediment | place: Rifle... | reverse complement strand
TCCTCAAACAGATGGCCCCGATTCAGATTGAGCAGGAGTACCGGATTACCTACCTGCACTCGTATGGACAGGACAGTCCCTGGTTCGCGGCCGCCTCGAACAAGCACCTGTTGGCCACCCGGGAACCGGAGACCGGCTATACCTACGCCACGCCGCGTGCGCACGACATGTACACCGGCGGGGAGACGGAATGGATCGACATTACCGACCTCGAGGCCCGGATCCACGCCTTCACGGTATGCCATTTCGGCTCGGAAGAATTCCTTTCCGAGACTCCCTATGTGCTGATCCTGGTTGAGTTCGAGGGTGTGAACACTCTGTTCTTGGCTCGCCTGATGGGGGTTGAACCTGCGGCAGCCTCGCTGGAGTGGATCGGGATGCGGGTGCAGCCGCACTTCCTGCGCAACAGCAAACTCAAACCGACTGACGTGTACTTCGTGCCCGTCGAAGGCTAGCGGCTTCGCCAGGGCGCCCGGCGCCCATCCGCGACCGGCTCCACTCGGACTCCCTGGTGCCCCGCTCCCTCTCTCCCGAGCACCCTAACCTGGTCCGGGCCGCCACCCGGCTGCGCCGGATCCTGCTGGCGTGGGCAGGGCTCTTCGCCGGGGCCGGCCTGCTCAGCCTGGTTGCGCAACCGGGGGTCGCTCCGGTACTCTGGCTGATCGGCGCAATCCTGATCGTCGTTGAACCGCAACCTGCGCTGCTTGGGATGGTCTCGGTGTGCTGGAGCCTGTCATTGCTCGGTGTATCGCCCGAGCTCAACCAGGCCATCGGCCTCGATCCGGTCGGGGCGCTCTTTTCCGCCGGGTGGGCAGAAAGCCTGTCGCTTGGGTTCGTCCGGCTCATCCTGGCAATCATGGCCTGGAACCAGTTCCTGTTCTATCGGCTGCTCTATGGCACCCGTTCGATGACCGGCCTGGTAGCGGATCTCCCAGACATCCCCGAAGTCATCCCGAACCGGACCGGACGATTGAATGCCTACGCCTGGGCGGCTTGGCTCGCTGGCGGGCTGACCTTGCTCGTTTCATCCTTGCCGGCGGCCCTACTCAGCCTTCAACCGCTGCGGACCGCCTCGCTGGGGTTGGCGGCGCTTTCGATCGGGCTGGGAGTGGGAGTCGCGTTCTCACCCACCCATCGCCGAGGAACTGCGCTGGCCGCGATCGTGCTGGGAGGCTTCGTCTTCCTCGCCTCGGTGGCCTCGCTCCGCGCATGACCGACCTTGGGCAGCCCATGATGGAACATCGGGCGGAGCGGCGACTGCGGGCCTACCACGCTGCCCTCGCGACGATCGGATTGCTGGCCGGCGGAGGATTGACCATCATTGGCCTGGCGCGTTGGGAGTTTGCGCTGCGCACCTACGGCCCGGCAGTCGTGCTGCGCTGGGGTGGCCCGTGGTTGATCGTCGGCTCCATCCTGTTCATTATTGGCCTGGCGGGCGCCACCTGGCTCATCCGCTGGAACTGGATCCGGGTGACCACTTTCCAAAACGGGTTGCAAGTTCGAGGGCGGAAGCGGGAGCGGACAATTCCTTGGGGCGACATTCGGGGGGTCTTGGTCTCGGGAGTCCGTTACGGGATGCTCGGTCTGGCCTGGGGATCCCGTTCTAGGCTCCTACTTGATCTGAATGGCGGCCAGCGGGTCCAATTCACCGACACCCTGGTGGGTCTGTCGCAGCTCACTTCCCTCGTCAAGCGCCGCACCTACCCCCGGCTGCTCACCGAGTTCACCGCCTCGCTGCGGGATGGACAGCCGATCCCGTTCGGTCCGCTCTCGCTTCGACCGGAAGGGGTCCAGCTGGGCCGCCGGAAGGTGGCGTGGCCAGAGGTTGCGTCGGCCGAGCTCCGGCAGGGCCGGGTACTCATTAGGCTCCGGAAACAGGGCGCGCCGCTTCGGATGAGCGCTGGAAAGCTGCCCAATGTCGAAATCTGCCTTCAGCTGGTCCAGCACTACGCGGCCCAGGCGGCCCCGCGAACATCATGACAAAGCCGTTTGATTTCGGGGGACCGATCGTCTGGCAGCCGAGCCCCGCCACGATTGAGCGGGCCCATCTGACCCGCTTCCTGCGTCAGCACGCGATTCCGGACTTCGCCGGGTTAATGGAGCGATCCACCCGGGAGGTCGCCTGGTTCACGGATTCGCTGCTCAAGTATCTGGAGATCGAATTCGCCCAGCCTTACACCCAGGTGGTGGATCTCTCGCGCGGGATCGCCTGGCCCGACTGGTGCGTGGGCGCCCGGATGAACATTGTCCACAATTGTTTGGACAAGTACCTGGGAACCCCGACCGAGAGCCGGCCGGCGTTGGTTTGGGAGGGCGAGGCCGGCGAACGCCGCAGCCTCAGTTATTCCGAATTGCACAGGTTGGTGTGCCAGACCGCGAGCGGTCTGCGGGCGCTGGGGCTGGGACCCGGAGACCCAATTGGGATCTTCATGCCGATGGTCCCTGAGATCGTGGTCGCCCTGTTGGCCATCGCCAAAATCGGCGGGATCATCCTGCCTTTGTTCTCGGGCTACGGACCGGGGGCAGTCGCCAGCCGGCTGATCGATGCGGAGGCGAGGGCCCTCTTCACAGCCAATGGCTTCCCGCGGCGCGGAGCGCTGGTCCCCATGAAGCCGGTGGCCGATGAGGCCGTGGCGAGGGCCAGCACCGTCAAGCACGTCATTGTCCTGCGCCACGTGGATATGGAGGTTGCCTTGCAGCCCGGCCGCGACCTGACCTGGGAGGCCCTGCTGGAGGGCCAACCGAGCTCAACCCCAACCGAGCCGGTGGAGGCCGAGGCCCCGTTGATGCTGATCTACACCTCAGGCACGAGCGGCAGCCCTAAAGGCGCGGTTCACACCCACTGCGGTTTCCCCATCAAGTCAGCCCAGGACATGGCCTTCGGGATGGATGTGCATCCGGGGGACCGGATCTACTGGATGACCGATATGGGTTGGATGATGGGCCCGTGGTTGGTGTTTGGCTCGCTGTTGCTCGGGGCGACTTTCATCCTATACGACGGGGCTCCGGATTACCCCGGTCCCGACCGAGTTTGGGCAATGGTTGAGCAGCACGGCGTCACGAGCCTCGGACTCTCACCGACCTTCGTCCGCTCGCTGATCCCACACGGTGAGCAGCCGATCGAGAGCCACGACCTGTCGTCGCTGCTATGCTTCGGATCGACTGGCGAGCCGTGGAATCCCGATCCGTGGATGTGGCTCTTCGAAAAAGCAGGTCGAAGCAGCCGTCCGATCATCAACTACTCCGGAGGCACGGAGATTTCGGGCGGCATCCTGATGGGCAACCCGATCCTGCCTTTGAAGGCCTGTGCCTTTTCTGGCCCCTGCCCCGGCATCGCTGCCGATGTCTTCGACGAGAATGGGAACTCGGTTCGCAATCAGGTCGGAGAGCTCGTGATCAAAACACCCTGGATCGGGATGACCCGCGGCTTCTGGAAGGATCCGGCGCGCTACCTGCAGACCTATTGGTCGAGGTGGGAGAATGTCTGGGTGCATGGAGACTTCGCGGCGGTAGATTCCGACGGTCTGTGGTATATCCTGGGCCGCTCGGATGATACGATCAAAGTGGCCGGCAAGCGGGTGGGCCCGGCGGAGGTCGAGTCGATTCTGGTTGAGCATCCGTCGGTGGTCGAGGCGGCCGCGGTGGGTCTTCCCCATCCGGTCAAAGGCAACGAATTGATTGCCTTCTGTGTGCTCACCGCGGCGTCCGCCGGTACGCCTGGGTTGGCCGAGGAGCTGCGGGCCAAGGTGGGGCGCGAATTGGGCAAGCCCCTTACTCCGCGCGAGGTCCGTTTCGTACACGACCTCCCGAAGACCCGCAACGCCAAAGTCATGCGCCGAATGATCCGGGCAGCTTACTTGGGGGAAGATCTCGGGGACACTTCCGCATTGGTCAACCCTGAATCGCTGGCAGAATTCACTCCATCCCGTCCGGCATGAATGACGGCGGCCGATTCCGGTGAGGGCGCTTTGAACTTCGAGCTGAGCGAAGAGCAGCGAATGTGGCAGGCGGCGGTTCACGAATTCTGCGCGGCCGAAGTCAAGCCGCTGGCGGCAGAGATGGACGCCCGGTCCGAATTCAACTCGGGGGCCGTGCAGAAGATGGCCTCCCTCGGGTTACTGGGCCTGAACGTGCCGGAAGAGCTCGGCGGGGCTGGGGTCGACCCCATCAGCGCCGCCATCGCCATCGAAGAACTCGGTTGGGCCTGTGGCGGCACGGCGCTGTCAGTTTCCGCTCACAATGGGCTGGTCTGCGCCCCGATCGCCTTGTTCGGATCGGAGGACCAGCAGCGACGCTGGTTGCCCAGGCTGGCCCGCGGCGAAGGCGGTCTCGGAGCGCTGGCGCTGACGGAGCCGGGGGGAGGGTCGGATCTGCAGGGCGCCATACAAACCCGTGCCGAGTACGCGGGCGGCGAATGGGTGATCCGGGGCAGCAAGGCCTGGATTACGAACGCCAGCGTGGCTTCCCTGATCGTGGTCTTATGCCGGACCGATCCAGCGGGCGGATCCCGTTCGCTCAGCTTGATCGTCGTGCCGACCGAGGCTGAGGGCCTGCACATCCACCCGGCCGAGAAAAAGATGGGGGTTCGGGCTTCGCCGACCCACGCCCTGACCCTCGAAGGAGTGCGGGTACCCGGCGACCATCTCCTAGGGACCGCCGGAGACGGACTGACTCAGGCGCTGCAAGTACTAGATGGAGGTCGGGTTGGGATCGGGGCGTTAGCGGTCGGCTTAGCCCAGGCCGCGTTCGAAGAAGCGGTAGGCTACGCCAAACAACGCGAAGCCTTTGGAACCCGGCTCAGCGGACACCAAGCGATCCAGGCGATGATCGCCGACGCGGGGACCGAGCTTGAATCCGCCCGGCTGCTGGTGTACCGGGCGGCCTGGCTGAAGGGTCAAGGGATCCCCTTCACCCGGGAGGCCGCGATGGCCAAGCTGTTCGCCACCGAGATGGCCGAACGGGTTTGCCGCAATGCAATCCAGATCCTGGGTGCCTATGGATACAGCAGTGAGTACCCGGTGGAACGCCTTTACCGCGACGCACGCCTGATGACCATCGGGGAAGGAACCAGCGAAATCCAGCGCTTGGTCATCGCCCGGCGTACTCTCGGGCTCGAGTAACCGCCTTCCCGTTGGAAACAAACGCACCTGCCGTGAGGCAGGCGCGCCAATCCCGGTTCGATTGTTGATTCAGGCGGTTGGTGAGTCTTCTTTCCGACCCAGCCACCACTTGTAGAAGAAGTACCACACGATCGCCAGCACCCCGGTGATGCCCCAGATCGGGAACCCGGCCTTGATTGCCACCCACCAGTCACGATCGGTAAAGAGTCCGATGTAGCCCGTCACCGCGGCCCACACGATCACAAACGTCCCAAAAAGCCAGAAGCGCATCAGGTTCAGTAGTTTGGTCTTCTTCTCCGACACGTCATCCTCCCTTGTCTAGTGGCGAGGCGGCATTATAGCCACCTGCCCAAAACGCGCAAACGCGGCTCCCAGGGCTAGCCACGGTGTCGGTCCGATTGAGCGCTCGATCTAGCCGATGGCCGCCAGCAGAGCTCGAGGCCGTGCATGACGGGCGCCAATCGGCGGCAAACCGTTCACCGAATTGTACGGCCAGGAGACTACTGATCGCTTATCCGCCCTTGCCAACTGGCTATAATCAGCCGGGCCTGAACCGACGGAGCCGGCGAGACTGAAATGAAACTGGTCGAGTGTGTTCCAAACTTCTCCGAAGGCCGCCGAATCGATGTCATCGAGGCCATCGAAAACGCGATCCGCTCGGTCGAAGGAATCCAGGTGTTGGACCGGCACGTCGATGCCGATCACAATCGCAGCGTCATTACGTTCGTCGGATCTCCGGCGGCCGCGGCCGAGGCGGCCTTTGCTGCTATCGCCAAGGCCGCCGAGCTGATCAGTTTGGAGACGCATCAAGGAGAGCACCCCCGGATCGGGGCCACCGACGTCGTGCCCTTCATCCCGGTCCGCGAGGTCAGCATGCGGGAATGCGTGGATCTCGCTCGCGCCCTAGGAAGCCGGGTAGCTCAGCAGCTCGGGATCCCGGTCTACTTGTATGAAGAGGCTGCGGCTCGGCCCGATCGGGTCAATTTGGAAGATATCCGCCGGGGAGAGTATGAGGGGCTCAGATCTTCCATTGTTTCAGACCCCGAGCGAAAGCCAGACTTCGGCCCACAGCAGATTGGCCCGGCCGGGGCGACCGTCATCGGGGCCCGGCGACCGTTGATCGCCTACAACGTTTATCTCACTACCGACGATGTGGAGGTTGCGAAGCGAATCGCCAAAACCGTCCGGTTCTCTGGTGGAGGGCTGCGCTTCGTCAAGGCGCTGGGACTGCTGGTCGACGGACGGGCTCAGGTCTCCATGAACCTGACCGATTTCACCCGGACCCCCATTCACCGGGTCGTGGAGCTGATCCGACGCGAAGCGGATCGCTACGGAGTTGGCATTCACCATTCCGAGCTGGTCGGTCTGATTCCGCAAGAGGCGCTGGTCGAGTCCGCTCGCTGGTATCTGCAGTTGGATGCCCTAGAACCGGCTCAGGTCTTGGAGAACCGCTTGTTCGATTCGGCCGCGCCGGGAGCCGACCGCTTCCTCGATCAGCTGGCTGCCGGAACTCCCACCCCGGGCGGTGGCTCGGCGGCCGCCTACGCCGGAGCGATGGCAGCCGGGTTGGTCGCAATGGTGGGGCGGCTGACACTGGGCAAGAAAAAATACGCCGCGGTTCAGCACCAGGTCGAGGTGATCGTGGCCACGGCCGATGAGCTGCGCAGCCGACTGGAGGCCGCGGTCACCCAGGACGCCCGAGCATTCGAAGCAGTACTGGAGGCGAATCGGCTTCCGGCGGATTCGGAGCAATCGAAGCGGGCCCGCATGGCGGCGATTGAGCAGGCCACACTGCCTGCCGGGGAGGTTCCGTTGGGGGTCGCCCGGAACTGCGCCGAAGTCCTGGCCCTGGCGCTTGAAATCGCCTCGGTCGGAAACGTAAACGCGATCAGCGACGCCAGCGTCGCCGGAGACCTGGCGCTGGCCGGCCTGAGCGGCGCCGCGCTGAACGTACGGGTCAACGCCGCTGGATTACTGGATCCCGAACCCGGCGAGGGTTGGCTCGCCGAGTTAGAGACAGTGCAAGCCTCGGCTCAGGCCGCTCTCGGCCAACTGCGGGGCGTGCTCACCGAGCGCGCCGGCCTCTAGCTCCGGCCCGCGGAAATCGGATCGTCCGCCCGCTACCACCCGCTAACCTCAAAGATCTCGGCGAGCAGTTCCGCCCGCTCCTGCGGGTTCATTGGGCGCGGCTGGGCGTAGTCTTCGAGCAGGGCGGTCAGCAGCTCGATGCTGACATGCCGCCCGGCATAGAACACGTGCCGGTCCAGGAATTCCTGCCGCAGGGGGAGCGAGTGCATTTGATCGAAGAAGAGGTTGCCCAGACCATAATGAATGAAGCTGCCGGCGTAGAACTCCATGGTCTGAGGCCGGTGGGCCTGGCTCCCATTGACGATCACTGCGCCAGCCTCCGCCGCGGCGCGGAAGCTCTCGATTTGGGCTTGCAGCGGATAAGGACTCATGGATTCTGGCCACTGAAAGGTGAACACCACCAGGTAACCTTGGGCGGTCAGCTCGGCGACCTGCTGCAGGAGCCCTTCGTCCTGGCAGGCCAGCGCGCCCGGGCTGCGCTCGGCCGCCCAGTCTCCCCGCGGGCCGGCCGCATTGCAACCCAGGAAGGCGAGTCGGTTGCCGTTGTGTTCGACGATCGCCGGTTGTCGGGCCCTGAGCAGGTCCTCCCCACCTCCGAAGGTCTGAAATCCGAGCTGATGATAGAGATCGAGGGTAAAGCGCAACGGATCCGGGCCATAGTCTTGCAGATGGTTCCCGGTCAGTTCGACCAGATCCACCCCGATCCCAGTGAACAGGTTCACGTAATCGGGGTCGGCGCAAAACCTCAGGCTCGCTGAGAACGGTTCGGGCGGCGGGCAGTTCGGATTGAAGGACGCTTCGTGGCTGACGTGGGCGACATCCGCCTCGCGCAGCCAGTCACCAATCTGCAGTCCCGGATAGTCGGGGCCATAGCGATCCATCCGCCAGGCCGTCGCCCGGACCAGTGCCGTCACTCCGGTCATGACCACGACCGTCAACTGATCCGGATCCCGATTGCTGGCAGGCCAGACCAAGGCGCTCTGGACCGCATCCATCCCGGCCGGGTCGCCGCTCAACCCGAAGTCGATGGCCAGTTGATAGTTCTGTGAATCAAACTGCGCACGCACCGGCGATAGCCCATCGATCTCCAGCACCTTCCAGCGGGGTTCCAGCGCTTCGAAGGGCACGATCGCATAGGCGGTACCGGCGCTCCACGCCGCGTCGAGCAAAGTTTCGGCCGGCATGATCTGAGCCGAAGCCTCCCCAAGGAGGCCTGCTAATGCCTCGGCGTCTGGCGTTCCGACGAACACGCCCGACCCCTCGGTCCACAGTTCCTGCAACTCCTGGGAAGTCAACCCATCTCTGAGGCTGGGGAACGGAGCCACGGCTGCGTAGATCCAGCGAGCAAGCGGTCGCGCCGGACTGGGTTCGATTCGCACCTCCGCATTTGCCGGATCCTCCACCCACTCGACGGCCCGACCACCGAGCTCCTGGATCGCAGTCGCCGAGGACTTGAGCAGGTTCGGCAGCGCGGCGGATACCCACAAGCGAAGCGGGGCGGGGGTTGGGGAGAGGGTCGCGGTCGGCGTCGATGCCGGAGTCAGGGTTGCCGCGATGGATGGTGGTGGAGGCGGGCTATCCGGCGCAATCGGACGACACGACACAGCTCCACCGGCGATCAACAACAGCCCCCAAAACCAAAACGCCCTGGTGGGTCTCACCAGGGCGGGTTCCAGGGAACGAATCCGCTCACTCCTCCTGCCCAGCCCCCAGTTCGCCGATCTGGCGCACGAGCCCGAGCAGCAGCAGCCCCAGGCGCACGCCGTCTCCGGCTCCGATCTTTGGGGGCTCGTCGTGCTCCTGGGACTTGGAGATGATGAGGTACGCGGCGCCCAATCCGGTGAGTGCGCCAATCAGGCCCCCGATGAGCAGTACTTTGCCCTTCCAACCGGAGTCCATGTGGGTCTACCTTTGGAGAATCGAGGCCAGGTGGCTGAAGGCCGCCCGCAGGGCGCTCAAGCCGGCACTCGGGAGGATAACCGCTTGGGCGGTTCGGTCGCTGGCCTGCAGCGCCGCTTGCCGAGCCTTGGCCAGCACCGTGCGCGCTTCCATGAATGGGGGCGGCAGGAGCCGGACCAAGTACCAGACTCCGACCGCAGCTGCAGCCACGACCACCAGCAGCAGCAGGCCCAGGACAAGAACCATTCCAAGCAAGAAGGCGAGCCCGACGTCGGCCCAGACGCTCGGGTCCCCAACTCCCGCTCGTCGCAGCAGCACTCCGCTCGCGACGACCAGCAGAACTGCCAGTCCCATCGGCAAGTAGATTTCAACCCGCTGTTGCCGCCGGGCAGACCTGGAAGGATTGAACGCGCTCAGACCCAGTCGATGGTATTCAAAGGGGTCCATCGTGGCGTATTGTAGCATGCAGGTCGAATCGGCCGACTGAGCGGTTGCTCAGTTCGCTGCGAGGACCGACGGTTCCTTTGCTCGAGAGCGACACTGATTTAGAATCCTGCTCATGACCCCCGCCCGCGGATTGGTGGCTGCCCAGAAGACTACTCCCAAGACGGTCCTCGACGATCTCGGTCGGGTGATGAAGCTGGCTGAGTTCGAGAGCGCCCTGCCCAAAGGCGTAACCACCGGCCTCAAGATCAACATCTCCTGGCAAACCTGGTACCCGGCCTGCTCCTCCGCCCCCTGGCAGATTGAGGGGGTCATCCTGGCGCTCCGGGAAGCCGGCTACCAGGATTTGGTCGGCGTGCACAACGACACCGTCGTTGTCGATACCGCGGTCGGCGAGCTCAACAACAAGCATCGCTTCGTCACCGACAAGTACAAGGTGCCGTGCATTTACCTTTATGAGCAAAACTTCGAGTGGTTCGAATATCAGCCGAAGCGGCCGCTATTGGTCCTGGATAAGGTTTACCCGAAAGGCCTCTTCATCCCCCGGGCGCTGGTTGGACTCAACATTATTCATTTGCCGACGATCAAGACCCACGTGTTCACGACGATTACCGGTGCCATGAAGAATGCCTTCGGCGGCTTGCTGCACCGCGATCGGCACTGGACTCATGCGGTCATCCATGACACCTTGGTGGACTTGCTCATGATCCAACAGGATATCCATCCGGGAATCTTTGCGGTCATGGACGGCACCTTCGCCGGCGACGGGCCCGGACCGCGGGCGATGCGCTGGCACCAGAAGGACCTGCTGCTCGCCTCGGCCGACCAGGTGGCGATCGATGCGGTGTCTGCCAAATTGCAGGGCTTCGATCCGATGCAGATTCGGTTCATCCGCCGGGCCCATGAACTCGGCCTGGGCATCGGCGATCCGCGCCAAATCCGGGTGGTGGGGTATGACATCGAGCAGGAAAAGCCGTGGGGCTTCGTCCAGGAGGACACCTTGGCCAGCCGGGGTCAGAAGGCAATCTACCACGGACCGCTGAAGCCGCTGGAAAAGCTGCTCCTTCAATCTCCGCTCGTCCCCTGGTCGTATTTCGCCAGCAACTTCTATCACAACGTCTACTGGTACCCGTTCGTGGGTCGGTCGCGGGTTCGGGCAGCCCTCCAGAACGAGTGGGGCCGGCACTTCGAATCCTACGGAGACGGTGGAGTGGTGATGCCGGGAATGGAGCCAAAGACCGTGGTCCAGGCAATCGTGGGGCTGGTGCTGCTGACCGCCGCGGGAGCCGCCGGTCTTCGGCTACTTAGCCCGCGCTAAACCGCCGCCTTACCCTCTGAATGTTCGGACCGGCTTCCCGCCTCTCAGCGTTCTAATAAAACGCTGACATTTCACCAATCCAGTTCTTATCGAATTTCCGTATAAACATCCGGGTGGAGGTGAGCGTATCTGTGACTGAAGAGCATGAAGATTTCGACCACTCGGCCATGCAGGCGGCCGATTCCGGCGATTCGATCGCCCAGTACCTTTCCACGGTGGGCCGAGTGCCGCTGCTCAAGATGCACGAGGAGGTCGAGCTGGCCAAACGGATCGAACGCGGCAATCGGGCCAGCGACGCACTGCTGAAGACCACCGGCGGACCGGAGCACCGCGCCGAACTGCTTCGGCAGGTGCAAGACGGGATGGCCGCTTTCGAGCATTTGATTCTGGCCAACTCCCGGCTGGTGGTAAGCGTCGCCAGAAGATACCGGGGCCGGGGAGTGCCATTTACCGATCTGATCCAGGAAGGGCATATCGGCCTGATCCGGGCCGCCAAGAAGTTCGAGTATCAGCGCGGGCTCAAGTTCTCCACCTATGCGACCTGGTGGATTCGACAGGCAATCACCCGGGCCCTCTCCGATCAAAGCCGGGTCATCCGCCTGCCGGTGTATCTCGGCGAGATGATCACCAAACTTCGCCACAGGACGATCGTCTTGACGATGGAACTCGGGCGGGAACCCAGCGTGGAGGAACTGGCCGAGGCGCTGGAGACAACTCCGGAACACGTAGCAGAAGTGAGGCGGGCTACCGAACAGCCCATGTCGCTGGAATCGCCGTTGGAGGAGGGCTCCGAGCGGGACCTGGGAGACTTGCTGCCCGACGAAGAGGGGCCCGACCCGGAGGAGTGGACTTCGGAGGCGCTCCTGGGTGAGGATCTCGAAAAGGCGTTGGACGAAATCCCGGAGCGGGAGCGAGCGGCTCTCGAGCTCCGCTATGGCCTGCTGGATGGCAAGGTGCGCACCCTGGAGGAGATTGGCCGCAGGCTAGGCGTCACCCGGGAGCGGGCGCGCCAGCTCGAGGCCCAGGCGCTGCGGCGGCTGCGCAACCCGTCTCAGCGGCAGAAGTTGATTGACTACTGGCAAAAGTAGCCCGACCGAGATGGATGAAGATCCTGGAATTATCCGGGTCGAGCTGCACTGCCACACCTACCGCTCCAAGGATTGCCTGATGCGGGTTGACCGGCTCTTGGAGACTGCCCGAAGGAAAGGCCTGCAACGCCTTGCGATCACCGACCACAATCAGATCGAGGGCGCTTTCGAAGCCTACGCGATGGACCCTGAGCTTGTGATTGTCGGCGAGGAAATATTCACGACCCGCGGGGAACTGCTGGGCTACTACATGAAGGAGCTTATCCCACCCGGCCTCGAACCGATGGAAACGATCGAGCGCATGAAGGCCCAAGGGGCGGTGATTAGTGTGCCCCACCCGCTTGACTCAGTACGGGGCGGCGCCTGGGAGGAGCAGGATTTGCGCGCCATCCTCCCGTTCGTTGACGCGTTGGAGATCTTTAACGCCCGCTGTATCGGGGGCAGCGCCAACCGGCAGGCCCAGACCGTTGCTCAGCAGGCTGGCCTGCCCGGCACCGCGGGCTCGGATGCTCATTCTTATTTGGAAGTTGGGACGGCCGGCCTGCGCCTGCCCACTTTTCACGACGCAGCCAGCATGCGGGCGGCGCTTAAGCAGGCTGAAGTCGTTGGC
>Ga0209640_10004268_pt1 | contig 12568 bp, 6 predicted proteins | sample RifCSP10_1_FD_184018 | JGI IMG/M metagenome (GOLD analysis project Ga0209640, IMG submission 184018) | Soil microbial communities from Rifle, Colorado - Rifle CSP2_sed 10_1 (SPAdes) (version 2) | ecosystem: Environmental > Terrestrial > Deep subsurface > Rock core/Sediment | place: Rifle... | reverse complement strand
GTAAACGTCTCTTTTTCCCATGTTTGCAATCACCTCGTCAATCAGTTCGCCGATATACTCCATCTCCTGCTCCTTCATGCCTCGTGTGGTCAGCGCGGGTGTGCCGATCCTGATGCCGCTGGTAATGAGTGGGCTCTTGTCATCGAACGGGACGGCGTTCTTATTGACGGTGATGCCTGATTCATCAAGCGCCTCCTGGGCATCCTTGCCGGTGACGTTCTTGCTCCGGAGGTCAGCGAGCATCAGGTGGTTATCGGTTCCGTCCGAGATGATATGATAGCCGAGCTTTACCAACGTTGCGGCGAGCGTCTGTGCATTTTTGATCACTTGCTTTCCGTAGGATTCGAAGTCTGGTTGCAACGCTTCCTTGAATGCGACCGCCTTTCCGGCGATCACATGCATCAGCGGCCCACCCTGGATACCGGGGATGACCATTGAATCGAGTAGCTCGGACATTCTCTTCGTGCGGCCGGATTTCGGTGCAACCAGTCCGAAGGGGTTGTCAAAGTCCTTCCCCATAAGTATGATGCCTCCACGAGGTCCGCGCAATGTCTTGTGCGTGGTAGAGGTGACCACGTGGCAATGAGGGATGGGGTCGTTCAACAATTTCTTCGCGATCAGTCCTGCCGGATGAGCAATGTCAGCGAACAGGAAGGCACCCACCTTGTCCGCGATCTCGCGGAACGCTTTGTAGTCGATGTTCCGGGAGTAGGCGCTGGCGCCGACGGTGATCATCTTGGGCCGCTCGCGCCTGGCAATGTCCTCCACTTCGTTGTAATCGATCCGTCCCGTGTCTTTGCCGACGCCATACGCAACGAACCTGTAGAACTGTCCGGAGAAGTTGACCGGCGAGCCATGCGTCAGGTGGCCTCCATGGGAAAGATTCATCCCCATCAACTTGTCGCCCGGCTTGACGAGCGTGAAATAGACGGCCATGTTGGCTTGTGAGCCGGAGTGAGGCTGTACGTTCGCGTACTCGGCGTCGAACAACTGCTTCACACGGTCCCGCGCAAGATCCTCCACCACATCCACAAACTCGCAACCCCCGTAATACCGCTTTCCGGGATAGCCCTCCGCATACTTGTTAGTCAGAGGCGTGCCGACTGCTTCGAGCACGGCGTGGCTTACAAAGTTTTCCGACGCGATCAACTCAAGCTTGGTATGCTGGCGGCGGATTTCGCTCTGCACCGCCTTAAAGACCTCGGGATCGAATTGCTGGAGATGGTTCATGGGTTATGACTCATGCAAATGGACGGATGATGCACGCGTGGCTTCCCTCAGGAGCACGGCGGGGTCTCCGGAGGGAGTCACCGTACGGCGTATGGAAGATAACGAATACAGGAGGAAGTATCGAGACAACGTTGCTGGCTGCCCCGGTGACGCTCTATTCCTCTTCGTACCGGACGAACCACAGCTCGCTGATGTTCAACGAGAGAGAAGCCCTGAAGAAATTGTCCTTGACCAGTCCGCCCGATGTTGTTCCTCTCGAGCCATACTCAAGAGAGACGTTTATTCTTGTTTCACCGGTTATTGGCAATGCAACGCCGCCTGTGATTCCCCACTCGTCAATGGGTTCGCCGTTGATTCTATAATATGTTGCATGATAATAGAAGCCGAGACGATACGAAACACGCTCGGTCCACGCAGCGATTGTTTCGCGCGAAGGAAGTTGTTCGACACCAACCCCAAACCGTGAGCTGTTCCTAACGTCTGATGCGTTGATACCGGTCAGGTTGGCATTCCCCCAAGGTTGGGCATAGTAGTCCGCGGCAAACAGATAGTGCTCACCAAGCTGGTATGCGAGGCCAATCCCGTAGGCCACCGGAATAGTCAGGCGCCCCTTAACTTTGTCCGAGCTGTCCCTCTCGCTGGAAAATTGATATGTTTTTTGTTGTTCAGTCTTCAGGTTACCGTGCGACATCACGACGAAGCCAAGTGAGAGAGGATTGAGCGATTCTGTAATTCGTCCGAAGCCCTGAAACAGGCCACCAACCGAGACAGTGATGCCGTTCAGCGTCGTGCTCTCGGTCGTCGTCCCCCCTGCGTACGTTGTCGGGTCGGCAGGACTAAACGTCATCGATTTGTCGATCGTCCCGAACAGGTAATTGAACGAGGCGCCCAAGGAGATGTCCTGTGCGGGTGCATACGAGAGTCCCGCCAGGCCCCTGCCGATGCCGCCGGTCCCCGTTTGATTCAGCGTATACCGGACTCCTGCCGCACTGTCCTGCGAGAAGAAGTTATAATTGATGTTGCTGTAGGGCGTAAATCCGGCAACGAACACAACGCCATGTTGCGGCGCGATGGGGATGGCGAGGAGTGCGCCGCTAAAATCGGCGTTGGCAAGGTAGATTGACTTGTTACCATCCGATGTGTTGAAACCCTCATACAACATCCCGGCCTCGAGACGTGTCCGGTTGATTCGTGTCCACGTGGCGGGTGCGAGGGCATTGATGAAGTTCGCCCCCGGAAGCCCGATGCCGGTGTATCCCATGCCTGCGCTTCTTGTTCCGGGCATGTAGCGGAGATCGCCGATGCCGAACAACGAATATGACGAGCCTCCGTCGGCTGCGAAGGCCCTCGGTTCGTTCACCAGGAGTGAAAGGATCAGAAAGAACAATACTGCTGCACACGATGCCCTGCTCACACTTCCTCCTAGTTCTTCTCAATAGTATAGACGATCTTCAGGCGTGGACGCTTCGTCGAGTCTGCCGCTGTCTGGTTATAGAATGTATAGAGATCAAAACTGCTAAACTCGTTGGAACTGATATTACGCAAGAGGAGTCCGTGGTTGAATGCCGTACCTCGCACCCATCCTTGTGCTGCGTGTCGGATCTTCATCGTGTAAATGTTGGTTGATGAGATCTTGCCGAGTTCTCCAAACGACTCGAACCTGGTTGTATCCGTTGCACTTACAAGAAGGTGTCCTGCGATGGTCTTTTCACCCGAGAACTTGGTTAGTTTGTTGGCGGCGGAGTTCTCGACCAGTGTCAATTGTGCTTCGTTGATGATTGCGCCCTTTGGAATTGAGGTCAGATCGAACTGGATTCTGCTGCGATATGCCACACCAGCCTGGAGATACATCAGTTCCGGATCGTTGGTCAGCGAAGTGACATTACCGACAAAGGTATCAAAGCCGTAGATGTATGTCGAGGTATCTGGCGTTGATGTGTTAATCCCCCGGGCGATCACACGGAGCGTCGGATAATGCTTGATCGAATCCGAGTAGAAAGCATTCAATCCGCGCACTACATTTGTTCCTGCCGTTGGTATCAATAGAACGCCGTATTGCGTGATCGTTCGCGGTTGGAGCCATTCACGCACCATTCCGGTATCGATAGGGACGGAAATGGTCTGGGTGTCGCTCTGGACCACACCGCTAAACATGCCGCGGGAGGCGGATTCGTAGAAATTGGGTTTCAGGGAAAGGCTGTCCCACTGAAACGATGCCTCGTTCCATCCTTCGGTGATCTTGTGGACGGTGAAGCCGAATGTGGCGGCGGAGTCCCCGAACCAGGTAACCGCCCGGAAGATCAACTCCGCAGAGAGAACATTCACTGTGTCACGGTGGGGAAGGAGGGACGATGTGAACTGGACAAGCGCGTATGCGACGTGGTTCCCCGAACGTCCCAGAAGATTTACATTACCGTCCATAGACACGGGTTGCCGGAAAGAGGAGCTTGCTGTTGCCCCTAATGTCGTGTCCTTGACAACCACTCTCGTACGGAGTAACTGTGTACCGACTGAGTTTAGCGCGGTCGGCTCATCGCTGCAACCACTCGCAGCAGTCACAAGCCCCGCCGCGATCGACAATCCAACCCATTGCATCCAACTCCTCTTCCCGTCACCCATTGTTTACCTGTTCTCCATCTAATGTTGTCAGTATGAGATCCACTGCCTCGACAATCGAGGGGACAATTGCTGTCACCCGCAACTGTTCACGTTTGATCAACTTCTCTGTTGTCTCACCATATCCGGTTCGCACCAGGATCGTTCGTGCACCAACTGATTCACCAGCCTGCATATCAACGATGCTGTCACCAACGACGAATGAACGGCGAAGATCGATGCCGAAGTCCGCTGCACCCTGTCGCAGCATGCCGGGTTTTGGTTTGCGGCAATCACAGTCAATGTTGTACGGTGCAGCTCCAGCCGTTGGATGGTGGGGACAATAATAAATCTGGTCGATGACTGCACCACCCAACAGAAGTTCGCGCTTCAACTTTGTGTGGATGGGAGCCAGATCGCTCTCCGTAAGGTATCCCCGCGCTACTCCGGACTGGTTCGAGATAACACACGCGATGATGCCCCTGGAGTTCAACACGCACACCGCCTCAGGCGCGCCAGGAATCAGGTGAAGGTCCTCCGGTGTTCGTATGAAGTCCTTCTCTTCGTTCAGCGTCCCGTCCCTGTCCAGGAACACACCGATCTTCCCGTCGCTCACTTCCTTGTTACACCGCGATAAAGTTGAAGGTATTTCTTTGCCGATGCCTCCCAGGAAAAGTCCTTACTCATACCATTCCTGATGATCTTCCTCCAGATGGTTTGGTCGGAGTAGATTTGCACGGCGCGCTGAATGGTTTTCAGAAGCTCGCTGCTCTGGTACTTCGTGAATTTGAACCCTGTACCGTTTCCATTTGCGGGAGAGAAATTCTCAATGGAGTCGTCCAGTCCCCCCGTTGCGCGCACGATGGGAACGGTGCCATACTTGAGGCTGTAGAGCTGGTTCAGTCCGCACGGCTCGTACCGTGAAGGCATCAGGAACATATCAGATCCCGCCTCGATCAAATGGGCAAGATCATTGTTGAACGACAGGTGGACGGCGATGTGGTCGGGGAATTTTGCGGCTGCGCGCTCAAAGAGATCGTGATACCGCTTCTCCCCTGTCCCGAGCACAACGATTTGCAGATTCAATTTCATCATGTCGTCCAGGATCTCACCGATAAGGTCGAACCCCTTTTGGTCGGCGAGACGGGAAATGATTCCGATCAATGGCATCCCGGGAATCGTCGGCAGGTCCATCTTGTTAAGTAGCGCCTGCTTATTCTCCTGTTTCAAGTCGATTGTCTTGAAGTCATATCGATGGGGTATCAGTTCATCGAGCGCCGGGTTCCACACGTTGTAGTCGATGCCGTTAATGATGCCGCAAAGATCCGACTTCCTTCTTGCAAGAATGTCCTGCAAACCGCAGCCGTATTCGTCTGAGCTCCGGATCTCCTCGGCATACTTCTCACTCACTGTGGTGATCGCGTCGGAAAAGACGAGTCCTGACTTCAACATATTCAAGTTTCCCCACGCCTCGACCCCTTTTTCCGAAAACAATTCTTTGGGCAAGCCCGTCTTCGGGAATGAAGATTTCGGGAAGACTCCCTGGTATGCCATGTTGTGGATTGTGAAGACGGTCTTCGTGTCCTTGTAGAACGGATCGTCCTTGTAAAGTGTTTTCAAAAAGGCTGGCACAAGTCCTGTTTGCCAGTCATTGCAGTGGATGATATCCGGCTGCCATCCCATCCTCTTCAACGTTTCGAGGACGCCACGAGCAAAGAAGATGAATCGGTCGTCATTATCTGGGTAGTCCTTCTTGGTGTCAGGATGAACATAGAGACCCGAGCGGCCAAAAAGAAAGTGATTGTCCAGGAAGTACACCTGGACTTTGGTATTGTTAGTGTTTAAAAAAGAGGATTTAACGCTTGCCAGAACACTCTTGGAGCCGATAGGAACCGGTATATCCTTGAGCCTGATCATGTCGTGAAGCTTCAATTTCCGTTCATTGATGCCGCCATACCGGGGCATCATAATCCGGATTTCGTGATCAAGCGACTTGATGGTTTGGGGAAGGGCACCGGAAACATCGGCGAGGCCACCGGTCTTGGCAAATGGCTCAACTTCACTCGACAGAAACAACACATTCAACGGTTTCGCCATGCTGACCCGGATGTGAAACAGGGGGGCTCGTGCATCATAAAGTGAGTAAATCTAATACTTTCGGCAGTGATAATCAACCACCTCTGAAACGACTCCCCATCATCTCGATGATAACGGTGACAGAAAACTTCACGAGAAATTATCTTGACAATCTACGCTTCAATTTCTATATTTGATCAGGATTTCTCAACGAAATGATCTGGAGTTCAGCCTATAGAGTCGTTCGCTTAAAGGTTTAGACACAAGGAACGCAGTGCAGTTCTTGTGTTGAGGTGAGAGAGAATGTGGGGCATCCTTTAAGTTCGAATGGTGATGAAAAAAGGCGGTAACTCCATTTTTGTTTGTACCGCCGAATGTTATTCCACGTTCGGTTTTTTTGTTTAGGAGCGAGAGACCTGATGGATCAGCGAAGACGAGTTCGGGGAGTTGCAGCAGTCCTTCTCAGCTGCGCTGCTGTTGTGTCGTATGCAGAAGAACCCGCGGCCCAAATCAAGGTGCTTCGTTCGGACGAGCAGTCTTTCGTGTTCGAATACACTCCCATCTACTCTTCCCCGCGGACAATCACCGAGGGGGGTATGGACATGATGATACTCGACTTCCCTGGTTCAATCCCCGTTCACACGGATACTACCATTGGAGCTCCGGACTTACGGTACGCGACATTCCCACTGGGCTTTCCAACTGAAGCCGGTAACGCTGTCCAGGTGATTGCCGCAGACTACGAAGACGTTACCAATGTAGTAATAGCACCGGTTCCCAACTACCGCGTCCGCGAAGAAATGGTGGAAGTGGCCACCTACCGTGTTGATCCTGAGAAGTACAGCGCCTCGGCGTTCCTTCCTGCCCGTGTTGCCGCCCTCTCTGCCGTCGGTTCCACCCGCAGCATGCTTCTCGGATCCGTTCAAGTCTTCCCCCTGCAGTACAATCCATCAACTAGGACCGTCAGAAAATTCACGAGGCTTGTTCTTGAGGTGGTGTATGGCGCATCCAAGACAAACCGTGTGCAGAACCAGGACGATCTGCTCTTTAGAGATGTGTTGCTCAATTACAATATTGCCCGGTCATGGAAGTTCGGCAGTCAGCCTAGCCTCGCAAGAGCAGCCATACCAAGTCTGCTGGCCTCGGGGGAGTGGTACAGAATTACCGTTGCGGAAGATGGAGTGTATGCCCTTAGTGTTCAGTACCTTGCATCGTTAGGAATTAATACGGCCGCCATTGACCCCCGGACGATCAAGATCTATGGAAACGGGGGGACTGAGGTTCCGGAGAACATTGCTGCCGCCCGACCGGCAGACCTTGTGGAGAATGCGATCTACGTTGAAGGGGAGACTGATGGGGGTTTCAACGCAAGCGACTATGTTCTCTTCTTCGGGAAGTCCGCGAGAGGGTGGAGGTACAACCCATCGGCGGGAGTTTTGAACCATTATCTGAACCACTACTCCGAAGTGAACTACTACTGGTTGACGTTCGGTGGCAACCCGGGAAGACGCATGCAGGAACAGGCGTCGCTGCCCGATAATCCCACAGTTATCCCGATGAAGTTCCTGGATGGAATCGCCATTGAAGAGGAGACGGTGAACCTGTTCAGTTCAGGCAAGGACTGGTATGGACAATCGTACAGTCCCGGCGGCTCACGGACCTACGTGAATTTCCTTCCCGGTCTTGTTCCCAGCGATATCATTACCTACCGGTATTCGCTCGTTGCGCGCTCTGAAAATCTGCCGCGATTCACCGTGAGGGACAACGGACAGACACTTGGCACGCATGGGTTACCGGAGATTTCGTACATTAGCGATTACGTGTATGCCACTGCCGTGACAGCCCAGGTGACAGGAACTTCGACCCTCCCGAATAACACAAGTCAGCTCAACTTCTCATTCAGCTCCAGCAGCGTCGCAGGGACTGGATATAACGACTGGATCGAGATTCAATACCCGCGGCGGTTTGAAGCGGTGGGCAACTATTTGCGATTCCGTTCTCCCGACGTGACCGGCGTTGTCGAGTATCGGCTCGAGCAACTCGCATCGCCGATCATTTTGAACGTATCGCAATTCGATAACGTTCGACGAGTTACCGGTGTCGTGGGCAGCTATACGTTTCGTGCCGCAGAAACCGCCGGCCAAATGGCGGAATACTGCGCGGCAGGCTCAAACGCATTCAAGCTTCCGGCCGGTATTACACGTGTGGACAACCAGGATCTCCACGGTATTTCCAGTGGCTACGATTTCATCATTCTCACCACGCCCGAATTTCGAGCCCCGGCTGAACGGCTCCGTGCGTATCGCGAACAGCCGGCTCATGGTAACCTCCGTACGATCGTTGTGGATGTGAATCAGATCTACAATGAATTCGGCGGGGGCATCCCGGACGTGGCGGCGGTCAGAGATTTCCTCAAGTACGCGTACGACACCTGGACCCCCCGGCCACTTTTTGTGCTCATGCTCGGGCAGGGAAGCTTTGACTACAAAGGCAGACTTGGTGGCCGTTCCAGTTATGTCCCGACATGGCAGAGCCTGGAATCGCGACATGGGACAGAAAGCTACTCTACGGACGATTTCTTTGTGAAGTTTGACCTCTTCGGCAGCAACAACACATCCATGGTGACTGGGAGGATCCCGTCCAGGACGGTGGCCGAGGCTGAAGCATACATAGGCCGGCTTGTTGGGTACGAAGAAAACTCTGCGCGGGATCCCTGGAAGATGAGAATGCTCTATATTGGAGATGATGGATTGACGACAGAAGGTGACGATGGTGTACTGCATTCGCAAGATGCTGAAATCCTTGCTGAAGCGTTCTATGCCCAGGGCCGAAAGTACACTCCTGAGGTGTTTGAAAGGAAGAAAATCTATATCGCCGAGTATCCCACAGTAAATACGTCGCAGGGCCGACGGAAACCGGGGGCCTATCAGGCTATCATTGATGAGATCAACAGAGGAGTGCTGATCGTCAACTATGCCGGGCATGGAAACCCGACGCTGCTGGCTCATGAGAATATTTTCAATGTGCAGACATCGATCCCCCAGCTGACGAACGCGAACAAGCTCTCGTTGTTCATCCTTGCCACGTGTAACTTCTCGCAGTTCGATGATCCGGCGAGACCGACAGGTTCGGAGATACTGATCAACAGGCAGGGTGGCGGAGCCATCGGAGTCATTTCGGCGACACGGAAAGTGTTTGCCGGACAAAACGCCTACTTCCATCAGCAGATTTTTCGGCGTCTCTTTGTCATAGATGCGTTTGGAAGGGTAGTGGTCGAGCGTCCGGCAACCACAATTTTCCTCTTCAAGGCGTCAAGCTCCAACAGTGTGAATGACCAGAAGTACTTTTACATGGGCGACCCGACCATGAGGCTTCAGTATCCGTCGGGCTACGCGTCCATCGACAGCATCAACGAGCAACGTGTGGATTCTACCATGGATACCACTGGGACTCTGATTGCCAGACCTGTTTCTCTTCCGATCGAGATCAAGGCTCTTGCCCGGATCACTGTGAAGGGGACAATCCGGGACCAGAACAATCTTCCGGACTCCTCATTCCAGGGGAGCCTCCTTCTTACCATCAATGATGCCACTCGCGGTGCGACCATTGCGAACTTCCCCACCGGTTGCACTTCGAACTGCTGGACATACACGTTGACCGGTGGAACAATCTACCGGGGCGATAACTCCGTCCGCAATGGACGATTCAGCGCCACCTTTGTTGTTCCGAAGGACATCGCGTATGCGGACTCGTCCACACGCGGGAGGCTGGTAACGTACTTCACCGGTGCCTCCTCTGACGGGGCAGGATACACGGGAAAAATACGTGTTGGTGGGACGGAAACAGCCGCGCTCGACACCACTGCTCCGACAATGAACGTCTACCTCGACTCCCGCAGCTTCCGCTCCGGGGACATGGTGAGCGAGGATCCGGTGTTGTACGTGGACCTCGTCGATTCCAACGGCATCAACACCTCAGTGTCGGGGATCGGGCACCGGATTGAGGCCTGGGTGAACAACAGCCCGCAAAGCAAAGACGTTACGGAGTTCTACTCCAGCAAGCTGGATAATTATCAGGAAGGGACTGTTCAGTATCCATTGACCGGCCTGCCTCTTGGCAGGAACGTCGTCCGCGTTCGGGCATGGGATACCCACAACAACGCGGCAGCGGGCGAGGCGGTGTTTGAAGTCGCCTCCAGCCAGCAGCTTAGGATTTCCGACGTGATGAACTATCCCAATCCGTTTGCCGGGGGGACGTCGTTCACCTTCAAACAGAACCAGTTGAGTTCCCTTACGGTGGTTGTGAAGGTCTACACGCTGGCCGGACGCCTCATCCAGTCGTTAGAGGCGGTGACGATAGGTGATCCGTTCATTCGTATTCCTTGGGACGGACGCGACCGCGATGGAGACGTCCTCGCCAATGGTGTCTATCTTTACAAGGTGATCGTAAGAACGACTGATGGGCGGTTCTCAAGCGAGGCAATAGGCAAGCTTTCGGTGGTGAAATAAAGTGGCACGGCATGTGCCCTGTGTGTATGAGAGGAAAGGTAACAGGAAGGTGTCATCATTTATCAGCAGGAGGTTGTATCTCATGATTCGATCCAATCGACGACAGATAGCGGCCACCTTTGCGGTATTGGCGCTTATTTCGATCATCAATCCCGGGGCGGCGCGTGCGCAGGGAGAATCGGCGGTTCCGTTTCTTCTGATTGCGCCAAACTCACGCGCGAGCGGCATCGGTGAATCAGGAACGGGGTCCGTGGACGATGCATCGGCGATTTTCTGGAACCCGGCCGCGCTTGCATTCCTCCCGGGACAGGAAGTCAGCATCACGCATGCAAACTGGCTTCCGCAATTCCAGCAGGCCGATCTCTTCTATGACTACCTGAACTACCGGCAAAGCCTCGAGGACATCGGGACGATAAGTGCAAGCGTGACGTACCTGAATCTTGGCGAATTCTCACGCACCAATTCGTCCGGCCCGACGGTGATCGAAAAGTTCAAGGCATTCGAGTTTGCGGTCACAGCCGGATACGCCACCAAGGTTTTTGACGATTTCGGTGTAGGCATGAACCTCCGGTTCATTCATAGTGCCCTCTCGCCGATCGGCACCGAGCAGGAGCAGGGCGAAGGGATTGCCTCCACCATCAGCGTGGATATAGCGGCTATGTACCGGCCCACGGAACTGGAGGTCCCACTCATCGGAGATATTGGCAAACGGTTTAGCGCCGGCATTAACCTCTCGAATATTGGCCCGAAGGTCACCTACATCGATGCGGACCAGGCTGACCCTCTCCCGACAAACCTGCGTCTCGGGTTTGGCTATAAACTGATGGAAGACGAGTTCAACTCACTCACCTATTCACTCGATTTTAGCAGGCTGCTGGTACGAAGGCGCGTGGAGGTAAAGGACGACTCGGGTAACGTCATCCGTGCTGCGTCGGTCGATCCGGTATATAAGGCGATCTTCACCGCTTGGGGTGATGGCAGCGGACTCCGGAAAATCAACACGAGCATGGGCATGGAGTATTGGTACGGTGCGCCGCGACTGATTGCTCTCCGTGTCGGTCATTTCTTTGAAGACCCATCGTTCGGCAACAGAAATTTCTGGACCTTTGGTGCGGGCATCCGGTATGACATCTACGGGTTCGATTTCAGTTACATCTCGGCAGCAGAAAACCATCCCCTGTCTGATACGATCAGGTTTTCGCTCCTGATTGGGTGGGGCGGCACACAGTAACGTAGCTCGTTCTCCCTCTCATGACTTGACGATTTGCAAGGTGACATGACGCCGGCAAAATATTCCTTCCTGCTCCTGATTGTTTCCGGTTCCTTGTTTGCACAGCAGATGAGTCATCCCGTGATCCCGACACTGTCGGGAGGGGATGACTCATTTTCATCCCCCCGTCCGTTCAGCGTGTTTCCCGACACCGTCGATATCCTCGCAGTGATGGTGCAATTCCAACAGGACAACGATACGCGCACGAGCGGCGATGGTCGGTTCGCCCTTGCCGGGCCGACGGACATCATCGATCCGGCGCCGCGCAACCAACAATACGTCGAGAGCCACCTCACGTTTGTAAGGAACTATTTCCGCAAGGTCTCCAAAGGAAAGCTTGTTCTCCGGACAACTGTGGTGGATTCGCTCTTCACGCTTCCTTCGATCATGCAGACGTATAGTCCTCCGCGGGAAGGCTCGACCATTGCGGTAGGAAACCTTGTGCGCGACACATGGCAGTTAGTGGATGTTTCCGGGCGGGTAACGGATTTCTCGCAATACGATTGCTTTGTGGTGTTTCATGCCGGTGTCGGCAGGGACATCGACCTCGTTGGCATTCTTGGTTACGATCCCACCCCGTTTGATATTCCATCGCTCTATCTTGGCCTCGGTGCGTTCCGTTCGTACTACGGCGAAAACTACCAGGGGATTCCCGTGAGTGGTGGAGCGTTTCACATCACGAATACGATTGTCGTCCCCGAAACGGAAAGCCGCACACTCCCGACCGCCACCGGCGATGTTCTGCTCGAGCTCGGAATCAACGGATTGCTCTGCGCGTCGGTCGGCAACTTCCTCGGCCTCCCCGATTTGTTCGACACGAACACGGGTCGTTCAGGTATCGGCCGGTTTGGATTGATGGACGGGCAGGCGATCTTCAGCTTTGCGGGCG
>Ga0209640_10004267_pt1 | contig 12568 bp, 9 predicted proteins | sample RifCSP10_1_FD_184018 | JGI IMG/M metagenome (GOLD analysis project Ga0209640, IMG submission 184018) | Soil microbial communities from Rifle, Colorado - Rifle CSP2_sed 10_1 (SPAdes) (version 2) | ecosystem: Environmental > Terrestrial > Deep subsurface > Rock core/Sediment | place: Rifle... | reverse complement strand
GGCGATTTTGCCTTCCTTGGCTTGCACTTCGGCATAACGCGCGATCGCCAGCGCTTTTTGATCATTATCCGCGGCGTAGTGGCGGGCATCCTCAAACGCGGAGGCGGCGGCGGGCAAGTTACCCATTTGCATTTCCGCCTGACCCAGCAGGTACCAGTTGTCGAATTTGTTACACTCGGCCACTGACTTGGCAAGCCATTGTTGCGCTTCCGTCCAGTTTGCCCGTTTGCCCGCGGCAACGCCCTTTTTAAAATGTTCCTGAGCGACGCCGCAATCTCCGGCAAATGCCCCGGCGCTGATGAAAAACGCGCCGATCACTGTTATTGCGGTTGCGAGTTGTTTGCGTGTCATAAATCCTCCAAAATTCTTCGAACTTGTTTTTGCCATACACCTATTACCGTATAACGGTTACCGTATTTAAGAAAACTATTTTCAGCCGAAACACGTTTGTTAACTGACTATTTGTTAACTGACTGTTGTATATCTTAGATGGCCATCGCCGTTTTTTCCTACGCGTCCGGTCACGCGTTTTGCAGCGGGTTTTTCCAATTCATGTCTGTTAATTATTTAAATTCAATGATATAGAATTTGCCGCTCCCGGTTCTATGGGTCACGGCAGTTTAACGGCAATCGGAAAATCCTGGATGGTCGCCGGTTTACTGGTCGTGGGCGTTTGCTTGTTCTGGGTCAATTCCTTTACCCGGTTGGCGATATACGCATCCAGGGTATTGATGGTTATCCGGCTGGTATTGAACAAGTCCGCCTTGCCGGACAGTCCTTCCACCAGCGCCTTGGTAAAAGCGCCATTGTTCCAGGACGGATTTTCCAGTGAATACTGTTTCCCGGTGGACGATGCGAATACCACCACGCCGTTTTCCGCGCTGGTAAGATCCATCACCACGCCGTTAACATCAAACACGCCGCGCCGGGTGGTAGGCCCCAGGATATTGCCCGAGTGGCAGGTATCCACGAAGAACAAACTCTTGCCCGGCAGGTTGGTAATGGTTTGCTTGATCGCGTGGTAAGTGACGCCGGTGGTTTTCAGGCGTTCCAGGTTAACATTGGCCGGCAGAAAAAAATACTCGCCGTTACGGTCATTCACGCCGTGACCCGCCAGAAAAACCATGGCCACATCACGCGCCGTCACTTCATTCTGCAGCCAGTCCAACCCGTCCAGCACCTGGTCACGCGTCGCATCAGGTATTAGTTTCACTTCCACTTTCCGGTATAACGCGCCCTGTTGCTTTTTCACAGAACCCGCGAAATCCGCCGCATCCTTGGATGCAAAATTCAGTTTCAAATCCGGATCCTTATAATCCGAAATACCGATCGCCAGAACATACAACACGGGTTTCAACAAATCAGCGCCGGCGCTCTTGGCGCCGGTCCAGGTAAAGTGAATGGTTGCCGGTTCCGATACCGATTTTTCGCCTTCCGCGATCAGCGTGACCGTCACATCCCGCTTGGGCAAGGTTAAGTCAACGGTGTTGGCCTTTGTCCCGGTTGGTTTTGCGCGCACCAGGCCGCGCTCTTTTGATACCGGCCTGCCGTCCAGCAGCACACGCACCTCTTTAAGTTTGTTACCCTGTTTTTCCGCGACTTCGTAGACCAGACGGATATTCTCGCCTTGAAAAGCCTCACTCGGGCCATGGGACAATATCGTGATCACGGGCGGTAATGCCTGCGGTACTGTTTGCGGCTGAGTCTGTGTTGGCGCTTGCGCCGCCGGCTTTGTACTTGACCCGGTCTCTTTGATTGCAGCGCCGGCGGCAACGCCCGCGTTTGCATCAAACAGCACTTGCTGGAGCAAGTCGTGATTATAGTATTGCTCCCTGAACCGGTTCAGCGAATAAAAATCCGGCTTTTGGTTGCCCGCTTTGGTGACTTTCCAGCCGATATAAGATTCCGCGCCCGGTGACGCATTGAAATAACCTTGTGGAGTCCACGCGACCCAGGACAGGTCCAGCTTGTCGATAAATAACGCCAGTTGTTCCTTGCCGGAATCAATTTCATACCAGCGAATCGTGCCATCGGCAAACGCCGCCACCGCAAACCGGTTATCGCTGCTGAAATTAACCGCCCAGGCGGCGCCCGGCGTGGCGCGCGCCCACAGTTGTGAGCCATCGGTTTTATAGTAGCGTAAGGACCAGTCCGCCCCCGCCAACACATGATGTAACTCTGGCAGAATGGCATGACTGCGGACCTTTTCCCCTTTCGCCAGCGTTAAGGATTTATTATTAATCCGCACGCCATCACTATGGTCAGCGTATTCGACCCTGGCACCGGCATCGGTTGTGACGGGTTGAATAAAACTGGCCTCGCTGCCGTTTGCCTCAGTGAGGTTTAGCTGTTCCAGGTCAAACAGCCAATAGTTGCCGGCTTTGGGAGACTGGGGTATTAACAGTTTTTTTCCGTCAGTGGAAAATTGCAGGCGGCCGTTGCTTTCCCGGAAATCGACCGCGGCGCTCGCCTTGGCAAAACGATTCTTACCCTTGGCGTCATAAATTCCGAATGACGGATCAAACGTCGCAAACAACATGTCACCGTCCGGCGTTAGAATTATTTTGCTTATGGTATTCGAGCCAACCCGGGACGCCGTGCGCCCGCCTTTGCCTTGCCCGTCCCAACGGATAATCACCGTGCCTTTGCCCGCGTCAAAACCGCCGCCGGCGTAAACAGACCGGCCATCCGCGGACCACGCCACAGCGCCGAGATTTCCATTATCCACCCGGAGGGTGTCGGGCATGTAAAGTGACGACAGGTTGTTACTGTCCAGCACTTCGATGTTCCTGGAATCAACAAAACCTACCAGCAGCATCGCATCCGTGGGTGAATACCGGATTGAATAAGGCTTGGACCCGCCTTGCGGTTTTTGCTTGTGTTTAAGTTCAAAGCTGCTGTTGTATTGGCGGATGAAGCCATCAAAACTGGTGGTTGCCAGCGCGCCCTGGGGAGAAAAGTCCAATCCGTACACGTCATCCTGGTAGCCGGCGTCTTTCAGCACGGCTTTCCAGGTTTGCGTGGAAAATATGACAATACCCTTGGCACCGGCCATACCCGCCGCAAGATAGTTGCCATCCGCGGAAAACTTTAAGGTGGTAATAGTATCCGGCAAACCCTCGACCACCCGCTTGAGGCCGCCACTCTTGCGATCGAACAGATAGATGTGGAAATTCTTGAAGTCCGGTGAGGTCGAGCCGCCCACCGCGAGCAGGTTATTATGGCGGTTGACATCCACCGCAAAAAGTTTGGCGGTCCGGTTTTTGTAGCTGGGCACATGCAGCGTGTTATACAGCGTGCCATCGGATTGGGACCAAATTTTTACCGTGCCGTCTTCGGACGCGGTATAGACCACTCCATTTGCGCCGTCCAGCGCGATATCCCTGACCGCGCTATTGTGCATATAGGGATTGAGCACCAGTTCCAGCTGATCCTGGGCGGCCAATGCGCTTCCCGCTAAATAAACAGCGGCAACTGCCGATACTAGAAACCTGATCATGGAAAATAAGACTGAATGGGTCGTCATGATAATTTAGCTGGACAAGCGGCCAAAAACGATCTTGCTGGGATGATCAGGATGCTTATGGCCAACATCCCGTATTTGATAGTAAGCATAGGTCCGGCTCATACTTGGACAATTCCGGTTGCAAGGTAACAATGAACTGGATGGCATTCTTTAATTGGCATTGTTAGTTTTTCGGCTATTCTTACCAATGATTGAGCTATATCGGCGAACAAACTCAAAATATAGCCCAAAAACTGCTATATGGCTCACATTATTGACTAATAGAGAAAAACGATTCGAGGTTGCTGAACATGTACAAAGCGATGACGCTGGAAAAATCTTTATTTAACGCTGGTGCACTTCTTTCTTGCATCGTTTTTTTCCTATTGCTACTAAGCGCATGCGGCGCCAATCCATCGGCAAACAGTGCCCCAGAGAACGACATACCATCCTGGATATTCAATCCGACCTCTACCGACGGCAGCCTGGTCGCCGCCGGGTGTACTGACTGGACGGATAATTTAAGCCTGGATAAGAAGATCGCCCTGGCCAAGGCGCGCAGCGACCTGGCCCAGCAGATCAAGATAAGAATTAAAGGCGTCGATACACTGTATGCCAAAAAGGAAAACAATAACGCGCCTCAAAACGTGTTTGAAAGCGTTTCAGAGCAAATTACGGATAGTACCTTGCAGGACGTAAAAGTCGAAAAGCTGGAAACCGTGAACCTGCAAGGCAGAAAACAACTCTGCACCCTGCTGCGGCTCAGCAAGGAGCAAGGTCAAACCATGTTTCGCAGTCTCGTTAAAGCCACCGCGCTGACCATTAACGCGGAAGAGGAAGCAAAACTTTATAACCAGTTTACTGCTTTTTAAACAGTACCGCTTTTAAACAAGCGCTGCTTTTCAGTTAATTCCTTTACGCAGTCTGATTCGTTCGTCGTTAACCACCATAGGAGATACATAAAATGCAATTAAAAAAATTAGTTCAATCCACTTTCCTGGCGCTGTCATTGTTTGGCGCCACTTCCGCCATGGCGGAACTCAACGTGGGCACCAATGAGGTTGGATTTTCAGCGAGCCTGTTGAGCTTTGATGATATAGATGATGACGTCTGGAGTCTTTATGGCACTTATGGCCTGATGTTTAAAGAGAATATCCAGCTTAAAGGCAGCCTGGTCTGGTTTAGTGTTGCCGGTGACGACTTTTTGTTTCTCGGTGCTGGCGCCGATTATATATTCCCGGAAACCAATGAAATTATCCCCTATGTCGGCGGCGTCTTTAACCTGGCGCTCATGGATGCGGAAGATGAAACCATTGAATTGCATGCCGGAATAAAGCATTTCGTATCCGAGCGCGCATCGGTATACGGTCAGTATAATATCGTGGATTCACTGGGTGACTTTGGCGACTACACGGAATTACGTTTCGGCCTGAACGTCTACTTCTAACCGTAAATGCATTCCCACGCGGACGCCGACAGGGATGTCGGCGGTAGCCGATGCCGGGAGCCAATCGTCGAGCGTGGGAATGAGTATGCCGGCTTCTACCCATCGATGGCTCATATGCGTTCCCACGCAGAGCGTGGGAACGAGAAGAACTGCGCCTGCTCCAGCCCGCCTTGTCTCGTTCCCACGCTCCGCGTGGGAATGCCTATTTATGTCGTCTTGCGTACAATCTCAAACACCAGCGACGCGCCCTTTTCGGACTTGACACCCAGGTAGTCCTTGTCATTGTGTTTGGCATAAGCTAGCTGCGCCTGCTCCAGCCCGCCTTCGATAGGCACTTTGGAAAGCAGCAGGCCCCGTTCGATATCCCAGAGTATAAGGTAGTTCCCCGACACAACGGCCAGATAACGCCAGCTCGACAGGAACACGCAATCCAGAACCTTCGCCCTGGCCTTTTCGTGTTTCTTGCGTTGCGCGATCGCTTCCGCTTCAAAAGTGGTAATCTCCCTGCCTTCCTTGATATTCACCACGTGCACGATGGAACCATATACCCGATTAAACCCGGACTGGGTTTCCTTGATGTAACCCGCAACCGCCGCCAGGTCCCCGGAGCCCGCCGCCACCGCGCAGGTCACTTCCTCGGCTTTCCAGCGATAGGTGGACAGATTGGCGAATTTAACGAAGTCCGCATCCGTTGCCGCCTTTGAGGCATACTGTAGCGGAACCTGCTCCTGGCTTGGTACTAAGTCGAAGGAGAAAGCCCCTGGCGCGGTAAAGCTGACAACTTGCAAACCCACGGTAGAAGCCGCTTTGTCAATCGCGCGTTGCACGGCGTTTACCATGGCGGCCACTTCGGTCAAGCCGTCGGACGGCGGATTGCCCGGCACCCCCATGGGTGTCGTGGTATGCGCTTCCACCGCTGCATCCTGCGCCACGAAGCGCACATCGGCCTGCGCGGTTGCAGTAAAGAAATTGGCAAAACCTTTACTGGATTCGGCGTTCAGGTACACCCGAATCAAACCATCCAGTTTGTACTTCTCGGCATTATCCACGAAATCATCCGCTGTGACGAAATATCCCGGATCCTCCAGGTTTTTCCAGACATTTTTCAGCTCATTGGCCTTATCCTGGTCCAGCACGGTAATGCCATTATCGAGCAACACGTTTTCAATCCGGGATTGCGCGGTGCGCACCATTTTCCTGGCGGGCTCATTTTGCGGGTACACCACGACCGCCACTTTGGAAAAACTGGCTTGTTTAATCCGCTCGCCGATCGTGGACGCCTGGGCATGCGCAACGGTAATCAATAAAAAAAGCAGCACCGGCAGTTGTAACAGGCTTCGATTGCGCAGCATATCAGGCATCCTTATGAATAAATTTAAGCGTTCGTTGTTTCCAGCGTTTCACCACATTGATCGCCAATACGTCCATCGCCATTTGTTCCGAAACCGGGTTCCAGCCACCGACACCGTTAAAGGTGTCCGCCGCTTCCAACCGGTCATTGATCACGAGATAGGTGGCGACATCGCCATTGTATTGATAGTCCTTACCCTGGGGATTGCCGGTATTTTTACGGGTCTTGATATCACCGCTCGCGGTAATAAAAATGGTAATCGCCTGCCCACGCGGTGATTTGAAATTGTTGGCGCCGGCCCTGGCCGCCGCGTGCAACACCTGTTGCGCCGAAAGTCTTTCGCCGCTGACAATATTCGCGCCGAACTGTTTGATATGGGTAATGATATCGGAACAGGCGCGCTGCCATAATTGCGGTTTATTATTGGTTTTAAACGCGCAGTTCACTTCGACATTGCGTCCTTCCAGCAACACGCGCCAGTCGAAAGTTTCGCGTTGTTTGTCATCGCAGGCGTATTGCGGCAGTTTGGTTTTCGCCTGCTCCCGCCATTGCGCGGACGGCGAACGGCTGGCGACAATCTCATATTGAATCCGCACCGAGCAAGCGTTATTTCTCCGGTGCTCGAAATCCGCGATTTTAAAGTAGGCCTGTTCCGCTTCGGCGATACCGGGCTCCATGGGAGCCGCGTAAATAATTTGCCGCAATAAATTAATCGCCTCGTTGGCCATATCCTCTTTTTCAGAAGGCGAACTGTTGCCGTCAACGGCAAGCTCCAGTTTTGCCACCTTGCCCCACCATTCCTTGGTTTTATCCTGCTTTTGCGCCACTGATTTTAATTGCTCCTCCAGCTGTTTCAGTTTGAGCAACAAGGCATCCTTTCCCAGCGCGCTTTCGGCCGCGGTGAAATCAATATCGTTCATCTGTAACTTGGCCAGCTTTACCGCGTTGGCGCGTTCTCCAACCGGCAAGCCGCTGTTTTCCGCCCGGCCCAGCAGATCATTCAGCACCGCCAGCTTTTGTTTTTCATATTCACGCGCCTGCGCCTTTTCCACCAGGCTCCTTTCCACTTTCACGCGTATCCACACGATACATTTATCCTGATCAAGCCAGGTCTGGTCGACCTGCACCTGTTCCAGTGATTGTTCGGTAACGGTTTGCGTGACCGATTCCACGTTCTTTTCCGATGTCGTATCCGAACCTGAGCTGCGCAAGGCTTCCTTGACCAGGAGCGTGTCCTTGACGGACACCTTGATGCCGCCGGCCATATCCTGCAAGGCGTTTTGCCGGGCTACTTTTATCTGCTCCGCGGCGCTCAATCCGCCTTTTTCCGCCAGGCCGACACCGGTGTAGAATCCCGGCAACTCAACCGGCTTGCTTACCCAATCCGGCCGTTCCTGCTTCGGCAGAAAATCACATTTGGCCGCAATGCCCTGACCGGGCAGCGCAAGGAACAGGCATAGCAAAATATAATGCTGGTTTTTTCCTAACAACATAGTTTATACCCCGGTGAGTATCGTCCGCCGCCACGCTATCGGGCGGCAACCTTTTTCAAATCGCCATTAATCAAGGTCTTCGTCAAATGGTATTTATGACAGGTCACGCAAGTGTCGCCCACTTTGCTTGCGCTATGGCATTGCGCGCAGGTTTGTTTTTGTATTGCAAGAAAATTACTTTGATAAACGAACGGATTCATATCCTTGTAACCGCCGGCGTAATCCGCCTTGCTGTTCAGGTTATGACAGGTATTGCACTGGTCGGCTTTAAGCACTTTCATGTGCGGCGCATGACTGAATACGGTAAACAGGCGTTTCTCCGGCGGCAGGTTTCGGGCTTTCCAATTCAGGCTGACCACACCATCCACGTTATCCACGCTATGGCAACGCATGCACTGGCCGGGGGTATCTTCATGTGCGAGGTTATTCAACAATTCCATCGCCACTGTGTTTTTGTTCATGATTGCGGCGCGTGACACTTCCAGCCAGGTACGCAGCATTTCATCTTCGTGGCCTTTCGGGCGGTATAATAATGCATAACCCTGCACATACCAGCGCCCGGGCCGTACCGTATTCGCGTCAGTCTGCAACAATTCATGATCGACCGGCACCAGCTTGTTATCCGCTTGTTTGCCCCGGTTACGCAGCAGTTTTTCGATGGATAAATTGGGAATCCAGATGGCAAACGCGCGATTCATCTGCTGCGCCGGAAGAAAATTTTCCACGGCCGCGCGCGACACCTCATCCAACCGCTGGTTGGCGAGCGTCTCCACCAGGCTCAACCATTGGCTGCTCTGGTTCGCCATGATCAGCAATAAATCCTTTAAATGGTTGATGAGCTTGCCCACCAGTTGCAGGGTTTCCGGAGGAACGCCGTCCAGTTCCGCCAGGTTTAACTCCCGCGCCGCCAGCTGTTCCAGCAAAGGCCGCAGTTCTTCATTGGAAGACAGCAGGAACAGCATCATCGGCGTCAGCTCCTCGTCTTCCAGTCCATCCGGCCACTGGCCAATGGAAATATTATTGGCGCTTAGTGTATCCAGATCCAACGAAGGCAAGCGGAAGAACACCACGCCTTTTTCGGTGAAACTTTCCGCCGTGGTGTCATTCTTGTGGCAACGCATGCAGCCATCCTTGAAACTGCGCGACACCATGACGCCGGATTCGTTATCGGGACTGTGGCAGCTGGCGCAGGATTCGGGCGCATGCTCGGCCACTTTTTCCTCCTTGAAATATTTTTCGAAATGCTTACCGTGATCAAAACGCAAATGGGTACGGCGGCTGTAGGCGAAATCCACAAACTCCGGATGCTCATCCTTGAAATCCACGTGCCGGCTGACATGGCAATCCATGCAACGAAAATTTTCCACCCGTTTAAGGTCGGTATGTTTACCCCGGTGTTCCTTGTGGCAGGTATCGCACTGCACCTTGCCTGACGCATTAGAGTCCGGCGCATCGGAAAATAAATTGAAGCGCTGGACCGCATTGTCCTTGAGTGAAACTTGCAGCCGGGTCTTGATGGTCTTGAGCTGTTCACCATCCAGGTTATGGGGATTCATCGCCGTTGCGCCGATCTTGTGGCAATTGACACAGGCGGATGGTTTGGTTTGATTCGTATCGGCAAAGGCCAACCCCAGCCAGTGGACCGGGTTCGCCGTTTTTTTATCGTGGCACGAGTCGCACTGTTGCACTTTGGCGCTGTGCTTGGCGGACAAGGACCCTGGATTGATGACCAGGTCACGCAGCGGCGCGGCGCTAAATAACGCGGCCAAGGCCAGGCATACGAATCCCACCCCGGCGACCATTAAACCGCGGCGCGCGCGCAAACTCCTGATGGGTTTACACGGTGGAATCCGGTGATAACAACCGCCATCACCCTGCGGCCCGTGCTCACACTTGCCGCCCTGCAGAATGGACCGCGCGCATTCCCAGCGGTCACCGTTTTTATAGGGCTTGCATTCCGCACCGGCCCGGCACTGTCCGCGCGCATCCGGTCCTTTCGCGCAGTCTTGTCCTGTTGATTGGTTTCCGCAAATCCACTTTTGATTGACGCGCTCGTACTGGCTTTTATCAAAGTCAAAACTTTGCAGGTCACGCATTACAAACCGCCTGAAAAACTGTAGGTTAATAACAGGTGATAAAGCACCAGGATCACCAGCCCATAACTGATGGGAATATGCAAAAACAGCCAGTACTTGAGCATGGCCTGGTTGGCGTATTGATAATCCAGATCCAGTTTTTGATAAAACAGTTGTTTGATCTGTTGGGTGATCTCGATTTCCTTTTCGTCCATGTAGCGGTACACCGCTGCAAATTGGGTGTCCCAACGCGCATAAGGCGCGCCGGAGTTAAACAGGTGCAGCCAGAAATTCTGCGGTTTTGACAGCACCGGTAACAAGCGTTTGGAATAGAACTCGGTAATGGCCGTGGAATGCAGTTGCTCGATGGATTGGGACACCAGGCCCTCGATTTTTTCCCGTAGTGCCTGGCGGAACGCCGGCATGCGTTCAAAAATAAGGTATTCGCCCCGGCTGCTGAAACGCCGGGGAAAGGCGCGGGAAATATAAATGCCATATAGACCGGTGAGAATCGCCAGGACAAAAAAGTAAAACAACAGGTTTTCAAACACGCCGGTGGGGTAACGCATGCCGATATGCAGCAGAAACACCAGCACCAGCAACATTCCGGCATAATAATGTAACTGCGCCCAGGTATGGGCGTTCCCTAAAGGCAGATAACTGAATTTTTTGCGCAGGTTAAACAGGATGAGTAACAGCAGGATGCCCAGCATCAACCAGCCGCTCAGAAAAGCCGGTTCCAGGCGGGCCATGGCATATTGCTGGTGCAGCCAGTAGTAAATCAGCGCAATAATCAACAGCGCGGAAAACCGCAGCAACCGGTTTTTGATGCGAATGCTCACGCTTCGAGCCACTCCTGCAGGTTGGTAATGTCATGGATATCGACCCGGCGCAGCGCATCGTGTGGACAGGAACGTTCACAGGCCGGCGCCACCATTTGTCCCTCGCACAAATCGCACTTGGTGGCTTTAACAATCGGGCTGTTCTGCTCGTCCAGCACAATGGAACCTTTGCGGTCGCGAATCATCACCATGCGGATGTTGTTATAGGGACAACTGTTGGCGCAGGTTGCGCAACCAATACAGGTGTCGTCATTGATAATCACCTGGCCGGTAGGATTGCGATGAATCGCGCCGGTCGGGCAGCCGATCATGCACAACGGGTCAGAGCAATGCATGCAGGCATTGGCGATCATGAATTTGTCGTTCCGCAAGCCGTGCCGGATAAAGCGCGGGTTGTTTTCGTGCGCCATGGCGCAGGCCCGCACGCAATCGTCACAGTTGGTGCAACGGTCGGTATTGATCATCATGGTTTTGGTGCCGTTAATGAAGCGCCGTTCCACAAAAAACTCCAGCAACGCCGATTCGCGATTCAATAACTCATCGGCAACCACCGACTGCTGGTTTTGCAGGTTGACGACGCTGGCGAGTTCGGCGGCCTGCAGCGCCTGCGCATCACAAAACGGCACAATATGTTTTTCAAACACCGGCGCCGGGATGCGCAGCACGTCGGTATAACCCAGGGCCCGCAAGGAGTATTCATAGTTGCGTTTGTTGGGATTGCTGAGATTGTGCATCAGCACATTGATGCCAATAACGTCGCCGGCGCGCATATAATCCAGGGTTTGCTGCTGCTTGTGATATTTGCGCGATACCCTGGCGAAACCGGAACGGATTAATATCAGGCCATTGGCATATTCACCTTCTTCGATGATCAGCGGTTCATCCCGGATACGTTCAGCGGCGGTTTTAGCATCCAGATTCTTGAAACTGGTATTCCAATCACTTTTACCAAAACTTTCAAAAACGGCGGCGGCGATGATGGCATTAATATGTTCGTCGGGGATTTTTTGAAATAGAGAGAACGTCCGCAGATGTTGTTTCAAGCTGCGCTCGCGGTATTGCTCTTCGAGCTGTTGCCGGAACGGCTTGCTGTAGTTCATCAGGTCGCGCAACCCCTGCCATTTGATTTCCAATAACCGGCAATCGGTTTCGGCGACAATCGTGGCGCTGCGCGCGGAGCGCCGGATCGCGGATGCTTCTTCGAACAGCGTGCCTGTTTCGATGGCTTGAGGCGTGATCTTTTGCTGGCCGGCAATTTTCGCCGCGTCTTTTAACACCACCGGCCCGCGCGCCTGCCGCAGATTCTGCTGATAGTCCCGGGAATAACGGCTGACATCACGCACTTCCGGCAGCCCGGGGTTGCTCCAGCGCTGCTTGAACAGCTCCAACAGCGAACGTTGGCTGCGTTTGGCTCGGCCCAGCCTGGCATCCTCGATATCGTAAAGCGGCAGCGCCTTGCCGGATAACATCAGGAACGCGGAACCGCCATAGTCACCCTGCCGGACGATAATTTCATCGGCCTTATAGTCATTGATGCGGGTTTCGTGCAGCAGGATATCCTTGAGCCCTTTCAAGGCCGCCGGATCATTGGCATCCTTGGCTTTTGCCAGTTTCTCCTTCGCGATCGACTGAAACGGCTCCAGCGTTAACAGCGCGTCGACCTGCTGTAACGTCATGTCTTCGCTAAACGCCCGGTCCCACTTTTTCGGGCGGGTTATTATCGTGGTTTTATGATCGTCCGGCATAGTACCCGTTTAAGTGATTCAACTGTTGAAGAACTAATAATGGTTAATCGTAACTACTCACCCCGTGCAGCATAGGTTAAAGCGGTGCCGGTGTCTCCTGCCGGGGGCGT
>Ga0209640_10004266_pt1 | contig 12569 bp, 9 predicted proteins | sample RifCSP10_1_FD_184018 | JGI IMG/M metagenome (GOLD analysis project Ga0209640, IMG submission 184018) | Soil microbial communities from Rifle, Colorado - Rifle CSP2_sed 10_1 (SPAdes) (version 2) | ecosystem: Environmental > Terrestrial > Deep subsurface > Rock core/Sediment | place: Rifle... | reverse complement strand
CCGGCCTGCTGCGGTTGAGCATGTCTGCGATCAGGGGATTCGATCCATGGCCAGGAAGTCCGAGTCGTCCGAAAGGTGAAAGGCCATAGGGTTTTTCGGTTGACCTGCCCCCTCAAATCGGTCCGAGGTGTGTTAATGCTTTTCAGGAAAGCCGCACTGACCGCAAACCCAGTGCGAACAACCGACATTTTCGGGGTGAAAAAGGGGTTTCCGGGAACGCTGTTGACGGGGGAAACCCCTTGCAGTTAAGAGGTACAAGGGGAGCAGGTCATTCTTTGATGCCTGATAACGCAAATAACCCCTCGGGGATTATTAGTCCCCGAGGGGTTTTAAAAAAACGGCAGACTTTCTTGTTCTCCTCTGCCTTTGTCAACGTTACGGGCTGAAGCTGATCCAGTAAGCCTCCAAGAGGTCTTTACCGACGAAATAGCCCCTGGCCCGGACCTGGAAGTTATTGTCGAGGCCCGTGTACCAGAACATCTGATCCTTCGCTTTCCAACTGCTGGGGTTCGCCAGGTTATCGTAGTACGCGGTGTCACGACTGGGTTTCGGGAACACCGTGACGTTGTCCGTCAACGAACGGACGATGAACGCCGTGTTGTCCAGGATCCAGACATTGTACGCATTTCCCTCCCTCACATCCGGGAAGGTGAACATAATATCCGTCCCCCGGAAGAATCCGCCGTCGAACCACCCGATGACCTTCACCTCTGCGCTGTTATCGAAGGCGGGCGCGGCTTTTTGGTTGGGCACGTCCAGGATCTTCCAGATTGACCGGGCGAGAACGTTGTCGCTGTACACCCATTTGGTGTTGTTATCGAAGGTCACTGGTACCGGCGTTCCAGTGCCGAACACCACGTCAAAGGATCCAGAAACCGAGTCGGGATGAATGGTCTTCTCAACATTCGCTGCAGTTCCCTCCACGCTGTAGAGGATCGGAGGTTCGAATTCCGCGAAAACCTGCGGCCGCAACAGGACTTTGCCGCTGCCGCCTGCCACATGATACTTCAACCCGACCACCTTGATTACGATCGAGTAGAACCGGATCCCGTCCTGCGGGGCAGCCACGGGAATCACGAGATTCCCCCCGACGAAATGGACGTCGAAATGGTAGTGTGCCGTGGGGTGGAACACCGTATCGGCCTCGGCGGTATGACCCACCACGTTGTCGTAATATATGCGGATTTTGGAGTACTCCCCGGCCGGCACCGGCGACTCGGAAAACTTGTTCAGCAAAATGGCGACCTGCCGCCCCGTCGGGGGATTACGCAGATCGATCCGGACGGGCTCAGGCAGGGTAATCGTCACGAACCCCGGCATGCCGGATCTTCCCTCTTCCGCGGAGGAGTTTACCTGCTCCAGTTCCCCGTTCCCGTCCGGAGATCCGGCGCTGTTCGAGGGGATCAGGGCAAGCTTGTTCACCCACACAAAGACGTTGTCGAAATTCGGACTGTTCGCCGGAGCTGCCATGCCCGGCGACAATGTGGAGGGTGCAAACGTCGTCCCTGCGGGGTAACCCGGGGCGGATGCGACGGAGACGCTGAGCATCGCCGACCCCGACAGGCCGGGCGAGGTCGAACTGGTCCCCCCTCCACCGCAGGCGGCAATAGCGACGGAAAGTGCAAGCAGGGAGAGCAGGTGTGAAACGTTCCGGAATGTTGTGACAGCGGTTTTCATTTTTATCCCCTCCTTGGTGATAATTCCCTGTTTACGACGTATGCACAGTGTGTTTTTGGAGCATTTCCTCACTTTCCCGACGCGAATACTCGAAACGACTACCGGAAAATTATTTTGCTGGCGCGAAGGACTCCGCCGGTTTCTTTTCCCTGGATCTGCAACCTCACGTTGGGTTGGATATCCATTGCCATTCCCCCGACCCATTCGGTAGCGTCATCCGTCTGCACGCCCTTTCCTTCCATGTCGAAGGAGAGGATGTTTCCGGAACTGCTCTTGAGTTTCGTGACCAGGCCATCGAGATCTACCAAGGTGTTCTCCGGGAAGTCGGTTCTTGCGACGAACGATTTGACCTTGGATGCCGTGATCATGCCGCTCACCGGTTGCGGATCGGTCGTCACGACCTGCACGTACATTCCGTTCGCCGGCCCTGCAGGAAGGTCCTGGATCGCGCCCGGGGTGTAGGACACCGTCACGGTGTTCCCGGAGCCATCGGGAAGCGCACCCAGCCGGAACGAGTTGTCGGATGGAAGAAGGCCGGAGATATACCCTTGGCTCTCGAATTCCTCGCCGGCCATGGGGGAGAGATGCTTCACCTCGACAAATGTCGCCCGGATGCGGCCGAGATCATCGATGAACCCGCTGACCTCCACTACGTTGCCTATCCCCAGGGAATTGAAGAACGCGGGGTTGTCCAGGATGACGGCCCGGCCGAGGACCCAGATGGTCATCGTGGTACCGGCGTCTTTCGACGCGACGGGTCCCTGGAGATTGGTCTCGTAATCGATTTCCGACGCATTGTTGTCTTGGGAGGAATGGTGAAGGGTGATAACCATTCCGACGCGGAAGATGTCCCGGTCTTTGGCGTTGGAATGATCCATGCCTTTTACGATTTTTTTCGTCTTGAACCCGGGGGCCACCTCATCGTCGGTATTGTAATGGGCACCGTTCAACACCACGCTTCCGAATCCGGTGATCGGGCCTGTGCTGATCCCCGTCCCCCCGGTCCCGCCTCCGGCCAGATCCCCGATGCTATCCCCGCAGGACGAGGTGGTCATGAAAGCAAGCGACAGGGAAAAAACGATGGCAAGACGCGGGATGGATATCCGGAAACGAATCATTGCTCGGGCCCTCCGCTGTGATCCTCTTCGAAATAGTAGATCCCAATCCCCGCACGTTTCCTCCCGGTCCCGCCAACCTGTCGATTGAAATCGCGGTCGCGCTTGCTCAACCACCGATCCAGGGATTCCAGGAGCACTTGCGATTTTTTCCCCGCCATCTTTTTCAGCTGGGGAAGCGCTTCGCAGGGGAGATTGTCGTAACAGACCTTTCGCTGGAAGAATGGGGTATCCGTCCGGCGGATATTGTGTTCGATGGTCGAAATCAGATCCGCCGCATCTGTCCCCAGGATGCCGATCTTCTCGATTTCGCTCTTCTTCGGGACATACGAGCGGTCGAACAGATGTATTTTCCCCTCCGCGGTGCGCTCGACGGATCCGACCCGGAGCAGTTCATCGAGGATTGCCCGGGCAGGGGCGTCCCCGCTGTACAACCGGACGAGTCTTTTGAAGCTGGCGTTCCCTCCTTCGAACGGAAGGTCGACGGGATCTCCTGATTCATTCGTGAATATTCGGTCTCGCACCCACCCGCTGATGACGCGTACGGCGCGATTGTAGCGCTGCGACGCTCCCATGTCGTCGGGTCCGGGAAGGCGTTTCACCCGCAATACCTCTTTCCGGGAAAGACCGGTAAGTATGGAAACACGGGACTTGGACTGTTTCCGGCCGGGAATACCGAACTCCTCCGTTGCGACATCCACGTAGACACGCTTGGCAAGATCGGAAAATGTCCTGTACGGGACGCCGTTCCGCAAGAGGAGCCGAACGAGGGGACGAAGGAGAGTGGTGACCGCCGCGGAGAGGGCTTGGGAGACCTGGGCCTTCATATTTGGGAATTATATCCCAAATTCCTTTTTTCTCAAGGAGAAAAAGTAACGCTAATTATAGCACAATAACAATGGTTTATGCGCATTTCGGGTCATCCCGAGGCGGCCGGGTCCAATCCGTTTCCCATGAAAAACAGGGCAAGGGTGTACGGGGACCGTGACCCTTTTCCGTTTGGTGGGACGCACGAACCATGTGCCCTGACGGATCATCCAATGGACGGAGAGCCCAATCCCATTGTCAGGAGGTGTCCGCATGAAGTCCCTCGTTACGTCAGCGTTCGTACTATCCCTTGTTTTCCTTGCGTCTTCCGCGATCTCCGCGGAAGGCCCGGATCTCGCCAAGGCGCTCGCCGGGGCCGACTGGTCGAAGATGGAAACCGTCACCGTCACCATGACCGAGTACGCCTTTTCTCCTTCACCCATCGTCCTCAAGGAGGGCGTCCCGACCAGGCTCGTACTGAAAAACGCCGGGAAGGAGGCCCATTATTTCGTGGCGGAACAGTTCTTCAAGGGAATCGCCACGAGGAAAGTCCAGGGTTCCGACGGCGAGATCAAGGCCCCTTACTTCACGGCGGTGGAGGTGTACCCGGGGAAGATGCTGGAGTGGTTCCTGGTGCCCGCACAGAAGGGGGTATACGACCTCCTCTGCACCGTCAAGGGACACGCCGAGCACGGAATGAAAGGGAAGATAGAGGTGCGTTGACAGGGGATGGGTCGGGAGCAGAGCAGGCGAGAGTTCCGGCGGTGACCTCCTGGAAATCGCCCGACAATTTCAGGATGCGTCCCCCATCGGTTTCGGCAAGGGAAAGATTGCCCTGTGCATCAAAGACCGGATCCCTCGGTCCTCTCAACCCTTCGCCTGGAGAAGGCCGCGGAGAAGGCCGGGATCGAAAGGACGCGGCTCCACAACCTCCGGCACTCGGCCATCTCGTTGCTGCTCAACAGCGGAGCCGACCCGTTCGCGGTCCAGAAATTGGCGGGTCACTCGGACGGACGGTATAGCCAGGTTATTGGATGAGGAAGCCGTACAGACCGCAAACCCCGTGCAAACAACCGCCTTTTTCGGGGTGAAAAGGGGGTTTCGCGGAACCGCTGTTGACGGGGGAAACCCCTTGTGCAGGAAGAGAGGTTCCAGGGGAGTAGGTCAGCCCATGTGCAGAGGGCGAGTCCCGGCAGGAGGCGGCGACGATGACGGAAGGGGGGGCGCAGGACCTTCGGCAATGCGAAGACGACATGCCGGTGCGGGACGGAGCGGATCAGCCCGTCGCGGAAGAATTCGGCCCAGAGCGTCGCGCGCTTGGCGGGGCACGAAGGGCAGAAACCCCTCTGCTTGCAAGAAAAGGCGACGAAGTATTCGTCGCGGCACGCGTCGCACCGGATCCGCGCGAAGCCGCCTTCGGGGAGACCGCAGATTACAGGATCTCTCGTTTCACGCGGTTGCGCGCCAGTATCTTGCGATACTTCTCGGCGGTGAGCCGGAAGGTGCTGCCGATCGGGCCGCTGGTGATCATGATGTTGTCGTGTGGCGCGGGACGTACGAACCAATAGGCCGCCCCGATCGCGGCCACGGTGATCAGGAACAGAGGCCCAACCGTTACCGCGAGATCGCGCAAGAAAATCCCGGCGAACCGAACCAGGGGGCGAAGGGAAGCGATTTTTTTCCGTGTATTTTTGCGTCATGGAGGAACTTTGCCCCAGAGTATTGTACAAGTTCGCGCGGGCCGCCTCGGCGCGCTTCCGAGGCTTTCCTTGGAGGATAGAATCCTGCAATCTATCATCATTGAATCGAGGGCGCTTGCTGAAAAACCTGGACAGGCATTTGGCCCAACCACTCTTTGAGGGAGGATGCTGATGAGGAGAACGCATGTCGTCACGCTGATCGCATTGCTCTGCCTGGTCGCCCTGGGCCTCGGAACGGGATCCCGAACCGCATGGAGCGAACCGGCTAAATCCTTTCCTACTCGGCAGCTCACCTACATGGTATGTTTCGACCCGGGCGGCCAGTCCGACCGCGAGGCGCGGCGGCAGGCGCCGCTTCTCGAGAAGTTCCTCGGCCAGAAAGTGATCATCGACTACAAGATCGGCGGAGGGGGAGCGCTCGGATGGAGGACGCTCACAACGGTCAAGCCCGACGGCTACACGTTCGCTGGCTTCAATATCCCCCACGTCATCCTGCAGCCCCTTCAGCAGGATGTCGGCTACAAGACGGAACAGATCGTCCCCGTCTTCATCTTCCACAAGACACCGCTGGCCCTGGCGGTGCTCGAGACCAGCCCGTTCAAGACCTTAAAGGACCTGATCGACCATGTGAAGAAGAACCCTTACCTCGTTTCCGTCGGGGGGTCGGGTGCCTACACGGGCTACCACATGGCGACGCTCCGGTTCGAGAAATTGATCGGCACGAGGATCACGTACGTTCCTTACACCGGGGCAGCCCCGCAGATGACGTCCTTCCTGGGAGGCCACCTCGTCGCCGTCTTCGGCGCGTCGGACGACCTGACCCGATACAGGGACAAGGTGCGGATCCTTGGGTTTGCAACGGACAAGCGGTTCCCGGGGTTTCCCGACGCACCGACGCTGAAGGAACAGGGGATCGACATGGTGGAGGGCGTCGACCGTGGGGTCGCCGTTCCTCCCAACACGCCTCCCGACGTCATCAAGAAACTGGAGGCGGCCTTTATGGACATCGCCACCAAGCCGGAATTCCAGGAAGAGCAGCGGAAGAACGGATTCGTCCCCCTGGCGATCGGCCACGAAGAGGGGAAGGAATATCTGAAGAGGATGACGGCGCTTTACACGGAGATTTTCGCCGAGGTGAAGAAAAAGTAACCCGGGGGACGAAAGGCCAGGCTGCGGGAGTGCAATGAGGAGCCAGAGGAGAGGGGATATCGTCGCTGGCTGCTTCATTGCGCTCCTCGGCGCGGTAGTGATCATCGCCGCATCGCGGATCTCCGGGGATCCCGAGGAGCGGCTGCCGCCAAGGGCCCTTCCCTACGCCGTCGGCTTCATGACGCTGGCAGGAGGCGCAGGCCTCGCGTTCAGGTCCTGGCGCTACCGTGGACAGGACCTGGTGATCAAGTGGCCCGACCGGGACGGGGCGCTGCGGATCGCGGTGAACCTCCTCCTGTTGGCCCTTTTCATCGCCCTCATCGAACCTCTCGGGATGCCCATCGTCACGGCCTTATACGTCGCCGCGGCGATCTGGTACATCGACCGGAAGCGGATCGTCGCCGCGCTCCTTACCGGCGCGGGTTCCGGCGTGGTCGTGTATTACCTGTTCATCAAGCTCCTGGAACTCCAGTTCCCTCTGGGACTCCTGCAAAGATAGGGGAAAAGGGTGTTCTTTTCCTGGGATTTCCTGATTTAGGGCTTTGCCGACGCCCTCACCTGGACGAACCTCTTCTGGGCGCTGGTCGGCTGTCTCGTGGGCACACTGATCGGCGTCCTGCCGGGAATCGGCCCTTCCGCCGGCATCGCCATCCTCCTTCCGCTCACCACGATGATCCCGCCGACCTCCGGGATCATCATGATGGCGGCGATCTATTACGGCGCCATGTACGGCGGTTCCACGACCGCCATCGTGGTCAATATTCCCGGCGAGGCCTCCTCCGTGCCCACTTGCATCGACGGCTACGAGATGGCCAAGCAGGGGCGGGCGGGCGCGGCCTTGGGCATCTCCGCGATTTCCTCCTTCGTTGCGGGCACCCTGGGTCTCGTGGGACTCACCTTCTTCGCGCCGCTCTTGGCGAACGTGGCCCTTGCGTTCGGGCCGCCGGAGTACTTCGCCCTGATGTTCATGGGTTTGAGCCTCGTCATCAGCCTGTCCGGCCGCGCGCTCCTCAAAGGGCTCATCGCCATGTCCCTGGGCCTCCTGGCCTCCCTCATCGGGCAAAACCCCCTGACCGGGGCCGCGCGCCTGACCTTCGGCTGGGTCGACCTCATGGCCGGGGTCAGCTTCATCAGCGTCATCATCGGGCTGTTCGCCATCAGCGAGGTCATGATCAACGTCGAGGAGGCGGCGACCCTCATCTACGAAACCAAGATCAAGGGATGGATGCCGACCTGGAAGGAGATCCGGCAATGCTTCGGCGCCATGCTCCGCTCCTCCGGGATCGGCTTCTTCCTGGGGCTTCTGCCGGGATGCGCCCCCGCGGTGACGACGTTCATCGCCTACGATGTCGAGAAACGCGTTTCCAAGACCCCCGAGAGGTTCGGCAAAGGGGCGATCGAGGGAGTGGCGGCGCCGGAGGGGGCGAACAACGCCACATCGAGCGGCGGCTTCGTCCCGCTCTTCGCTTTTGGACTGCCGACGGGTCCCGCGCTCGCCGTGCTCCTCGGCGGCCTCATGATGTACGGGCTCCAACCGGGGCCGATGCTCTTCCAGCAGAACCCGAAGTTCGTCTGGGCGGTGATCGCCAGCATGTACATCGGGAACGTGATCCTGCTCGTCCTCAACTTGCCGCTTGTCGGCTTCTGGGCCCGGATCGCCCTCATCCCCTTCCCGGTCCTGGGGCCCATCATCATCCTTTGCTCCATCATCGGCGCCTACAGCATCCGGTTCCTGCTCTTCGACGTCTGGGTCACCCTCGTCTTCGGGGTGATCGGCTACCTGATGCGCAAGCTCGGCTTCCCCATGGCCCCCATGGTGCTCGCAACCGTCCTTGCGCCGATGTTGGAGGTCTCGCTCCAGCAGTCGCTGCTCCTCTCCCTGGGGTCTCCGTTCATCTTCTTCAACCGGCCCATCGCCGCCTTCTTCATGGCCCTCGCCTTCCTCTCGATCATCAGGGGGATCTGGATCCAGGTCCGTTCCCATGCCCCCGAGGTCGCCATCGACGAGAGCGACGACTGACCGCCCTGTCCTTCGGCCAGGGACAGGGCAACCGGGAAAGGAAATAGGCGGCAGAATCAGAAAATGGGGTATTTGTTGAATACGGTGACCTAGTGCACCGTCTCGCAAATACCTTGGCATTCGAGCGCCGCTGCAGGGGGCCGGTCCCCGGAAGGGTTTCGTCGCGAGACGAATACCCCCGACTGCTTCATCGTAGTTCTTTGTTGGAAGTACCGTCATGACCGGGAAAGATCGCGCTACTTGATTTGCCCCCATCCATCGCAAATAATACGAATACGCTCATCAGATGAGTGTCGGAGTGTCCCGGTTGAGCACCAGACTCCTCCATACGCTCTCCCCATCGTGCCGGCGTTCGTTTTCTATGGAGTTCTTTATTGCTCTTCGCCTTGATAGGTTGTTTCCGCCAGCCCGCCCCCAACACGTACATATTCGGGGATCAAGTCCGATACCAATGGGAAGGAGAGATCATGAGCAAACAAACCCGTGCCAGCCACCCCATATACAATCTTCTACCCACGGAAATCGAGGGGTTCAATTCTCTTGCCGAACTGGCTTTGGATATGCGCTGGTCGTGGAATCATGCTACCGACGAAGTGTGGCGGCAGCTTGATCCCGAACTGTGGGAAATCACGCATAACCCATGGGTTGTCCTGCAGACGGTCTCGCGCGACCGGATCGAACGCGTGTTGGCCGATCCCGTTTTTCGCAAAAACGTTGATGGCCTGGTGCAGACCAGGCGGCAGGCGGTGGCGGCGCCCGCGTGGTTTCAGCAGAATCATCCGCAGGGTTCCCTGACCTGCGCCGCTTATTTCAGCATGGAATTTATGTTGAGCGAAGCTTTGCCCATCTACTCGGGCGGGCTTGGCAATGTAGCCGGCGATCAACTCAAAGCCGCCAGCGATCTGGGCGTGCCAGTGGTCGGAGTAGGGCTGCTCTACCAACAAGGCTATTTTCGCCAGGTGATCGACAAGGACGGAGCGCAACAGGCCCTCTTCCCGTATAACGACCCCGGACAGTTACCGATCACGCCTTTGCGCCAAGCGAACGGAGAGTGGTTGCGGTTGGAGATCGCCTTACCTGGATACTCGGTCTGGCTGCGCGCCTGGCAGGTCCAGGTCGGCAGAGGGAAGCTTTACCTGCTGGACAGCAATGACGCGGCGAACTTCCCCGCTCATCGAGGGATTACCAGCGAGCTGTATGGCGGCGGGCCGGAGCTGCGCCTCAAGCAAGAACTGCTCCTCGGGATCGGCGGATGGCGACTGCTTGGTGCGCTTGGCATTCAGCCGGAAGTCTGTCACCTGAATGAAGGGCATGCGGCGTTCGCCATTTTGGAACGAGCCAGGACTTTCATGAACGAGACCGCGCTGCCCTTCGAAGTGGCGCTGGCCGTCACTCGAGCGGGGAACTTATTCACCACCCACACGGCCGTGGCTGCGGGCTTTGACCGCTTCGCTCCGGCTCTCATCGAGCAATACCTCGGTCGGTACGCCCAGGAAAAGCTTGGCATTACAGTCCACGATTTACTGGCCCTGGGCCGCCAGAACCCGAACGACTCGTCGGAGAGTTTCAACATGGCCTATTTGGCAATCCGCGGGAGCGGGGCGGTCAACGGCGTGAGTCGCCTGCACGGGAAGGTGAGCCGGCACATCTTCGAGCCGCTCTTTCCGCACTGGCCGGAGGACGAAGTGCCGGTCGGACACGTGACCAACGGAGTCCACATGCCGACCTGGGACTCGGCCCCGGCCGATGATCTTTGGACGGAAGCCTGTGGAAAGGACCGCTGGCTGGAGACGACGAAAACCCTGGATCAGGACATTCGCCGCGTCTCCGATGCCAGGCTCTGGCAATTTCGTACCGCTGCCAGCAAGTCTCTTGTTGAATACGCCCGCGAACGATTGTCCCGGCAACTGATCTCCTCAGGCGCGTCGGCCGGGGAGGTTGACCTTGCGAAGCAGCTATTTCATCCCAACGCTCTGACACTGGGCTTTGCGCGCCGCTTCGCGACCTACAAGAGACCGAACCTGCTGCTGCGCAATCCGGCGCGTTTGCTGCGCCTTTTGGCTAATCCTGAGCGCCCGGTGCAACTCATCATCGCCGGCAAGGCCCATCCGGAGGACCGGGCGGGGCAGGCCTTGATCCATGAATGGATAAATTTCATACGCCAGCCAGAGACCCGACCCCACATCGTCTTCCTGAGCGACTACGACATGCTGTTAACGGAGCACCTGGTGCAGGGGGTGGACGTCTGGATCAACACGCCACGGCGACCCTGGGAGGCGAGCGGAACGAGCGGAATGAAGGTGCTCGTGAATGGCGGCATCAATTTGTCGGAGTTGGATGGCTGGTGGGCGGAAGCATACACGACGGAAGTGGGGTGGGCGTTGGGGGACGGCCGGGAGCATGGCGACGATCCCGCTTGGGACGCTGTCGAAGCCGACGCGCTCTACGACCTGCTCGAGCGGGAGGTGATCCCGGAGTTTTATACCCGAGACGAAAGCGGCATTCCCACCGCATGGGTCAAGCGGATGCGGGAGAGCATGGCGCGGCTGACCCCCCGATTCTCCGCCAACCGCGCGGTGCGCGAATATACCGAGCAACGCTACCTCCCGGCTGCGTCAGCCTATCTTGAGCGCGCTGCCGATAAAGGTGCAGTGGGTCTGCGGGTGGTGAAGTGGCAGCATACTCTGGATGAGAAATGGGCCACGCTACACTTCGGCGAAGTGAAGGTTGAGACTCGTGGCGAGCAGCACGTATTTGAGGTTCAGGTCGGGCTCAATGACCTCGACCCCAAGGCGGTGCGGGTAGAGCTTTACGCCGACGGCGTCATGGGCAGTGCCCCCGTGCGGCAGGAGATGAAGCGCGTTCGCCAACTGGCCGACGCGTCGAGCGGCTACCTTTACAGCGCGGCGGTGCCTGCGGCCCGCCCACCAGCGGACTATACGGCGCGAGTGATACCACACTGCGACGGCGTTGCGATCCCACTGGAAGACGCACGAATCCTTTGGCAGCGATGATCCGATCGACGGAGGAAAAGACGATGAAGAATGCGACTGCAATCACCTGCGTGTTTCTGGATATCGGCGGTGTCTTGCTCACCAACGGGTGGGATCATCATGCCCGCAAACGGGCGGCGACGAATTTCAAGCGGGAGTTGGACGAAATGGAGAATCGGCATCACCTGACCTTCGACACCTACGAGGAGGGAAAGCTCACGCGGGAAGAATATTCAGGTCGGGTGGTCTTCTACCAAAAGCGACCGTTCACCCGGGGATGCGGGTCAGATATTTCGTTCCTTCCCCCATCCGGCTTTCCACCCGGAACGTCCCGCGGTGGAATTCGACGATGTGCCTGGCGATGGAAAGCCCCAGGCCGGTTCCCCCGAGTTCGCGGGACCTCGCCTTGTCGACCCGGTAGAACCGTTAGATAGGAAACTTTTTTTTCTCTCGTCGCGGCCGGGAGGGGGACTTGCCTCTTCCGGAGAGTCCGTACGGACCGCAAACCCCGTGCAAACAACCGCCTTTTTCGGGGTGTAAAAGGGGTTTCGCAGGGGGGCTGTTGACGGGGGAAACCTCGTGTTCAGTTGGAGAGTATTACGGGGAGCAGGTCAATCGCCAAGGAAGTTGTGCCTGAGCGTGAAGACAATCCGCAGCTATCGGGCAAACATCCTGCTGAAGACGAGGATGATGAACAACGGGAAAAAACCCATTACGCCAGCTACAACAAACTGATGGATTGATCCGAACTCTCCGGCTCCCCTTCCTGCCCTAGGACAAACACCGGGCCGAGAATCAGACAAACGGCGACTCGCGTTTCGGACGGAAGCCGATACCGAAGGCCGGCGGGCAGGATTACCGTGAGAGGAATCCGAGAATGCGTGCGCCGAACGGTGGAAGGACGAGGGAAAAAGGAGGCCACGATGCGAGCGGTGGCGGTCTGTCGAATGGATGACGGCAACAAGAATTGATTTTCCTATCGCTTGAATGACGCCGGGGAATTGAACAGGCAGCATGGCCGGCAATTTGCTCGAAGCGGTTGCCGTCGAGGAGATGCAGTCATGAACGGATTCTTGCGGGGAACGCTGTTGGCGGCCTTGTCGGGGAT
>Ga0209640_10004265_pt1 | contig 12570 bp, 11 predicted proteins | sample RifCSP10_1_FD_184018 | JGI IMG/M metagenome (GOLD analysis project Ga0209640, IMG submission 184018) | Soil microbial communities from Rifle, Colorado - Rifle CSP2_sed 10_1 (SPAdes) (version 2) | ecosystem: Environmental > Terrestrial > Deep subsurface > Rock core/Sediment | place: Rifle... | reverse complement strand
GCCCCCTCCGATAGGTCTTAGCGCCAGCTACCGCTGCCGCTGCGGCCGGCGAACCCGCTGCTGCGGGGCTTGTCGCCCTTCGGCTTCGCGACCTCGACCTTCAGCGACCGCCCGTCGAGCGGGCGCTCGTTGAGCTGCGACACCGCCTGCTGCGCCTCGTCGGCGCTGGACATCTCCACGAAGCCGAAGCCGCGTGACTGGCCGGAGAACTGGTCGGTCACGATGCTGGCCGAGACCACGGTGCCGGACTGTGCGAAGTGCTGGCGCAGCCCCTCGCTGGTGGTCGTGAACGCGATACCGCCGACATAGAGCTTCTGGGACATGGTGTGTCTCCTGAACGTGCTTCCGCCCGGTTCGAACGTCTCTGACGCGCGGAAGAGACCGGAGACGCTGCCTGACGCGAGGGGGACTCAAGGGTGAGCCGGTGCCTGGACCAGACGCCCACGAGTATACCCCGCGAAGGGCCCGGGCGGCGGCCTTTTCCCGGCCGGGCCGCGTGGTAGGCTACTGTCGGGCGAGCATGCGATGAGACTCCGGGTCCTCGGGATCGTGCTGGCGGGCGGGAAGGGGACGCGCCTCTATCCGCTGACCAAGGAGCGGGCGAAGCCGGCGGTGCCCTTCGGGGGCAAGTACCGCATCATCGACTTCGTCCTCAGCAACTTCATCAACTCGGGGATCCACTCGATCTACGTCCTCACCCAGTTCAAGAGCCAGTCGCTGCTGCAGCACCTGGCGGACGGCTGGCAGTTCGGCGGCCTCCTCAAGGATCACTTCATCATCCCCGTCCCCGCCCAGATGCGCTCGCCGGGGGAGACCTGGTACCGGGGCACCGCGGACGCGATCTACCAGAACGCGAACCTCATCGAGCAGTCCGATCCGCACCTGGTCGCCATCTTCGGGGCGGACCACATCTACCGCATGAACATCTCGAGCATGATCGAGTACCACGAGCAGAAGCGCGCCGAGATCACGGTGGCGGCGATTCCGGTGGAGCGGCGCTTCGCGGCCGAGTTCGGGGTGATCGAGACCGCGCGGGACGGGCGCATCATCGGCTTCCACGAGAAGCGCGCCGACGCCCCCACCATTCCGGGCGACCCGGACCGCGTCTTCGCCTCCATGGGCAACTACGTCTTCTCGACCCGCACGCTCCTGCGCGAGCTGTACGCGGACGCGGCCCGCGAGCAGAGCACCCACGACTTCGGGCGCGACGTGCTGCCGTCGCTCGTGAACCGCCTCGACATGTTCGCCTACGACTTCCAGAGCAACCAGATCCCCGGGGAGCCCTCCGGGGCGGCCGCCTACTGGCGCGACGTGGGCACGCTGGAGGCCTACTACGAGGCCCACATGGACCTGCGCGCGGTGAGCCCGGCGCTGAACCTCTACAACCGCCAGTGGCCGCTGCGGACCGCCAGCTACGCCGATCCGCCCGCCAAGTTCACCTTCGACGACGACGGGCGGCGGGGCCAGGCCATCGATTCCACCGTGTCGGGCGGCTGCATCCTCTCGGGGGGCATGGTGCGCAACTCGGTGCTGAGCCGGCACGTGCGGGTGCACACCGGCGCCATGGTGGAAGACTCGGTGATCCTCGACAACTGCGACATCGGGCGCCGCGCCAAGATCCGCCGGGCCATCCTCGACAAGAACGTGCGGATCCCCGAGGGCGCGACGATCGGCTACGACCTCGAGCTGGACAAGCGGCGCCACCACGTGACCGAGTCGGGCATCGTGGTGGTGGAAGGCCTCCGCTCCTCGGTGGACATCGCCTCCATCGTGATCTAGCCGGGTCGTCGCGGTGCTGACGGACCTGCTGCTGGCATTGAGCAACGCGGCGCTCTACGCAACGAATCCGGTAGCGGTGTGGCACTATCGCCGACGCTTTGGCCGCCTGCCGAACGTCTCCAATCCCCAGCGCTATTCGGAGCGCATGCTGTGGCGGAAGATCGTCGACCACAATCCGAAGTTCGTGGTGTTCTCGGACAAGTTGGCCACCAAGGAATATTGCCAGCGCATCTGTCCCGATCTTCCCGTCCCGCGAACGCTCTGGATCGGCGAGGACGCCGACGCGATCCCGGAGGAGGTCCTCCGCGGAGACGTGTTCGTGAAAGCGAACCACGGTTATAACTTCAACTACCGTGTGCGAGGTGGGCGAGTCGACCGGGCCGCACTCAAAGAGACGACCGATCGATGGCTCGGCTCCGTTCACGGGGTGAGCACCGGAGAGTGGGCCTATTCCAAGGTCGAGCCGAAGCTGTTCGTCGAGGAAGCGATCGGCGATGCCGAAGGCGACCTGATCGAGTTCAACGTGCGCGCCGGCAACGGACGGGCCATCCTGGGTTCCGTCATCGGCCACAACAAGACGCCGAGCCAGTGGGTGGTGTACCTGGATCTCGACGGCAATCCAACCGCAGGGGCGACGGCCAAGGCGGGCACTCCGGTACCTCCACTGCCGGACAGCATGGACGTGCGGCCACCATATCGGCTCGCCCTGCGATACACCGAGAAGCTCAGCGTCGGAGTGGACTACGCGCGGTTCGACTTCATGTGGAACGGCACCGACCTCTACGGAGGGGAAATCACGGTGTATCCATCGGCCGGACACCAGGACATCGTAGAGCCCACGATCCATGCCGCGATCATGACCGGATGGGATCTGCGGACATCTCACTTCCTCACGACGCCCCGTACGGGAATCGGCCGAATCTATCCGGATGCGCTGAGACGCCGATTGGGGGGGCGCCCACGCAAGCCCCTCGCTCCAACCCGTCCTGCTCCTTGAGCTCTCGAGCCAATACGGTCACCCCCGGCCGACACCGTCGAAGCGGCTAGTAGCCCTTCTGCTTGTCGATCAGGGCGAGCAGCGGGCGCCCGTCGCGCATCCGGTGGAGGTTCTCGCAGAAGGTCGCGATCACGCGCCCCGCCCGCCGGGGCGAGCCCCCCGCGGTGTGCGGCGTCACGACCGCCCGCGGATGGGTCCAGAGCGGGTGCTCCTTCGGCAGCGGCTCCGGATCCGTGACGTCGAGGCCGGCGCCCCAGATGAGACCCTCCTCCAGGGCGGCCAGCACGTCCTCGCCGCGCACGATCTCGCCGCGGGTCACGTTGATGAGAATCGCGGTGCGCTTCATCTGGAGGAAGCGCTCGCGCGTGAAGAGGTGGTGGGTGGCCTTGGTGAGCGGCAGCCCGATCACCACCACGTCCGAGGCGGCGAGGAGGTCGGCCAGGCGATCGGCGGGCCAGATCACCTCGACCCCGGGCTCGGGATCGACGCGCTCGATGTCCACCCCGAGGACGCGCATGCCGAAGCCGACCGCGCGCCGGGCCACCGCGCGGCCGGTGCCGCCGACGCCCACGATACCCATCGTCTGCTCGTAGAGCTCACGCTGGTGGACACGGATGGGCTCGCGCAGCTCGTAGTCGGGGGTGCGTATCGCGGTGTGGAGGCCGCGGGTCAGCGCCAGCAGCAGCGCGAAGGCGTGCTCGGCGAGGTGGATGCCGACCTCGCCCTTCTCGCTGGCCAGCGGCGCCGGATGGTTGATCAGCTCGGGGGTGAGGATGCTGTCCACGCCGGCGCCGATCGAGTGGTAGTAGACGAGACGGGTGGCGAGGGAGAACAGCTCGGGCTGCACGCGACCGAAGATGACGTCGGTATCGGGCAGCTCGCGGCGCTGGGCCGCCTTGTCCCTCACTTCCACGATGCGCGCGCCGGGGCCCGCCGCCTCGATGATCTTCGCCCGGTCCACGTCGGTGAGGCCGGAGACGATCAGGTTCGGGACGAACAGGATCTTCACGGCTGGGCGAGCTCCGGGATCACCCACTTCGGGGGGCGGCCGGCGGCCACCCGCTGGATATTGTCGAAGCCGTTGCGGAAGCGGGCGGTCCAGTTCTCCCAGGTGGGCCCCGCCGAGTGCGGGGTCAGCGTCACGTTCGGCAGCGTGAAGAGCGGATGGTCCTTGGCGGGCGGCTCGTCCACCAGCACGTCGAGCCCGGCCGCCGCGACCTGGCCGCCCTTGAGCGCCTGGTAGAGCGCGGCCTCGTCCACCACCGGGCCCCGGCAGGTGTTGATCAGGATCGCGCCCGGCTTCATCTGCGCGAACTCGGGCGCGCCCATCAGGTGGCGCGTGGAGTCGTCGAGCGGCACGTGCAGGCTCACCACGTCGGAGGTGCGCAGCAGCTCGGGCAGCAGCACGAAGCGGACCCCGAGCGCGTCCTCCTCCGCCTCGGTCAGACGGGCGATGTCGTAGTACTGCACGGGCATGTCGAAGGCGGCGGCCCGCCGCGCCACCTTCTTGCCGATGTTGCCGAGCCCCACGATGCCGAGCGTGCGGCGCGACAGCTCGTACACCCGCTGGTCGTCGAAGCCCCCCACCCGCCACTTCCCCGCCACCACGTCGTTGTGGAAGCGGACCACCGCCTTGAGCACCGCCAGGATCAGCATGAGGGTGTGCTCGGCCACCGCGATCGCGTTCGCGCCGCCGTTGTTGGACACCGGCACCCCCGCCTTGCGCGCGGCCTCGATGTCCACCCGGTCGTAACCCGCGGAGAGGAGCTGCACCAGCTTGAGGTTGGGCGCGGAGCGGAAGAACTCTCCGCCCATCTGGCGGGCCAGCCCCAGGTAGTACTCGGCCCGCCCCGCCGCCGCGTAGAACTCGGGCGTGCCGATGTCGGCGATCAGCAGCTCGAACCCGGCGGGGGTGAGGGAGCGGGCGATCTCGATGACCGCGTCGGACTGCCTGGGGGCGAACAGGATCTTGGCGGCCATCTCATTGCTCCTCGAGGGGGATGGTGGCGGTGAGGCAGGGCTGGTTGCCGTGGACCCGGGTGGTGTGCCCTTTCCCGGTGGTGTCCTCCACCAGCCGCGCGTCGCCGGGGCCGAAGACGTGCTTGGAGCCGTCGCCCAGGCCGATCTCGAGCTGACCCGAGAGGATGATCACGAACTGGCGCCGCGGGGCGGGATGCCAGTCGATGAAGTTGCCGGCCGGGCTCTCCCGGAAGGAGATCTGAGTGGTCGCGAGCCCCTTCGTCCACGAGGGGGTGCGGGCGAGATCGATCGGTTCGATGTGGGACTGCCCGTCCTTGCCGGTGTAGAGGCGGAATGTCTTCATGGTGGCCTCGCTCCTACCGTCTTGTGGGCTGAGCGCGGGGATTATATCATCGGGCCCTCAGCTCGCCCCCGGGGAGGGACCCATGCGCTACGAGATGATCTCCGCCGATTGCCACCTCGACCTCTGCTGGCTGCCGCCGGACCTCTTCACCGCCAACGCGAGTCCCGCGCTGCGGGAGCGCATGCCCCACGTGATCGACACCCCCAAGGGCCCCACGTGGGTCACGAAGAAGGGCGCCAATCTCGGGCTCGCCTGCGGCATGGGCTCGGCGGGGCGCGAGTACGTGCCGGGGCGCATCCATCGCGCCGACCGCATGGCCGAGACCGGCCTCTACGCGGACGGCAAGCGGGGCATCCGGCGGCTGACCGAGCCGGCGCTGCGACTCCGGGACCAGGACCTCGACGGCGTGCAGGCCGAGGTGCTCTACGGGATCCTGGGGGCGACCGGGCGCATGAACGATCCGGAGGCGGTGGTGGAGGTCATGCGGGTCTACAACGAGTGGCTCGCCGATTTCTGCTCCACGCACCCGGAGCGCTTCGCCGGGCTCGCGTCGATCCCGAACACGCCCATCGACGCCGCGATCGCGGAGGTGGAGCGGGTGGCCAAGCGCGGCGCGGTGCGCGGGCTCGACATCGCCAACTCCGCGGATCTCACCCCGCTCTGGGATCCCTACTGGAACCCGCTCTGGGAGGTGATCAGCGCGAGCGGCCTGCCGCTGCACTTCCACACCATCGGCAGCCGGCTGCCCGAGGATCTCCAGAAGCTCGTGTTCCTCGGCTCCGACCTCACCCGCGCGGGCGCCGACGTGACCGACGCGCAGAAGCGCGCGGCCCGCGTGGCCTTCGCCACCCACATCACCGGCTTCCAGATCAACATGGCCAACATCCTGATGGCCATGATCTACGGCGGCGTGCTGGAGCGCTATCCGCGGCTGCGCGTCGTGCTGGGCGAGGCGGGGATCGGCTGGATCCCCTACATCCTGTGGCGCATGGACGGCGAGTGGGAGGACCAGTTCAAGGATCTCTCGCTCACGATGCCGCCCAGCGACTACTGGAAGCGCCAGGTCTGGGCGACCTACCAGACCGATCCGGTGGGCGTGAAGCTCCTCGACGAGCTCGGGGTGGACAAGGTGATGTGGGGCTCCGACTTCCCGCACCCCGACGGCGTGTGGCCCGACTCCCGCGAGTACATCGCCCGCGAGCTCGGCCATCTCCCGGCCGCGACCCGCCGCGCGATCGTCTGCGACAACGCCGCCCGCCTCTACGGCTTCGCCTAAGCGCGCGTTCTCTCCTCGCGCGTCGATTCCTGGCGGAAGAGGGGGAGGCGGGGAGGGGGCCGGCGACCACGACCGTGGCCGGCCTCCTCCGAGGCTTCAGGAGTTCCCAATCGGGGTTGTTGCCGCAGTAGCGACCCATATCGGGGAACGGGTCGGCGGCCCCTCCCCGCCCAGCCCCTCGCGACCGCCGCCGCGCGCGCTACTGGGACGACGCGGTCGGCTTGGACTTGCCGCCGGTCTTCTCGTAGGCCTCGACCGCGCGCTTGAGGTCGCGGTACTCCGCGCACGTGATGAAGCAGAGGGAGCTGAGCGTGCGGAGGTGCTCCTTGGCCTTGGGCAGGTCGTCGAGCATGAGGTACGCCTCGCCGATGTACTCGTGGGCGCCCTTGTGCTCGGGATCGATGGCGAGGGCCTTCTGGTAGAGCGGCAGCGCGGCGGCCGGCTTGCCGTTCTTCCGGGTGGCGTAGGCCAGCCAGTTGTAGGCGTCGGCATTCTTGTCGTCGCGTGCGACCACGCCCTCGAGCAGCGGGATCGCCTTCGCGTACTCGTTGGCCTTGATCGCCTTCACCGCGGCGCTGTACTGGGGATCCTCCGGCTTGGCCGGGGTGCTGGCCCCTTCGCTTCCCCCGCCGCCGGCGGCCCCGGCCGGGGGCGGCGGCGCGACGGTGAGCAGCGCGAGCGTCAGGACGGCAAGGAGCGCGGATCGAAGCAGCGTCAGCATGAGCAGGCCCTCCCGAGGCTCCAACGCGGGAGATCGGCCGGGAGTTCCCGGCGGTCAGACGTCCCAGCCGCCGTCCACCGTGACCGACTGGCCGGTCATGTTCCTGGAGTCCTCGGAGACCAGGAAGAGCACCGCGCGGGCGATGTCCTGCTGGGTGGTCACCCGGCGCAGCGCCATCTCGGCCACGTACTCGGCGTGGATCGCCTCGGGGGTGGTGCCCCGCTTCCTGGCCTTGTCGCGGCAGAGGCGCGCCATGCGCTCGCCCTCGACGATGCCCGGGTGCAGCGCGTTGACGTTGATGTTGTAGGGCCCCACCTCGAGCGCGACGGTCCGCGTGAACCCGCGCAGGGCCCACTTGGAAGCCGAGTAGGCCGCGCGCAGCTTGTAGCCGCGGAGCCCCGAGGTGCCGCTGATGTTGACGATCTTGCCGTAACGCTGGGCGATCATCACCGGCAGCACGTGCTTGGTGGGCAGGAAGGTCCCGCGCACGTTCGCCGCGAGCACGTGGTCCCACTCCTCCGCCGGGATCTCCCAGACCGGTGTCTCGACGGGGCCGGTGACGCCCGCCGCGTTCACCAGGATGTCCACCCGGCCGCCGAAGGTTTCCCGGGTGCGCGCGACCAGGCGCTCGACCGCGGCCTCGTCCACCACGTCGCAGGAAACCACGAGAGCGCGGCGGCCGGCCGCTTCGACCTCGCGGGCGACCGCCTCGAGCGGCGGCACGTCGCGCGCAGCCAGCACCACGTGCGCGCCCTCGCCCGCGAGCGCGAGGCAGATGTCGCGGCCCATGCCCTTGGCCGCGCCGGTCACGATGGCGATGCGATCGGCGAGCTTCATCGCGCGTAGCCCTCCCGGCGGTCGGCCTCTCGCGCGGCGGGGGCCCGCTCGGCGGGCGGGCCGAAGCCGCCGCCGCCCGAGGTTTCGATGAGCACCAGGTCCCCCGCGGCGAGGCGCACCGTCTCCTTGCCGCGCAGGTCGCGCGCCCGCGGACCCGGGTTGAGCGTCACGCGGAACGGCAGCCCGTCGGCGCCGCCCGCGACGCCCCAGGGCGGGATCACGCGCCGCTCGAGCATGGTGGTGAGCGAAGTCTCGTCCGCGGTCACCCGGTAGGCGCGGCGCAGGCCGAGCCCGCCGCGATGGCGCCCGTCGCCGCCCGAGCCCTCGCGGAGGGCCTGCTCCTCGACCACGATCGGGTACTCGTGCTCGATCACCTCCACCGGCGTGTTCATCACGTTCGACATGTGCACGCGGGTCGCCGAGGAGCCGTCGGCGCCGAGGGTCGCCCCCGCGCCGCCCCCGTGCACCTCGTAGAAGATGCCCCAGCGCCCGTCCGGCCGGCGCGCCCCGAAGATCATGAGGCCGGCGGTGGTGGGCCCGCCCGCCGCGATGCGGTCGCCCAGCGCGGGGGCCAGCGCCCGGAAGATGGCGTCCACCACGCGCTGCGAGGTCTCGTGGTTGCCGCCCACCACCGGGCGGTCCGGATCCGCGCTCAGCACGGTCCCCGGCGGCACCACGACCTTCAAGGGCCGGTAGCAGCCGTCGTTGGGCGGCACGTCGGGGGCGACCAGCGCCTTCATGGCGTAGTAGACGGACGAGCAGGCGATGAAGTAGGTCGTGTTCACCGGCCCGCGCGCCTGCGGGGCGGTGCCGGTGAAGTCGAAGGTGGCCTGATCACCATGGATCTCGACGCGCACCGCGATCCGGATCGGCCGGTCGTCCACCCCGTCGTCGTCGAGGTGGTCCTCCCCTTCCCAGACCCCGTCGGGCAGCGCCGCGATCGCGGCGCGCATCTGCTGCTCGGACTCCGCGTGCAGGCGCTCGAAGCAGGCCGCCAGCGTGTCCGCCCCGTAGCGGTCGGCGAGCTCGACGAGACGGCGCGCCGCCACGTCGTTGGCCGCGAACTGGGCCAGGATGTCGCCTTCCCGCTCCTCACGCCCGCGCAGGTTGGAGAGCACCAGGTCGATGGCGTGCCGCTCGGGCCCCGCCGCGCTGAAGAGGCGGATCGGGGCGATCCGGAGACCCTCCAGGTAGCACTCGGTGGCCGACGGCACGTAGCTGCCCGGCACCGCGCCCCCGATGTCCGCCCAGTGCGCGAGGTTGATCGCGAAGGCGAGGAGGCGGCCCCGGTGGAAGACCGGGCGCACCGCCTTCACGTCCGGCAGGTGATTGCCGCCCACCTCGGGCAGGTTGAGGAACCAGACGTCGCCTTCGTGCAGCTCTTCCAGGGGAACCCGCTTGAGCAGCTCCTTCACCGTGAAGCCCATCACCCCCATGTGGATCGGGATGTCGCGGCCCTGCGCGATGAGGCGGCCTTCGGCATCGGTCAGCGCGGAGGAGAGGTCACCCGCCTCCTTGAGCAGCGGCGAGCGCGCCGAGCGCATGATGATCACGCTCATCTCCTCCGCGATCGCGTAGAGCGCGTGGCGGACGACTTCCAGAGTGATCGGGCTGACGCGCGCGGTGGACGGCTGGCTCACGAGGCGGCCTCCAGGTCCAGGATGAGATGGCCCCGCGCGTCGGCGGCGGCGCGCTGGCCGGGATAGACGATGATGGTGGACCACTCGTCCTCGACCATCGCGGGGCCCGTCACGACGGCGCCGGCCGGGAGCGCGGTGCGATCGAAGCGCGGCAGCGTGACCTCGCCCGTCTCCGGGAAGTAGGCGCGGTGCGAGCCCGAGGGCGCGGCGGCCGCCCCCTCGCCCTGCAGAGCTGCCTCCCTCTCCCCGCGGGGGAACTCCCCGACCTTCTCCCTCTCCCCCCTGGGGAGCGGGCCGGGGTGAGGGGCGACGGCCGCCGCGTCGCCCAGCCGCGCCACCACCCGCAGGTTCACGCACTCGACGCCCTCGCCGGTGGCGTAGCCGTAGAGCTGGCGATGCCGCGCCTCGAAGGCGGGCCGGAGGCCGGCCGGGTCCCGCAGGAACGGCAGCTCGATCTCGTAGTTCTGCCCGACGTAGCGCAGGTCCATGCTCCGCGCGATCGTCACCGCGGCGGGGGCGTGCCCCTCCTCCAGGATGGGGCGCAGGCACTGCTCCTCGAGCGCGCGGAAGCGATCCTCGATCAGCTTGGCGTCCCAGGCGTCGAGACGCGCGCGGTGGGTCTGCACCGCGTCGTAGCGCAGCGGCGAGACCAGACAGCCGAGCGCGGAGAAGGCGCCGGAGTGCGCGGGCACGACGACCCGCGCGATGCCGCACTGCCGCGCGAGCGCGCCCGCGTGCACGGGCCCCGCGCCGCCGTAGGCGATGAGCGAGAACCCGCGCAGGTCGTGGCCGCGCTGCACCGAGACCAGGCGCAGCGCCCGCAGCATGCTCGCGTTGGCGACTTCCACGATGCCGTGCGCGGCCTCGAGCGTGGCGAGGCCGAGCCGGCGGCCGACCGTCTCCACCGCGCTCCGGGCGCGGTCGGGGTCGATACGAATAGTCCCGCCGTAGAGCCGCGCCGGATTCAGGTAGCCCAGCACCAGGTTGGCGTCGGTCACGGTGGCCAGCGTGCCGCCCTGGCCGTAGCAGGCCGGGCCCGGGACCGCGCCCGCGCTCTGCGGGCCGACCTTGAGCGCGCCGACCTCGTCCACCCGCGCGAGCGAGCCCCCGCCGGCGCCGATGGACTCCACCGCCACCATCGGCAGCCGCACCGGGTAGTCGGCCAGCTTGCGCTGAGACGTCGTCTCGGCCGCGCCGTCGCTGATCAGGCACACGTCGGTGGTGGTGCCGCCCATGTCGAAGGCGAGCGCGCGGCCGATACCGAGCGCGCGCGCCACGTGCGCGGCCGCCGCCACCCCCGCGGCGGGGCCGGAGAGCGCCATCGCGAGCGGGCGCGCCTTGGCCGCGGCCACCGACATCATGCCGCCCGCCGAGTGCAGCAGCCGCAGCGCGGGCGCGCCCGCGCCGGCGCCCAGCGCGGCGGTGAGCCCGTCGAGGTAGCGGTCGGCCAGCGGCATCACGCTGGCGTTGAGCGCGGTGGTGCAGGTGCGCTCGTACTCGCGGAACTCCGCGTTGATCTCGCTCGAGACCGAGACGTGGCGGAAGTGCGGCTCGAGCGCCCGCCGGAGCGCCTGCTCATGCGCCGGGTTGGCGTAGGCGTGGAGCAGGCACACCGCCACCGCCTCCACCCCTTCGGCCCGCAAGGCGGCGACGATGCCTTCGAGCTCGCCGGCGGCGAGCGGGGTCTGCACGGTGCCGTCCGGCCCCACCCGCTCGGTGATCTCGAGGCGCCGGCGGCGAGGCACCAGCGGCTCCGCCCGCGCGGGCAGATCGAGGCGATAGAGATGCGCGCGGTTCATCCGCGCGATCTCGAGAACGTCGCGGAAGCCGCGCGTGGTGACGAGGCCGACCTGCGCGACGCGCCCCTCCACGATGGCGTTGGTGACGGTGGTGGTGCCGTGGGCGAGCGAGGCGCAGGCCTCGCCCGCCCGCAGCAGCGCGCGCAGGCCGTCGAGCACCCCCTGGGCCCGGTTGTCGGGCACCGTGGGGACCTTGCACGAGCGCACCTCCCCGGTGACGTCGTCCACCGAGACGACGTCGGTGAAGGTGCCCCCCACGTCCACGCCGGCGCGGAGGCGGCTCACGCCCGGATCGAGGCTCCCGTCACTTACGATCGGCCCACTTGGGCAGCGGGTACATCAGATCGCCCGCGGCCAGGTCGAAGGGCCAGGCGATCTTGAGCGCCCCGCCGCGCCACTGGGTGATCAGCGGGGTACCCAGCTCGTTCTGACCGGTCTTGGGATCGAAGGCCACGCCTTTCCACGGCATGATGAGCTGGTTCGGCTTGAGATCGGTCGCGACCAGCGCCTTGCGGATCGCCTCGGGGTCGGTGGAGCCCGCGCGGTTGACCGCCTCCGCGAGCACCATCATGCCGGTGAGGGCGCGCGAGGTGTTGTCGTTGAGATCCTTGCCCGACCGCTTCCGGTACATCTCGTTGACCCGGCCGATCACCGGCCGCTTGGCGGCCAGGTCCAGGGAGAACACCGAGCGGGACATGACGCCGTCGGCGTCCCTGCCCACGCCGGCCACGAAGTCGCCCTCCACGAAGCCCGCGTCCTGGGCCAGGATCATGGGTGGGTTGTAGTCGAGTTCGCGCGCGGTCTTGATGAACAGGATCGCGTCGGAGGTGTAGGAGGTCGGCAGCAGGACGTCGGGATTCGCGGCCTTGAGCCGCTGTACCTCGGTCTGCATGCTGGTGGTGCGCGCCCGGTAGGCGATCTTCTCGACCACCTTGTATCCGCCGGCCTGGGCGAGCTGCTCCTGGACCCGGGCCGAGTCCGCGCCGAAGAGCGTGTCCTCGTGGAGAATCCCCACCGTGGCGATCTTCTTCCCGCGCCGGGCCTGCAGCGCCTTCAGGAACTCGAACATCGCGATCGTGAAGTGCTCGTCGTGCGGGCTGGTGCGGAAGAACCACTTGAAGCCGCGGCGGTGGAGCGTGGGCGAGGAGGACTCGCCGGAGAGATACGGGACGCCGAGCCGCTCGCACACCACGCTCGC
>Ga0209640_10004264_pt1 | contig 12570 bp, 9 predicted proteins | sample RifCSP10_1_FD_184018 | JGI IMG/M metagenome (GOLD analysis project Ga0209640, IMG submission 184018) | Soil microbial communities from Rifle, Colorado - Rifle CSP2_sed 10_1 (SPAdes) (version 2) | ecosystem: Environmental > Terrestrial > Deep subsurface > Rock core/Sediment | place: Rifle... | reverse complement strand
GCAAACATGTGTCCGAAGTCGCCGACCTGATCTTCGCCGATCTTGACGAAAAGGGCCTGCTCTACAATGTGGAAGATTACACCCACCGCTACCCGACGTGCTGGCGCTGCGGCACCGAGCTGGTCTTCCGCCTGGTGGACGAGTGGTTCATCAGCATGGGCGAGGTCTATGATAAGCCTCGTGAAGCCCTCACCCCTGAAGAAAAAGAGCGCAGCCTGCGCTACCAGATCATGGATGTCGTTGACCAGATCCGCTGGATCCCGGAGTTCGGCTACGCCCGCGAGATGGACTGGCTGCGCAACATGCATGACTGGATGATCAGCAAGAAACGCTATTGGGGCCTGGCGCTGCCCATCTGGGTGTGCGAGGATTGCAGCCATTTTGAAGTCATTGGAAATGAAGTAGAACTGCAGGAGCGCGCTGTCGCCGGTTGGGAGGTGTTCTCAGGCCATACGCCCCACCGCCCTTACATCGATGCCGTCAAAATCGATTGCCCGGAATGCGGCGGCGTGAAGAGCCGCATCCCCGATGTGGGCAATCCCTGGCTCGACGCTGGCATCGTACCCTTCAGTACGCTGCGCTACCGCCACGACCGCCAATACTGGGAAACATGGTACCCGGCCGACTGGATCAGCGAATCCTTCCCGGGGCAGTTTCGCAACTGGTTCTACAGCCTGCTGGCCATGGCCACTGTCATCGACAACAGCCCGCCCTTCCTGGAGAACTTCGGCTATGCCACCCTGTTAGCCGAGGACGGGCGCGCCATGCACAAGAGCTGGGGCAACGCCATCGAATTCAACGAAGCCGCCGACAATATGGGCGTGGACGTCATGCGCTGGCTGTACAGCAACCATAAGCCGGAAAACGACCTGCTCTTCGGCTACCATCGCGGCGACGAAGCCCGCCGCAACTTCCTGATTCCTCTCTGGAACGTATACAGCTTCCTGGCGACTTACGCAAACCTGGACGGCTGGATGCCTTCGCAGGATGGCTTTGACCCTGCCATGCCAGAAGGACCGGCGCCCGAGATCGGCCAGCTCAATCTCCTGGATCGCTGGATTCTGGCGCGCATCAACCAAGTGATCCAGGTCGCGACGGAAAAGCTGGAAAACTCCGACGTTTACAGCGCAACCCTCTCCATCGAATCTTTCCTGGATGACCTGACCAACTGGTACGTGCGCCGCAGCCGGCGGCGCTTCTGGAAGAGCGAGCACGATGCGGACAAGAACGCCGCCTACGTCACGCTTTATCACGTTCTGGTCAAGTTTGCCAAAACCCTTGCGCCGATCATCCCCTTCGTCCCCGAAGCCATGTATCAGAACCTGGTGCGATCGGCGCACCCCACCGCTTATGAGAGCGTGCACCACTGCGCCTGGCCTCAGGCTGACCCTTCCGTAGTGGATGAAGACTTGCTTGAGCAGATGGCGCTGGCCCGCCAGGTTGCCAGTCTCGGGTTAAGCGCTCGCAACAGCGCCGGCTTGAAGGTCCGCCAGCCGCTGGCAAAGGTGCTGGTCTACGCCGGTAAGCGGCGGCGCCTGAACCCTGAAATGGTTGAGATCGTCAAGGACGAGCTCAATGTGAAAGACTTCGAGTTCGTGGAGGAGGTCCGCCAGCTGGTCGACTACCAGATCCTGCCGGACAACAAGCTACTCGGCCCTCGATTTGGCGCCCGGTTCCCCAGGTTGCGCCAGGCCCTCGCCGGTGTCAACGCCGAGCAGATCGCCACCGCCGTCCAGGCCGGTGAAGCCGTTCACTTAGACCTGGATGGAGATAGGATTGAGCTCGCCCCAGAAGAGCTCCTGGTGCAAACCCAGCCCGCTGAGGGTTTGGCCGTGGCCCTGGATCGCACAGCAACCGTAGCCCTCGATACCACAATCACGCCCGAGCTGCGCTCGGAAGGCCTGGCGCGGGAGATTGTCCGGCGTGTGCAGGCCATGCGTAAGAACGCCGATTTCAATATCGAAGACCGCATCCTGACGTACTACCAGGCGGACGGGGATTTAGCTCGGGTCTTCCAGGCCTGGGGTGATTACATCCAGGCGGAGACCCTCTCCACCGAGCTCATCCCCGGCGCGCCGCCAGCGGAAGCCCATGTCGAAACCCACAAAATTGACGGCATGCCCGTCATTCTCGGCATCCATCGATCGTAGGGGCGGGTATCAGAATCCGCCGGGTCTCTGACCCGCCCCTTCTCTAACCCGGCCCCGCTGGAGCCCGCGTGCAGCCAGAAAAAATCATCCGCAGTTACTATGTCATCGCAGGACTCTATACCCTCTCTGCTTCCTTGATCTGGGGGGTAAACACGCTGTTCCTGCTGGATGCCGGCCTGGACATCCTGGAAGTCTTCATCGCAAACGCTTTCTTTTCGGTCGGCATGGCCGTTTTCGAGATCCCCACTGGCGTATTAGCGGATACGCGCGGCCGGCGCCTTTCCTTTTTGCTCAGCCTGAGCGTGCTCTCCCTGGGCACATTGGGCTATGTTAGCATTTCCCTGCTAGGCGGGGGATTAGCCCTGTTTTCCTTGATGTCCGTCATCCTTGGTCTGGGTTACACATTCTACTCCGGGGCGGTGGAAGCCTGGTTGGTCGATGCGCTCAATGCCGTGGGATATCAGGGCTCACTGGACCAGGTCTTCGCCCGCACCGAGTTTATTAGCGGCGCGGCCATGCTGGTCGGCACTGTGGGCGGCGGTCTCCTGGGTCAAATAGATCTGGCAATTCCCTTCGTTGGGCGCTCGTTGCTGCTCATCCTTCTATTCGGATTCGCTTTTGTCACAATGCACGACATCGGTTACCAGCCGAGGACCCTCTCCCTCGAGCGCATTCCCCAGGAAATGAAAGCCGTCGCGCAGGCCAGCCTCAAGTTCGGTTTGGGCAACGCTTCGTTGCGCTTGATTTTTCTCATGTCCTTAATCCAAAGCGGCTTCCTGTATTGGGGTTTTTACGCCTGGCAGCCTTACTTCCTGGACCTGCTGGGACAAGACGCCGTGTGGGTGGCTGGGGTTATCGCTGCGTTCATTTCCCTGGCCACCATGACCGGTAATGGGCTGGTAGAATGGATTACGCGTTTTTGCGGTAAGCGCACCACCTTAATCTTATGGGCGACCGCTATCGGCGGGCTGGCGACCATTGGGGTGGGCCTGACCGGGTCGTTCTGGGTGGCGGTGATCCTCCTTCTGGTATACATGGCGACTACTGGAGTGAGCACGCCCGTGATCCACGCTTATATGCACCAGGTAATCCCTTCTGGGCAGCGCGCCGCGATTCTCTCCCTCAACTCCATGGTTGGTAGCGGTGGCGGCATCCTCGCTCAAACCGGTCTGGGTTACGTCTCCCGGGTCAGCTCCATTGCCAGCGGGTATATCCTGGGCGGCGCTGTCTCCCTCCTCGTCTTGCCTTTGGCCGGGATGCTGCGTCGTTTGCAGGAACCCGCAGATGTCATTGTCGGCCGAGCCGGCCTGGACAGCGCCTGCGCCGCCCAGGGTATTCCTGACATTTCCGGTCTCGAAACCGCCACCCACCCCGCCGCCTCGACCAAATGAAGCTCAACTTTCCTTAACCAGTTACAATTGCGTAATGCGTAATCCGTAAAGCGTAATCTCGAGAAGGCCACATGTTCAAACCCGTTCCCCCCGCCCTCAATATTATCCAGATGGAAGAAGGCGTGCTGCGAACCTGGAAGCACCGCCGCATCTTTGAGCAATCCGAAGCCCTGCGCCGGGAGGGCAAGCCCTTCGTCACATACCCCTCACCCGGCAACGCCAGCGCCAAACCGGGGGCCCACCACCTCCTGGTGGCTGTCCACCAGGATTTGTTCGCACGCTTCAAAACCATGAACGGTTTTCGGGCGGTGCGGCGTGGGGGCTGGGACACTCACGGGCTGCCGGTCGAATATGAGGTAGAGAAGCAGCTGGGACTCAACGGCAGGCTACAAATCGAGGAATTTGGCATAGACCGCTTCAACGCGCGCTGCCGCCGCGCGGTCTTTACCTATATTCAGGATTGGGAAAAGCTCACCGACCGGATCGCTTTTTGGGCGGATCTGGAGGATGCTTACGTCACCTATACCAACGACTACATCGAGTCGGTGTGGTGGATTTTGAAATCCCTGTGGGACCGGGAACTGCTCTACCAGGCCTTCAAAGTTGTGCCCTGCTGTCCCCGCTGCAGCACCGCGCTCTCCCACGCCGAAATCTCCCTGGGATTAAGCGAAACCGCCGAACCATCGATGATCGTACGTCTGCCGCTCGTTGACGACCCCGGCACCTCCTTGCTGGTGTGGACCAGCGCGCCGTGGACGCTGCTCGGCAACGTCGCCGTCGCCGCACACCCTCACGAAGACTATGCCATTGTTGAAAGGGCGCTGCCCGAAGGCGGCCGCGAACGCCTCATCCTGGCCCACTCTCGGCTTTCCGAAGTTTTCCAGGACGAGCAGGTTGAAGTCTACGAGTCCTTCAAAGGTGGCAAACTGAAAGACCTCCATTATCATCCATTGTTCACCTATCTCTTGCCCGAGAAAAAATCTCATTTCGTTATTTTGGCAGAGTTTGTCGACATGGAAGAGGGAACCGGGCTGCTCCACCTGGCGCCTGCCTCAGGCGAAGTGGACCTGCAGGCCGCCCTCGAATATGACCTCCCCGTGCTGCACGCAATCACCCAAGAAGGGACCTTCGTCCCAGAAATCCGCCCCTGGAGCGGCAAGTTCTTCAAGGAAGCCGATCCGTATATCAGCGAGGACCTGCACGCTCGCGGTCTGCTCTACAAGGCCTCTACCCGTACGCAAGAATCCCAATTCTGCCCGTACTGCGGTACGCCGATCCTCTTCTCCGCTCGCAGCGCCTGGCATGTCCGCACCACACAGGCAAAAGACCATCTGGTTGCCCTCTCCCAAAAAATCAACTGGCTTCCCGAACAGGCCAATAACGGGCGCTTCAGCCCTTGGCTGGAGGAGGATGAAGATTGGATCTTGAGCCGGGAACGGTTTTGGGGTACGCCTCTGCCGATATGGGAATGTGGAAGTTGCCTCCACCAGTTAGCCGTTGGATCCGTTGAGGAGCTTTCCGGACTGACCGGCCAGGACCTGTCTGCCCTGGATCTGCACCGTCCTGAAGTTGACGAGATTCACGTTCCTTGCCCTGAGTGCCGCTCGCAGATGCAGCGCATCCCGGAGGTCGTCGACTTTTGGTTTGACTCGGGCGCTATGCCGCTGGCGCAGTGGCATTATCCCTTTGAGAATCAGGAAGCTTTTCAGGAACAGTTTCCGGCCGACTTGATTTGCGATGCCCAGGAACCGGCCAACGGCCGGCTCTATGCGCTGCACGTTGTCAACGGCCTGCTTTCGGAGTCCGCCAGCTTCAAAAACGCCTTGGTGCTCGGAAGCCTGCTGGATGATCAGGGCCGCCGGCTTCCCTCGTTCCAGGGAAATTCCGCCGATCCCTGGGAAGTGATCAATCTGCATGGTTCCGACGCTCTGCGCTGGCGCCTGTACACAGCCGGCCCTGCCGGCGAAGCGCGCCGCCTTTCGGCGGACCAGGCGGCCGAAGTCATCCACACCTTTACCCTGCCTCTGTGGAACGCCTATCACTTTTTTATCGCATTCGCCCGCGCGGAAGGCTGGACCCCCCGCTTTTCCCCCCTCTCCCCGCTTTCGGCAGAGGGCGACCAGGCTGACGCACTCCTGGATCGCTGGTTGATCTCCGAGCTGCATACCCTGATCCGGGAAGTCTCCGCCGCGTATGAAGACTACGACGTGCCCGCCGCGACCCGGCCAATCCAATCCTTTGTCGCCCATTACCTGTGCGGGTGGTATCTCCAACCGGCCCGGCGGCGTTTCCTCAAAAACGATATGGACGGGAACAAAAACGCCGCTTATGCCGCCCTGTACGAGACCCTGGTAACGTTGAGCCGGCTGCTCGCGCCGGCCATGCCCTTGTTGGCTGAGGAGCTCTATCAAAACCTGGTCTGCTCGCTTGATCCTCAGGCTCCGGAATCGGTTCACTTCACGGACTGGCCGGCCCATGATGCCACCAAAATCGATCCGGGGTTGAATGATGCCATGGCGCTGGTGATCGAGGTGGCTTCCCTGGGCCAGGCTGCCCGCAATAAGGCCGGAATCAAGGCCTGGCAACCCCTATCCGAGATGGCTCTCGCGCTGCCCGGCGCCGGCGAGGCCCAGATCCTGGAGAGTTATTCTGATTTGCTCATGGATGCCCTCAACGTCAAACGCATCCGCAGGCTGGATCCGGCCGCGCCGCTTCCAGGAGCGATGGTTATTTCCGAGGGAGAACATCAGTTGGCCCTGAATCGCGAACTGACCGCCGAGTTGCGGGAAGAGGGGCTGGCGGGTGAACTGGTCCATCACGTCCTGAATCTACGCCAGGAAGCCGGTATCGACCTCGCCGGCCGCATCCGGCTTCACCTTCACGCCTCGCCCCGCCTGACGCAAATCCTGCACACCTATCGACAGACGATTCTGCTGCAAACGCAGACGGAGCAAATATCCACCGGGGCGCTGCCGGAGAACGTATATTTTAAAGAGGTGGCACTAGGAGGCGAGCAGGCTGGGATCGGAATCGAAAAAGAACCAGGATAAGTGCATTATCTGGCTCTACTTCGCCCTCCTGTCCGCCTGGCTGGCAGCCTATCTGCTTACCGGCGACCGGTTTCCCTTTGTCTCCGCAGTTAATTTGCTGGCGGTTTATCTTTTCGTGCCGCTACCCTTCGTGATTGTCGCCGCGCTACTGCTCCGATCCAGAGCCATCCTAATCGCTTCTTTCCTCGCCTCCGCCGTGTTTGTCTGGCTTTGGGGCGGTCTTTTCCTTCCCCAGTTCGCGCCTTCATCCAATAATCCAGGATCGCATTCTGCCCTGACCGTAATGACCTACAACGTCCTGGGCTACCATACCTTCACTGCCCCGGTCATCGAATCAATTCGCGTCGAAAATGCCGATCTGGTGCTGCTGCAGGAGCTCAACCCTCAACTCGCCGGAGCCCTCCAGGCCGAGCTGGCAGACGAATACCCCTACCAAATCCTGGATCCAGTTTCAGGAGTCTCTGGCATGGGCGCCATCAGCAAATACCCCATCCGTAGAACCGGCGAATCCTTGCCTCTCGATTGGGTGGGCGAGCCGCAGGTCCTGGACTTGGAGTTGCCGCGCGATACCATCCGGGTGATTAATTTCCACATGGTGCCCACCACCTCTGCAAACGCCGCACTCATTGACCGCGTCAACCGTATCCGCAGCGCCCAGGCCGCTGCCCTGGCGGATTACGCCCGGCAGGCCGGACCCTTGATAGCCGGCGGCGACGCCAATGCTACCCCTCTGAGCGACGTTCACGGGATACTGAGCCGGTACCTGGTTGACGCCTGGCTGGAAGCTGGCTTCGGTCTCGGTCACACTTTCCCCGGCAGCGCTATTCGCGGCAGCTCCCGCCCTTACATAGCCGGACGCCCGGTGCCGATGTGGCTGGTGCGCATCGACTACATCTTTCATTCCCCTCACTGGAAAACCCTGGATGCCCGGCTGGCAAAATTCGACGGCGTCTCCGACCACCGCGGCGTCGTAGCCGTTCTGGCGTTAGAGCCAGGGAATTGAGGATACGGTTCCCGCATCCTGTCACAAATTCGTCACGGTCGGTGTTATCCTTATGAGCGCTCAAAAACAAACGGAGCAGAAATTACCGGTGACCGTGACGGCAGACGAGCTGGACAAAAATCTAATCCGGTCTGAGGTCGATCAGGCCGCCTTCGAGGCCATCTTCCACGAGCATTGGCCCAAGGTGTATGGCGTTCTCTTTCGCCTGGTTGGTGACTCCGCCGAAGCTGAAGACCTGGCCTTAGAAACCTTCTGGCGCTTATACCGGCGAGCACCCCGCCTGATCGCAGCCAACAGCTCGTCCGGATGGCTGTACCGGGTGGCGACTAACCTGGGATTGAACGCGTTGCGGTCCGGGAAGCGGCGCGATTTTTATGAGGAACAGGCCGGGCGCTTCGCCCTCGAAAATAACGCGGCTCCCGATCCGTCCCTTGCCGTCGAGCGGGCCCAGGAAAGAGAACGTGTTCGCACAGTCCTGGGTAAGATGAAGGAGCGCCACGCCCGGTTGCTGGTTCTGCGGCACTCCGGCCTGAGCTACGCAGAAGTGGCTGCCGCTCTTAAGATCGCCCCCGCCTCCGTCGGGAAATTATTATCCAGGGCGGAGCGAGAATTTGAGGAAAGATACGGAAAATTGGAAGGAAAAGAAGATGCACCTGAATGACGGACAACTCCGCGCATATCTCGATGATGACTTAGCGCCGCCCGAGCGGGCTCGCGCAGCCGAGCATATGGCCAAATGCCAGACCTGCCGTGACCAGCGTGAGACTCTCTCTGGCCGCGCCGCGGCGGCCGCTGCGCGCATGGCATCCCTGGACCCCTCACCACTTGAAGCGCGCCTTCCCTCCTCAAGCGCTTACCAGCATTTTCGGGAGCACATCACACGAAAGGAGCAGCAATCCATGTTGCAAAAACTGTTTTCTCACCAGTACCGGCTCGTCTGGGCAGCCCTCGGGGTAATCGCCATCCTGGGGATTGCTCTGGCATTCCCCGGCGTGCGCGCCATCGCCAACAGCTTCCTGGGCTTGTTCCGCGTCGAACAGTTTACGGTCGTCCAGGTCAATCCTGGGGATCTGCCCGAACAGCTCGGCTCATCCTCCCAATTTGAGCAGCTGATCGCCAAGAACGTCCAGTTGGAAGAGCTCGGCGATCCAGCGGAGGTTTCCAATGCTGAGGAAGCCGGCGGCCTGGCCGGCATCCCCGTGCGCCTGCCGAGCGCCTTGGAGGACCAGCCGCAGCTCATGGTCCAACCCGGTGCACGGGCGTCTTTTGAAATTGACCTGCCATTGGTGCAGGCTCTTCTGAACGAAATCGGGCAGGAAGATATTCAGCTGCCCTCCAGCCTTGATGGCGCTACCGTGGAAATGGAGCTGCCGGCCTCAGTCACCGCCGGCTACGGCGATTGCCGCTTCGATTCGGAGGCAGCCCGGGAATCAGGTATTGACCCGGATGACCCGCGCCCCCGCATGCCAGACTGTATCACCCTCGTGCAGATGCCCAGTCCAACGATATCAGCGCCTCCTGGCCTGGACATTGCTGAAGTCGGAGAAGCTTTTCTCCAGGTCATGGGCATGAGCCCGGAAGAGGCGGCTCAGTTCAGCCAAACGGTTGATTGGACTACGACCCTGGTGATTCCTATTCCACGCTACGGCACCAACTTCGAAGAGGTCTCGGTGGATGGCGTCAAGGGCACTCTGATCCTGCAGAATTTCGATAACCATGCCGGACAATATCTCTTAATTTGGGTGAAAAACGATATCCTCTACGCCCTCACCGGTCAAGGCGACGGCTCAGAAGCATTGACAATTGCTAACTCGATTAAATAAAGTAAAATTGTTAACTGAAGCGTGAGACGTGAAACGTGACTTGATCTCACGTTTCACGTTTTACGCTTCACGAATTACGCATTCCGAGCCAAGGATCACGGACTCCATCCATCCATGCCCCCCGCCATCGAAACCCATGACCTGCGCAAGATCTTCGGCGATAAAGTCGCCGTGGCGAACCTGAGCCTCACCGTCGAGTGCGGGGAGGTTTTTGGATTCTTGGGTCCCAACGGCGCCGGGAAAACCACCGCCGTGAAGATGCTGCTCGGGCTGGTAACGCCTACAAGCGGCGAGGGGCGCTTGTTCGGCGCTCCGCTGAGCGACCATCGCATCCGCGCCGAAACCGGCTTCCTGCCGGAACATTTTCGCTTCCACGACTGGTTGACCGCCAGTGAATTCCTCACTCTGCACGCCAACCTATATCGCATGCCCCGGGACGTTATCCGGCGGCGTGTACCGGAGCTATTGGACCTGGTCGGTCTAACACCGCACACCAGCAAGAAACTCGCCGCTTTCTCCAAAGGCATGCTCCAGCGCATCGGCCTGGCGCAGGCTCTCCTTAATAAACCGAAACTGGTCATCCTGGACGAACCGACTTCCGGTCTCGACCCGGTGGGTCGCCGTCTCGTGCGCGACATCATCCGCCAGCTGCGCCAGGAGGGCACCACCGTATTCCTCAACTCCCACCTGCTCAGTGAGGTGGAGATCACCTGTGACCGGGTGGCGTTCATCAAGCACGGAGAAGTGGTTCAGATCAGCCCGCTGCAGACCCTGGTGGAAGGCGAGCTCAGCGTCGCGGTGCGGGCTCGCAATCTGCGCCCGGAGGTGGTTTCCGGTCTGTCCCGTTGGAGCCGCGATGCTCGCGCGGATGGAGAACACCTCTCCTTGACCCTGCAGAGCGAGCGCGATCTGCCGGAGGTAAATCGCTACCTGGTTCAGCAGGGCGTTGATGTCTACGCCATCAATCCCCACCACATCTCCCTGGAGGATCTTTTCATCCAGGTCGTCGGCACGGATGGAGGCCTGTGATGGCAGCCCTGATCATTGCCAGGTTAACATTTCACGAAGCTGCCCGGCGCAAAATCTTGCTCGCGGCGCTGTTGTTGGGCATTGTCTTCTTGCTGATCTACGCCATCGGTTTTTACTACGTCAATCAAGAATTTTCCCGGTCCTCGAGCGGCCCTGGCTTATTGGAGCGCAACGAGATCCGCAATTTCCTGTTTATGGCCGGCATGTACGTCGTCAATTTTTTGACAGTCATGATGACCGTGCTGACCTCCGTGGTCACGATCTCGGGAGAAGTTGCTTCCGGAACGATCCACACCCTGGTGGCCAAGCCTCTACGGCGTTGGGAGATCGTTCTCGGGAAATGGTTAGGTCATGCCGCTATGCTTTCCCTGTACTTGCTGTTTATGGCGGGTGGTGTGATCGTGATTGTCTATCTGATTTCAGGCTACACCGCTCCCAACTATTTCCGGGGACTATCCTTTGTCTGGCTCAACGCCTTGTTGCTGCTGAGCGTTTCCCTTTTTGGCGGCACCACCCTGTCGACATTAGCGAACGGTGTGATGGTCTTTGGCCTGTACGGGATTGCCTTCCTGGGCGGCTGGATCGAGCAAATCGGCTCATTTATGGAAAACCAGACCGCCGTCAATATTGGCATCATCTCCAGCCTGATTATTCCGAGCGAAGCCCTCTGGAAGCGCGCCGCCTTCGAGATGCAATCTCCTATGGTGCGCGCCCTCGGCTTCTCCCCCTTCTCGGCGCCTACCGTCCCGAGCGCCGCCATGATCTGGTACGCTTTGCTATATGCCGTCGTTGCCCTGGTCCTTGCCATGCGCCAGTTTTCACGTAGGGATCTCTGATTGTCACCATATTGGGGGAAAGAAGAGGGGTAAAATCCAAATATTAAAATTATCCGTAATATTACACAAACCGATCGACAAATACGAAAGATTTTCACCCCATGACATCTGAAGAAGTTGTGCAACCATCTGCCCTCTATAACCTCCGCAAACAGTGGGTAGCCGCCGCCATGCTCAGCGCCGCAAGCCTGTTGGCCGGTTCTTATTACCTGCAGAATGCGTGGGAGTCTCAATACGCTGTCCGCTGGCTGGTGTTTTCTGTGATTGGAATCGCTTACCTGTTGTATATACTGTGGTCCAGTCTTGCCGAAAATCATCCGGCCGGGCAGCGAGAGCTTCTTTCAACCCTCGGCGCTGGCAACACGCTCAGCCTCTTCCGCGGCGCGATGATTGCGTTTCTATTGGGCTTCTTCGCTTCCCCTCGCCCGGAAGGCGGGTTAGCCTGGCTGCCTGGCATCCTTTATACTCTGGCCACTATTGCTGACCTGCTTGACGGTTATCTCGCTCGCATCACTCAGCACAGCACGCGTCTGGGCGAAATGCTCGACTTAAAGCTGGATGGCCTGGGTGTGCTCGTCGCCGCCCTGTTAGCCGTATCTTATGGCCAGGTGCCAGCCTGGTACCTGTTGGTTGGCCTGGCCCGGATCTTGTTTGTCGCCGGAATCTGGCTGCGCCGGCGCTTGGGAAAACCAGTCTATGAACTCGCTCCCAGCGCCAGCCGCCGCGCCGTCGCCGGCGCACAGATGGGCTTTCTGGCAGTCGTGTTGTGGCCGCTTTTCTCGCCACCCGGCACTCACCTGGCAGCCAGCCTTTTTGCTGTTCCTTTTTTGCTGGGCTTTGCCCGCGACTGGCTCGCCGTCAGCGGTGTGATCAAACAACTCGACTAAGAAAGGAGAATGAGAAATGGAAGCAAATCAGATCAATTCCAATCAGGCCAGCGCGCAACCGGCAAAAATTGGTATCATCCTTCTGGCCCTGGCCACCGCTATGGTCCACCTGGTGGTTCTAAATCTTGGAGGTGTGGATGCTCTCTTTGCCCTCAATGGGTTGGGTTATCTTGGATTGTTGGCCCTGTACTTTTTACCCATCCCCGTGGCCCAGAACAATCGAAATCTCGTCCGCTGGGTGTTTATCGGATACGCCGCGGTGACCATCCTGGCCTGGGTTTTCGTGGGCGAGCGCAATTTGCTTGGTTACGGTACCAAGGCAGTCGAGGTCTTGCTGATTATCCTGCTACTGATGGATAGGAGTTAGAGTCCGGCGCGATCAAGTCAAATAAGGCCTTAAA
>Ga0209640_10004263_pt1 | contig 12572 bp, 13 predicted proteins | sample RifCSP10_1_FD_184018 | JGI IMG/M metagenome (GOLD analysis project Ga0209640, IMG submission 184018) | Soil microbial communities from Rifle, Colorado - Rifle CSP2_sed 10_1 (SPAdes) (version 2) | ecosystem: Environmental > Terrestrial > Deep subsurface > Rock core/Sediment | place: Rifle... | reverse complement strand
ATGACCGAGCGTCTTGCGGGCCGCGGGCCGCGGGCCGCGGGCAGCGGGCCGCGTCTTCTCGGGCGTCGTTTCTGCGGGTGACGGGTGGCGGGCAACCTCTTGCGGACCGCGGCTCAGTCCCAGGGGTCGAAGCTGATGATCAGGTCGGAGACCCACTGATACTCCGCCGGGTCGTCGGGCGACGCGGTCGAACCCTCGGTGAAACGGAAGAAGTTGCCGATCGCCCGTGTCGGGCAGTCCGGGTCGGTCGGGAAGCCGATCACCACGAGCCTCCCGGACTGGTACCCGAACCCGGTGTCGACCGGCTCGAAGCTGCCCGACTCGACCGAGAACGCCGAGTAACCCTCGCCGCCGAAGAACTGCAGTGTCGACCACCCGTCGCCGCCGAACCCGTCGAGGCCGGCCCGCTCCGGCTGTTCGTCGCCGCAGGCGATGCCGACCCCGAGTTGGGTGCCCGAGCCGGGGGGACCACCACTCCAGTCGGGAACCGAAAGCAGGAAGTACACCGCCGTGTGCAGTTCGGGAGTGGCTCCCACCTCACCGAAGTTCAGGTCCGTGGGATCGATGGTGAAGAACCCGTACCGATCGATCCCCGGCCCGTGGTCGTCGGGCGGGTTGTCGGCCGGAGTCGGATACCACGGCCCGTCGTAGGGGATCATCCCGACGTTGTATTTCGTGGCGATCTCATCGGGGGCGAGCCCGCTCGCCACGCCAAAGTCCACGAACTCCTGGGGAATCCCGACGAGCGGATCAGGAAGAGTGGTCGAGGTCACCACGACGGTGCTGGCAGGGGCGGCGGTCGTGGTGGTCACCGCCTGCGACGTGGAGGTGGATCCCCCGACAACGGTCGGGGTGCTCGCCGATTGGCCGGGATCCGCCGGATCGGCTGGGTCCTCTCGGATGACGATCGAGCCGATGACGATCGCCACCGCAGCGATCACCAGCGCGGGGATTATGAACTTCGGGTTCATCCAGATCGGTCCGGCGTGCTCCGGAGGCGGCTCATCCACCTTCCTGCGGTCTTCTTCGCCCCAGCCGACCTTGCGTCCTTCGTCATCCCATCCCACGCGATGCACCCCCCTCCGGAAAGTTCGCCAGATTCTAGGACGGTGGTCCCTGGGAGGGACGTCGCGGCAGTTGGGGGCGCGCGCCGGCCGTGCTCTAAGGTGACCTGCATGAGGGGGACGGTCGACTGCGTGGTCGTTGGGGCCGGCCAGGCCGGGCTCGGCGTGAGCCGGAGCCTGATCGAGCGCGGGATCGACCACGTCGTGCTGGAGCGGGCGCGGATCGGCGAGACCTGGCGGTCCCAGCGATGGGACTCGTTCCGGGTCAACACCCCCAATCGCATGAACGGATTGCCCGACCTCGATTTCGACGGTGATCCCGACGCCTTTCCCACCGCGGCCGAGTTGGCCGAGTCGTTCGAGCGGTATGCCGCCGCATTCAAACTGCCCGTGTCAACCGGTGTGACGGTCACCGCGGTGGAGGGCTCCGACGATGGGTTCGTGGTGCGGACCGATCATCCCGACGCCTCGACTATCGCCACCCGTTCGGTGGTGATCGCCTCCGGACCCATGCGCCGACCCAAGATCCCTGCGGTGGCCGCCGCCGTGCCCAAGGACGTCGCCCAGGTCCATGCCGCCGCTTACCGCAATCCCCAGTCCCTGCCTGCGGGCGGCGTGCTGGTCGTCGGGACGGCTCAGTCGGGATGCCAGATCGCCGAGGAACTCCTCGAAGCGGGTCGGCCCGTCTACTTGAGTGCCAGTGCGGTCGCGCGCGCCCCTCGGCGGTACCGGGGTCGGGACATCACCGGGTGGCTCACAGACGCCGGCTTCATGGGCATGCGTCCCACCGACCTTCCTGATCCCGCCATGCAGCGGGCGGCCTGGCCGCAGGTGTCGGGGGTCGGTTCCCGGGGGCACACGGTGGGGCTGCAATGGCTTGCCGGGCGAGGGGCGATCCTGGTCGGCCGGGTGCGGGCCGTATCGGGCCGGACGATGACCTTCGAGGATTCGGTCGCCGCCGCCATTCGGTCGGGGGACGCCGGGTCGGCGATGATCAAGGGGATGATCGACGGGTATCTCCTAGAGACAGGGATCCAAGCGCCGCCCCCGGAGCACGATCCCGCGGACGTTCCGTGCCCCCATCCAGAGGCTCTCGCCGGCCCGCGCGAGCTCGACCTCGACGCCGCCGGGATCACGTCGATCGTGTGGTGCACCGGGTTCGACGCCGACTTCTCGTGGATCCATCTCCCCGTGGTCGACGAGCGGGGCGAACCGCTCCACCAGGAGGGAGTCTCGCCCGTGCCCGGGCTGTGTTTCATCGGGCTCGCATGGATGCGGATGCGCAAGTCTGCGATCATCGCCGGCGTCGAGGACGACGCTGCCTTCGTGGCCGATGCGGTCGTCACCCACCTGGCTGGTGGGTGACGTTCATCTCATCTCGCCAGGCCAGCCAGTCTGCGCCTCGCGACACGTCCCAGTCGGGTCCGTTGAATCCGAGCGTGAACTGGGTGAATCCCATCTCCATGTAGACCGGAGCATCGTCGCGGAGGAATCGGTCTAGGTCCACGGGATCGACGCCCAGGCCCCACTCGATGTCGTCGGGGTTTCGCCCGAACTCGTCGCACCACTTGCGCAGCGCGGTGACGGCAGGCTCCTCGTCGGCGGGTCGGTCGGGAAAGCGGGCGTGCCAAGAATCGGCGTATCGGGCGACGAGCGGGAGGGTGAGCGTCTCTCCGGTACCGGCGATCAGGATCGGCATCTTCCTGACCGGCGGGGGATTGAGCGCCTCGAGTCGACGGAGCATCTCCGGGATCGCCCGTCCCAGCGCCCGGATGCGGCGCCCTCTGGTGATGAACTCGTACCCGTACTCGTCGTAGTCACGCCTGAACCAGCCGGCGCCGAGCCCGAGAATGAACCGTCCCCCGGAGATGTGGTCGATGGTCCTGGCCATGTCGGCAACGAGGTGGGGGTTGCGGTACGAGTTGCACAGCACGAGCGGGCCGATCTCGGCATGAGTCGTCGCCTCGGCGAGGCAGGCCAGGGTGGTGAGGCACTCGAAGTGGGCGCCGTCCGGGTTGCCGTACAGGGGATAGAAGTGATCCCAGGCGTAGACGATGTCGTAGCCCATCCCGTCCGCCGCGGTGGCGGCGGCGCGCAATGCGGAGAACGGGCCCTGCTGGGGATGGATCTGGGCGGCGATGCGGATCGGACGTCGTGTCACGGTGGGCATGATGAACCTTTCCCACGGGGCAAAGTCAAGCGTCGTGGCGGTTCAGAACCGGCGTATCGCAGCCGATGTTCTCCCAGGATCTGCCCGGGAGGTTGTGCGATGAGGCTCAGCAGACTTCAGTCGCTCGGCGTCGTGGCCGCGTTCGCCGTCGTCGTCGGGGCATGCGGCTCCGAGTCCGGCACGGTGCTCGCCGGGAATGCACCCGACGGATATCAGCGTGTAGAGAATTCGAGCGAGGGATTCTCGATGGTGGTCCCGGCGGAGTGGGCCATCCTCGACGCAGACGACATCGACGCCGATGACTTCATCGCCGAGACCGTGGGCTCGATGCCCGAGCTCGCCGGGATGGAGGAGGAGCTGCGTGGTGCTATCGACCAGGGCGTCGTGTTCTGGGCCTTCGACTTCGACGACCCTCAGACGGGATTCATCAACAACATCAACGTCATCAAAGCCCCCAGGGGCGGCATGTCGGCGGAGGCCCTGCAAGAACTGAACGCTCAGCAGCTCGCTTCGATGTTCGGAACGCAGCCGTCGTCGAAGCTGGGCACCTCACTCCAGGGGTACGAGGTCGTCCGGATGGAGTACGCGGTGCCGGCATATGGTGTGCGAGGGATCGGTGCGCTCGTGCTGACCGACGACACCCAGTGGGTGATCACACTGGCGATTACCCAGGGCACGGCACTCGACTTCGACTTCGACGTGCTGGTGGACTTGTTCCGGGAGACGTGAGGCCGCTGCTCAGGGGCACGAACCCGACCCGATCGTGTAGCTGTCGACGATGCCGTAGCCAACCGGCCGGAATTCCAACTCGAGCGCACCGGGGCACGCCACGATGAACAGGGCGCCAGGTGCGTCCTCGCTCCAGAATGCCCGACTCTCCGGGATCGTCGGGTTGTCGAGAGGTGTGTTGTTCACCCCGAGCCCGCTGATCACGTAGTCGAGCCCATTGGCGTGGAGCCGCTCGTAGACATGAGCGTCTCCACTCAGAACGAGGTCGGCCCCCCAGTCACGGAACGGCCACCGCATCCAAGCCGCCGTCTTCCCGGGGAGGGAGGTGTAAGGCGGATGGTGGAACACCACGAGCTTCCACTCCGCATCCGAGCCTCGGAGGGCAGCCTGCAGCCATTGTCCCTGAGCGGTAGCCGGGGTGAGGCCGTCGGGCTCTTGGGGATTGCTGTTGACCACGAAGACGTGGATCCTGCCGATGCGGACGTCGTAGTAGCGCTCGTTGCCGGAGGTTGCAGTGCTGGCCGCGTCGGAGCCGGGGAGGTCGAAGAATTCCAGGTAGTTGGCCAGCCCTCCATCGGAGTAGTCGTGGTTGCCGAGCGCCGGGAAGAACCGGTTGACGGCCGATCCCGCGCCGTAGTTCCCCGCGTAACCACCGATGTAATGGTGGTAGAACTGGCCGACGATCTGGTCATAGCCGCCTGCCCAGTACACGTTGTCTCCCACGGTGACGACCGCGTCCGGACCCCAGGCGTCGATCATGTTCCTGACGGCCAACTGCCGAGCGGGCTGTCCTCCCCAATCGCCGATCACCGCGACCCGAAGCGATCCAGTGGTGGCCGGGATGGTGGTGGTGGTGGTGGCCGGGACGGTGGTGGTGGTGGCCGGGACGGTGGTGGTTGTGGTGGTGGTGGTGGCCGGGACGGTGGTGGTTGTGGTGGGTGTGCCGGTGGTCCATTGCAGGTGGAGGGTGGGGGCGGCGGTGCCGTTGGATGATTCGGCGGTGCGGGTTCCGGTGCCGGTGAGGATGAGGGCGAGGGCGTTGCCGGTGGTCCAGTCGGGCCGCCCGACGACGGCTTGGATCAGGGGGCTGAGGTCGGGGGTGCGTTGCTCGGTTCCTGCCGCGCCGACGGTGGGCCATGGTGCCGGTGCCCAGGCGACGCTGGCGGCGGTGGTGGCTCGGCTGGTGATCCGGCCGGTGCCGGTGAAGGTGGTGGGGTTGGCGGCGTCCTGGGCTCGGATCAGCAGGTCGGCGGGGCCGGTGGAGACCTCGTCGACGGTGAACTGAATCCACGCTGCGGTGATGGTCGCACCGGGCGGGATGGGGAGGCCGGTGAACCGCAATCCGATGGTCTGAGGAACCCGTTCGACGGCGAGTTCCAGATCCGACGAGGAGGTGTCCAACCACCCAGAAACCAGCTCCTCGGCATCATCACTCGACACCCCGACAGCGACATCGAAGCTGTGTGAGGACCCGTCGGCGGCGGGCGCCGTGGTGGGAGGAATGATCAGCCCGGCCATGAGAATGGCGACCAGCCAGATGCCCGCACGCCGTGACCACGCCAGCCGATGAGCGCGTTGTTGCGCCGTCGGAAATGCAAGAATGTGTTCTCCCACGGAGAGCAGGCTAGCCGATGCTATGGGTGGCGTCTGAAGACTGTAAGCGTTTGATACCGCCACCTATTGTGGCCTGATTGGAATCGACTCTTCCTGCAGGGCAAAGTCGGTCAGATGTTCCGCATCGGGGAGTTCGCCCACATCGGCGGGGTGACCGCCAAGGCGCTGCGCCACTACGACCGAATCGGGCTGTTTCGTCCTGCCTGGGCGGATCCGAGCACGGGGTATCGCTTCTACTCGCCCGCCCAACTCCCAGAACTGAGGCGGATCGTGGGGTTGCGAGACCTTGGTGTCCCACTTGCCGAGGTTGCCGATCTCGTGCGCGGCGGAGACGACCTGCGGACGGTGCTGCGGAGGCGCCGCGGCGACCTCGAGCGGCACAGGGCGGCGATCGATCACAAACTCGCCGCGCTCGACATCCGGGTGGAGATGGCCGACGAGGGGCCTGACGTCGTCGTGCGGTCGGTCGAGCCGGAGCGGGTGGCGTCGATCCGGACCATGGTCCGTTCGGGTGCCGACATCGGCGTGTTGTTCGACGAGGTGGAGGTCGCCGTTCGTGATGCGGCCGCGCGAGCCCGGCGGCCTCCCGGCCAGATCGAGCACGGACAATTCACCGACCACACGGGCGACATCGAAGTCTGGGTTCCGGTCACCCGGGCGGTGGCCGTCGGGCGGGTGACAACCCACCGGATGGAGGGTGGCCGGATGGCGGCGGCGATGCACCATGGCGGATACGAGGATCTCATCCGAACCAGGGAGGGGCTGGAGCGGTGGGTCGTGGGCGCCGGCATGTCGGCGGCCGGGCCGACCCGCATCGTGTACCTCCAGTTCGGCGCCGATCCGGCCCTGAAGGTTCCTGAACACTTCCTGGCGAAGGACGATCAAGACTTCCTCACCGAGATACAGATCCCGGTGGGTTGAGGCCTGCCGGCAGCGTCCGCGCCCGCTAGCTTGTGTCGGGTCGGGGGAGGGGGATTCGTCGTGACCATGACAGCGGACCAGCCGGCAGCGTCCGGCAACCGTCGAATGTTGGTGATCCTGGCAGTCGGCGGCGCGGTGGCCGTCGCCCTCGGCGTGTACGGCAACGTGCACGACCCGTCGGGCCGCTCGCTGGTCACGTTGTTCTTCAGTGCCGGGATCAATCTGAAGGTGTGGCTCGCCAGCGTTGCGGTGGTGTTCGCGGTCGCGCAGGTGGTGCTTGCGCTCCGGATGTACGGCAAGCTCGGGTCGAAGCCGGCCGCAGGTTGGCTCGGATCGGCGCATCGCATCAGCGGCACGCTGGCGTTTCTCTTCACCCTCCCGGTGTCCTACCACTGCCTGTGGGCACTCGGGTTCCACGCCGACTCAGGGGCGCGTGTGCTCATCCACTCGATTGCAGGGTGCTTCTTCTACGGCGCCTTCGCGGCCAAGGTGCTCAGCGTCCGCTCCCGGAAGCTTCCCGACTGGTCGCTGCCGGTGGTCGGGGGTGCCGTGTTCACCGGTCTGGCGCTCGCGTGGTTCACGAGCTCGTACTGGTTCTTCACCAACGTCGACTTCCCCGGCTTCTGATGTCCCGACGTCGACGCCTGCGCGCCGTCATCGCGTGGGTCCTCGGGCTGTCCGCCACCTTCTGGGTGGCCCTGTTGGGTGGCTTCGCCTCTGACTTGCTGACGTAACGCCTGGTTGAGCCCGGCAGACGGCAGATGGGGACGGGAAACGGGGAACCGGACACTGGTGACCGGCAGCTGGTGACTCTCAGTACCGATAGATCGCCATCACCGGTTCGAAGAGTCCCGGCGCAGGGACCACCGAGCCGCCCCGCCGCAGCGTGTCCACGGCAGCGCGGTTCGCGGCGGGATCCTCCGCCGCGATCGGATCGAACAACACGGTGTCGATCCGGCCCTCGGTGGCGGCAACAAGGATCTCGGCGGCGTCCGAGGACGCGCGACGGGTCGACTGCAGCGCCCCGGCGCGTTCGGTCAGGGTCTTGGTCCGCGTCGCCACGATCTCATTCACCACGGTCGCGGCGTGCCAGTGGATGTCGGCATCGCCCAGGCCGTCCGGGTGTGACTCCACCGGCTCGGCCACTATCGACCCGAGGTCGGTGACTTCGCGGTAGAGAGCGGGGAGATTGCCCGGTCCGATCAGCAGGACGGGTGCGTCGTCGGCTCCGATGGCCGAGAGAACGGCGCGGTCGACGCCCCGCAGGTACGTGCGGATCGGTTCGAACTCGCGGTCGGCGCTCTCCTGGTGACCGTGAAACATCACGGCCCCGCCGCGTGCCGTGGCGTGGTACTGCAACTGCTTCTCCATCTCCCGGAATCGGGTCACGTCGGTGAGGGCTCGGGGAGCCCCGACGAGTTCGATCGACTCGATGCCATATCGGGTGACACGCCACAGATTCGCGCCCGACCGGGACAGGGTGAGGGCGAAACAGTGCGCGGGATCGGCAGCATCGACGACGGGAAGAATCTTGAACTCGGCCCCTACCGAGATCGACTCCGGCCATCGGTGGTTGAGGCGGACGAGCCGTCGGAAGCCGGGTGCGGCGTACAACGCGACGGCACCGATCGACCGCGACATCGGGTGCATCCCCACCACCATCTCGTCGAGGGCATCGGCGATCCCGAAGTCCGCCGGCTCCGGCGTCTCCCGCTCGTCGAGGTGCGACCGCACCTGGTCGATGAGACCTCGGCCACGGATGGCGTCCTGCTGTGGATCTGTCACCGGTATGACGACCGATACCCGAGGTGTCTCGGCGACGGAGAGAAGCACATCGAGGTCCACCGAACCGGTTCGGACGACAGCAGTATTCATGGACCCATTGTTCCCACGAACGCGCAAACTCAATCCTATCGAGCCTGTTCGGCTGCGTGACCGGCCTGCGGCCGACCTACCCTCGTCCCCGTGTCCGCCGAACGCGACGCAGACGTCATCGTCATCGGGAGTGGATTCGGCGGGAGCGTTGCCGCCCTGCGTCTCACCGAGAAGGGCTACCGAGTCCTCGTCCTCGAGGCCGGCAAGCGCTTCGGGCCGGAGGACTTCCCCAAGACCACATGGAACCTCCGGCGGTATCTCTGGTTTCCCTGGCTCGGCTTGCGCGGCATCCAGCGGATCGACGTGCTTGGCAGTGTCGTTGCTCTGTCGGGTGCTGGTGTCGGCGGGGGCTCGCTGGTCTACGCCAACACCTTGATCGAACCGGACGGAGAGTTCTTCCGAGATCGCCAATGGGTCGATATCACCGACTGGCAAGCCGAGCTGAGCCCGTGGTATGACCAGGCGCGCCGCATGCTCGGGGTGGTGCCGGTGAACGGCGAGACCGCGGCGGACGCGGTGATCGCCGCCTTGGCCAGACACTTCGGCGCCGAGCAGACCCACCGTCCGGTCGACGTCGCCGTGTATCTCGGTGATGCCGGGGTGGCGGTTGCCGATCCCCTCTTCGGCGGCCTCGGTCCCACCGTCGTCGGCTGCATCGAGTGCGGGGGGTGCATGGTCGGTTGCCGACACCAGGCCAAGAACACGCTCGACCGCACATATCTACATCTCGCCGAATCGGCAGGCGCGACGGTGCTCCCCGAGCGGGAGGTGGTCGACCTGATCCCCGAGGGCGACGGTTGGCGGGTCGTGACGGTCCGCCCGGGCTCGTGGCTCCGGCGCAGGGTTCGCTCGCACACCGCCGACCACGTGGTGTTCGCCGCCGGAGGCCTCGGGACCACCCGACTGCTGCTTCGACTGCGAGCCCAAGGCCGGCTTCCGGGCATGTCGGACCGGGTTGGTCACCTGGTGCGCACCAACTCCGAGTCGTTGACCGGAGCCGTGGCCCGCTCCCGCGACATCGACTACTCACGCGGCGTGGCGATCACCTCGTCCTTCAATCCGGGACCGCGAACCCGGATCGAACCTGTTCGGTATCCGGCGGGAAGCAACTCGATGGGGCTGCTCGCCTCGATCATGGTGCCCGGTGTGCGGCGATGGCAGCCGCTCCGGTTTCTCTGGCAGGTGGTGCGATCGCCGCTTTCCTGGCTTCATTCGTTGTCGGTGAGACACTGGTCCGAACGCGGCGTGATCCTCTTGGTGATGCAGAGCGAGGACAACAGCATTCGCCTCCGGCTGGCGCCGGGATCGGGCAGGCGAATACGTGCCTCGGAGGGACATGGGGTGCCCAACCCGCGATGGCTTCCCGTGGCCCACGAGGCGGCCCGGGTGGCCGCCGCAGAAATGGGAGGCGATCCGCGGGCGAGCATCAACGAATCGCTGTTCGGGGCTCCGATGACGGCCCACCTGATCGGCGGTGCGTGCATCGGAGCGTCATCCAGCAACGGTGTGGTCGACCCGTACCACCGCATGTTCGGCCACTCGACCCTCTCCGTGGTCGACGGATCGGCGGTTCCCGCCAACCTCGGGTCGAATCCGTCGCTGACGATCGCCGCCATGGCCGAACGGGCGATGGCGGCATGGCCCAACAAGGGTGAACTCGATCCGCGACCGCCCCCCAGCGGTCCCTACCGACCGGCACCGCGGGTGCGCCCCTATCGGCCGATCGTGCCGTTGGACGCCCCGGCAGCCCTGCGCTGATCAGTCGCATGCCGGGGCGTCGCCCGTGCGGCTCACCGGCCCCTCCACGAGCCCGAACCATGGGTACTGGAGCGCCCTCGTGTAATACCAGTCATCCAGCACGGTCGCGCCCTCGGGGGGCTCGATGAACACCGATCCCGATCCGGTGCCTGCGGCCTGGTGGAGCGCGAGACCGAGGGCGATCAGCTCCTGACGGAGGACGGCCGCATCGGGGACGTCGCCCAAGCCGTGTCCGCCACCGACGACCACGCCGGCGACCCGCGGTTCGCCATCGATGACGATCTCGATCTGGTAAGCCTCTCGGTAGTCCGCCCCTTCACCGAGCAGTTCGATGTGGAGGAGGGTGGGGTCGAGCGGATCGACCTGATAGGTACCGACCGATTCCTGGTCCGGCTCTTGGGTCAGGGTGGCCCCGCCGCAGGCGTCGATCACCACGGTGAATGTCGCGGTGTAGGGGGTTCCGGGTGACCCGGGGATGGGTGTCACCTGGAGGACCCCGGAGAACACTCCGGACGCATCGATGGCGGGCTGGGTTGTGCTGGTCGAAGTGGTGGAGGTGGTCGGGGTTGTCGAGGTCGTCGACGATGGGGTGGTCGACGATGGGGGGGTCGACGACGGGGTGATCGGGCTGGCCGTATCGCACGAGGCGAGCAGGACCGCCGCCACAGCCGCCAAGACGGCGAAACGCTTCACGATTGACCCCTTCATCGCCGAAGACCGTGATTCAAGCGTCCCGGTGGCGCTAGTGGCCACGGACCACTGGTGGTCTGTCAATCGGTGACCACGCCACCACTCACCCGAAGAGAGTGAGCTGCATGCCGTGGGGGGTCTGCAGGCGGGCGATCCGGTCTCCCCACGGTGCCACGATCGGATGGGACATGAGTGGAGCTCCGGCGACGACGGCGCGGTGAAACGTGTCGTCGACGTCGTCGACGCGGATGGCGAGTCGTACCTCGCCCGACACCAGCCGTCCGGCCTCGAGCATGTCGATGGAACGCTGCTGGGCGCGGTCGAAGATCTCCAGCGTCGCCGTGCCTCCGGCGAGCAGGATGCCATGGCCGATTTCCGTGTCCCACTCGGCCACCACCGGCATGCCGATGATGTCTCGATAGAAGCGAAGCGCCCCCTCGAAGTCGTCCACCGAGATCACCGTTCGCAACTCCTGGGGAGTGCCCATTCCTTCACCTCCGGGCGATGACGCTACCCCCGGCGGTCCACGAGCGCGACCGCTCAGGCCACCCGCCACACCCTCCAGAGGGCGGCGGGATCCTCCAGCGGGTTTCCGTGCACGAGGAAGAAGTCGGCCGGCCCGCCCTGGCGGAGCACCCCGGCGTCTGGCTCACCGAGCAGTTCCCCGCCGACCCACGTCGCCGAGGCGAGCGCCTCCCACGGCGCCATGCCCGCCTTGACCATCTCTCCAATCTCCCAGGGCATCTGGTTCGCCCTGAGCGACCCGCCCCCGAAATCGGTCCCGGCGGCGATCCTGACCGCGGCGTCGCCGGCGAGACGAAGGCTTTCGTATCCCGCCGCCCGGCGCTCGGCAATCCGGTCCGGAAAGTCGGCACCGGTGAACCGTTCCAGCGTTGTGGTGGCGCGAAAGGTCTCCCACGAAGCGAGCACGCCCAGGGTGGGCACGACGAACGTGCCGCGTTCGGCCATCAGCGCACACAGCTCGGCGTCGAGCCTGGTGCCGTGCTCGATGCACGTCACGCCGCCCTCGACGGCGGCGCGTGCCCCGGCGAGCTGGGTGGCGTGGGCGGTCACCGGGATGCCGCGAGCCGACGCCACGGCGACGGCCCGTCCCACCTCGCCCGCCGTCCAGGGTGACGTCGCGAGGTCCGGCCCATCTAGGTACAGCTTGACCAGGTCGGTGCCCGACTCGACCTCTCGCTCCACCGCCGCCACCAGGGCATCGGCATCGGCGGCCTCCGCCGAGGTCACCGGAGGGAGGGTCCCCTCCTTGGTGATCCAGGTGCCGGCGGCGCGTATATAGGGCCGATCGCGGCGTCCCCGCCAGGCATCCCGCACCGAGACGGCCAGGCCACGCTCTTCGCGTTCGTCCGGGTGAATCCGGCGCGGAGAGCCGACGTCGCGCGCCCAGCGGGTTCCCGAGCGGACCATCAGGTCCCCGTTGTGTTCAGCGGTCTCGAGCAGAGTGTTGGTGTCGTCGCCGATGCGGGTGATCCAATGTGAACCGCCGGGAAGCGTCACGTGGCTGTGGGCATCGACCATGCCCGGGACGATGGTGCAGCCCCCGGAGTCGATCACGGTGGTGTCCGTCGGATGCGGTGCGCCTTCGGCCGGACCCAGGTACTCGATCCGACCGTCGACCACAAGGACGGCCTGTTCGAGCAGGAGGTCGGGTGAGCAGGCGTCGGTGAGGGCGGCGTCGCGGTAGAGGGTGCGCATGCGTTCGAGGCTAACGGGAGACCGAGTCTGGG
>Ga0209640_10004260_pt1 | contig 12576 bp, 12 predicted proteins | sample RifCSP10_1_FD_184018 | JGI IMG/M metagenome (GOLD analysis project Ga0209640, IMG submission 184018) | Soil microbial communities from Rifle, Colorado - Rifle CSP2_sed 10_1 (SPAdes) (version 2) | ecosystem: Environmental > Terrestrial > Deep subsurface > Rock core/Sediment | place: Rifle... | reverse complement strand
GGAACGGGGCCGGCAGGACCTTGATCGCGACGTCCCGCCCAAGGCGCGTATCGCGCGCCCGATACACCTCCCCCATCCCACCCGCACCGAGGACGGATATGACTTCATAGGGACCAAGACGGGACCCGGCGGCGATCGGCATGTCTGTAATCTGACTGCGCCATAGTACCGGATGACGTCGATTGGCTGTGCCGCGGCTATCCAAAATCGCCATGCTAAGCTTCGGGCATGAGCGTGCCGGTGACTCGGCGGCGTGCGACCTACGAGGAGCTCAGCCAGGTCCCCGACCATAAGGTCGCCGAGATCCTGGACGGCGAGCTCGTCGTCACGCCACGGCCCGCACTTCGCCACGCCGGCGCGAGCTCGGGGCTCGGGGGGCTGCTCTGGGGTCCGTTCCAAGGCGGACGCGGCGGTCCGGGTGGCTGGTGGATTCTCGACGAACCCGAGCTCCGTCTGGCCGACGACATCCTGGTTCCCGACCTGGCCGGGTGGCGTCGCGAGCGCTTGCCGTCCATCCCAGACACCGCCTACATGGCTCTCGCGCCCGATTGGGTGTGCGAGGTGATCTCGCCGGCGACGGAACGGATGGACAGGTCGCGGAAGATGCGCATCTACGCCCGAGAGGGCGTTCAATATCTGTGGTTGCTCGACCCGCTGGTCAGAACGCTCGAGGTACTGCGGCTGGAAAGCGCCCGCTGGGTGCTCCTGGTCACACACGGTGATGCCGATGTCGTTCGTGCCGAGCCGTTCGAGGCGGTCGAGATCGAGTTGACGGCGCTGTGGCCCGATCCGCCGCACGAGTCGCCGCCTCGCCCGTGAGTCGGATCGAGGCGGGCGCCAGTGGTCAGGGACATGTGGCGCGCCCACGTTCGTAGCACGGGGGCTTCAGCCCCCGCCGGGCCCCACCGGCAGATTCATCATCCTCGCCAGGGCAGGCCAGTGCGAGCTGGAGACGAAGACGTCGCCGCAGATGCGGCTCCCACTCCCTGAGTGGAACATCCCGCGAACGCCGCGAAACGGAACGTTGAGCGGGTCCTCTTGCACAGCGCAATCAACCTCCTCCAGGGCTTCCTGCATCCGCCCCAGCGGCGCCAAATAGAACCCTGCGTAGGCGATCGCTCGCGCCTCCTGCTCGAAGCGGCGCAGGCGATCCGGGTCGGCCGCGAAGGCCGCCGGTAGTACTCTGATCGCCACGTTCCGCCCGAGCCGCGTGTCGCGGGCGCGGTACACCGTGCCCATCCCGCCGGCGCCAATGGCGGCGACGACTTCGTAGGGGCCGAGGCGGGTGCCGGGCTCGAGTGTCACGAATCCCTCGGATTATATGGCGTCGGATCGCTCAGCTTGTGACGAAGCGATGGTGCATCCTGCCGCCGCGGCAGTACCATATCGAGCACACATGCCCGGAGCGATTCCCGCCAGGCCGGCCGACACCGGGCTCGACGCTGAACGCGTCCAGGTCGCCCTCCTGCGCACCGCGTCCGTGGCTCGGCGTCTTCACCTCGCCTTGTCCTTGTCGGCGACCGTCATTGGGGCCGCGCGTCGAGCGCTCGCCCGGGCACAACCCGACGCTTCGGCACGAGATCTGGATGTGCGCTTCGTGGAGCTGCACTACGGGGCCGACTTGGCGGCGAACCTGCGAGCCGACTTGGATCGTCGCGACACGACGCGCCGGTCCGGCACATGACCGAGTCGGATCTCGTCGCCGCGCTTCAACCCGTGGCCGACGCGCTCGACGCGCTGGGCGTCCGCTACTACATCGCAGGATCGGTGGCCAGCTCTGCGCACGGGATCGCCCGCGCGAGCCTCGACGCCGACCTCGTGGCCGCGCTGGAACCGAATCACGTCGACTCGCTGGTCAACCGTCTTGCGTCCGCCTACTACATCCCCGTGGATCGCCTCCGGTCGGCCGTCGCGATGCGGTCCTCGTGCAACTTCATCCACCTGGCAACCATGTTCAAGATAGACGTCTTCGTCTCGAAGGGCCGGCCTTTCGATCATGCGGCGGCTGATCGAGCGCGCCCTCAGGCCCTCGACGAATCCCCAGATGCTCCGCTTTTCCCAGTTGCCTCGCCAGAAGACACCGTACTCGCCAAGCTCGAATGGTTCCGCCTCGGGGGGGAAACCTCCGAACGTCAGTGGTGGGATGTGGTTGGCATCCTGAAGGTCAGTGACGCCGCAGATCGCGCGTACCTCCGGCGCTGGGCCGCCGCATTGGGTGTGGGGGATCTCTTGGATCGCGCGCTGGCCGACGCGGCCCGGTAGATGAACGGAATCTTCAGGCGGTCGCGAAAATACGTCAGCGACGGTCGGAAGTTACGTGAACTCGATGACGCCGGTGATGATCGTGCGATCGGCGGTGTCCTGCACGGCCTGCCGACTCTCGTCGAGCGTGTATCGCTTCGTGATCACCGACGTCGCGTCGATGATCCCCTTCTCGATGAGCTTCACGTAGCGCGGGATGTCGCGCATCACGTGAAGACCGCCTTGCTGGCCCGGGTGAATCGTCCGCCCGAACAGTGCCAGTGAGGCCCCGGGAAACGACACCGGCTGCAGCGTGAATCCCATCAGCATGACGTGTCCGCCCGCGCGGGTGCAGTCCCACGCCTGCTGCACGGTCTTCACATTGGTAGGATCGGGCTGCGGCTCAACCTTCGGTGGAAGCGCCTGAAGGCCAGCCGCCTCGACGACGAAATCCGCGCCACGAGAGATGACCGCATTCGCCGCGCGCCCCCAGCTGACTCCTCCAGCGAACCGCCGATCGTTGGGACCCCTGCACAGCTCACGAATCCGCTCGACGATGCCATCGCCCTCGGCGTTTGGATCGAGCGTCGTCGTCGCCCCGAGCGTCATCGCGAACTCTCGGCGATATTTGATCGGATCGACGACGATGACCTGGCCGGCGCCGGTCACACGACCAGCCTGCACCGCCCCGAGGCCCACGGGGCCGGCACCGAAGACCACCACATCAGAGCCCGGCTGAAAGTGCATGTCCGCATGGCCAGCGGCGAAGCCTGAGGCCAGTTGATCCCCGAGCAGCGTGAGCTGTGCGGCCGGCAGATCGGTGAAGACCGGCACGCAGTACTCCTCGAACGCCGTCATGACCTCGCTCATGCCACCGATGCCCGCCTGCGCGTAGACGGGCGTGCCGTCGAGCATCTGGGCGAATGGAGGAAACGGTTCCACGCCGGGCGCGTTCGAGAAGAAGGTGAACTGGCAGTAATCCGGCCGGCCGTGCAGGCACTGGTAGCACTGGCCGCACTGCGAGGTCCCGGCGACCACGACTCGATCGCCGACCTGCACACGCTTGACCATGGCGCCGACCGCCTCGACGAGGCCGAAGCCGCAGTGGTTGGGAACCTCGGCGCGACCAACCGTGTTGGTGCCGAGCGCGCCGCGCACGATCGTGTAGCAGGGCGCAACGGCCGCGGAGCGAATCACCACGTGCCGCGGATCGATCGGCAGCAGCCGCATCGGTTGTACGTCGAGCGTGCTGGCGTGGCGAACAAGCCCGCGAAACGTGCGCCCGGCCTGAGCGTTGGTGAGCACCGCCGGAGCCTGCGCCGCGTGTGCGTCCAGCCCGGGCGCACCTGTCAGAAGGGCGGCGCCACCGCCGAGCGCCGTGGCCCCGGCCTTCAGGACACGTCGGCGCGTCAGACGGCGCCTACTGTTCGGCTCGGTTCCCATGTCGTCCTCCTGGTCACGCGTATTCTACAGTCGGTGCCGTTGCCCTGAGGTTCGCGTGCTTGCCTGAGGCTCACTCCACACCCAGCAACAGGTCGACGACGAGCTGATCGAGGCGCTCGTAAGGGAGGCGTCGCGCGGCGAGTGCCTCGCGATCGAAAGGCTGGGCCTTGAGCTGCTGGGCACGCTCGCGGGTGTAGGGGCTTAACGGGGATCGGGGATCAGGGATCGGGGATCGGGGATTGCCGGCGCCTCGGATCTCGGCCAGCAGCGCCTGAATCTCCTGGTGCTCGGCAAATTGCCTCGCTTTCTTCTTGAGAATCAAATACGTCCGCATGCAGCCTCGCGCGAAGTCCCAGACGCCTTCTTCATCCTCCGTCCGATACGCGTGCGCGTCGAAGTGGCGCGGGCCGTCGTAGCCGGACTCCTCGAGCAGCTTCACCAGGAAGAAGAGCGGCTTGATCGACTCGGAGCCAAACCGCAGGTCCTGGTCGAAGCGGCCAGGCTTCTGATCGTTCAGGTCGATGTGAAAGAGCTTACCGGCCTCGAGCGCCTGCGCCACGACGTGGTAGAAGTTCAGCCCGATCATGTGCTCGTGGGCGACTTCCGGATTGACCCCGACCATGTCCGGATGCGCGAGCGTCCCGATGAACGCCAGATACGACGCCGTGGTGGGAAAGTAGATATCCCCTCGCGGTTCGTTGGGCTTGGCCTCGAGAGCAAACCTGAGCTCGTAGTTCTGGTCGCGCGCATACTCGCAGAGAAAGTCGATCGCTTCCCTGAAGCGCTTGATGGCTTCGACCGGATCTTTCGCCGCATCGACTTCCGCGCCCTCACGCCCTCCCCAGAACACATAGGTCCGCGCGCCAAGCTCCACGCCCAGATCCATGGCGTGCATGGTCTTCTGCACGGCGTAGCCACGGACCCGCGGGTCGTGCGAGGTGAACGCGCCGTCTTTGAATACCGCGTCGGTAAACAGGTTCGTCGTTGCCATCGGCACGGTCACACCGGTGGCATCGAGCGCCTTGCGGAATTCGCGGACGATGCGACCGCGCTCAGCCGGCGTGGCGTCCGCCGGCACGAGGTCGTTGTCGTGGAAGTTCACGCCCCACGCGCCGATCTCGGCGAGCCGATGGACGGCCACGACGGGGTCGAGCGGCGGCCGGACGAAATTGCCAAACGGATCGCGTCCGCGATTGCCCACCGTCCAGAGACCGAAGGTAAATCTGTCCGCGGGAGTGGGTTTTGGAGTCATGAGCGTCGGTTCACACTTCTCGGTTCGCGGTTCTCGGTTCGTGTTCAGGTTCGGTCGAAGGCTCAAGTTCGCCGGTGCTGCACGGAGTCGAACGTCGGAACGAGGTCGCTCTGGCTCAAGGCCTCCTGCAGGAGCTGCAGCGTCCGTCGAATCCTCTCAGCGTCCAGTGCTGACCCATGAAGGCGCCAGAGGCTCCGCGCATCCTCGAGGTCCTTGGGACGTCCCGCGAGGACTTTCGCAACAATCAGGTCTTCACAATGGATCAGAGGTACGGTGACGCCGCCGAGCTCGACGGGGCGCGCACGCTCGAGGAACTCGTCCTCGAGACCGGAGCTCGCCAGCACCACGTCGAGCGGCATCCCAGTCACACGGTGCACGAACGGCATCACACGGGTCCTTCGCACGAACCCCGGGTCGGTCACTCTCAGGTCGAATCCGGCCGACGCCATGTCGCTCGCGAAGCGCTCAGGGTCTTCCGGTGTCAAGGCGATCGTCACGTCCACGTCCGCGCTCAACCGGGGCGCGCCGTACGCGACGACGGCCTGCGCTCCGAAGACACACCACCGCCCCCAGCGCGGGAGCACCGTCGACAGCGCCGCCAGGAGCTCAAGAGCGGCCGGTTGCACTGGCGCGGAACAGAGCGGCGACGCGCACGTGAGAGATCAGATCCTGCTGTCGGTCATCGGGACGAGGCCAGGCCGGATCGAGCACGCGCGCCTGACGCCGAAGGTCGTCAGCGACGCGCACCCCTTCGCCGGGCCCGAGTCGCGCCACGCGTTCGCCCCAGTAGTCGTCCTTGGAGTGCCGCGCCGCTTCCCAGTCTCGAGAAACGTACGCCCGAATGCCGCGGGTCAGCACATCTCGCATTGTACCGCTCAATCGAGTATCGTCACGGCGTGCTCGCCGCGCTTATCGAAGCTGGTCCATCATGAAGCGACATTCATCAGCCGTGTTCGCGCTCGCCACCGCTCTCCTCGTCCTCGCGCCGCTGCGCGGTCACGGCCAGCAGCCGCCCGCCGCGGGGTTCGAGGGGCCGCTGGTCTTCGACACCTACACGCCGGGTCCCTGTTCGCCAAACGGGCAGGCGCATGGCGCCTGTCCGCCCGGCACGCTCCATCGCATCCGCGTCGTGCCCGTCGCCACGGGGCTCATGAATCCCTGGCATCTCGCGTTTCTCCCGGACGGCCGAAGCCTGCTCGTCTCGGAATCGACGGGCAAGCTGCGCGTGATCCGCGACGGAGCGCTCCTTCTCGCTCCGGTCGCGGGCTGGCCGGTCGAGGCGCTGGACACGCGCGCGCTCAACTCCGTCCTGGTGCACCCGCGGTTCGCGCAGAACCGTCTCGTGTATCTCTACTACATCAAGGCGCGCAAGGACGGCATGACGACGATGGGGTTGGCGCGGGGACGCCTGGACGACATGTCGCTCAGCGATGTGCGCGAAGTGTTCGTAGCCGAAGCGTGGATCAAGGGAGGGCCTGTCGCGGGACGCGCGGCCTTCGGCCCTGACGGGATGATCTATCTGTCGGTGAACGACCACGACGAGTTCAACGCGATCGAGAACACCAGCGTGCGGATGCTCGTGCAGGACCTCGGCAACGACGTGGGCAAGGTGATGCGCATCCGTGACGACGGCGGCATCCCGCAGGACAATCCGTTTCGCAGCCGGGCCGGCGCGAGGCCCGAGATCTTCACCTACGGACACCGCAACGTGACCGGCTTCGCGTGGCACCCGGAGACGGGCGCGCTCTGGGCCACTGAAATCGGCCCGATGGGCGGGGACGAGCTCAACATCCTGCTTCCTGGACGCAATTACGGCTGGCCCCTCGTGTCGCTCGGCAGGCTCTACACCGACGCCTCGGTGTCAGAGCAATCGTGGTTCCGGCCCGGCATGGAAATGCCGGTGATGTACTGGATGCCCGCCATCAGCCCTTCCGGCCTGGCCTTCTACACAGGAGACCGCTTCCCGTGGTGGAAGGGGCATCTCTTCCTTGGCGCACTCAACGGCCAGATGCTGCAGCGGGTCGCGTTCAACCAGCCGCTGCCGCAAACGCAGCGGCGGGAATCGCTGCTCACCGAGCTCGACGTGCGAGTTCGCCACGTCGTGCAAGGTCCGGACGGGTACCTCTATGTGTCGGTCGAGAGGCGCACCGGCGGTTCGAGCCAACCGAGCAAGGAGCCCACCGGGGCCATCCTGCGCATCGAGCCCGTGGAGTAATCGGGACGGCCCTGTGCGTGCGCGTCTCACCGTTCCCCGGCGAGGCGCTTCAGATAGTTCTCTTCCTGCTGCGCCACGAACCGGCGATAGCCCTCGGGATCGACGAACGGGTTGCCCACCCCGCCTGCCTGCTGACGCGCACGCTTGCCCTGCATGTCGTACATGTTGCCGTGCTGGCCGAGGAACACGTCCGGCTGGAGCGCCTTCAGCACGCGGAACGTGCGAGCGTAGTCTTCGATGATCGTGGGGTGTCGCGTGTTGCCGGTCAAACGCACGCCCTCGTTCACGCCCGTGCCTCCCACGAACACCACGGAGTAGCTCCGGCCGCCCTCGTTCACGCTCGTCGTCCAGGTCGTGCACCCTTTCGTGTGCCCAGGCGTGTGGTGAGCGGTCAGCGTCATGTCGCCAAGGGTCACCGTGTCGCCGTCCTGGAGCACCCGGTCCACCCTGACTGGAGCCCAGCCGTCACCGCCGAGCGCTGAGTTGTCTTTGCCCGCCTCGATGGCCGCCGCGTCCTCGCCGATAGCCATGATCTGGCCTCCGGTGATCTTCTTGATCGCCGCGTGCCCTTCCACGTGGTCCCAGTGGGCATGGCTCGAGAGCATGATGCGCACGTCGCTCGTCCGGAACCCCAGCTTCTGGATTCCGCTCGTGATCATCGGCACCATGTCCACGGTGCCGGTATCGAGCAGAATGAGTCCCTGCGACGTCGCAATGATGTGCGCCGATACATCGATGGAGCCGACGTAGTAGATGTTGCCGATGACCTTGTAGGGTTCTGCCGGCTGGCTGCCCGCCCGCTGCGCCCGAAGGCCCTCGAACCCGGTCGCCAAACCAACGGCCATCAGCGCAACGACCGTCATCGTCGTTCTCATCTCATCGCTCCCAGTCTTCAGCGGCCCCGGCCAGGCTTCGGCCCGTCCAGGTTGTCCAGGCCATTGCCAAAATCGGGATCCATCGCGGCAAGATCAGTGCGATAGCTCACCGACTCGGCCGTCGGAAAGTTCACAGGCACTTTCTGCGTCACCTGCCCCGTCGCCGCCCACTCGGCCCCGCGCTGGAACGTGGCGACGAAGTCCACCGAGCTGAGCGCGGCAATGTCGTGGCCCCACGTTGTGTGGAATACCCGTCCTTTGCCGTACGAGAGCACCATCAGCTGCGGCTCATCGCGCCCGCTGCCGGCGTTGGCTGGATCCGAGTACGCCGTTGCCAGCACGGTCATGTTCTTGCCGGGTCCGCGCAGGTGCGCATACAGTTCGTCTCCCTGGTGCATCCAGAGCGTCGGCAACCCCTTGGTGATCGGATGGCTCGCGTCGCGGACCACGACCTGGAACGGCACGCGGCGGCCGTGACTCCCTGCGCGTCCCGGCGCCGGATCGGATACGAGCTTCCCCTCGCGGTGATACCAGTAGGGGCCCGACTGCTCGGTGCGCCCGCGCCAGCCGCCCACCCCGACCATCTCGTTGAACGCCGGCCATCCAGGGAAGGCGTTGTCTGCCGCATGCACGGCCACCAGCCCTCCGCCGTTCCGTACGTACTGCGCGAATGATCTCTTCAGCGCCGCGGGCCAACGCTCGTCTGGTGCGTCGTAGTTCATCACCACGACCTGATACCTGATGAACTCCGGGCTGAACGCACTGAAGTCCGCCCCGGCAGGCGGCGCGGTCACCACGGTTACCGCGAACAGATCCGTCTCGTCGAGCATCGTCTTGAGCGCCGGCGTGACGTGCTGCCAATCGTGGTAGGGGCCGCCACTCTCCCCGTCGAGGATCATCACGGGGATGCGCGAGGCCGCCCCGGACAATGCCGCCAGCACCAGGCCGCACACGAGGGTAGCCAGAGTTCGATTCATCGCATTGATCCAGCTGAGATTACTGCCGAATCTTACTCTGATGGGGGAACGGCGCCGGCCACATCCGACAACCACATCGCGCCAGGCGAAATGCGCCGTGTCGATCTCCGGGCCGGCCCTTCCTGTTCCTGGCGCGGAGCCCGCGGCGTCTTACTGCCCGGGCCAGGGCGGCACGGCCTTCTTCAGACTCGTCACCGGGACCACACCCTTCATGACGAACTTCTGCAGGCGCTTGCCGGTGTACGTTTCGGTGGTGTAGATGTTGCCGTTCGAGTCGGTGGCGATGCTGTGCACGCCAAGGAACATGCCAGCCTGACGTCCGCCGTAGCCGAAGTTGTACAACTCTTCCATGGTCTGTCGATCGAACACACGAACGTGTTCGTTGACACCGTCCGCCATGTAGAGGTACCGCTGCTGCGGGTCCTTCGAGAACGCGATGTCCCACACGGAGCCGTCGGCCCGGGTGTTCTTTTCGACGAAGTGCTCCTTCACGAACTTCCCTTCCTTCGTGAAGATCTGGACGCGGTCGTTTGGACGGTCGCACACGTAGACGAACCCGTCGTTGGACATCTCAGCGCAGTGCACGGGGTTTCTGAACTGCTGCGCGACTGGCGCGGCAGGATCGTAGGGGCCCAGGTTCAGGTCGGTCGGCGGATTGCCATAGGCGCCCCAATACCTCTTGATCTTGCCGTTGTCGAGGTCAATCACCGCCACGCGGTGATTGAAGTAGCCGTCGGCCACGTACCCCTCGTTGGCCTTGGGGTCGATGAAGATCTTCGCCACCCGGCCGAAGTTGTCCATGTCCAGGCTGTTGGCGCGGTAGACCGGTTTTTCGGCAGGCGACGTCGGGTCCCTGCGGGCGCCGGCCTTGCCGTACTGCGCGACGAACTTGCCATCACGCGTGAACTTGATGATGTGCGCGTCTCCGCCACCGTTGCCGCCGATCCACACAAACCCCTTGTGGTCGACGACGATGCCGTGGTTCGACTCGGGCCACTGGTAGGGCGCGTCCTTCTGGGGTCCGCCCCAGCTGCCAACGAGATTGCCCGCTGGGTCGAACTCGAGGACGGGCGGGGCCGGGAGGCAGCACTCGCCAACGCGCGGACTACCGGGCGTCACAATGGCGAGCTCGGTGCGGTCGAGATTCCCTGGGTCGTTGCCGCGGTGAATAACCCACACGTGGTCGTCTGACGAGATGCCTATGCCGATGGTCATGCCCATGACCCAATTGTTCGGCATCGGCTTGGGCCAGAACGGATCCACTTCGAACTTTGGGGCCTGCTTCCCCTGGGCGGAGGCCGCCGGATCCAGGAGTCGTTGACCCACACCCAGTGCCAGCAGGACGGCAAGAAACGTCGAGCCCACCAGCACCTTCCGATTCTTCTTCAACCGCTCCATCGCGGCTCCCTTCACCTGGCCATCGGTACCGACAGGCCAGCCGTCGATACGCGCCCGTCCAGCGGGCGCCAGTATACTTGGGACCCACTAGCGTGTCGAGCGTTGTAACCAGCGGTAAATCGTTGAGCCGATTGATCGTCGCGGTGGCCATCATTCTGGTGGTCGCCGGGTCCCTGAAGGCCCACGAGGTCCCGAACGAAGTCACGGTGCTCGGCTTCGTCAGGCCTCAAGGCCAGACGCTCACGCTGCTCATGCGTGCGCCGCTGAAATCTCTGCGGGACATAGACGTACCAACGGCAGTCAACGGTTTCCTGGACTTCTCGCGCATCGATCGGGCCCTCGAAGACGCCGCCACGCTCTGGATCGGCGACTTCGTCGAGCTGTACGAAAACGGCGCCCGTGTCGGCAAGCCTCGCGTCCTGGCCACGCGCGTCTCGCTGCCGTCCGATCGCTCCTTTGAGACCTACGATCAGGCCCTCGCCAATCTGATGACCGGTCCGCGCTTGTCGCAGGACACACAGATCTACTGGGAGCAGGGGATGCTCGACGTCGCGTTCACCTATCCCATCACGTCCGATCAGGCAGACTTCGCCATTCGGCCTGGGCTCACGCGCCTGGGCCTGCGGGTGAACGTGGTGTTGCGTTTCCAGCAGCCGGATCGACCAGAGCGCGCCTTCGACCTGCACGCCGACACCGGTATCGTGCATCTGGACCCGCGGTGGTATCAGGCCTTCTTCCTCTTCGCGCAGGAAGGCTTCTTCCACATCCTCGACGGCACCGACCACCTGCTATTCCTTCTCTGCCTGGTGATTCCCTTTCGCCGGTTCCGCCCCTTGGTCGTGGTCGTCACGGCATTTACGGTAGCGCATTCGATCACGCTCATCGCGTCGGCCTTTGGCTTGGCGCCAAACGGGTTGTGGTTCCCGCCGCTCATCGAAACCCTCATCGCCACGTCGATCGTCTACATGGCCTTCGAGAACATCGTGGGCGCGAAGCTCGAGCGGCGATGGATCGTCACCTTCGGCTTCGGTCTTGTGCATGGCTTCGGTTTCTCGTTTCTCCTGAACCAGCGACTACAGTTTGCGGGTTCCCACCTGCTCACGTCACTGCTCGCCTTCAACGTTGGCGTCGAAGTCGGCCAGCTTCTGGTGCTCGTCATCGCGTTACCAGCGCTCGCCCTGCTCGTGAGATATGTCGTGAGCGTGCGGATGGGCACCATCCTGATCTCGGCGCTCGTCGCGCACACCGCGTGGCACTGGCTGACCGAACGCGGCGAGCAGTTGCTGCAGTATCGATTCCCGGTGATGGACGCGGCGGCCCTTGCCGTCATACTCCGTTGGCTGATGGCCCTGGTCGCCATCGCCGGCCTTCTGTGGCTCGCCTCAGGGTTGGTCAAGCGGTGGGAAGGCGCCAGCCGACCCGAAGGCGAAACCTTTTAGTCATCCCTCGTCCCGCATCGCTCAACCCTCTTGCAGTGCCGTAGAATCGGGGTACACCCACGATGGCCTTGCAGCCCGGCACACGCCTCGGCCCGTATGAGATCACCGCCCGGATAGGCGTGGGCGGGATGGGAGAAGTGTACCGGGCACGCGATACGAAACTGGACCGCGACGTTGCGATCAAGGTGCTGCACGAGTCACTTGCGGCAGATCGCGACCGGATTGCGCGCTTCGAACGCGAGGCCAAGGCACTGGCCGCGCTGAATCACCCGAACATCGCCGCCATCTACGGCCTCGAAGAATTCGGTAGCGGCACGGCCCTCGTGATGGAACTGGTGGACGGTCCGACACTGGCGGACGTCATCGCCGGTGCGCCCAACGGTGCACGGCTGCCAATCACGGAGGCGCTCCCTATCGCCCGACAGATCGCTGAAGGCCTCGAGGCAGCGCACGATCACGGCATCGTCCACCGAGACCTAAAGCCTGCGAACGTCAAGGTAAGGCCCGACGGCACCGTGAAAGTGCTGGACTTCGGGCTGGCCAAGGCGCTCACGCAGGGATCGGGGATCAGGGATCAGGCATCAGTGGGCGTCACGGGTCTACCGACAATCACAACGCCGGCAATGACGCAAGCCGGCATGATTCTCGGCACTGCCGCGTACATGTCGCCCGAGCAGGCCAGGGGTCGCCCGGCGGACAAGCGCAGCGACGTGTGGGCACTCGGCTGCGTGCTCTT
>Ga0209640_10004259_pt1 | contig 12578 bp, 7 predicted proteins | sample RifCSP10_1_FD_184018 | JGI IMG/M metagenome (GOLD analysis project Ga0209640, IMG submission 184018) | Soil microbial communities from Rifle, Colorado - Rifle CSP2_sed 10_1 (SPAdes) (version 2) | ecosystem: Environmental > Terrestrial > Deep subsurface > Rock core/Sediment | place: Rifle... | reverse complement strand
CCGAGCGCTACCGCAAGGTGCGCTTCCCGGAGTCCACGGCCATCGGCCTCAAGCCGGTGTCGCGGGAAGGCAGCGAGCGCTTGATCCGCGCCGCGATCCGTTACGCCCTCGACAACCGCCGCCGGAGCGTCACCCTGGTGCACAAGGGCAACATCATGAAGTTCACCGAGGGCGCTTTCCGCAACTGGGGCTACGAGCTCGCGGAGCGCGAGTTCGGCGACGCGGTCTACACCTGGGAGCAGTGGGAGCGCACGAAACGCGATCGTGGCGAGGCGGCCGCGAACGACGAGCAGAAGGCGGCCCTCGCCGGCGCCAGGCTGCTGATCAAGGACGCGATCGCCGACATCACCCTGCAACAGGTGCTCACCCGCCCCGAAGAGTTCGACGTCGTCGCCACCCTCAACCTGAACGGCGACTACCTCTCCGACGCCCTCGCCGCGCAAGTGGGCGGCATCGGTATCGCTCCCGGCGGCAACATCAACTACGTCACCGGCCACGCCATCTTCGAAGCCACGCACGGTACGGCGCCGAAGTACGCCGACCTCGACAAGGTCAACCCGGGCTCGGTGATCCTCTCGGGCGAGATGATGTTGCGCCACCTCGGCTGGAGCGAGGCCGCCGACCGCGTCCTCCGCGGCATGGACGGCGCCATCCACGCGCGCACCGTCACCTACGACTTCGCGCGGCTCATGGAGGGCGCCACCGAGGTCAAGTGCTCGGAGTTCGGCGACGCGGTCATCCGCCACATGGCCTGAGGCGGGGCGAGGCGGAGTCAGCGCGCCGCGCAATCCGGCGCGCCGCCGATGAGCGCAGACCGTGGGCCCGGTGGCGTCCCCATCTTTCCTCGGGGCGCGCTTCGAAGATCCAGCGCGCCCGGAGAGATAGGGATCGTCCCCCGGGACCCTCGGACAGAGAGGCTCCAGTGCCGACGCGCAGCGTCGACGAGCCCGGCGGGGGTCAGGGCGCCACGGCGTCCGCCGCCAGCCGGGCGCGGGCGCGCTCGAGGTTCGCCGCCGCACCCGAGAGCTCCGCATCGACCGCCAGCGCGCGCTCGAACGCCGCGACCGCGCCCGCGAACCGGCCGAGCTCGGCGCGCGCGATGCCGAGCCGGTTCCAGGCGGCGGCGTCGCGCGGCTCGAGCGCCAGCGCGCGCTCGTAGGCGCTCGCCGCCTCCTCCAACCGCCCGAGGGCGGCGAGGTTGCGGGCGAGGTGGCGCAGGGTGTTGGCGCTCGCCGGGCCGAGCTCGAGGGCGCGCGCGAACTCGTCGGCCGCGTTCGCCGGCCGGCCGAGCTTCTCGTGGACGATCCCCAGGTTGTGGTGCGGCGCCGCCGCCTCCGGCCGGTACCGCAGGCTGCGCTCGAGGTGTCGCGCCGCGAGCTCCAGCCGCTCGCCTTCGACGGCGAGCGTGGCGCCGAGGTTGTTGTAGGTCTCCGCCTCGAAACGCGAGACCTCCATCACCGGCCAGTTCGAGACCAGCGCCAGGAGCCCGACGCCGGCGAACGTCGCGGCGCGTCCGGCGCCGCTCATGGCGCGCAGCCCCGGCGCCGCCCCCGCGAGGCCGGCCGCCGCGAACGGAATCAGGATCGCCACCATCGGATAGCGGTAGCGGTCGAGGACGAAGAAGACGAGGACGCTGGCGGTGTAGGCGGCGAGCATCAGCGCCAGGAGCGCCCGGCCCCGGCCGCCGGGGTCCCGCCGGGTGACGGCCGCGCCGAGCGCCGCCAGCGGCAGCACGACGCCGAAGTGCAGCACCCAGCCCAGGGCCTTCGCCAGCGGGGCGTGGTCGCGGTGGGAGTACTGGTCCTCGGTGTCCATGATCTCGAGGGCGTTGAGGGCGAGGAACGCTTTCCTCGCCATCAGCCGCAGCCACTCTCCCGGCCGCTCGCGGACGAACGCCAGCGCCCGCCCCGACCAGTAGTCCGAGATCTCGGCGGCGGAGAGCCGGCGCCCCAGCGCGGCTTCGGCGAGCTCGCGCGCGTCCGCCTCCTCCCAGCGGATCGCCCCGCGGCCGGGACGCAGCGGCTGATAGGTGCCGTCGGCGCCCGGCCGGTTCCCGTAGTAGAGATTGCGGCCCGCCTGGCTGCTGGTGAGGACCAGCTCGCCGCCCACCCGCCAGTTGCGCACCGCCACCGGCGCCAGCACGAGCGCCACTCCGGCGAGGAACAGTGCCGAGGCGCGGAGGCGAGCGCGTCGGTCGCCCCGCGCACGATCGCAGAGCAGCCAGAGCGCGAGCACGACGACCAGGCCGAGGGCGTTCTCGCGCGTCAGCGCCAGGCATCCCGCCGCGACGCCGGTCGCCAGCCAGCCGCGCGCGCCGCGCCCCCAGGCGCGGCCGGCGAGCGCCAGCGTCAGCGCCAGGAAGAACATGTCGAGCACCGACTTCTGCAGCAGCGCGTCGAAGAAGAGCGCCGGCGGGTAGAGCGCCAGCAGGGCACCCGCCCGCGCCGCCGCGCGGCGGCCGAAGAAGGAGCGGGTGGCGAGGGCGAGCAGGACGCAGCTCGCCGCGCCGACGAAGCACTGCACGACCCGCGCCGCCAGCGGAGCGGCGCCGAAGAGGCGGTAGACCACGGCCAGGAAGTAGGGGTAGAGCGGCGCCTGGTAGAAGACCCCCTCGCCGCGCCAGTCACCGGCGGCGATCTCTCGCGCCCAGGCGTCGTAGCGCGCCGGGTCGCCGATCAGGGTGTCCCAGAAGGGGCTCGACGAGAGCTGCCAGAGGTAGAGGGCGCGCACCGCGAGCGCCAGCAGGCCGATCGCGGCGTAGGGCGCCGCGGCGCGCCAGGCGGCGCCGCTCGCACTCCGCACGCCGCCCGCGGCCGCCCGCTCGCAATCCTCGAGCGGCGCTCGCGGCGGCTCCGTGCTCGCTTCCCGGGGGCTCAGAATGAGCCGAGCTTACGACTCGCGCGCGCGGCCGATCCAGCCGCGCCGTTGCTATCCTCCGCGACGATGGACGTCGACCGGGTCTGCGAGCGCCTCTCCGACGCGGTCGGCGGCACGCCCCTGGTGCGCCTCCGCCGCGCCGTCCCGGGCTTCGACGGCGAGGTCTTCGCCAAGCTCGAGTACCTGAACCCGATGGGCAGCGTGAAGGACCGCATCGCGCGCTACATCGTCGAGAAGGCGTTCGCCGAGGGCCGCCTGCGGACCGGCGACACGCTGATCGAAGCTTCGTCGGGCAACACCGCCATGGGCCTCGCCATGATGGCGATCGAGCACCACCTGCGCTGCGTGATGGTGGTGCGCCGGCAAACCAGCCGCGAGAAGCTCGACGCCCTGCGCGCCCTCGGCGTCGAGCTGGTGCTGGTCGACGGCGACCTGCCGCCCGAGCATCCCGAGAGCTACAACCGCAAGGCGCGCGAGCTCGCCGCCACGCTCCCGCGCGCCTTCTTCCCCGACCAGCACAACGACCGCACCAACAACGAGGCGCACTACCGCACCACCGGTCCCGAGATCTGGCGCCAGATGGACGGCCGCGTCGACTGGTTCGTGGCCGGCATCGGCACCGGCGGCACGGTCTCCGGCGTGGCGCGCTATCTCAAGGAGCGCGACCCGCGCGTCAAGGTGCTGGCGGTCGACATCGCGGGCTCGGTGTTCACCGACTACTTCGCCACCGGCCGCCGCGCCACGCCGCACCGCACGCTCGTCGAAGGCCTCGGCGACGAGGAGATCATCGGCTGCCCCGAGTTCGAGCTCATCGACGAGATGGTCCAGGCCACGGATCGCGACGCCTTCCTCGCCGCCCGCGAGCTGGCGCGCAGCGAGGCGATCCTCGCCGGCGGCTCGTCCGGGGCCACGCTCTGGGGCGTGCGCGGGCTCGCGGCGCGCCTCGAGCGCTCGGCCCGCGTCGCGACCCTCTTTCCCGACTCCGGGAACCGTTACCTCTCGACGATCTACAACGACGACTGGATGCGCCGCCAGGGGTTGCTCGACTAGCGGGCGACGCCGCTCAGCCTTCGCCTCCCACGATGCCGCCGCGGGTCTGCGCCATGGCGTCGAGCGCCGCCGCGAGCTCGTCGGGCGGCAGCACGCGCTTCTCGAGGCAGAGCTGGCGCACCGTCTTGCCGGTGGCGACGGACTCCTTGGCGATCGCCGCCGCCGCGTCGTAGCCGATGCGCGGCGCCAGCGCGGTGACCATCGCCAGCGACTGCTCGACCAGCTCCTCGCAACGCTCGCGATTCGCGCTCACGCCGGCCACGCAGCGCTCCGCGAGCAGCGTCGTCGCGCTGGTGAGCAGGTGGATCGACTGCAGCAGGTTGTAGGCGATGAGCGGCATCATCACGTTGAGCTCGAAGTTGCCGGACATGCCGCCGATCGTGATCGCCTGGTGGTTGCCGATCACCTGCGCGGCGACCATGAGCGTCATCTCGGGGATCACCGGATTGACCTTGCCCGGCATGATCGAGCTGCCGGGCTGGAGCGAAGGCAGCGTGACCTCGCCGATCCCGCAGCGCGGCCCCGAGGCGAGCCAGCGCAAGTCGTTGGCGATCTTGGTGAGCGACGCCGCGAGGGTGTTGAGGGCGCCCGACGCCTCGACCGCCGCGTCCTTCGCCGCCAGCGCCTCGAAGCGGTTCGGCGCCGGCACGAAGGGGTGGCCGGTGCGCTCCGCCATGCGCGCGATCACCGCGTCCGCGAAGCCGGGTGGAGCGTTGAGCCCGGTGCCGACCGCGGTGCCGCCGAGCGCCAGCTCGGCGAGGCGCGGTTTCACCGCGGCGAGGCGCGCTCCGCCGTTGCGCAGCTGCTGCGCGTAGCCCCCGAACTCCTGGCCGAGGCGCACCGGGACCGCGTCCTGCAGGTGCGTGCGGCCGATCTTGACCACGTCGTCGAGCTCCTCGGCCTTGGCGGCGAGCGCCGCCGCGAGCCGCGCCAGCGCCGGCTCGAGGTCCTCGGCGAGCGCCGCGTAGGCCGAGACGTGGATCGCGGTCGGGATGACGTCGTTCGACGACTGGCCGGCGTTCACGTGGTCGTTGGGGTGCACCGGGCGCTTGGAGCCGATCACGCCGCCGAGGATCTCGATGGCGCGGTTCGACAGCACCTCGTTGGCGTTCATGTTGGTCGACGTCCCGGAGCCGGTCTGGTAGATGTCGAGCGGAAAGTGCTCGTCGAGCCGGCCGTCGCGCACCTCGTCGGCGGCCTGGCGGATCGCGGCGGCGAGCTCGGCGGCGACGATGCCGCGCGCCGCGTTCTCCGCCGCGCACTCGCCCTTGATCAGGCCCAGGGCGGAGATGAAACGGCGCTGGAAGCGCAGCCCGGAGACCGGGAAGTTGCGGCGCGCGCGCTCGGTCTGGGCGCCCCAGTAGGCGTCGCTCGCGACCTCGATCTCGCCGAGACTGTCCTTCTCGATGCGGGTGGACGACATGGGCTCTCCCTCGCTGGACCGCGCCGCCGGGGCGCCGACCGCTGCCGAGGCCCAAGGCTAGCAACTCCGCACCGTCAGTTCCCGGCCGCGTCCTCCGCGTCCGGCTGCGGGGGCTCGGGGGCCTCTTCCTCGGCCGCGAGGCCCGCCATCAGCGGCACCGGTTCGTCGGCCAGGAAGCGTCGCAGCTCGCGCTCCGCCCGCGCGCGGTCGGGATGACCCCAGGTGCGGTAGCAGCCCGCCCGCAGCTCGAGCACGGCGCGCGACCACGGCACGTGCGGCTCGGCGACGGCGAGCACGGCGCGCGTCTCGGCGCTGCACGGCCCTCCGGGGAGCCGCCGGGCGAGCGCCAGGAGCAGCCGCAGCCGCTCCTCGTCGAGCATTCTCAGCGCGAACGGCTGCGCCACCGCCGCGAACAGCCGGCGTCGGGTCCCGGGGTCCGAAGTCGTCAGCGCGAGCTCCCGCGCGAGCGCGAGCGCGCGCCCCATCACCGCCGGCTGCGGCCACGGGTCGCCGCGATAGGCGGCGAGGGCGCGCTCCAGCGCCGCGAGCGCCTCGGCCGTGCGTCCCTGCCGCCAGTGCAGGCGCGCCGAGACCGCCAGCGCCTCGATCGGCCGCCGGAGCCCGAGCTCCGCCGCCAGCGGCTGCGCTTCGTCGCGCCCGGCCTCGGCGAACGCCTCCGCCGCGGCGACGAGCTGCGTGTCGTCTCCGGGCGCGCCGTCCTGGGCCGTCCAGGCGCGCAGCGCGCCGCGCAGGTCCCCCTGCGACCAGGCGCCCACCGCCAGCGCGCGCTGCCGCGCGTCGGGAGCGAGGCCGGCCGCCAACGGGCGCGCGACCTCGTCGAGGGCGTCCGTCGACGCCGCGCGCTCGGCGACCAACGCCCAGTCCACGGGGCCGCCGCGCAGCTCCGGCCGCGCCGCGCCGGCGCGCACCGCGGCGCCGACCACGTCCTGCATCGTCGACGGCCGGCGCCTGCCGACCGTGCGCGCGAAGCCGAACTCGAGGGGGGTCCGGTCGTCGGTGTTGAGCTCGGCGAGCCCGGAGTCGCGCAGGCGGCGCATCAGGGCGGACCCGGCGACGAAGCGCGAGAGGAGCCCTTCGAGATCGTGAACGCGCCACACCTCCGCCATGGCCGTGCGGTACGGCTCGCCGGCCATCGTCTCGCGCAGTCGCTCCACGTCGTGCACGAGGGGCAGCGACGAGGCGACGAGCAGGATGTCCCCCTTCGTCGTGCGCCAGGTCTCGACGTGCGGGAAGACCGTGCCCAACGTCGCGTAGACCGTCGCCAAGGTCTCGCTCCCCACCTCGTAGGCCTGCATCCACTGCAGGAAGAGCCCGCCCGGCCGCAGCCGGTCGCGCGCCGATTCGTAGAACTCGCGCGTGTACAGGCTCGCGATGCCGGCGCGATAGGGATTCGACGGTTCGGAGAAGATCACGTCGTAGCGCTCGCGCGTGGTGAGCACCCACTCGCGACCGTCGCCCATCCAGAGGCGCACCTTGGGGTTGTCGAGCACCTTCCGGTTCACCGCCGCGCAGGCGCGGGCCACCTCGACGATCGCCGGCTCGAGCTCCACGGCGTCGACGCGCGCGATGGTCGGCACCTCGCCCAGCCATCCCGCCGAGCTCCCGGTGCCGAGCCCGATGACGAGCGCGCTGGTGGGCGCGGAGTGCAGGAGCGCCCCCATCAGGCCCGCCATCACCTGCGTCCCGGCGTCGAAGCGCGAGTGGCCGTCGCTCTTGCCGTTCACCATGAAGGCGAGCCCCACCCCCGACGAGAGCGCGACGCTGCTCTCGACGCCTTCGGCCTCCCAGAGCGTGGTCCGGCGCTGATTGCGCAGCCAGGCCTCGATGCCGTTCGGCGACGGTTCGTAGGCGGTGGCCCGCCCGGCGCCGATGGCGCTGTGGCGCCACGCCGGTGAAGGCCCGCGCGCCAACAGGGTGATGGCCGCGGCGAGCGCCAGTGCCGCGGCGACGAGCGCCCGCGGCTCGCGGCTCCGCCGCAGGCGCAGCGCGGCGGACCAGGCCGCGAGCGCCGCCAGGATCGCCGCCGCCAGACGCCAGCTCCCCGGCGCGCCGAGCAGCGGCAGGAGCCCGAAGCCGCCGGCCAGCGAGCCGAGGATCGCGCCCAGCGTGTTCCACAGGTAGGCGAGACCGACGTGGCGCCCGACCTCGGAGCGGCCGCGGCCGAGCAGCGCCACCAGCACCGGAAACTGCACGCCGGCCACGAACGCGGCCGGGAAGACGACCAGACCGGCGACGATCGTCCAGGCAGTGACCTGGCCCGCGAATCCGATCGCGCCCAGGTCGCGCAGCAGTAGGGCGAGGATCGCGATGCGGTCGCCGAGGGCGAGCGGCAGGGCGACGCACAGCGCTTCCCAACCGGCGGTGAGGGCGAAGTCGACGATCGTCACCTGCCGGTTGGCGAACAGCAGGGCATAGGCGACCCCTCCCGCCCCGATCCCCGCCAGCGCCACGGCGAGGATCAGACCGAAGGTGAAGGTCGAGCCTCCGAGCAGCGGCGCGAGCATCCGGTACCAGACGAGCTCCATGAGCAGGAAGGCGAAGCCCACCGCCGCCGCAGCGACGAAGACGAAGCTCGCCGGCGCGCCGGTGGACTCTTCCGCCGCGCCGCCGGACGATTCCTCCCGCCGCTTCTCGGCGACGGGATCTCGCGCTCCCGCGCCCGCCGCGGCGCGCGAGGCGGCGAGAGCGATCATCGCCACCAGAGCGTTGCCGAGGCAGGCGAGCCAGAGCGTCTGCCGATTGCCGAAACGCTCGAGGAGCAGGAAGGTCGCCACCAGCGCTCCCACCACCGCGCCGACGGTGTTGGCGCCGTAGAGCAGCGCCAGGTGGCGGCGGCTCGCGTCGCCGGCGGTCTCCACCGCGCGCGCCGCCGCCGGGAGAGTGCCGCCCATGAGGAAGGTCGGCGCGCCGAGGACCAGGCAGGAGAGCAGGAGCCGCAGGCCGGTGCCGCCGAGGCTGCCGAGCGCGGCGCTGCCGCCGGCTCCCACGTAAGCGGCGCGCGCGGCGAGCACCAGCAACGGCGTCGCCGCGGCGACGAGCGCCACGCCGAGCTCGAGCCGCGCGTACATGGCGAGCGGATTCGCGCTGCGGTCGGCTCGCCGGCCGAGGAAGAGTCCGCCCAGCCCGAGTCCGCCCATGAAGACGGCCAGCACCGCGGCCGAGGCCGCCGTCGAGGCGCCGAAGACGAGGCGGAACTCGCGCAGCCAGGTGGTCTGCAGCACCAGCGCCGAGAATCCGGAACCGAACAGGAGCCCGGCGACTTTCCAGCGATTCACGCCCGCGCTCTCCCCTGGAGCCGACCGCCCGCGAGCTCGTTGCGCCGCTTGCGGCCGCCGAACTTCCACGAATTGCCGTGGCGCGAGAGCACGTAGGTCGACTCGACCTCCGGCGCGCGCTCGGCGAGCCAGCGCTCGATCTCGGCTCGGCGGACGTAGCGCGTTCGCGGCGCGACCAGCTGGTCGAACGCCACGTGGTGATGGAAGGCGAACTCGCGGCGCCCGATCCACAGCAGGTAGCGCCCCAGCGGCAGCCGGCGCGCCGCGCCTTCGCCGAGGGTGGTGGCGAGCCGCGAGGCGACGAAGAACGGCACCGCCAGCGGCAGCGCCACCGCCCACTTGTTGAGCCACCAGGGCAGGCGCGAGGTCAGCCGGCGCAGCGGGTCGACGAGCCAGCGCACGACGGCGTTGCCCTCGTGCCCGTAGACCCAGCAGTGCAAGCGCCCCCCCGGCGCGGTCGCGCGCACCACCGCGTCGAAGCCGGCGCGAGGATTCTCGAGATGGTGCAAGACGCCGATGCAGTAGACGACCTCGAACTCGTCCGGGTGGCGACGCGCGAACTCGACGAGGTCGGCGCGCTCGAGCGTCACCCCGCTCCCGGCCAGGTTGCGCTCCGCCGCCGCGATCGAGTCGCCGAGCTCGACGCCGACCACCCTCCCGCCCGCGGCGAGCTCGACGGCGTAGCGCAGGAGCCCGCCCGAGCCGCAACCGAGCTCGCAGATCGAGCGCCCGGCGAGATCCGCCGCGCTCAGCGGCGCGATCCACTCCTCGAACTGCTCGCGGGTGTACGGCCGGTCGGCGAAGCAGTGCAGCCAGGAATCGGAGAACGCCGCCGCGGTGCGCGCGTCCGCCGAGCCGCCGGAGCGCCCGGTCACGGGCACGGGCGCGGGATCGGCGGCGCTCACCACCCGCTCCCCACGCGCTCCTGGAAGGGAAAGGAGAAGAGGAAGTTCCAGAGCGCCTTGCGATGGTCCGCGCGCCCCGCGAGGTGCTCACGCCACAGGCGCTCGACGACCTCGTGCGCGAACCAGCCCCGCGCCCGGCTGAGCTCGAGGCAGGTCTCGAAGCGCTCGCGCAGCACCGTCCTGAGCCAGGCGGTCTGCGGCACTCCGAGCCCTTTCTTGGGCTTGCGCAGCAGCTCCCGCGGCAGGCTCCGCGCACCGAAGCGGCGCAACAGCACCTTGCCGCGGCCGGCGGAGAACACGAGCGCCGCGGGCAGGCTGGCGAACAGGTCGCAGAGCTCCGGGTCGAGCAGCGGCGAGCGCGCCTCGAGCGAGTGCAGCATGCTCGCGCGGTCGAGCTTGGTGAGGATCGAAGCCTCGAGATAGGTGGCGATCCAGGTGTGGATCTGGGCCCACAGCTCCCCCGCCGGGCGGCTGGCGCGGTACGCGGTGCGCGAGGGCTCCAGGACCTCGTCGGGGTCGACGGCGGCGGCGAGCTCCGGCTTCATCGCCGCGAGCGCCGCCGGCAGCGCGAAGCTCGCCATCCAGCCCGGGATCCGCTCCTCGGGCGGGTGCAGGAAGCCCTGTCCGAAGTGGCGCGCGCGGAAGCGCCACGACATGTTGCGCCCGTCGCCCGGCAGGGCGCGCTCCACCAGATGCAATGCGCGGCGCCAGACGCGGCGCGGCAGCGTGCGCTCGAGCCAGCGCGCCGTGCGCCAGGCGCGGAACGGGTCGTAGCCCGCCTGCAGCTCGTCGCCGCCGTCGCCGCCGAGCGCCACCGTCACGTGGCGCCGCGCGAAGCGGCAGACCAGGGACGTGGGCACGATGCTGGGGTCGCCGAAGGGCTCCGAGAGCCCGCTCCAGACCGCCTCCAGCTCGCGCTCGAGGTCGGCTCCGGTGGCCACGATCTCGTGGTGCTCGCTGCCGATGGCGCGCGCCAGCACGCGCGCCGAGGCGCGCTCGTCGTAGGAGGCGTCCTCGAAGCCGACGGTGAAGGTGTGGATCGTGCCCTGCGGCTGGAGGCGCCGCCAGGCGGCGGCGACGAGCGAGCTGTCGAGGCCGCCGGAGAGGAAGAGTCCGACCGGTACGTCGCTGCGCAGCCGCAGCGCCACCGCCCTGTCGAATCGCTCCTCGAGCGCCTCGAGCGCCTGCGGCGCGGTCCACGCCGCGGGAGCGGGCGCGAAGCTCCAGTAGCGCCGCGACGCGATCCGCCGCCCCTCCGGATCGACCTCGACCCACTCCCCGGCGCCCACCTTCTCGATGCCGCGGTAGACGGTCTCGTGGCCGGGCATGCCGTCGTAGACGAGATAGCGCGCGACGCCGAGCGGCGACGCCGGCGGCGGCCCTCCCGGCAGCTTGGCGAGCGCGCGGAGCTCGGAAGCGAAGGCCAGTACTTCGGAGCCGTCGTCGAGCCGCACGCGGCCCCAGAACAGCGGTTTCTTCCCCCAGCGGTCGCGGGCCAGCAGCAGCGCGCGCTGGCGCGGCCGGAACCAGGCGAAGGCGAACATGCCGTTGAGCTCGGCGAGGCAGTCCGTCCCCCAGGCCTCGAGCGCCTCGAGCAGCACCGCGGTGTCGAACCGCCGGTCGACGGCGCGCCCGCTCGCTTCCAGCCGCGCGGCGAGCTCGAGGTAGTTGTAGATCTCGCCGTTGAAGACGATCGTCGAAGCCCCCGAGCGCGACCACATCGGCTGCCGCCCGTCGGCGTCGAGGCCGATGACCGCCAGCCGGCGGTGACCGAGCGTCAGCTCCGGCGAGCTCCAGATCCCCTCGCCGTCCGGCCCGCGGTGAGCGAGCTCGGCGAGCAGCGGCGGCACGAGCTCGGCCCCGCGCGGACCCCCGACGCCCAGGATGCCGCACATCGCGCGCTCATTCCTCTCGCGGGCGCACGAAGGAGAGCTCGATCTCCTCGAACCCTCCCACCCAGAAGCAGGCGAGGCGCGACGCGGCGAACGGCGCGAGGTTCGCCAGCGCGTCGATGATCGCGCCCAGCGCGCGCGCCAGGCCGCGACCGAACGGGGAGAGCACGTAGCGCTTGAGCTGCGGCTGCGCGTTCCACCGCAGCCGCAGGCGGTCGAGCTCGAAGTGCGTGCCGGTGAACCAGGGCGGATAGCGGGGATCGAAGAAGAGCGGAAACGAGACGTCGAACCCCCGCTTGTGGTCGGGATGGGTGAAGCCGCGCGAGAAGTGCGGCACTCGGACCTCGAGCCTGCCGCCGGGCCGCAACAAGCGGTGCCACTCGCGCATCGCGGCGAAGGGGTCGCGCAGGTGCTCGAGGAGGTGCGAGGCCACGATCTCGTCGAACTGGCGATCGGGGAACGGATACGGAATCTGATCGAGATCCAGGCGGAGGTCGGCGGGAGCGGCCGGCGAGATGTCGACGTTGAGGTAGCCGGCGAGCGGAAATTGCCCGCACCCCAGGTTGAGCCGCTTGGCGTGCGAGCGCACGCCGCTCTCAGAGCTCGGCATGCGCCGGCTCGCGCTCGCCCGCCGCCCGCGCGCCGGAGTCCAGGCTCTCGGCGACGCCGTAGATCGGCAGCCCGCGCGCTTCGATCAGCACGCGGATCAGCAGCTCGGCGAGGATGCCGAAGAAGAGCGAGGTGACGCCGCCGATGCCGAGGCTCACCGCCAGCGCCGGCAACGGCGTCTGCACCAGGTCCGCGCGGTAGTCGATGCCCAGCCCCGAGAGCCAGCCGAACTTGAATGCCAGCATCAGCCAGCCGACCGTCGCGCTGGCGAGCAGGAACCAGAGCCCGACGCTGCCGAAGAAGTGCATCGGGCGCGTGGAGTAGCGCGCCATGAAGCGCACCAGCACCAGGTCGACGAGCACGCGGAAGACGCGCCCCGGGCCGTACTTGCTGCGCCCCCGGCGCCGCGGACGGTGCGACACCTCGAGCTCCGCGACGCGCGCGCCGATGCCGTGCAGGTGCGCCGGCAGGAAGCGGTGCATGTCGCCGTAGAGGGGCACCTGGCGCAACAGCGGCGTGCGGTAGG
>Ga0209640_10004258_pt1 | contig 12578 bp, 7 predicted proteins | sample RifCSP10_1_FD_184018 | JGI IMG/M metagenome (GOLD analysis project Ga0209640, IMG submission 184018) | Soil microbial communities from Rifle, Colorado - Rifle CSP2_sed 10_1 (SPAdes) (version 2) | ecosystem: Environmental > Terrestrial > Deep subsurface > Rock core/Sediment | place: Rifle... | reverse complement strand
GTGGGTGGCGGCGCGGAGGACGCGAGAGGCGCGGGCGAGCTTCAGGGAGAGGACGGCGACGCGGGGTAAGCCGACAGAAAGCGTGGACCAGGCGGCGCTGCCCTGAGGTTTCACGAAAACGCCCGTGTCGGTGGCCACGTAGAGGGTGTCGGGGAGGTCAGGGTCAACAACGAGATCGTTGACGGGGATGTTGGGGAGATTGCCGGAAATGTCGGACCAAGCGGCACCACCATTGATGGTCCTGAAGACGTGGGAGGCGGGACCATTGGGAAAGACAAAGCCGGAGTAGGTGACGTAGGCTGTTAGACCACTGGCGTCGTTTGGGTCCACAGCAATCTGGGTGACCGACCGGGATGGAAGACCGGTGCTGACGTCGCTGAACGTGCCGGTGCCGGGGCCCACGTTGGTCGAAACAAAGACGCGGCCGCTGCAGTGACCGGCATAGAGTACGCTTGAATTGGTGGGTGCAACGGCAAGGGCCGTAAGAGCCCTAGTCGAGCTACACGAGCCTGCCAAACTTGCTGGGAATGCCGACCAGTTAGCCGCTCCATCAACTGTCTGCCAGATGCGCGTGGTTCCGAAATAGAGGCGTTGAGGCGTGGTGGGATCAATCACAAACGGAGGTATGAACGAGACGGTATCGGACAGACTAATTCCGTTATCTGCAGGGATGGTGAAGGATCCCGCAATGCCACTGTTGGTGGACTTGCGAATGTCGACGAACTGGCAGGTGGCGTACACGGTGGTGGGGATGGCGGGATCGATGGCGGTCCAGCCGCCGTCGCCGCAGGTGACGGTCTGCCAGATGAGGGAGCCGGTGTAGCGCTGGGTGTTGTTGTCCTGGGTGCCGCCGAAGCCGATCTGGTCGTCGGAAGGATGAATGGACATGCCAGGATAGAACTGGGTGAGGCTGAGTGTGGCGTTCAGGTTGGTCCAGTTCAGAGCCGCAGTGGAATTGCTGACGTCGGAGCTCCAAGCGCCGCCATCGTTGCCGACGTAGATCTTTGTGGCCGTGCCCGTGCCGGGGCCGAAGGCAATGGCGTGCTGATCCACGTGAAGGAGGTTTCCATTCCCACCAAGGCCCGCGCTTGTCCAGTTCACCCCTCCATCGACCGAGCGAATGAAGAATCCACCCGATAAGCTATTTCTTGCAGCGCCGCCGGCATAGACGACTTGAGGATTGTTTGGATGGACTTTGATGACCTGGTCGTACCAGCACTGGGCCGTGCAGAAGTCAGGCGCACCCGAGAGCTGGATCCAGTTCACGCCGCTATCGGTGGACTTGAAGAAGCCGAGGAGCGCACCGAAGCTCGAACCCGACCCGGAATTCTGGATGCTGGCGAAAAGTGTGCTGGTGCTGGTGGGGGCAATGGCAATTTCGATGCGGCCGACATTCGTTGTTGGCAGCTTTTGGGTGCCAGCTGCATCAGCCCGAGCCCAAGTCGCGCCCGAATCAGTGGACTTATAGACTCCATTGTCCGTGTCTCCAAATATTGACCCGAGTGCAGCGTAAGCGATGGCCGGGTTCGATGCGTCGAATAGAACCTCGGTCCCCGGAGCGCCTGCGAGAACCTGTGTCCAATTGACTCCCCCGTTTGTGGTGCGATATATGCCCGAGGAGCTTCCACCGTCGGCCGTGACGAAGATCTGAACACCCGCGAGAATGATCTGGGTGTTCTGGGGATGAATCGCCAAGGAACCAATGAAAGCGCCGCCCAGGCCACTGCTGAAGGGGCCGGCGAAAGTGCTGGCGCCGAGCTGGGTCCAAGTGACGTTTGCGGGATTGAGATCAAGCGCGTTTGTGGACTTCAAAACTCCAGCCCCATAATAGCTGCTTCCTGAAAAGGTCTGCTCTCCGGTTCCGACGTAGACAACATTTGGGTTTGACGGGTCAATTGCAATCGACCCAATGGAAAGGGACACCTGGGTGTCGCTGATCGGAGTCCAAGTGAAACCGCCGTCGGTGGAACGCCAGACGCCACCCTGAGCACCTCCGAGAAAGACGAAGTTTGCGTTCGTGGGATGAACGGCGAGGGCGCCGATGCGTCCGGAGACGTTGCCGACGACGGAGCCGGTGGAGGCAGGTTGAGGACCAATGGGAGTCCATTGAGTGGTGGAGGGCGGGATGAGGAATTCTTCGGAGATGACGTTGCCCTGAGCGTCGCGGCGGCGGAAGAGTTTGCCTTCGGCCTCCATCATGTCCTGCATGCGGCGGAGGGCGTCGAGGCGGAGAGTGGCGGGGACGCGGCCGTCGGGGAGCATGCGCTGTTCGTAGAACCACTGCTCGCGACGGAGCGGCTCGTCCTTATGTTCGCGCTCGCGCTGCGCTTGGCGGGCCTGAAGCTCCTTCGGATGAAGCGGACGCTGGGCGGAGGCGTCCGGGGCCAGTCCGAAGAGCAAGGCCAGAAGGAACGCAAGAGTCGTCAGAGGAGCGATACGGCGAGCGATAGGACGGGAAGACGGCGTCATGGAGTCCTCACCTGAGATGGCGATGCGAGCCGATTCGCTGCCCTGGAGCCCGTCCAGAAGGGGCTGGCCAGGAAGGGAGAGGGCCGATGCATCCCTTGAAGAATATCGTGTGGGGGGAGGGAGAGTCCATTGGCAAGAGGGAGAGTTGTCAGTTGAGAGTAAGCAGGGGGCGTTTTCGTGACTCGTGATTCGTAACGCGTGATTCGGTGAGCGTTGTTCGTTTTCCGTCTTCCGTTGTCCGACACGGGCGAAGAAGGGCGCAGCATGCTGCACCCCCACTAGCGAGGGTAAGAAAGAGAATGAAGAATTAGTCGTCGGGGGGCTTCCAGTCGGTGGGAGGGAAGGAGATGCCCCAGAAGCCGGGGACGGGAGCGTCGAATTCGACGGGGACAAGGAAGCCGTTGGAGGTGTAGCGGGGAGCGCGGGTGACGCGGCCGGGCTGGCGCTGGCGCGAGCGGTCGTTCTGGAGCTCGAGGCGAGTGCCGGAGTCAATCGCGCGCGTGCAGAGGATCATGGCACCGTGGTCGTTGACTGAAACGGTGTGGGCTCGGACGGTGACGGATTGGCCGGCAACAGTGTAGGTGAGGCTGACGGGCACTTGGATCATGACGCGCTGACTGCGGCGGCGCTCTTCGCCGGGCGCAACAGCGTGAGTACGAATGGGACTTACCTTTGTTCTGCTCACAGTTCAATCCCCCAGAAATCCATGGCCGGGTCGAGGAGCTCGATGCCCAGCTCCCAGCCTTCGGCGCGCTGCTTGCCGCTCCAGATGACGATGGCGGAGCAGGTCTGCTGGTTATTGCGATTGGTGAGCACGACGCGCTGGTTGAGCTCGAGCGAATGCGGGAGGACAAGCAGGCAGCCGTAGGGGCCGAGGACGCGGGTGATGGCGTCTTCGCGGATGGGCGGGCCTGACGTGGGCTGCGATTCGATGGTGACTGGGACGCGGGAGTTCATGCGCTTGCCGCGGCGCTTGGAGTGAAGCTTGGATTCGCGACGGACGTCAGTGGGAGCTGCCATAGGGACGACCCTTTCAGAAGGCGGCCGACGCCAGAGCCAGTGGGCAGAAGGCCGCAATTCGATGGTAGGAAGCAGGGGGAGGGGGGTCAATGGTACGTGTACGTAAGAGGGAAGGGGTGGCGGGAAGGTGACAGGTTGCAGATGGCAGGTGACAGAGGGCAGAAGGCCGTTATTCGTGATTCGTTATCCGTTGTTCGTTGCACGGAAGAGGGAGGCGCGGGGCCCCGCCCCTACTTTTTCAAGGAGGGGGTGCCGTTTTCGAGGGGAAGGAGGAGTTCGGCGGCGCCGCCGGGGGCAGCGGCGAGAACGGAAGCGCGGCCGCGGAGGCGGTTGACCCAGGCCTGGAAAGACTCCATGTAGAGATAGAAGACGGGAGTGAGATAGAGAGTCACAAGCTGGGAAAAGAGCAGGCCCCCGACGACAGCGAGTCCGAGCGGGCGGCGGGCCTCGGCGCCAGCACCGAAGCCGATGGCGATGGGCAGAGTGCCCATGAGTGCAGCCATGGTGGTCATCATGATGGGACGGAAGCGGACCAGGCAGCCCTGGTAGATGGCTTCGGCGGGGGACTTCCCTTCCCCGCGCTGGGCCGCGAGGGCGAAGTCGATCATCATGATGGCGTTTTTCTTGACGATGCCGACCAGCATGATGATGCCGACAAAGCCGAAGATGTTGAGCTCAACTTTGAAGAGGATCAGGGTGAGCAATGCGCCGAAGCCGGCCGAAGGCAGACCGGAGAGAATCGTGATGGGGTGGATGAAACTTTCGTAGAGAACGCCCAGGACGAGATAGATGACCAGGATGGCCATGAGCAGGAGAATGCCCAGACCACGGAGCGAAGTCTCAAAGGCCTGGGCGGCGCCCTGGAAGCTGGTACTGATGGTAGCGGGCAGCATGGCGCGAGCAGTTTCGTCAACGCGGGCAACGGCGTCGCCGAGCGAGGTGCCGGGCATGAGGTTGAAGGAGAGAGTGACCGAGGGCAACTGGCCGAGGTGATTGACCAAGAGCGGCCCGTAGCTGGTGGAAAGGCTGGCGACGGAATTGAGAGGCACGAGCTTGCCGGAGGAGGAGCGCACGTAGAGCAGAGAGAGAGCGGAAGGGTCGCGCTGGTATTCGGGGAGCAATTCGATGAGGACGCGATAGTCGTTGTTGGGTGAGTAGATGACGGAGATTTGGCGGGAGCCGTAGGCGGTGAAAAGGGCTTCTTCAATCTGCTGGGCGGTGACGCCGAGGGCGGAGGCGCGGTCGCGGTCGATATTGACGTCGAGCTGAGGGTTCTTGATCTGGAGGTCGCTGGTGACGTCCTGAAGGCCGGGGAGTTGTTTCAGTTTGGCTTCGAGGGCGGCGGCGGAGCGGTAGAGCTCAGCGGTATCGGGGCTCTGGAGAGTGAACTGGTAGAGGCTCTTGGTGAGCTGGCCGCCGATGCGGATGGGCGGAAGATTTTGCATGAAGACGCGGATGCCCGGGACGCGGGTAACCAGAGGACGCAGCTCTTCGATGACCTGGTCCACCGGGGCGCGCAGTGCGCGGGGCTTGAGACGGATGAAAATGCGGCCGGAGTTGGCACCGCCGCTGGCGGGGCCGCCCCCGCCGGCCGTCGAGCTAAGGTTGGCAATGGCGGGATGCTGGCGGACTTGCTCGACGACGGCTTGCTGGTGGAGGGCCATGGACTGGAAGGAGATGCCTTCGGGGCCTTCGGTGAAGGCGAAGATCTGGCCGGTGTCTTCGCTGGGGAGGAAGCCCTTGGGGATCTGGAGATAAAGCTGGATGGTAACGACGAGAATGATGACGGAAACGACCATGACGGAGAAACGGTGACGAAGAGAGAAGCGGAGGGTGACGTCGTAGGCGCGGAGCATGCCTTCGTGGATGCGCTCGAAGAAGTTGAACAGTGGGCCGTGGCGTTCGCTGCGTGAGGGACGGAGCAGGCGGCTGCACATCATCGGGGTGAGGCTCAGGGAGACGAAGCCGGAGACGAGGATGGCGACGGTAATGGTGACGGCGAACTCGCGGAGGAGACGTCCCAAGATGCCGCCGAGGAAAAGGACGGGGATGAAGACGGCGGCGAGAGAGACGGTCATCGAAACGATGGTGAAGCCGATCTCGCGGGCGCCGCGAACGGCGGCTTCCATGGGTCGTTCGCCCTTTTCCATGTGGCGGACGATGTTTTCGAGCATGACGATGGCGTCGTCCACGACGAAACCAACCGACAGGGTAAGAGCCATCAAGGAAAGGTTGTCGAGCGAGTAGTCGAGCAGGTACATCACCGAAAAGGTGCCGACGATGGACATGGGCAAGGCCATGGTCGGGATGAGCGTGGCGGAGAAATTGCGGAGGAACAGAAATATGACCAGGATAACCAAAGCGACGGCGAGGACGAGAGTGAACTGGACGTCGCGAACGGAATCGCGGATGGAAATGGAGCGGTCGAAGAGGATGTCGATATTGACCGAGGGAGGGATCTGCAGGCGAAGCTGAGGGAGGAGGGCTTTGATGTCGTCCACGACTTGGACGGTGTTGGTGCCGGGCTGGCGCTGGATGGAGAGGCCAATGGAGCGGGTGGTGTTGTACCAGGTGGCGACTTTGTCGTTCTGAACGCTGTCGAGGACACGGCCGAGGTCGTCGAGGCGGATCGGCGCGCCATTGCGGTACGTAATGACCAGGGGGCGGTAGGCCGAGGCGCGGAGGAGCTGGCCATCGGACTGGATGGTCACGGCGCGGTTTTCGCCCCAGAGGATGCCGGTGGGGAGATTGGAATTGCCCTGCTGGACGGCGCGGGAAACTTCGTCAATGCCAAGCTGGCGGCTGGCCAGAGCGCGGGGGTCGAGCTGAACGCGGACGGCATACTTCTGCGAGCCAAAAGCCTGCACCTGAGCGACGCCGCTGACCATGGAGATGCGCTGGGCAAGGAAGGTCTGGGCGTATTCGTCCACCTGGGAGAGAGGCATGGAGGGGGAATTGAGGGAGAGAAAGAGGATGGGCTGGTCGGCGGGGTTGACCTTGCGGAAGGAAGGAGGTGTGGGCATGTTGGCAGGGAGCTGGGAGGAGGATTGGGTGATGGCGGTCTGGACGTCCTGTGCGGCGCCGTCAATATCGCGGCTGAGGCTGAACTGAAGGGTGATGGAGGTGCTGCCCAGGCCGTTGGTGGAGGTCATCGAGTCGAGGCCAGCGATGGTGGTGAACTGACGCTCGAGCGGAGTGGCCACGGAAGAGGCCATCGTCTCCGGGCTGGCGCCGGGGAGACTGGCGTTGACCTGAATGGTGGGGAAATCGATGTTGGGAAGATCGCTGACGGGCAGGGCGCGATAGCCAAAAACGCCGAACAAGAGAATCGCCAGCATCACCAGGGTGGTGGCGACAGGGCGGTCGATGAAGGTTTCGGCGATTTTCATTGAGGACGCGTTCAGCCTTCAGCCATCAGCGTTCAGCGATCAACCAGTTGGGACACGTTTTCAATTCTTCGTTGTCCGTTATCCGACGTGCGTAAAACAAAGGCGAAGAGTCAAAGAGTCGAAAGTTCAAGGTCGAGAGTTTAAAGCCAGAGAAAAGAGCCGGCTGGAAGCCAGCGCTACGAGAGTTAGAGAGCCTCCTTGATTTGAATTTTGGCGCCGGAGACGAGACGAAGCTGGCCGTCGGTGACGACGACTTCGCCGGGCGCGAGTCCCTTTTCAACCACAGTGACACCCTGCACGGAGCGGCCGGTGGAGACGGGGCGCGACTCCACGACATTTTCGTCCTTGACGACGTAAACAAACTGGCCGGACTGGCCAGTCTGGAGAGCTTCGCTGGGGACGACGACAGCGTTGGCCTGCTCGGAGAGGCGCAAGACGACGTTGACGAATTGACCGGGCCAGAGGCGGCGGGCCGGATTGGCGAAAGTGCCTTTGAGGCGAATCGTGCCGGTGGCGCTGTCCACGGCGTTGTCCACGAAGGTGAGCAGGCCGGATTCGGAGGGTTGGTCTTCGGTGATGTTCACGGAGATGGGCAGACGGCCGGCGGCGAGGAAGCGGCGGATCGCAACGAGATACTGCTCGGGGACGGCGAAGGAAACGTAGATGGGAGTGAGCTGGTTGAGGATGACGAGGGGCGGGTCGTCGCTGGCTTTAACGAGATTGCCTTCGTTGACGAGCAGGCTGCCGGTGCGACCGTCAACAGGTGAGGCGATGGAGCAGTAGGAGAGATCGAGGCGGGCCTTTTCGACGGCGGCCTGGTCGGCGCGGACAGTGGCTTCGAGGGAATCGAGGTCGGCGCGGGTCTGATCGGCCTGCTCGCGGGAGGCAACGCCTTCTTCAAAGAGTTTGGCGTAGCGGGCGGCCTGGGCGCGGGCGTTGGTGAGACGAGCTTGATCGCGGGCAAGTGCCGCCTCAGCCTGGCGGAGAGCGACTTCGAAGGGCTGGCGATCGATTTCAAAGAGAAGGTCGCTCTTGCGGACGTCCTGGCCTTCGCGGAAGTGGACGGCGGTGAGCTCGCCGGCGACTTTGGATTTAATGGAGACGGTGGAAAGGGCCTCGACGGTGCCGATGGCGCGAAGTTCGACGGGAACGGTCTTCAGAGTGACCCTGGCGACGCGGACGGGAACGGGAGCAGGAGGAGGAGCGGCGGCTTGTTTGTTGGAGCAGCCCGCGAGGAAGGCGAGAAGAGCGAGACCAAGCCCACTTAAACGCAAGGCGAGAATTCTTCCAGAGAGATCCTTTCCGGCAGGGCCGGAATCTACGATCGCTTCAGTCAGGATGACACCCTCCGTGACACGGGTGCGCGCCAGCAGCACCTTCACGTTAGACGCAAGACCCGAAGAACCAGTTACGCGCGGCGGAGGCGAGTCGGGCGCCCGGGCCGTCCACAAATTAGCTTACCACGGGGACGGGAGGCGCAGAGGGGAGAAGAAGCTAAGACCAGGGCGGCAGATGTAGGGGCGCAACATGGTGCGCCGCTACATTCCCCAAGGCCGTCGTTGCGGATCAGACGCCCCAGCCGTAGCGTTCGAGTTGGGGGAGAGGCTCGCGGAGGCGGGTGCGAAGTTGGGCGACAAAGGTAGAGCAGCCGACGGTGAAAGCGTTGCCGACGCAGAATGCGCCTCCGCGAGATGTATCACGACCGTCGGAGAATGTGGCGCCGACGGAGGATGCGGTGTCGACGAAGGATGCGTCACCGACAGGGGATGCGGTGCCGGCGAGGTCGGGAGTGCGATAGCCGGCGTCAAGGACGGCGTCGAGAGCGGCTTCGATCCAGGCGGCTTCTTCGGGAAGGCCGAAGGCTTCGCGGAGAAGCAGGCTGGCGCAGAGGATGGCGCCGATGGGGTTGGCGAGATCGCGTCCGGCGAGCGAAGGAGCCGAGCCGTGGATAGGCTCGAAGAGCGGCGTGCCCTGGCCGCAGGACATCGAGGGCATGAGGCCAATCGAGCCAACGAGGGCGGCGGCTTCGTCACTGAGGATGTCGCCGAACATGTTGGTGGTGAGCAGGACGTCGAACTGCGCGGGGTCGAGGATGAGCTGCATGGCGGCGTTGTCCACGTAGAGGTGGGAGAGGGAGACGCCGGGGTAGTCAGAGGCGAGGCGAGAGACGGTCTGACGCCAAAGGGCGGAAGCGGCGAGGATGTTGGCTTTGTCCACGGAGACGAGACGGCCAGAGCGAGCGATGGCGCGATCGAAGGCGAAGCGGGCGATGCGCTCGATTTCGGGCGTGGAGTAGGTTTCGACGTCGCGGGCGACTTCGAAGCCGTTGGTGCGCTCAAGAGCGTGCTCACCGAAATAAATTCCGCCGGCCAGTTCGCGGACGATTTCGAAATTGATGCGCGGGGCGCGGTCGGGGCGAAGCGGAGAGACATCACGGAGCGGTTCTCGTAAAACGACGGGGCGAAGATTGGCCCAGAGGCCGAGCTTGCGGCGAATAGCGAGAAGGCCGGCTTCGGGGCGGCGGTCGAGCGGAAGAGAGTCCCAGCGCGGGCCGCCAACAGCGCCGAGGAGAATCGCGTCGGCGCTTTGGCAGGCGGCGAGAGTTTCGGCGGGGAGAGGGGAGCCGCAACGGTCAATGGCGATGCCGCCGAAGGAAAACTCGGCGAAGTCCCAGCGATGGCCGAACTCGGCGGCGCAATCGGAGAGCACGGCAACGGCGGCGGAGATGACTTCGGGGCCGATGCCGTCGCCGGGGAGAAGAACGATCGTTTTGGAGGAGCGAGTCATGGCATGGGCGGCTCAGGAGGCCGCGGCGGCGGCGCTCGGCGCAACCCGGGCCGGGCCGGCGCGACGGCGGCGGACGCGGTGGACGACGTCGAGAAGATCGCGGTCGGTGATCTGTTTGGATTGATCGGCACGGGCGATGACGTCGCGATAGATCGCGGCGAGCTCTTCGCCGGCGGCGTCAAAGCCGAGATCGCGCAGGCGGGCGCGCACGGCATTGCGGCCGGAGTGCTTGCCGAGAACGAGACGGTGGGCGGGGACGCCGACCGATCGCGGAGGAATGATTTCATAGGTGAGGGGATTTTTGAGGATGCCGTCCTGGTGGATGCCAGCTTCGTGAGCAAAGGCGTTGGCGCCGACGACTGCTTTGTTGGGCGGAACGGAAACTCCGGTGATGGACGAGAGCAAGCGGCTGGTGGAGTAGAGTTTTTCGAGGCAGAGATTGGTGGCGACGCCGAAATGTTCGCGGCGGACGGCCAATGCGACGGCGATTTCTTCGAGCGAGGCGTTGCCGGCGCGCTCGCCAATGCCGTTGATGGTGCACTCGACCTGGCGCGCACCGGCGGCAACGGCAGCGAGCGAGTTGGCGACGGCGAGGCCGAGGTCGTTGTGGCAATGGGCGCTCAGAGTGAGGCCGGGGGCGTCATTCAAGTATTCGCGGACGCGGCGGAAGATGGCGGCGTATTGATCGGGGACGCTGTAGCCGACCGTGTCCGGAATGTTGAGGATGGTGGCGCCGGCGCGGGCGGCGACGGACATGGATTCACAGAGGAAGTCGAGATCGGTGCGGCTGGCGTCTTCGGCGGAGAACTCGACTTCGGGGCAGCGGGCACGGGCGAAGCGGGTCATGGAGTCTATGGCTTCGAGGGCTTGCGCGCGAGTGATGCCGAGCTTGTGGCGAAGATGGAGGTCGGAAGTGGCCAGAAAAACGTGCACGCGCGGACGCGCAGCCGGTTCGAGAGCGCGAAGAGCGGCTTCGACGTCCTGCTGCTTGGCGCGTGCCAGGGCGGCGATGATGGGGCCATGAACGTCGCGGGCAACGGCGCGAACGGCGGCGAGGTCGCCCTCGGAGGCGATGGGGAAGCCGGCCTCGATGACGTCGACGCCCAGCTCGGTGAGCTGGCGTGCCATGCGGAGTTTTTCGGAGACGTCCATGGAGAAGCCGGGCGACTGTTCGCCGTCGCGCAGCGTGGTGTCGAAGAAGCGGACGAAGTCCATGCGGCACACCCCCACGAGTGTTCCAGCCAGTGAAGCGGATTTTGCCCAGTCTGTCCAATTTATAATTCTTGCACGATACATAAGTTAGATTTATAGTTCAATTCCCTGCCCCGGCGGGCGAAGGAAGAGTTGAGACGAGCGCGGCAACAGGGGGATTCAACACAGAAGAAACAGAGGGTTGCAAAGGTCACAGAGAAGAGGTTCGCCGACCAGCGAAACACGAGGAGGGGAGATGGATCTGGGAGAGTTGAATGTGTTTTTGACGGTGGCGAGGGAGAAGAGTTTTTCACGGGCGGCGGAGCGGCTGTACCGGACGCAGCCGGCGGTGAGCATCGCCATACGGAAGCTGGAGGAGTGGGCCGGGCAGGCGCTGGTGGTGCGGCGGGCGCGGTCGGTGGAATTGACCGACGCGGGAGCGCTGGTGGCCGAGTACGCCGAGCGGCTGCTGAACCTGCGGGAGGAGGTGCCGAAGGCGCTCGAGGAGTTGAAGGGATTGCGGCGGGGAGAGCTGTCGCTGGGGGTGAACGAAAGCTCGATCCACGCGCTGCTGCCGGCGCTGGCGCGGTACCGGCGGCTGTACCCGGAAGTGAAGGTGGCGGTGCGGCGGACGTTTTCGCGGGAGATTCCGCGGGAGGTGCTGAACCACCGTCTGGACCTGGGCGTGATCAGCTATGTGCCGCAGGAGGCGCGGTTGCGGGCGGCGGCGATTTTCCGCGACCGGCTGACGTGTGTGGTGCCGCCGCGGCACCGGCTGGCGCGGCGGCGGCGGGTGGAGATTGGTGCGCTGGGACGGGAGATTTTCATCGCGCACATTGTGGAGTCGCCGTTTCGGTGGCGGGTGATTCAGTTGTTTGAGAAGCACCGGGTGCCGCTGCGGATGCAGGTGGAGTTGCCGACGATTGAAAGTATCAAGCGGTTTGTGCAAATGGAGATGGGCGTGGCGATTGTGCCGCGGATGTGCGTGCGCTGGGAGGTGGAACAGGGGACGCTGGTGGAGTTGAAGGTGCGGCAGTTGAATTTGCCGCGGCACTTGTATTTGGTGTGGAGGGAGGAGGGGCAGATGTCACATGCGGCGGCGGGGATGATGAGGTTGTTGAGGGGGAGAAAGAAGGCAGGGTGAAGAGAAGATGGCGGGCACAGAGCCGGCGCTACCAAGGAAGAAAAGAAGCGGCGGGGCGCCGAAGCTCCGAAGAGAAAGGCGAAGATGCCGGGAGTCCCGGTAGGAGCCGGGCCACCCGTCGCTACAAACTGGTTACACAGAGGCGGGGAAATCGCCGAGTCCCCAAGCGTCGAGAGAGAAGCGGGCGCCGCGGACAGTGCCGGAGCCGGAGGCGATGGCGAGCTTGCGGGAGCGAGTGTCTTCGCGGAAGTCGGGCCTGGCATTGTTGGCCACTGAATTGGCGATGAGGACGCGGAGGGCTTTCTCGTCGCCGGCGGGCAGAGCGGGGAGGTCGGCGGCGATGGCGGCAGCATCGTCACGGTCAATGCCGCCGTTCTGGACGTGGATGTCGAAGCAGAGGGCCATTCCCTGCTCCGAGGCAAGGCCATAGCGGCGGGCGGTGGCAAGAGCGGGGACGAAGTAGTCCTCGTGGGCGCGGCGAAGCTGAATGTCGCGGACGACGTCGAGCTCGCCCACGCGGACGAAGGCGGAGCGCCAGGGCTCGCGGATGAGGTGCTTCTTGGGTGGGGGCTCGCTGA
>Ga0209640_10004257_pt1 | contig 12581 bp, 12 predicted proteins | sample RifCSP10_1_FD_184018 | JGI IMG/M metagenome (GOLD analysis project Ga0209640, IMG submission 184018) | Soil microbial communities from Rifle, Colorado - Rifle CSP2_sed 10_1 (SPAdes) (version 2) | ecosystem: Environmental > Terrestrial > Deep subsurface > Rock core/Sediment | place: Rifle... | reverse complement strand
ACCAGCCGGAGACATCTGGTGTACCGACGGTCCCGAAGTCACATTGGGATCCTGCCACATTTGTGGTCCCATCCACGGAGGGGAAAACCCGCTTTCACGATTTCGATCTTCCCGAAGAGATCATGCACGCTATTGTAGATCTCGGTTTTCGATACTGCACTCCTGTTCAAGCCGCCGTCCTTCCCAAAGCTCTGGCCGGGATTGATGTAACCGGTCGTGCGCAGACCGGGACTGGCAAGAGCGCCGCGTTTCTGATTACCATCCTGGCGCATATTGCGCGTACGCCGCTTCACGGGAAACCCCGCCGGGGTACACCACGTGCGTTGATCCTTGCTCCGACGCGGGAGCTTGTTCTCCAGATTGAAAAAGACGCACGAGGATTGTCCAAATACCTTCCGACAAAGATTGTCGCGGTACTGGGAGGAATGCACTACGAGAAGCAGAAGCAATGGCTCTCCGATGGTCCGGTCGACATTGTGGTAGCAACACCGGGACGTCTGCTCGATTTCAAACGGCAGGGGTTCGTCACTCTCAGCAGCACGGAGATTTTGGTGATCGACGAAGCCGACCGAATGCTGGACATGGGATTCATCCCCGATATGCGGAGGATCATCGAGAGCACCTCACCGAAGTCCCAACGCCAGACCATGTTCTTTAGTGCGACGCTCACCTCGGAGGTGAAGCGCCTCGCCGTGCAGTGGACAAAGAATGCCTGGGAAGTTGATATCACTCCGGAGCAAGTGGCGGTGAGCACGATTGACCAGCTTGTGTACATCACCACGACCGAAGAGAAATTCACCCTCCTTTACAATATGATTGTCCGGCAGAACCTGGAACGGGTGATCATCTTCGCCAACCGGCGGGATGATACTCAACGCTTGGCTCAGAAGCTTGTACGGTACGGAATTACCTGCGGACTCTTGTCCGGCGAGGTTTCCCAGCACCAGCGAATCAAGACATTGGAGAATTTTCGCGCCGGCAAGTTCCGTGCGCTCGTTGCAACTGATGTTGCAGCGCGAGGATTGCACATCGAGGGGGTCAGTCACGTCATAAACTACAACCTACCCATGGACCCGGAGGACTACGTGCACCGGATTGGTCGGACCGGCCGTGCGGGAGCGCTCGGGACATCTGTCAGTTTTGCATGCGAAGATGATGGGCCCCTCATCCCCGCCATCGAGGAATTCATCGGGCGACAGCTCCAGAGTGTCTATCCCGAGGAAAGCTGGCTGAATCCCCTTCCACCCCCAACAAAATCGGCCGAAGCTGCATCCTCGACCGGTACAGAATCCAATCAGCGAAAGAGGCCTCAGCACCAACGGCGAAGCCCTGGACAATCGGGGGGAAGACGAGGGGGCCCAGCCCGCAGGTAGCCGTAACGCGTTGGCCGCAGGATTGTAGGCGACCAGTGAATGTCCGCCTCGGTACCAACAAAAACCCAAATGGATGCGTATACCGTTGCCGGGGAGGAGTTCGAGCCCCAGCTTGTGTTGCTGAGAACACTCATCGAGACCGACATCAAGACGATCGAAGAAGCGTTGGAACAGGCGGGAGGTCCCTGGCCCCCCGGCGGTATATCGGAATGGAAGAAGCAATGAACGTAACATGGTTCGAGATAGCACGGAGAAGGCAATGACGGGGTGGGTTATACGACTTATCATGGCTAATATCGCGGTGTATGCGCTTCAGTATTTGCGGCCTGCACTGACAGAGACCTTCGCATTCTTCCCGCCGTTGCTGCTCGAACGACCGTGGACTGTTGTGACCTACATGTTCCTGCATGGCGGAATCGGTCACCTCTTCTTCAACATGTTGGGCCTTTTCTTTTTTGGCCCCAGGTTGGAGGACCAACTTGGCTCGCGTTATTTTCTCTGGCTTTATTTCGTAAGCGGCCTGATGGCAGCGGCACTCTCCTTTATCTTTAACCCATTCACTCCAATCATCGGCGCGTCCGGCGCGGTGTATGGTGTCATGCTCGGGTTCGCTTACTTCTGGCCGAAGGAGCCCATCTATATATGGGGTGTTCTCCCTGTCCAGTCGCGGGTGATGATTGCAGTGATTACCGCGTTGTCACTGTTTGGAGGTTTCGGCGGTGGGGGCGACGGGATCGCACACTTCGCCCATCTGGGAGGCTTTGTGGGTGGATATCTGTACCTGAAACTGTTTACGCACAAGCAGGTGGCCGGGCAATTCCGCGTCAAGGTCATGGCGGCAGCTACCCGCAGCTCCGACCTGGAGCGGTGGAGGAAAATCAACCGGGAGAGTCTGCACGAAGTCAACCGCACCGAATTCGACCGCATCCAGCAGAAGATCACCGCCCACGGCGTTACAAGCCTGACACAAGCCGAGCGTGCGTTCATGGATCGGTTCAGCACCGAATGATGCCCCCTTTCTTGGTCTGAACAAGCATGAAGATCGATCCCTTTCGCATTGAAATTCCCGCCATTCTTCTTGATGACCTTGCCCATCGGCTGGAATACGGTGCACATCTCGGCTCTATGAAGGAACTGGCGGAGTATTGATGAACTTCTGACAAATGTTATGATTTATTGGGTGACTGAAACGATTCACTCATCTTTCCGTTTATACTACGAGGCACTTCACACCAACACTCGAAAGGAAACACCACATGCTTGTTCTCACTACTCCCACAATCGAAGGGAAGCGCATCACTCGGTATATCGGGCTCGTCAGCGGCGAGGCTATCCTCGGCGCGAATATCTTCAAAGATTTCTTTGCCGGGATACGTGATATCGTTGGCGGAAGATCGGCAGCCTACGAAGAGGAACTGCGGAAGGCAAAGGACATAGCCATCCAGGAGATGACTCAACAGGCGCAGTCCATGGGTGGGAATGCCGTCATCGGCGTCGACCTCGATTATGAGACCATCGGCACGAACGGCAGCATGCTCATGGTCAGCGCAAGCGGCACAGCGGTGGTCGTGGAATGAACTTATGCACGGTTCACAAAAGCACAGGCTGCAAGGCTCGGCGCCGTTGGCTTTCACGGAGGATTTCGCTATCTTGATACACCATCGCATCGCTGTTCCTGCCGTTGACCGATAACTCAATGGTTCACCAAACATCCCAGGAGACACCACATGAAGCAGGGCATCGTTATTCTCTGTTCGCTTCTTATTCTTACAGGAACCACCGCAATGGCTGATTCCATCTTTCCGTATAAATACCAAAAAGAGGTCCTCCCGAACGGCCTCACCGTGATCATGATTCCGATGGAAAGTCCGGGACTTGTGGCATACTACTCCGTCGTCCGGACCGGGAGCCGCGACGAGGTCGAACAAGGGAAATCGGGGTTTGCCCACTTCTTCGAGCACATGATGTTCCGCGGGACAAAGAAGTATCCCGGTTCAGTATACGACAGTGTCATAACAAGCATCGGGGCGGATGCCAATGCCTACACCACCGACGACCTGACGGCGTACCACCTGAGCTTTGCCAAGGAGGATCTGGAGAAAGTTATCGAAATGGAGAGCGACAGATTTCAGAATCTGCACTACGAGAAGCCTGCGTTCCAAACGGAAGCTGGAGCGGTGTATGGCGAGTACCGGAAAAGCATCACCAGTCCTTTCTCGGTGCTCAACGAAAAGATGCAAGACCTTGCGTACGACGTCCATACGTACAAGCATACCACGATTGGTTTCGAAGCGGATATCAAAGCCATGCCGGAGGCGTTTGACTACAGCAAAACGTTCTTTCAACGCTTCTACCGTCCAGAGAACATCGTCATCGTCGTCAGCGGCGACATCGACCCCGCTGCAACCCTCGATCTGATCAACAAGTACTACGCGGGATGGGAGAAAGGATATGTAGCGCCGAAGATCGTTCCCGAACCGCCACAAGCGAAAGAACGGTACGCCGAGGTGAGCTATCCGGGGAAGACACTCCCGATCATCGACATCGCGTACAAAGGAGGGGCGTTCGACCCGACAAACAGAACATACGTTGCAGCACTTCTTCTGGGCGACCTCGCCTTCGGTGATAACAGTGACCTCTACAAAAAGCTGGTCATCAAGGAGCAAAAGGTGCAGTTCATCTCCTCCGGCATCCCGATGAACAGGGACCTTCCTCTTTTTGAGATCTACTCCATGGTGAAGAAGGAGGAAGACATCGCCTACGTGCGTGACGAAGTGTACCGCACGGTGGATCAGTTCAAGATCACACCCGTGGACCAGAAGAAACTCAGCGACATCAAAAAACGGAACAAGTACGGATTCCTGATGGGGCTGGACACACCGGACAATGTTGCCGGCGGACTGGCCCGTCTCGTGGCAATCACCGGTGGCGTTGACGTTGTGGACATTCTCTACGGACAATTCGACACGGTGACACCGCAGGAGATTATGCAAGCAGCTCAGAAGTATTTCACGCCCGAGCAACGGACAGTAGTTGTTCTGAAAGGAGCACAATGATGAAAACCCTGACACTTGTGCTCGCGTTGTTGCTCCCCACCATCACTTTTGGAGATGAGAAAGTGCCCGCTGATAATCTCATTCTGCTTCCCGTAGAGAACGACCCGACGGTTTCATTTCGCATCTGGTTCAAAGTCGGCTCGCAGAACGATCCCGCCGGAAAGGAAGGGCTCTCCGCCATCACCGCATCTATGATGACGGATGGCGCAACCCGGAAGAACAGTTATGAGGATATTCTCGACAAACTCTTTCCACTTGCTTCAGGCTACAACGCATCAAGCTCGGTCGAGATGACGGTGATTACCGGGCGGACGCACAAGGATAATCTCAGGGAGTACTACCCGCTCCTGACCGAGGCAATCCTGATGCCCGCGTTCAAACAGGAGGATCTCGATCGCATCAAGAGCCAGGTGCTGAACTACCTCGAGAATACGCTGCGTTATGCCAGCGACGAAGAACTGGGAAAGGCGGTTCTATACAATACCATCTTTGCGGGGACACCGTACGGCCACATTACCAGGGGGTTGATTGAGAGTGTCAAGAGTATCACGCTGGATGATGTGAAGAAATTTTACCAACAGTACTACACGCGGGACAACGTTGCAATCGGACTTGGCGGTGGATACGACGCGCCTCTCGTGGACCGACTTCGGAAGGATTTGCAGGCTCTTCCCGCGGGCGTGTCTACACAGGTCGCGAAGCCACAACCACAACCGATCAATGGACTACACGTCACCATCGTCGACAAGGATGCAGCCTCCACAGCAATCAGCTTGGGCTTCCCGATCAACATCGTGCGGGGTACGAAAGAGTGGTATGCGCTTGCCATTGCGAACGCATGGCTGGGAGAGCACCGCAACTCCAGCAGTCACTTGTACCAGGTGATTCGCGAGAAGCGAGGGTTGAACTACGGCGACTACTCATACATTGAGAATTTCCCCAATGGTGGCGGCTTACAGATGCCACCGCAGAACGTTGGACGTCGACAACAGATCTTCGAGATCTGGATCAGGCCTGTGCCCAACGAGACCAGGCATTTTGCGTTGCGGGCAGCGCTGCGGGAGTTCAAGAAACTGGTGGACAACGGCATGTCGCAGAGCGAGTTCACGCTCACGAAGGGGTTCCTCGCGAAGTACGTTCTCCACTACGCGCCGACGACGATGGAGCGACTCGGTTATGCCATCGACGACAAATTCTACGCCCTCAACGGCAGTCACCTGCAGACATTCCGGACGATGATGAGTGAGCTGACACTGGCCGACGTAAATGCCGCGATCAAGAAGCACTGGCAGTACCGGAATATACAGATTGCCATCGTCACGAAGGACGCGCAGTCCTTCAAGGATGCGCTGCTGAGCGATGCGCGGAGTCCCATCACGTACAAATCGCCAAAGCCGGAATCTGCATTGTCGGAGGATCAGGAGATCAGCACGTTTCCTCTGCGAATCAAAGCAGAAAACGTGAAAATCGTTCGTGTGGGAGAGCTCTTCGTCAAGTAAACTATGTAAGCAGTTTTGGAAGAAAAAGCAGAGCCTCCCCGGTTGCCCGAGAGGCTCTGCTGTTGCTGCACCGGAGGTACAGCCCGAGAAGGTTACTTCACGACCGCCATCTTTTTCATTTCAGAAAACCGTCGCTCCCCGGAGGATGAAGTCGCTTCCGCCCTATAGAAGTAAGCGCCGCTCCCTACTCTAACCCCGGCATCGTTTTTTCCATCCCACTCAACGTCAAAATATCCAGCCGGTCGCTGTTCCTCCAATAATGTACGTACCTTCTGGCCGAGGATATCATAGATGGAGAGTGAAAGGCTGCTTTCAGTTGGAAGTGAGACTCGAATCACGTTGCTTCTTCAGGGATGGCTGGAAAAAGCGAGGTCAACGGTTCTTCCTGCATGAGCGTCTTTATTCTTGCAATGATCTCACTCCGACCCGGTTCCGTCGAATCGAATTCCGATGGCTTAATCCCTATGGTGGCATAGTCCACACCTTCTGGTTGTATGTTCCAATGCGATTGCTCGGTTACGGGGTGTGCGATAGTGCTGAATAGTAGAAACAGAAGACACAGAAGACACAGAGATCTCTTATTCATCTTGCCCTCCTTCCGCCAAGAACGATTGTCAAGGGAAGGTTTTTTCCTGCTGTGTCTCTGCTTAATTCTTCGCGCTGAGAAACACCTTTAGTTGGTCAAACGAAGAGAATGTTCGCGTGATGCACCCGAGCACCCACCCGGGGATGTCAGTGATCGGTATGGAGGTGACCATGAAAGCAGGCTTGCCGAAGTACTTTGCGATTGTGAGCTCCCCCTTTGTTCCTGCGCCGCGCATTGCCGCGTCGTCCCAATAGCAGATTACCAGATCTGTCCGCGAGGCAATCTCGCCGCAGTCGAGCACCACTAATCCTTCCGCCAAACGCCTATAGGTGTCGGGGTCGGATGCCTTCAGGGCCCTGAAGTCTCCCGTGGGAAGATGCTCGGCGAAGTACCGCTCGCTCTCCACGTTGGGATTGAAGACTTTGCACTGCAGTTCCGCTTCGAGCCATTGCTGGAGAGAGGATCTCCAGTCACGCCCTTCATCGGCCGAATACTCCATACCGCCGGAGAGATAGATCCGCCGTTGCCGGAAAGAAGAAACCATGGTAAGAGCGCTAGAGGAGTTTGTCGAGTGCTGTAATCTGGATGCCGGGCGCAAGGAAAAGATAAAGGAGCCACATCACCGCACCAATGCTCAGTGGTATGGAGAGGTTATCATCCACCGCGATGGAAATGGCTTCCACGACTGCGCCGGATAAGGCACCGAACCCGCCGATCAGATACTCGATGAACAAATACTCAACCTTGGGGGTGATGAGCACCACCACGAGAGCGCTCAGGAGGAAAGCTGCGGTGCCTTCCAGGCTCTTCCTGAGAAACTGGTGACGGCCAAACTTCCGCCCGACGAGCGCCGCGAGCGTGTCCGAGATAATGAGAATGGAAAACGCCGTGATGACAATAAGCTTGGGAAAAATCACAACACAGAGTGTGGCGGAAAGGAGAACATACGTTGCCCCATTCAGCCGGCGGCGCTCCCCATCTCGCTCGTGGGCGCGGAGGAGCCAGCCGAAGTACTCGTGATAAAAGTGCCCGACCGGGGGATGGAACAACCGGGCAAGATCAGCGAGGCCAACCACAAGAGTCAGCGGCACTAGAATCGCGAGTGCCGTTGATTGTGAGATAAATGAGTACACGATGGGGATGGAAAGCGAGCAGAGGTGGATCGCCTTGCGAACGAGCTCGACCCCGTAGCTCTGCTCGACATTCGGAAGGTCATTCATTTCTTGGCGCCGGAACCTTCACCGGTGCGCGCGTCGCTTCCGGCCTGGTGCGTGCCGGAGGACTGTCCGTTCCCGCGCTTCTCCAACGGAGGAAGATCCCCCCCCTTGATAATGACATCGATTTCTGATGCATCGAGGATCTCGCGCTCCAGCAAGGCAGCCGCCAGGCGGTGCAGCGTATCCATGTGCTCGGTCAGAATCTTCTCCGCGCGCTTGGCACCGTTGGTGACGATCTTCTTCACTTCCTCGTCGATAAGGATGGCCGTTTGGCTGCTGAAGTTTTGCTGTCGCGTAATCTGCCGGCCGAGGAAAATCTCCTCGTCTTTCTGGCCATAGGTAAGGGGTCCCAGCTTCTCACTCATTCCCCATTCGCACACCATCTTGCGGGCAAGTTCGGTTGCCCGCTCGATGTCATTACCTGCCCCGGTTGTGTAGTCGTTAAAAATGATTTTCTCCGCTGCCCGTCCTCCCAGCAAATAGCTGATCATCGCCTCGAGGTATCCCTTTGAATACGAATGCTTCTCGTCAATGGGAAGATACGTCGTAAGGCCCAGGGCCCTTCCGCGCGGGATGATGGTCACCTTGTGGACGGGGTCGGACTCCGGAATCATTTTGGACACAAGCACGTGGCCGCTCTCGTGGTACGAAGTGACCTTCTTCTCCTTTTCCGAGATAATCATGCTCTTGCGTTCCATCCCCATCATCACCTTATCCTTCGCTTCTTCAAAATGTTGCATGGAAACTGCCTTGTCGTTCCGGCGCGCAGCGAGGAGTGCTGCTTCGTTTACAAGGTTTGCCAGTTCCGCTCCGGCCAGGCCGGGTGTTCCCTTGGCAAGGGTCTCCAGCTTCACATCTTCGGCAAGTGGAATGTTCTTGGTATGGACCCGCAGAATGCCTTCCCGCCCTTTCACATCAGGTCGGTCGACCACCACTTGGCGGTCGAATCGGCCGGGGCGCATCAGGGCCGGGTCGAGCACGTCCGGTCTGTTGGTGGCGGCAATAATAATCACGCCGCTATTTTGCTCGAACCCGTCCATCTCCACGAGAAGTTGGTTCAGTGTTTGTTCGCGTTCGTCGTGGCCTCCGCCCAGTCCGGCACCGCGGTGCCGACCCACGGCATCGATCTCGTCAATGAAGATGATGCAGGGTGCGCTCTTTTTTCCCTGCTCGAACAGGTCACGAACACGACTTGCCCCGACGCCCACAAACATCTCGACGAAGTCCGCGCCGGAGATGGAAAAGAACGGAACGCCTGCTTCACCTGCCACAGCGCGGGCAAGGAGAGTCTTGCCGGTACCCGGAGGGCCAAGCAGCAAAACGCCGCGGGGAATCTTTCCCCCCAGCTTCTGAAACTTGGTCGGTTCCTTCAGAAACTCGATGATCTCCATCAGTTCCTGCTTCGCCTCATCGGCGCCAGCTACGTCAAGGAACGTTATTTTCGATGCTCCTTCGGTCAGCATCTTTGCGCGGCTCTTGCCGAATGAGAAGATTCCCCGTGGTCCGCCCCCCTGCATGCGTCGCATGATGATCAGCCAGACCACGAGCAGCAAGACCCATGGCAATGCACCGATGAGGGCACTGATCCAGGTGTTATCTTCCTTCACAACGGAGAATTTCAGGTCACGCTCCGTCCACTCTTTAATAACGGCGCTATCGAGAATCGGGAGAGTCAGCTTGAATTTCTGGAACGTGACCTCCTTGCCGCCACGGGAGATCCGGCGAGATTCCTTCAGTGTCCCGTGGAAGTCGTAGTTGGTGAGCTCCGATTTCATGATCGTGGCCTCGGTGATATCGCCGCTTTCCAGAAAGGCCCGGTACTCGGAATACGTAACCTCAACTTCGGTCGGCTCGGTCCCCTTGAACAGAGTCATCACCAGGAAGACCAGCAGAATAATTGCCGACCAACTCAGGACCACCTTCAGGACTTTGTTCCAGTTAAAATCGTCATCCGGGCGATAGGACCCGGGGCGCCTTCCCTTGCCCGGACGCTGGAAGCCTCGCTTCCTGTCGCCGCTAAATCGGGAATTGCCGTTTTCTGATTTCTTGTTGTCTTGCATGAACTTTCTCCTGCTCCTCTCTTACGCCTTTGCCTTGGTATTTTCAGATAGCATGTATATCGCCTTCAAGTTCCTCATCCTTTGTGCGTAATCGAGACCGTATCCGATCACGAAGTCGCGCGGGATGGTGAAGCCGACATAATCCAGATGGATGGGACTCTTCACTGCTTCCTTCTTATACAACAATGTAACAACCCGGAACGTCCGGGGGTTCTGTTTCAAAATCAGGGATCTGATGTATTCCATCGACAACCCTGAATCCACAACATCCTCGACGATGATGATGTCTCTTCCCTCTACCTGGCAGTTCAAGTCCTTGAGCATCCGGACGTTACCGGAGCTGATCTTGGCGTCGCCGTAACTGGAAAGTTTGAGGAAATCCATCTCGCATTCGATGGTCATTTCCCTTATGAGGTCTGCAAAGAAGATAAACGAACCGTTGAGAATCCCGATGAAGACCGGGACGCTCCCTTTATAGTCCTTGCTGATCTGCCGTGCGAGTTGCCCGACCCTTATCTTAATGCGCCGTTCACTGATCATGACGACGAAGCGGTCGCCGTTTACCCTAACGTTTCTTGTCATTCGCCTTGTCTGTGGCACGTGAAAATTCCAGCTTCATTACCCGCTTCGTATCGCTCGTGATCTTGAACCGGTCGTCGATCCTCTGGCCGCACACCCACACAACCTTCCCATCCCGCGTTTCGAGGATTGGGATCTGGTGCTTCTCGTAGATGGGAATCTTAGCGTCGACGAAGAAGTCGCTGATTTTTTTCTTGGTCTTCATCCCTAGAGGGACAAACGCGTCGCCTTCGCTCCAGGTACGGAGCACAAGCTCGCCCGATTCAATCCTATCCGCGTCCACATACTCAGCGCCGCCGCGACCATTCAGCGATACGTTGCTTTCCTCCATGACTTCTGACGAGAACCGGAACTTGTTGAATTCATACCGGTGATTCGGCTGAACCACGATCTTGAAGTCGGAGACCGGCTCGGTCTTCCGCATCACGAGATGTTCCCTGTCGCGGAACACCACATATTCTTTGGTGAGAGCTACCCACGACCCCGTCAGCCCTTCCGTCAATTCGAGAATGGCGTTGACCTGTTCGTACTCGAGTTTCCGGTGAGCGAACTGGTCGCCTGCCAGCATTACGATATACTGTTGCAGCAGGACCGGATTGCTGCGGAGCCTGGGGATGGAGAGATGCATTTCTTCATCGGTCCGTTTCGCAATCATCAGCTCAAAGTTCTGTCGAGCGGTGTACGTCAGAAAGGCCTCCAGCTCACGGAACAACTCAGCGGAGCGATGGAGTGTCTGCACGACGTTCGGGTTCACCTGCTCCTTCACCGGCGGGAGAATGTGATGCCGGATGAAGTTGCGCGTGTACGTATCCTTCTCGTTCGACGAGTCGGTCCGGAAGGTCAGTTGCTCAGCGGTGGCATATTCCTCGATCTCGCTCCGCTGCGCGAACAGGAGCGGACGGATGATTTTTCGATCCTCACGAAGAATCGGGATGCCCGACAGTCCCTGCACTCCTGCACCGCGGAACAGGTTCAACAGGATGGTCTCGGCATTGTCGTCTGCGTTGTGGGCGGTGGCAATCTTGTCAAAACCGCTGGAGACGAGGAGCTTTTCAAAGAAGTCATATCGGAGCTTTCGGGCGCCTTCCTGGATGCCGAGCTTGTTATGCCGTGCATACTCTGCGGTATTTGCCCGCTCCACGTACAGCTCAAAACCGTAATGGCGCGCACGCTGCGCCACAAAAAGTTCGTCGCCCTCTGACTCGCCTCCCCTCAGCTGATGGTTGAAATGAGCAACAATAATCGTCAGCCCGAAGGCTTCCTGCTCCTTTGCAAGCAGATCCAACAGCACAGTCGAATCCGCCCCCCCGCTGACTGCCGCCACGATCTTGTTCCGTTCTTCGATCAGCCGCCGTCGGCGGCTGAACTCATGGAACCGCGTAAGAAACGCTCTTGACGAGAACATGGTCTGTAGTTATTCCCCCTAAGAAAAATTCCCCTTCGTGATACGTACCGTGATCAGCAAGTGTGTCCCATCAGAGAAGGGGTCATCTGACGCGGACCGGTGTCGGTATCTGTTCATGAAAGGGGAGTACGACCGATTGTCCAATGTAGCGGGAGAGGGATTCGAACCCCCGACACATGGATTATGATTCCATTGCTCTAACCGGCTGAGCTATCCCGCCATGTGCGAACACTCTCCAAGAATGCAAATATCACCTGCGCGCGTACGTAAGGAAGGAGTGGAGCAGGCGAAGAGAGTAGTAATGCAAAAAATATACGAGTAAAACCCTTAAAGAGCAAGGATAAACAAGGAGTTACAGCCACCCTCGCGTTGATATTCGCAACCTGATTGAATATATTCTCCGGGTCACACGGACCTGGGCCCCGCCATGAAACAGACAGACGCACTACTCTTCCAGAACGCCCAGTTCTATGAAGCGTTCGAGCATGGAGACATTTACTGTGGACGCGATCTGGTCACACCAGCCAACAGTGAAATGCTTTCACACCGGCCGGCCTCCAATGGTTGGGTGGGGAGAGGTTCGACAAAGCTGGGAGACTATTTTCCCAAGAGGATTTTAGGATGAAAGTTCACCCTGCGGAATGTGTTGGCGGAGGTCCGCGGGACCCTTGGGATTATCGTCCTGATCGAGGAGATTGTCTACGGGGAAGGTTTGACCGTCCGATCGGGTTTCCTGGCAACAACCAACGTGTTCGAACATAATGGGAAGGAATGGAAAATGATTCACCACCACGGCTCCCCGCTGC
>Ga0209640_10004256_pt1 | contig 12582 bp, 14 predicted proteins | sample RifCSP10_1_FD_184018 | JGI IMG/M metagenome (GOLD analysis project Ga0209640, IMG submission 184018) | Soil microbial communities from Rifle, Colorado - Rifle CSP2_sed 10_1 (SPAdes) (version 2) | ecosystem: Environmental > Terrestrial > Deep subsurface > Rock core/Sediment | place: Rifle... | reverse complement strand
GGGTGTAATGGTAAAGGAATTCTTTCACGGCGATGGAGGTCGCCGCGACGATCAAAGCCAGTATGCCCGGCTGCATTAGGAACGCGGGTTCGAGAATACGCCGCACCGCATCCACCGCAATACCACCCGCCACCACGATGAGCAGTAAACCCAGGGCAACGGTCACCACCGTTTCAATCCGGCCATGCCCATAGGGATGGTTTTCATCCGCTACCCGGTGTGAATGTTTTGCCGCGATCAGCACCATGCCGTCGCTGATTAAATCCGACAGCGTATGAATGCCGTCCGCGATCAGTGACTGGGAGTGGCTGATGTAGCCCACCACAATGGTAATGAAGGAAAGGAACAGGTTGATCACGGCGCTTAGCAGGGTTACCCTTTTTGTCTCCCGGTAACGATCACTGCGGGCCGAACTGCCGAACACTTTATCCACGAGAGGGTGAGACGAGTGATGTTTAGGGCTCAAGGCCGTCAACCTCGATGGTGATGGTTATTAATTTATTATTGTCATTTTTCATCGCGAGCACCTTGTGGCCATTGATGCGGGACCAGGTGGGTATATCGTGCATGGCGCCGGGATCGGTGCAGACGACGGTCAAGCGGTCGCCTTTTTGCAACGCCTGCACGGCGTTTTGGGTGCGAATCACGGGTAACGGGCACAATATGTTGCGGGCATCCAATTGATGTTCGCTCATAGGTGCCAATCCTCGGGTATTTCGCTGGGTTTTAACGGGGTCACGGCTATTTGCTCAAGCTCGCCATTTTTGTGATGGATCGCCACCTCAACCTGGCCGGCGTCACGGCCCTGGCTGTAACGCGCCACCAGCTGCGCCGCCAGCAGCAGATCATCATGACTGACTTCGCCGTCCACCAGGGCCAGCGGTCCGCCATGACTCAAGGTGCGCAAGTGCGTGAAGGATTTGCGGTAGCCTTCCAGAAAATTGGTTTCACCTTCCTCCCGGCTGATGATCAGCTTGAAATGCGGGCGCGGCCGCAGGTGGCGGCCGACTTTGAGCAGCATGATATCGTCAAGTTCGTAATCGCGGCTGCCACGGGTCCGCCACAAATCGGCGAGTTTATTGGAATAATAAGCATCCGTCAGGAAACAACAGCCGCCGGCGGGTTGCGCATATTCCTTAAATCCGAATTTTTCCGCCAAGGCCATTTGCGGTTTGCGGCTGCGGCCCGAAAAATCGTATAAGCCGTCACGATCAAGCCAGCCTTCCCGTTCCGGCCGGGTGGGCGGCAATTTTTTCGCGCACAAGGGCCGCACCAGTAAATCACCGGCGCCGGATTCCTTTTGCACCACCGGCATCACATGCTTGAGTTGCGACATGGGGCGTTGTCCCATCACTTCACCGGTAATGATAAAATCAAAACCGTGCTGCTGAATCCATTCGTAGGCCTTGCCGACCATGAAACTTTTGCAATCCAGGCAGGGATTCAGGTTGGCGCCGTAGCCGTGTTTGGGGTTGATGACCACGCTTTTGTAAGGTTCGATCACATCCACGATGTGCAATTTGATTCCCAGTTGTTCCGCCACCCACAACGCGTTATTGCGCTTGGGTTTGGCTTGTTTGCGAATGGCGTGGGTGTGCCCTTCCACGCAAAATCCGGTGAAAAAATTGATGCCCTCCACATGGACGCCTTGTTCCATCACCACCCTGGCGGCCAGCATGGAATCCAGGCCTCCTGAAATCAGGGCAATCGCTTTGCGTTGAGAAGTCATAGTCAGAATATACCAATGGAAAAAATGGGTTAGCGGACCGCTGCGCGCTAGTTTAACGCATTCAGCAATTTTTTTCTGTTAACGCGTGTGGCGGTTAAGCGAAGAACACAATTCCCGCGGTGTTAATGGGTTATCCGGGGCGACAGGGGTTATTAATGGCGGGTTTGACCGCGGATCCGGTCACTGAGGTAGCTGCCATGAGTGCCTGCGGCCGTTGCCGGCTGATCACCGAGTTGCCGCATGGTGTATAACAAGTCGCGAATCGGCACAAAGGATTGTGATAAACGGTAATAAAGGCCGGCGATCTGGTTCTCCACTACCACGGACAGATGCTGGTAGGCGCCGCTTCCCAGTTCAACAAAATAATTTTCACTGACCCGTTTGCGCCGGGCGCGTTTGGGAAAAAATCCGGCATGAATCAGGCAGACGTCGCCCACGTCGCGCAGCTTATCCTGCTTGCGTTGACCGGAGGATAAAAGGCTTTCGATATAGTCCATAGCGAGGACCTTGGTGGCGATATCCGGTTTACTGAGAAAACGCATTAACAGAAAAACCAAATAACTTTGCAATTCTTCATCGAGGTAAATGTGCGCGGCATTTTCCGCTTCACAAACCAGCGAATGCCATTGAGCCGTTGAGGTCGGGTGAAGTACTAATGTCCGCATACTTAGTTAAGTCCCTGGTGTTGCTCGTTATTCAGAGTATCGGCAGGGCGGCATCGTTCCTTAACGCAGGCGCTTAAACGGATTAAATTTATTAATAGACGAATTTTCAAACGGCGCGCAATTTGCCGCACTGCGTTGATATCACGTAGGAAAACATAAACAACCCTGGCCGGCGCGGGCTAGCGGATGGTATTTTCGGTGCCTTTGATCAGGTTGCGGATATTGCTGCGGTGGCGGTAAATCAGCATGGCGCTCATGGCAATAGCGATGATTAACAGGGGCAGATTGGCTTCGAAGAACCAGAAATAAACGGGCGCCAGGCCGGCTGCGGTCAGCGCGGATAAGGAGGAGATCTTGAAGAGTTTGGCCATGATGAGCCAGGTTGCCAGCACCGCCAGGCCCACCGGCCAGGATATCGCTAAAATGACCCCAAACGCGGTGGCGACGCCCTTGCCGCCCCGAAAGGAAAAAAATACCGGATAGAGATGTCCCAGAAATGCCGCAAAACCAATGATACCCAGGTTGGCGGGTGACTGCTGGAACGCGTAACCGATCAGTACCGGCAGGAAACCCTTAAGCGCGTCGCCGGCGAGCGTAATGGCGGCCGCTGTTTTGCCGCCGATGCGCAACACATTCGTCGCGCCGGGATTTTGCGAACCAGTGGTGCGCGGGTCCGGCAAGCCCATCAGTTTGCAAACGATGATCGCGGTGGATAACGAGCCCAGCAAGTAGGCGCTGGCTACCAGGATAAAAAACGTGGCATTGAGTTCAAACATCGTCGTCATGGCGGTAGGCGGGTCCAAATCCGCTGTTTATTGTTTAAGTTGCGCTGAATTGGTTATAGTGTACCCGGTTTTTAGCCTGTATCCTGCCATTATCAACGGCCCGATATCAAGAAGTCATTGTTTACAATACCAAAGTACGGACAAGTGAATGGACATTATTTATCTGAACGACCTGGAAATCGAGACCGTTATCGGAATTTTTGCGTGGGAACGCCGCGTCAAACAAAAAGTCCGCTTAAGCCTGGAAATGGCCGTGGATATTCGTAAAGCCGCCGCGAGCGACAGTATTGATGACACCTTAAATTACAAATCCGTGGCAAAACGCCTGATTGATTTTGTGGGCAACACTGAATTTCAATTGGTGGAGACCCTGGCCGAAAAGGTTGCCGGGATTATCCTTAATGAGTTCAACATCCCCTGGGTACGCGTCAGGCTGAATAAGCCGGGCGCGGTGCGTTACGCGGGCGATGTTGGCGTCATTATCGAGCGTGGTAACAAATTCTAAATAAAATAAACAGGGCTCCGATAATGCCGCAGGTTTATGTCAGTGTGGGAAGCAATATTAATCGTGAAGCCATGGTGCGTTCCTGTATTGCGGCGCTGGACCAGGCCTTTGCGGGACTGGTGAAATCGCCGGTGTACGAAAGCATTGCCGTCGGCTTTGAGGGGGACAACTTTTACAACCTGGTGGTGGGATTCAACGCCGAAGAACCGCACGAGGTGGTGCGGATACTGCGCGATATTGAGTTAACCCATGGCCGGCATCGCGGCGAAAAGAAATTCGCCCCGCGCACACTGGACCTGGATTTATTATTGTTCGGCGAGTCCGATTTGCACAGCCAGGGATTGGACGTACCGCGCGGTGAAATCACCCGTTACGCCTTTGTATTGGGGCCGCTCGCCGAACTGGCGCCGCAGGCAATACACCCGTTGCTGGGCAAGTCATACCAGGATTTGTGGTCCGGGTTTTGTGTCGATAATCCAGAGCAAGCCGACTCTATCTGGCCGGTGACTTTTATCGGGTGACGCAATAAATAGTTTAAATACAATTCGTTAACTTCGTATTGGGCTAGGTTCGGTGGCGTTTACCGGTAAATAAATCCGGAATCTATCCGCTATATTTTTTTATCACAATTGCATTTTTCCTGTGAATGATGTTCATTCCTGGATTTTTTCAGGGGTATATGCTTCTATACTTTTCAATATAAATACTATTCCTACGTTTATTACTGTTCCGCGTCTGGTATAAAATAGTTTATGTACAACGGCAACGACACCGTCAGTTTTTATGTGAGGGAGCAAGCTTCGGCTGACGGCCATCCTAGAAAACCCAAGTTATTAATCGTGGATGACTCCGCGACCATCCGCGCGACTTTGTCCCGCGCGGTGGGTGATGAATTTGATACCCATGTGGCCACCAACGGAGAAGAAGCGTTGCAGTTGCTGGAGCATGACCAGGAAATCGATCTGGTGGTTACCGATCTGGCCATGCCCAAGCTGGATGGCTACGGGTTGATACAGCAGATGCGCGCCCATGAGTCTTCACGTTTGGTCAATATGCCGGTGATCGTGGTGACCGGCGCCAACGATACCGAAGCCAGGGAGAAGGCTTTCATCGCCGGCGCCAATGATTTTATCGGCAAGACCAGCGATCATGTGGAATTTCTTGCGCGGGTGCGCGCGCACGTCAAGCTGTCGCAGACCATTCAGGAGCTGGAACAAAGCCGGCGCTATCTGAAAGAGCAGGCGAACACCGATCCGCTGACCAGACTCGCTAACCGGCGCAGCTTTTTTAGCTCGGCGTCGGCCAGCCTGGCGCAGATGCTGCGTCAAAATGAAGACTTCAGCATCATCATTCTGGATATCGATCACTTTAAACGCATCAACGATACTTACGGCCACCAGGCGGGCGATATGGTGTTGCAGCAGCTGGCCACGGTGTTAGCGACGGCGATTCGTGAAGGCGATACCCTGGCGCGTATCGGCGGCGAGGAATTCGTGGTGGCATCGCCGTATACCAACCGCTTGGCGGCTATCGTGCTTTCCGAGCGTTTGCGCAAGGCGGTGGAAAACGCCGAGTTTGTTTTTGAAGGCAACCGGATACCGGTGACGATCAGCCTGGGCATCGCCTCGATGAATAAAGGCGATGACGACGTGGACAAACTGCTTGGCATCGCCGATTCGCGCCTGTACCTGGCCAAGCAAAAAGGCCGCAACCGTATATGCGCCTCGGATAAGACGAGCAGGGCCGACCGCCTGGTGGATAGCGATATGGTCTGCCCCAAGCTCGATGAAGCCCTTACCATGATCACGCACGGCAATATGTTCCGCTTACAACCCCATCTGTCCGAACTTGGCGAGCAGCTAATGCCGATTCTGGAGCTGATCAGCCAACAACACACCGACCCGCCGCTGGATCTCGAAGCGATTAAAAAAGTAATCGCATCGCTGGCAAAGCCGGAGCTCTAGCGGCGCGTATTACGCTTTCCGCCAGGCCAAGAGCCGGTTATTGACCGGCATTTCGTAATCATGAATTAACTGCAGATGATGCTGGCCGGCGATTTCGTCGAGCGCTTCAAAATTGCGGATGCCGCTTTTTGGATCCCTGGCCTTCAACCATTCATCAAAATGCGCATTGCTGTCGCTGGTGTACTTGCCGCCGTAGTTAAATGGGCCATAAAGGCAGAATTTTCCACCCTTCCTGATAACCGCCCCGACACCGCGGAACATTTCGACGACTTCCGGCCAGGACATGATATGCGCGGTATTGGCGCTGAACACGGCATCATATTGGCGGGCCGGCCAATGGTGTTTTGCCACGTCCAGTTCCAGGGGCGGCAGCACGTTATCCAGGCCCGCTTCGGCGGTCCAGGCGATGATACTGGCGTGCTGTTCCAAGACATCGCTGGGCTGCCAGTGGAGATGCGGTAGCTCTTTGGCAAAAAACACCGCGTGTTGCCCGGTGCCGCTGCCGATTTCCAGAACGGTATGGGCATCGGCGAATTCCTGGCGCAGCACCTCAAGAATGGGGAATTTGTTTTCTTCAGAGGATGAGGAAAAGGATTTCATTTTTCTGCCTCCTCAACTGTTGAGCGAACGGCCGCCATCAACATTGATGATATGGCCCGTGGTGTAAACGGCGTCACGGATCAGGAATACGACGGCTTCGGCGATATTACTGGGGTCGCCGCGCCGTTTCAAAAAAGTCCGGGAAATAATCCGTTGCTTGGTGACTTCATCCAGCTCTATTTCCGGCCACAGTATCGCGCCGGGCGCAATGCCGTTAACCCGTACTTCCGGCCCTAATTCGCAGGCCAGTGATTTGGTCAGCATGGCCAGCCCGGCTTTCGCCATGCTGTAGACCGGGTAACGTTTTAACGGGCGGTCGGCGTGAATGTCCACGATATTGATAATGCACCCGTGTTGTAACTGTAAATGGGGAGCCGCCGCTTGTGATAGAAAGAAGGGCGCTTTCAGGTTGGTGCCGATCAGGTCATCCCATTGGTCATCGTCCACGGTGCCGATGGGGGTAGGGTAGAAGCTGGAGGCATTGTTCACCAATACATCCAGCTTGCCCCAGGCCGCGACAGCGTCCTTGATGATGGCCGGCAGTTTGGAATAGTCGAGTAAATTGGCCTGTACCAGCACCACGGAGTTTTCCCGTACCGCGTTCAATTCATTTTGCAGTTCCAGGGCGCGGGTGCGCGAGCTGTGATAATGCAGCACCAGGTTGGCGCCCAGCGCGTGCAAGGAGCGGGCGGTTTGCGCGCCCAGGCGATGCGCCGCGCCCGTGATCAAGATGACTTTCCCGGTCAGGCCGGAATTCGATGTGTCAGCAGGCGACTCTGTGTTATTCTCCACGCCTTTACCCCTTTTGGTTTTTGTACCATCACTGTAGCGTAAAATAACGCTTAGCGAAATCCGGCAATTCAGTGCCGGTGCGCAAAGGGCTGCCGGGGCCGCTGTAACCGGTATGAGTAATTGCTAAAAGACCATGAAATCACTGGAAAAACAGTTGCTTCAGTTTCCCGTGCCGGACGAGGCCGCGCGGCAACACAGCCAGCGCTTGATCCGCGTGTTGATCGACGAGATTGAGCGATGCGGCGGCCGGATCAGTTTTGAACGCTACATGTCGCTGGCGCTGACAGCCCCCGGCCTGGGTTATTATGTGTCGGGTAATCAGAAGCTGGGCGCGCGGGGCGATTTTGTCACTGCGCCGGAAATTTCCCCGTTATTCTCCCGCTGCCTGGCGCGTCAATGTGCCCCGATACTGGCTACTTTGGCTGAACAAGGGGACGCCGGGGTGCTGGAATTCGGCGCGGGTTCGGGTGTCATGGCGGCGGATATTTTGCTGGAACTGGAGCGCCTCGGGATATTGCCGGCGCGTTACTGCATTCTCGAAGTCAGTGGCGAACTCCAACAGCGCCAGCAACAAACCTTGCAGCGCGCCGTCCCTCATCTTATGGATCGCCTGCAATGGCTGGAATCCTTGCCACCCGCCGGATTTCGCGGCGTGGTTCTCGCCAACGAAGTGCTGGACGCCTTGCCGGTGCATGTGTTTTTCAAGGAAGACGGCAGGCTGGGTGAATATTATGTTGCCTGGAATGGCGAACAATTTGTTTGGGAAAAAAAGGGGTTCAGCAATGAACTGCTGGCGGCCCGTGTCACCGCCCTAAGCCGCTCATTGCCGGATAATTACCGATCCGAAATCAACCTGGCCATGGACGCCTGGATCGCGTCGGTCGCGGAATTTACCCGTCAAGCGGTGGTGTTGATCATTGACTATGGTTTTCCGCGCCATGAGTATTATCATCCACAACGTGACCAGGGCACCTTGATGTGTCATTACCGGCACCGCGCCCATGATGATCCGTTTGTATATCCGGGATTGCAGGATATCACGGCGCACGTGGATTTCACCGCCCTGGCCGAGGCGGCGGATGCCGCGGGATTGCAGGTTGCAGGTTATAATACCCAGGCCATGTTTTTACTGGCGAACGGGCTGGACACCATGCTGCAGGCAGGTGATGTTAATGATCCGGAATTTTTAAACCGGTGCCGGCAAGTTAAAACCTTGACCCTGCCGGGTGAAATGGGTGAGTTATTCAAGGTGATGGCCCTGACCAAAGGCTACCACCAGCCCTTACAAGGCTTTCAATTGCAGGATTTACGGGCCAGGTTGTCACCAAATAGTATATTAGATAAGTAGCAGGTAATTGTATGTCAGAAAAGATCAAACAAACCCAGTCCATGTTGGCCAAACATCATGGTGATGGCGGGGAGTTTGCCCAATTGATGGAAGCGTCCTATGCCAGCCGGTTCAATGAACAGTTCTGGCGGATGTGGGAGCGGGATATCATGCCGTTGCTGCCGCCACAGCCGGTGGTGGTTGACCTGGGTACCGGACCGGCGACCTTTATCAAGCATCTCGTTGTGAAATATCCGGCCATTAAGGCGTATGGCGTGGAGTGCGCGCCTTATATGCTGCAGGCGGTGGGTCAATTGCCGGCCAATGCGGAAGTCATCGAGGCGGACCTGCAGGATCCGCAGCTGCCGTTTACCGATAACAGTGTGGACGCCGCCATCGCGTCGGTGGTGGTGCATGAAATGCATCAACCGATACGCATGTTCCGGGAGATGCGGCGCGTGTTAAAACCGGGGGCACGGTTTTATATTTATGACTGGGTCAGGGCGCCGCTGCAAAATTATCTGCGGTTTATGGATAACAATCCCTTCGATGAAAGCCTATCGCTGGAGTCACTGGAAGATATGTTCGTGCATTTCATCGAGCACAATCGTTTCAGTCTTGATGATCTGGTGTTTATGATAAAGAATACCGGGTTTCAGGTAATCAATAGCGCGTTACAGAACCAAGGGCAGCATGCGTCCTTGCTGGTAGAAAAACCTCACCAATAGGTTAAGCTAACTTTATGGATTTATTACAAGCTATCGCATTAGCCTTGTTACAGGGCTTTACGGAATTTCTGCCCATCTCCAGCTCGGCGCATTTAATTCTGCTGCCGCAAATGGTGGAAGGCTGGTCGGATCAGGGGCTGGCGTTTGATGTGGCGGTGCATGTCGGGACCTTAAGCGCGGTGTTAATTTATTTTCGCCGCGAAGTGACCGAGATGGCGGTGGATTGGGGCAATTCCCTAAAGACTCGTCAGCAAACCATGAACAGCCGCTTGGCCTGGGCGGTGTTATTCGGCACCATTCCGGTGGGACTGGCCGGATTGCTGTTCAAGGACTTCATTGAATTGAATTTACGTTCGCCGCCCGTGATCGCAATGGCGACGGTCATTTTCGGATTATTGTTATGGTGGGCGGATGTGGCCGGCAAGCGCAATCGCGATGAATACACGATCACGGTTCTGGATGTGATTGTCATCGGCTGCGCGCAGGCGCTGGCCTTGATACCCGGCACCTCGCGTTCGGGCGCCACCATCACCGCCGGCCTGTTGCTGGGTTTGTCCCGGGAAGCGGCGGCGCGGTTTTCCTTCCTGCTATCGATACCGGTCATACTATTGTCCGGCGCATTGGTAACGCTTGACCTGATCCAGGAAAGCGTGCCGGTGGAATGGTCGTTGATGATTATCGGCACCGTGCTCGCCGGAGTGACGGCGTATTCCTGCATACACTTTTTCCTCAAATTGCTGGAGCGGATCGGCATGCTGCCGTTTGTGATTTACCGCCTGATAATGGGGGCGGTATTGTTTTATATGTTTGGGTTTAGCTTTTAACCCAGCGTTGCAAAAAAGCGGTTTGGACCAGCTGCGGAACACTGCTACGCTTTAATTCTATCGGCAATATTTAAGCGCAGGGTAGTACTAGTGTCGCGAACCAGAAATATCGAAACATAAAACGGCAGCTTTTTCCGCATGGCCGCGTTGCTCGTCGTTGCCATAGTCCCCGTTATGACGCCTCCTCGCGCCTTGCCCTGCGAAAAAATCCCTCCGTTTTATTTTGTTCCCCTCTCTGGTTCGCGACACTAGGGCCTCTGGATGGTAAACACAATCGGCTGACGGTGCTTCTTCAAAGCATTCACCATCACCATTCGGTTGATGACCAGGTTGTTGCTTTCAATCATGCCGGCTATTTTCGGAATATTCCGCAACCAACCCGCCTGGTAAAAGATCGTCGCGCCAGGCTTCATGTAATTTTTCACTTCCCGGAAAAAACGTTCATGGACTTGCCAGAGTGCCTCGCTTTTTTCATCATAGGGATAATCGATGTTAAAAATAATGACATCAAACTTTTCGCTGTTTTTAATGGGGCCAAACAGGTCGCCCTGCCGGACGTCGATGACATGGGAGAGATTGTGAAATCTGGCGTTATAGATGGTGTCATCCACGGCGTCCTGATTAAGATCGGTTGCCACGACCTTACGGGCTTGCTGCGCGGCGAAAATCGCCTGGATACCCGCGCCCGTGCCAATATCCAGCACCTCGTCTCCCTCATTAATAACAATATTTTCCAGGAGAAATACGCTTTGAATGGATGGCACCACCGTAGTCTTGGTGATAAAAAATTCCTTTCCATTGGCGACCACTTTATTCTGGCTGGGATTACTCAACTGATAACCGTAATATATCAGTTCCAGTTTCCCCGGATGTTCAATGACATCGCGGTATCCCGTCGATGATGAGCACGAAACTAATGCAAAAACAGTTGCGCAGGTCAGGAATGTTTTACGGCAATGCATAAGCGTTGATCGATTGTTGAGTGTTGAATTTATGCCTGGCGGACAGGCTGTCACATATAGAAAATAAGGAAGAATAAGAGGTCAAGTATAAATAAGTAAATAAGAGGTCAAGTATACTATTGACTCTATTATATGTAAGCATCACTACTCGCCTTACTCTACGCCTGTCTCCCTTAAAGAGTAAATATTGTACTTGACCCCTTTCTCTTTCTTTGGCATTGGAAACGAATGTTGTTCTTGACGGCATCGACGCAAAAACGCGAAACCCAGGCTACTTGCTAATGCGCTTTTTTCTCACAGCCTCGGATTTCGTTAGATCAACTACAACAAGTCGCCAATAATCTTTATCAATAAAGACATTTCCGCACTTGCAACCGATGTTATCGCTAGGAACAGACGGTATAACAGTTCCGCAGATGTTACATCTATAAAATATGTCCTTATCTCTTGGAACGTCAGCGGTACTATTGAAGGCTGAAGAAATAATTTCATATTCCAAATTACTCATTTTATTACCTCCAGGTATCCGTCATCAATCAACTGTTGCGTAATGGCCTGGCCATGGCGTTGTCCTGTGCAATTGAGTTCAACCCAGATTAAAGCGGTGGGGTGAGGATGTCAAATGTAAGGCCTGACCCCAAGATTCTGACCCCAAGATTGTGTATGACCCCAAGATTGTGACCCCAAGATTGCCTGGACTCTGTATGGCTTGTCGAAGCTGATCATTACTCATGGCGGTTATATCCAACACCGACACATTCTTCATCGAATAAAATGTGAGTTTATGATTTCGAGAGTTTCTTTATCAAGATTTACAGCAAGACCAGGGTTACCAGAGGGAGACCCTCTAAGACCTGGAGATTTTGATGAATGTTCAAATATCACAATGTAATCAGTCTTTGATTCCGATAAAAGTATATTATAACCAGTTAGGTTTAGTTTTTTATCCGAAAAAACAGACTTAGCTATTAGGATAGCTTGTAATTGCTTATCTGAAATAGTTGTGAGTAACTTGGTGTTATCAGCCATAGGTAGCATACTTGTTAAGCATAGTAAAAAAAATATTGCCGTTGTAACTAACCGATACATATTATTATAGAGTATTGGTTATGCCAGTGTTGGGGTCGTAAGACTTAAATTGCCCACTTGGTGTACCAAGGTATCCTTTGTAATTTGGAATCCCTTGACTGTCTGCCTTTATGCCTTGGTAGTCTGGAAAAGAAAAGTTATCACTATTAAAGTCATCGTTTTTAGGATTACTCGTTCCAATCGCCTTACCTGTTGTTGCATCCATTGTGGAATAGTCGCCATGCGTATGATAATCACCTACTAGTACGCATCCGGCTGGAATGGGCGCTGCATGTGGATTGACTCCTTGATCAGAACCTTTGATTGGGCCAGAGAAGCCATATAATCCGGTTTTTGGGTCTTTGAAAATAAGGCCTCCGTATTCTAAGTTGTCAGCGATAGATTTTGGATTAGCATCAATGAGAGCTGCTCGCGCAGCAGAATCTTGATTAATAAATCGTCGATCAATAGATTCTTTACATTTCAACCCCAACGGATCAATCCAACCAACCGGATTCGGCGCATACTGGTAGTTGTTGAGTCCACCCAATAATCCTATCGGATCCTGGTTGATGAATTGCCCGGACTCCGGATGATAGTAGCGGAAGCGGTTGTAGTGCAGGCCGGTTTCGG
>Ga0209640_10004255_pt1 | contig 12583 bp, 7 predicted proteins | sample RifCSP10_1_FD_184018 | JGI IMG/M metagenome (GOLD analysis project Ga0209640, IMG submission 184018) | Soil microbial communities from Rifle, Colorado - Rifle CSP2_sed 10_1 (SPAdes) (version 2) | ecosystem: Environmental > Terrestrial > Deep subsurface > Rock core/Sediment | place: Rifle... | reverse complement strand
CCCCGTACCTGCGTACCTATGAGATCAACCGTGCCGTCACCAAGTCAGGCGCCGCTTATCAGCAGGCGCTCAGCCACTCTGTTTGGCCTCTTCATCGTGCTGTGGACGGTGCTGGCATGGTTTGCCGTCGAGCGGCACGTGCAGGACCGCACCGCGGCGTTGATAGCGCTTGAGACGAGTGAAGTCCGGCGGGGCGTAGTCACCGTCCGCGCCAACATGGAACGCGTACTCAACCGGCTGCAGGGGATCGCGGCCGTGCTGGCCGCCGGGAGCGACGTCAAGGCCGTTCTCGCATCATTTGGCTCCGGCGCCGCGCGGTCTGCCCTTCCCTATGAAGCCCAGAAGGCCGGGTGGACGCAGCGCTCAGACCTGTCTGCCATGAGCCGGCAATTGCTGACTGCCACCGAGGATATGGGTATCGACATTATCTGGCTGATGAACGCGGGCGGCGATTGCGTGGCAGCCAGTAATTCTGCGGAGCCGCTGAGCTTCGTCGCCACCAATTATGCCGACCGCAACTACTTCACTTCGGCACAGGCGGGTAATCGCGGCCGCCAGTACGCCGTGGGGCGGGTGACCAAAGTGCCGGGCCTGTTTTTCTCGGCGCCGGTGATGGCGGAGGGGCGGTTTTTTGGAGCGGTGGCAGTCAAGAGCGATCTTGCGAGGATCGCAGCGGCGGTCAGCCATCCCCACGCTTTTGTGACGGACGACCAAGGCGTCATTATCCTCGCCGCGAACCACAGCCTCGAGATGCGCGCCCTGCCAGGCGCCGCTGTCCACCAGATGCCGGCCGAACAGCGGCTGTCACGATATATGCGGGAGAAGTTCGATACTCACGATATGGGCGCCGGCGACGGGCCGGAGGGACTGGTGCGGGTCAAAGGTTCGCCGCACCCGCACATCGCAGCGCGCAGCGAGCTGCCCCAGCACGGCATCACGGCGCACATACTCATGCCCGTCATGGGCATCGATAGCCTGCGCGGCGATGCGTTGGTTGCCTTCCTGCTGCTCTCCTTCTCGGGAGTCCTGCTGCTTGCGCTGGGATTCGGTGCGCGCGCCTACGTGTTGCAAGCGCGCCAGCAGCAGTTAACCATGGAACGAGCCAACCAGGCGCTCACAACGCTCAACTTGCAACTCGATCGTCTCGCCAAGGTCGATCCGCTCACCGGCTGCGCCAACCGGCGTCATTTCCAGGAACGCCTCCAGGCCGAGCTTGACCGCACCGGGCGTTATGGCCACGAGTGCAGCCTCCTGCTGATCGACATCGACTTCTTCAAGCAGGTCAATGACCGGTATGGCCACGCCGCAGGCGACGAGGTGCTGCGCCACCTCGTGCAGATCACGCACGAGCAATTGCGCGGCGAAGACTTGCTCGGACGCATGGGCGGCGAGGAGTTTTCCGTCCTGTTGCCCGAAACCGGGCAGGCGAACGCGGTCATGGTCGCAAAGCGTATCCGGCACAGCATCGAGACGACGCCGTCGCGGTTCCAGGGCGCGCAAATCCCGCTGACCGCGAGCGTGGGTGTGGCTTCCTGGATTCCACCCTCCGAGGGCGCTGACGCGCTGCTCCAACGCGCTGACCTGGCCATGTACGAAGCGAAGAGAGCGGGACGCAACCGCGTAGTGGTAACCAGCCCCCTGCCCGTCGCGGCATGATAGAACACCCCTGGGGTCAGGTCTTGCCTTTTGCCCCGGGCCGTCAACCCCACCCTCGGGCCTTGCGTTTTGCCGAAAGTAACTGGGATTACGTTGATGGCTCGCCCGCTCAGACTGGAGTTCGAAGGCGCGATCTACCACGTCACGGCGCGCGGCGACCGGCGCGAGCCGATTTTTCAGGACGACTCCGATCGCAGAATGCTGCTCAGCATCGTCGGGCAGGCGATGGAACGTTTCGACGCGAAGGTATACGCCTACTGCCTGATGGAAAACCACTACCACATTGTGCCGCGAACGCACCAGCCGAATCTTTCGCGGTTGATGCGTCATATCAACGGCGTCTATACGCAGGCCTACAACCGGCGCCACGCCCAGGTAGGGCATCTGTTCCAGGGGCGGTTCAAGGCCCTGCTGGTCGATAAGGATGCGTACTTCCTCGAAGTCTGCCGCTACGTCGACCTCAATCCCGTTCGGGCTGGCACGGTGAGGCAGCCTGGAGACTGGCCGTGGAGCAGCTACCGTGCGCATATCGGGCAGGCCCCCGCGGCGAGTTGGCTCGACAGTTCGGCCTTGCACCAGCAATTGTCTTCGCGGTCAGCCCAGGGTCCCCAGCGCTATGCACGGTTCGTTGCCGCCGGGCGAGGCGTCAGGTTGTGGGACGTGGCATTGAACAGTCAGATCTATCTTGGGGACGCTCAGTTCGTGCGCAATATGCAGAAGCGCGCAGGGTCGTCACACGATCGCGAGATTCCAAAGGCTCAACGCCGACCCCCGGCCCGTCCACTCTCTTGGTATCTCACGCAGCACGACCGGAATACGGCTATCGCAATGGCTTATCGGGAGGGCGGGCATACACAAACCGCCATCGCCAATGCTACCGGGCTGTCCGTATCGCGGGTGAGTCGGCTGGTTTCATTGGGGGAGGCAAAAGGCAAGACCTGACCCCCGATCGGCCGTTCGCCTTGGGCGAACTGACCGGAAAGAATGCGCCCCTCTCCGTGGAGATCCTGCTCTGGCAGGGGATGTATCCGCCGGTAATCGATCGGCGCATCCCGCCCGCCGGCTGGTACTCTGATTACGTGGCAACATACATCGAGCGCGACGTGCGCCAGCTCATAAATGTGCGCGACCTCAGCGCGTTCCGCCGCTTTGTGCGCATGTGTGCCATGCGCACCGCGCAGCTCCTGAACTTGTCCTCGCTCGCCGCCGACTGCGGGGTCACTCACAATACGGCGAAGGCCTGGATTTCTGTGCTCGAAGCAAGCTACATCGTGCACCTGTTGTCGCCCTATCACCGCAACTTCGGCAAGCGCCTGATCAAGTCGCCGAAACTCTATTTCCTGGATACCGGGCTGGCTGCTGCGCTCGCCGGCATTCGGGAGGCAGGTGAATTGACGATCCACCCGATGCGCGGCGCCCTGTACGAAAGCTGGGTCATTGCCGAGTTGCTCAAGCGCCGCTTCAATCGCGCACAGCCCGCGGACGTCCATTTCTGGCGGGATTCCGGCGGCAACGAGGTAGATGTGGTAATCGAGCACGGCGGGCGCTTCCATGCGCTGGAAGTGAAATCCGGCAAAACCATCGCGGCCGACTATCTCACCGGGCTGGAACGCTTTTCGCATGTCGCCGGCAATGCGACGGCGTCGCTCGTATACGCCGGAGATGACGGGCAGCGCCGCAGCCATGCCGTGATCTTTGGCTGGCGCGAAATCGAGGCCGCGGCGAAGCGTTTTTTCGGCTAAAGCCCCGCCATTGGTTGCCCGTCGGAGCCCGACCCTGCCGCACGGACAAATACGCAAAAGGCAAGACCTGACCCCCAAGCTGCAACCCGCGCCACAGGCGCGGGTTGTCCTGTTCTCCCTACAGACGGCCGCCGCCTGCGCCGCTACTGTGCAATCAGACCCACACGCAGAAGCCAGGTGAGCATGCTTTTGTACGATCTGAAGGGCAAAAGGCAAGACCTGACCCCGGGCCCGCGAAGGTCGTCGCGGAAGGCGTGGATTCTGAAGATCAGCGAAAATTCCTGCGGCTGCTCAGATGCGACGAGATGCAGGGCCATCTGTTCAGCCAGCCGGTTCGCAAGGACGATATTCCCGCGTTGCTGCAAGCAGCCCCGGTCGTGCCAGAATAGCGCGGATTCATGTATTCTGGATTTCCGGGCGAGTCAATGGAGCAAGCCATGAACCTGTCGAGGAGGTCGCGCGTATCGGCGCACGGTGAAAAAACGCGGCGGCCGGCTCGCCCCCTGCTGCCCTGGCTGCTGGCGCTCGCGAGTTCCGCGGCGCACGGCGCGCAAGCTACGGAACCATCCGCGCCTGACCTGACCCAGCTCTCGATCGAGCAACTCCTCGACACCCCGGTTTACACCGCATCGCGCTTCAGCCAGAAGGGCTCGAACGCGCCGTCGTCGGTCAGCGTCATCACCGCCGCCGACATCAGAACATACGGCTATCGCACGCTCGCCGATATCCTGCGCAGCGTCCGGGGCATGTACGTGACCAACGACCGCGCCTACAGCTATATCGGCGTGCGCGGTTTCGCGCGGCCCGGCGATTACAACTCGCGCGTGCTGGTGATGGTGGACGGCTACCGCGTCAACGACCCCGTCTTCGATACCGGCTATATCGGCACCGAATTCGTCCTGGACGTCGATCTCATCAATCGCATCGAGATCGTGCGCGGGCCGAGTTCATCGGTGTACGGCAGCAACGCTTTCTTCGGCGTGGTCAACGTCATCACCAAGACGGGGCAGGACCTGAAGGGAGCGGAAGTCTCGGCGGAAGCGGCCAGCTTCGGCGGCAAAAAGGCACGCGCGAGCTTCGGGCGCCGCTTCGAGAACGGCCTCGACGCGGTGGTGTCGGTCACCGGATTCAGGAGCCGGGGTCAGTCGCTGTTCTTCCCCGAGTTCAACGATCCGGCCACCAACAACGGATTTACCCAGGGCACCGACTACGACCGCGATTCGAATTTCTTCGCCCGGCTCTCGTACTCGGGGTTCACCCTGGAAGCCGGGCATTCGCGGCGCAACAAGGGAATACCAACGGGATTCACCGGAACGGTATTCAACGACCCGCGCAATCGCATCGTCGATGAGCAGACCTTTGTCAACCTCGCTTATTACCGCACGACCGACAGCGGCATCGACGTGAGCGGCCGGCTTTACTTCGGGCGCTACGAGTATGACGGCGATTACATCTACGACGTTCCTCCCGTAACCGTGAACAAGGACCAGGCCCTGGGCGAATGGTGGGGCGCGGAACTGAAGCTGGTGAAGACCGTATTCCAGAAGCACAAGCTCGTGATGGGCGGCGAATTCCAGGAGAACCGGCACCAGAACCAGGCGAACTTCGACCAGGCGCCGTTCGCGTCGTATCTCGACGACAAGCGCAGCAGCAGCCGGATCGGCATGTACCTCCAGGATGAGTACGCGGTCCGGGACAATTGGCTGCTCAATGCGGGTCTGCGCTACGACAAATACACAACCATAGGCGGTACATTGAGCCCGCGGCTCGCGCTGATCCACAGGCTGAGCGAAAGCACCGTGGTCAAGGCGCTCTACGGCACCGCGTTCCGCGCCCCCAACGCCTACGAATCCTATTACGCGTTTCCCGGCCAGCAGATCGGCAATCCGGCGCTGCGGGCCGAGAAAATCAAGACGTGGGAAGCGGTGCTGGAGCGCTACCTTCCGGGAAACTGGCGCGTCACCGCCTCTGGCTATTACTACAAGGTCAACGATCTCATCACCCAGGTGCCGGTTGACGATCCGGCGACCGGCGGCGTGCTGCTCCAATACCAGAATCTCGACAATGTTGACGCGAAGGGCATCGAGTTCGAGGCCGAGCATTCCTGGCGCGGCGGGGCGAGGCTCAGGGGGAGCTTCACGGCCCAACTGGCGCGCGACGAAACGGGAGCGGCGCTGAGCAATTCGCCGAAGCATCTCGCGAAGCTGAACTATTCGACCCCGATGTTCCACGACAGGCTGCGCGCCGGAGTCGAGCTGCAATATACCGGCAAGCGCATCACCACCTTCGGGCAAACCGGTGGTTTCCTGGTGACCAACCTCACGCTGTTGAGCGAGAGACTGGCGCCGGGGCTCGAGCTTTCAGCCAGCGTCTACAACCTGTTCGACCGGGAATACGCCGATCCGGTGGCGTTCGATGTCGGCGTGCCGGCGCGCGACGTGATCCAGCAGGACGGTCGCAACTTCCGCTTCAAGCTGACCTACCGCTTCTAGCGTGCCGTCCCGCAAATAACCTGCGTAATCGGCTGGCCATTTGGATAGATGACATCGTGCACGAAGACGGCGGATTGACGGCGGAAACGATGCTTGTCATTGCGAGGCATCACCCTGGGTGCCGAAGCAATCCCGTTGCGGGCAACGTCGCCGCGGCCCGCCGCGAGATCGCCGCGTCGCCCACTCCTCGCGATGACAACGAAGGACACTTCGCGATGACAACGAAAGACATCTCGCGATGACAACGGGGTCGGTGCCCGCCGCGAGATCGAATGGAATGCTACGCATCGATTGACGCCGGCAAGCCGAAGACGCCGATCCCGAAAAATCTCCGACCGATGAACTTTGCCAGACTGGTTTTGATCGCCTGCGCGGCGCTGTGGCACGCGTTCACCGGCTCGCCCGTTTACGGCGCCGACCCGGCCGCGGCATCGGAATACGCCATCAAGGCAGCGTTCATCTTCAACTTCGCCAAATTCACCGAGTGGCCGGGGGCCGCCTCCGCCGCCACCCGCGGCCCGCTCGTGCTGTGCGCTTACGCCGGCGGGCGGTATGACGCGGCGCTTGCCGCGATCGACGGCAAAACCGTGCAGGGGCGCATCATGCGCGTGAGACGCGGCGTGCGCCCGGACGAGATCAAGTCATGCCACATCATCTTCATCGCCGAGTCGGACGAACGCCGAATCCCCGAGCTGCTGCGCGCGGTCAAGGGATCGCCCGTGTTGACCATCGGCGACACCGACGGATTCGCCGAAGCCGGCGGCATGATCGGACTGATCACCGCGGATGACCGCGTGCAGTTCGAAATCAACAACGAGGCCGCGCTGCGCGCCAATTTGAAGATCGGTTCCCAGCTCCTGCGTCTCGCCAGGCTGGTGAAGGAACGTTGACGGGAGAGTCGGCATGCTGACCGCCTTTCGCAGTTATTCGCTGATGCGCAAACTGGTCGTAGCGCTGCTGGTATCGATTGCGCCGGGCCTGTTTCTTGCCTTCCTGGGCTTCGCTCTGCTCGGCATCTACGAGATGCGCAACGAGACCATCGACCGTCTGCAGACGCTGGCCGAAGCGACCGCGATCCACAGCGTGCCGACGCTGTTGTTCCGCGATTCGAAGGCCGCCGCCGAGACGCTGGGTGCGCTCAGGGTGAGCGCGCTCATCGTCGGCGCCCAGATCCACGACAAGGAGGGCCGGCGGTTTGCGACCTACCAGCCCGACGCGAGCGGCGCGTCCCCCGCGGCGAGGGCCGGTGGCGCCCTGGCTGAAGAGCAGGTTCCCGACTATCGCGCGGCGCCGTTCTGGGCGCAGCGGATCGGTTTGCAGCGGCAGATCAGCTCGGACGGAGAGGAAATCGGTTCGGTTCGGCTCCAGGCCGACCTGAGCGGGATGTGGCAGCAGATCGCGTATCAGGTCATGATCGTCGGCGCACTGACGCTGCTGTCGTTTGCAGTGGCGCTCTACATGGGCCTCATGTTCCGCAGGCTCATCACCGAGCCGGTGCTGCGCCTCGCGGAAGCGACGCAGACCGTGTCGCACACCCGGGACTACTCGCTGCGCGTGACGAAGTACGGCAACGATGAACTCGGCACGTTGTTCGACGGGTTCAACGCGATGCTGGCCGAAATCCAGGCGCGCGACGAGCAACTCGAGCGCAACAGCGAGCAGCTCGAGCAGCAGGTCGAGGCGCGTACCGAGGAACTGAACAAAGCCATGAAGGCGGCGGAGGCCGCGAGCATGGCGAAGTCGCAGTTTCTCGCCAACATGAGCCACGAGATCCGCACGCCGATGAACGGGATACTCGGGATGACAGAGCTGCTGCTCGGCACCACACTCGCCGGGAAGCCGCGGCGCTTCGCCGAGACCATCCACCATTCCGGACAGGCGCTGCTCGATATCATCAATGACATCCTGGATTTTTCCAAGATCGAGGCGGGCAGGCTCGAGCTGGAACACATCGACTTCGACCTGCACGATGTCGTGCAGGATGTGGCGGAGATGCTCGCCGAGCGCGCCCAGAAGAAGGCGCTCGAACTTGCCTGCAACATCCATCCCGACGTTCCGCTGCGCATCAACGGCGATCCCGGCCGGCTGCGCCAGGTCCTCATCAATGTGGTGAGCAACGCCGTGAAATTCACCGAGCACGGCGAGGTCATCGTTGAAGTCGAGCGCATGCCCGGAGACGGCGCGGAACCCGCCGCGCGTGCCTGCCGGTTGCATTTTTCGGTGACCGACACCGGCATCGGCATCGCGCCGGAGGCGGCCCGGTCGCTGTTCCAGTCGTTTTCCCAGGCTGACAGCTCGACGACGCGCAAGTACGGCGGCACCGGTCTGGGTCTCGCCATCTCGAAGCAGTTGGTCGAGATGATGGGCGGAGAGATCGGTTTGCGCAGCGAACCGGGCAAGGGATCCTGCTTTTACTTCAGCATGCGCGCCGGCATCGCCGACGATGTTGGGCCGGCGGCAGCCGAGCCGCGCGAAGCGCTGAACGGGCTGCGCGTGCTGATCGCCGAGGATAATCCCACGAATCGGACGATTCTGCACAATCAGGTGACCGGCTGGGGAATGAGCGATGGCAGCGCCGAGCACGGCGTGCAGGCGCTGGACATGCTGCGCGCCGCGGTCACGCGCGGCGTGCCCTACGACCTCGCCATCATCGACATGAAAATGCCGGGGATGGACGGCATCGAGCTGGCGCGTGCGATCAAGGCCGACCCGGCGCTTTCCGGCGTGCCACTGATCATGCTCAGCTCGATCCTGTCGCCGGGCGAAGTCGGATCGGCGCGCGACGCGGGGATCGTGACGTATCTCAGCAAGCCGGTGCGGCAGACGGACCTGCGTCGCGCCATCTCGGAGGCGGTCGGCGCCTCGCCGCAGACCCCGCAGCCCGCTGTCCTGGACGGGGAGCGAGAGCGCATCGATGCGCGCGTACTGCTTGTCGAGGACAGCGCAATCAATCAGGAGGTCGCGCTGGTCATGCTGAAGAGCTTTGGTTGTGAGGTCGAGGTCGCGCGCAACGGGCGCGAAGCCGTCGCCGCTGCTCACGGCGGCGGATTCGATCTCATCCTCATGGACTGTCAGATGCCGGACATGGATGGCTTCGAGGCGACCCGCGCAATACGCGAGCTGGAGGCGGCACGCGCCGGCTCGGCGCGCATCCCGATCGTCGCCTTGACGGCCAACGCGCTGGAGGGCGACCGCACGCGCTGCCTCGCTGCGGGCATGGACGATTATCTCGCCAAGCCGTTCAAGAAAGAGCAGTTAAGGAACGTGCTCGCGAACTGGATCGAGCGCGCAGATACCCGGCCGTCCACGCCGCGTTCCGCCGCACCCGCGGCTGCCCCGGATGAGGCCACGCGCGCGGCAGCGATCGATATGAAAGCGCTCGACAACATCCGCGCGCTGCAGCAGCCTGGCGCGCCCGACCTGCTGGAGAAGATCGTTACGCTCTTTCTCGACGATGCGCCGCGCCTCGTGCGGTCGATGCGCGACGCGATCGCCGCCGGGGACGGCGGCGCGCTGCAGCACGCGGCACACACCCTCAAGTCCGACAGCGCCACCCTGGGCGCGCTTGAGCTCTCGGAGTTATGCAAGCAAACGGAAACGCAGGCGCGCGCGGGGCGCCTCGCGGATGCCGATCACTGGATCGACCGGATCGAGGATGAATATGCCCGCGTGCGCGCCGCGCTACCGGCCGGCTGCGCTCACATCCAGGAAGCGTCTTGCCAGTCGCACCCTCAGTCATGACCTCATCCACCCCGAAGCAACTCGTTCTGGTCGTCGACGACGACGGCATCATGCGTGTGCTCGCGCGCGCAACGCTCGAGGGAGGCGGCTTCGCGGTCGAGGAGGCGAACGACGGCCGCGCCGGCGTGTCCGCGTTCGAGCGGCTCCGGCCGGACATCGTCCTGCTCGACGTCATGATGCCGATCCTCGACGGCTTCGGCGCCTGCGCGGCGTTACGCAAGCTCGGGGGCGGCGACCACGTCCCGGTGCTGATGATGACCGCGCTGGACGATTCCGACTCGATCAACCGCGCCTACGAAGCCGGCGCCACCGATTTCATCACCAAGCCGATCGCCTGGCCCATGCTCGTCCACAGGGTGCGCTATCTGCTGCGCGCGAACCGGGCGTTTCTCGATCTCGCGCAGAGCGAGGCGCGGCTCACCAATGCCCAGCGCATCGCGCAACTCGGACATTGGGAATGGAACGTGGCGACCGACGAGGTGCAGCGCTCGGAGGAGATTTTCCGCATCGCCGGCCGCACGCCGGAGCAGTTGCCCCCCGCGCAGAAGGCGTTCCTCGACATCATGCATGCGGACGATCGACCGATCGTGGAGGAGGCGCTATACGCGGCGCTGTACCGGCAACAGCCGTACAACGTGGACTTCCGCATCGTGCATCCCGACGGCACCACCCGCATCGTGCACGAGCAAGGGGAAGTCCAATACGATGACGCCCGCAAGCCGGCGCGTATGCAGGGGACCATCCAGGACATCACCGAGCGCAAGCGCGCCGAGGAGCAGATTCGCCAGCTTGCGCTCTACGACAGCCTGACCGGCCTGCCGAACCGGGACTTGTTCAGGGAGCAGTTGAGCCACGCCGTGGCGCGGGCCGGGCGCACCGACGAAGCGCTGGCGGTGCTCTCGCTCGACCTCGACCGGTTCAAGCGCATCAACGACACGCTGGGCCACGAGGTGGGCGACCAGCTGCTGAAGGAAGCCGCGAGCCGTCTCACCAAAACGCTGCGCCAGACCGATTACCTCACGCGCAATGAGCCCGACGAGGCAAGTTACTTCGTTGCGCGTCAGGGCGGCGACGAGTTCACCGTGCTGCTCGGCGGCCTCAGGCAGGCGCAGGATACCGCCAAGGCCGTGCGCCGCATCCTCGAAGCGCTGTCGCAGCCGTTCGATCTGGACGGCAATGAAATCGTGATGAGCGCAAGCATCGGCATCGCCATCCATCCTCTCGACGGCAACGACGCCGACAGCCTGCTGAGAAACGCCGGCGCCGCCGTGCACTTCGCCAAACAGCAGGGCAAGAACCACCAGTACTACAATCGCGGAATGAATGCCGCCGCGCTCGAGAAGCTGTCGCTGGAGGGAAAGCTGCGCAAAGCGCTGGAGAAGGAGGAGTTCGCGCTGCACTACCAGCCCAAGATCGACCTCGCGCGGGGAACCGTCAGCGGCATCGAGGCACTGATCCGATGGAACGACCCGGAGCGCGGCCTGGTGCCCCCGGTGCAGTTCATTTCGCTACTCGAGGAAACCGGCATGATACTCGAGGTCGGACGCTGGGCGATTCACAAGGCGGTCGATGAATACCGGCACTGGCACGAGCAGGGACTGCAGCCGCCGCGGATTGCGGTCAATGTTTCGCCCGTGCAGTTGCGGCAGAAGGACTTCGTGGAATCGGTGCGCAATGCACTCGAAGGGTCGATTGCCGGGTCGCATGGCCTGGACCTGGAGATCACCGAGAGCCTCATCATGGAGGACATCGAAGACAACATCGGGAAGCTCCAGGCGATAAAAGACATGGGCGTCAACATCGCGATCGATGACTTCGGCACCGGTTATTCCTCGCTCGGCTATCTCGCCAAGCTGCCGGTGAACGCGTTGAAGATCGACCGCTCGTTCATCATTACCATGGCGGCGAGCGCCAACAGCATGACCATTGTGTCCACGATCATCTCGCTCGCCCACTCGCTCGGCCTCAAGGTCATCGCGGAAGGCGTCGAGACCGAGGAGCAGTCGAAGTTCCTGCGCCTGCTCAAGTGCGACGAGATCCAGGGCTATCTCATCAGCAAGCCGATCCCGGCCGCGGAGATCGAAGCGCTGCTCGCCGCGAGGCGCGGCGCCTAATACTGCTTGGGGTCAGGTCTTGCCTTTTGCCTATCAAGGCAAAAGGCAAGACCTGACCCCAAGACTGACCCCAAGACCCAACCAACCGCCACATGACACTCAAAGTATTGCTCGCCGACGATCATGCCGTGATGCGCGAGGGCCTCGCCTCGCTGCTTGCTGCTGCCGGTATGGAAGTCATCGGCACCGCCGGCAATGGGCGCGAGGCGGTACGTATGGCGCGCGAACTCATGCCCGACGTGGTCGTCATGGATATTTCCATGCCGGATCTCAACGGCGTGGAGGCCGCACGGGAGCTTCGGGCGCGCGCGCCGTCGGTGCGGGTCGTGATGCTGTCCATGCACGCCAGCCGCGAACACGTCCACCAGGCGCTCGCCGCCGGCGCCGCGGGCTACGTGCTGAAGGAGGCCGCCGCTACCGAAGTCGTCACCGCGGTGCGCGCCGTCGCCGCAGGACGCCGCTACTTGAGCCCGGCCATGGAGTCCGCGATGCTGGAGGCCGGTGGCAGCACCGCCCGCGGGCCGCTGGAGAGCCTGTCGACACGCGAGCGCCAGGTGCTGCAACTCGTGGTCGAAGGCAAGTCGAGCGCCGAGATCGCGCGCACCGTGAATCTCTCCCCCAAGACTGTCGAAACCTACCGCAGCCGGCTGATGAAGAAGCTCGGCGTCGCCGACGTGACCGCGCTCGTCAAGTTCGCCGTCCAGCACGGCCTCACTCCGCCCGGCTGACGTTCGCCCGGCATCCGCGCCCGCCGCGAGATCGCCGCGTCGCTGCCCGCCACGTTCCACTCGCGGCTGACGACGTCTCGCGATGACAATAAAAAGCCTGTTATTGCGAG
>Ga0209640_10004254_pt1 | contig 12585 bp, 9 predicted proteins | sample RifCSP10_1_FD_184018 | JGI IMG/M metagenome (GOLD analysis project Ga0209640, IMG submission 184018) | Soil microbial communities from Rifle, Colorado - Rifle CSP2_sed 10_1 (SPAdes) (version 2) | ecosystem: Environmental > Terrestrial > Deep subsurface > Rock core/Sediment | place: Rifle... | reverse complement strand
CGGTTTGCCGGTGGGGTCGTGGTCTTCCTGTTCGGCGGCCTGCTCCTCGATCGGTGGCTGGGCACCCGAGTGCTCTTCCTCCTCCTCGGGACGCTCCTGGGGGCCACCCTGGGCTTTCTGAGCGTATACCGGGAGCTGACGGCGGACGAGCAAAAGGCCGGGGAGAAGGCCCCCAGGCGCCGCGGGGGCGGGAGGGATAAGGGGGAGGGGGGAGGGTGAGAGGCCGGAGCCCGACCGGAGCCGGGTCGAGCGCGATCCTCCGGCTCGGACTGATCCTGGGAGGCGCGAGCGGGCTAATCTCCCACCTCGTGTGGGGGCCGCAGGCCGCCCTTGCGGCCCTGGTCTTCGCCGGCCTGGCGGTCGTGATTCAGATCAGTGCCCTCGCTCTGATTCAGCCGGTCCGGGATGCCCCTTTCTCCCGGTTCATGGCCCGGTGGGGGGCCGGGATGGGCCTCCGGCTCCTGGGGATCGTTCTCCTGGTGGCGGCCGTGGCGCTCGACCGCAATGACTTTCCGCCGCTGCCGGTGGCGCTGGGCTACCTGGGTGTGTTGATTCCGCTGCTCGTGCTCGAGGTAAGGCTGCTGAAATGACCCAGGCGCCCGTCAACGTCGGCGAAATGGTGCTCCACCACACGGCGGACGCCTACGCCATCGATTTCTACCCATTGGGCAAGATCGAGTGGCACCGGTGGCCCGACTTCCATGTTGGATCGCTGACGGTAAACCTGACCCCCACCAAGCACGTGGTCTTCCTGGTCCTCGCGGCCACCCTCGTCTTTCTTACCATGAAGGCGGCGGGCTGGGCCCTGGCCCGCCAGCGCGCCGGCCAGCGCGCCCCCCGAGGCTTCGCCGCCGCGATGGAAGGCCTGGTGCTCTTCGTCCGGGACGAAATCGCGATCGCCAACATCGGGCAAGACGGGGCCAGATTCGCCCCGCTCATCATGACCTTCTTCTTTTTCATCCTGTACTCCAACCTGCTGGGACTCCTGCCCTGGGGCGCGAGCCCGACCGGCAACGTGGCCGTGACCGGTGCCCTGGCGGTGATCACGTTCGTCACGGTGGAGATCGGCGGGTTCATCAAGCTGGGCCCGAAAGGCTATCTCAGGACGATCTTCCCCAAGGCTCCCGGGCTCGGCGGGGCGGGTGGTGCCGTCATGTCGGTGGCGATGGCCCCGATCGAGATCATCGGCAAGCTGGTCAAGCCGTTTGCCCTTGCCGTCCGACTTTTCGGGAACATGACGGCGGGGCACTTCGTCATCCTCTCCCTCTTCGGGATCATGTTCCTGTTCGGCCACCTTGGGGTCTGGAGCTACGGGATCGCGGGGGCTACGGTGCTCCTGGTGGTGGGGATCATGCTGCTCGAGCTATTCGTGGCGTTCCTGCAGGCCTACGTGTTTGCGCTGCTGAGCGCGGTGTTCATAGGCCTGATGCAACAGGAGCATTAGGAGCGCCGCGCCGCGCGCGGCCTCCCTCGTACCCGGTCGGGCGACCGGGGAAATCCGCCGGCCCCAAGGCCGAGGGCGGATCACCGCGACAACGGGCCGGCCGGAGAGACGGCCCCGCGCGCGGGCGGCGCAACCGGAATCCAACTCTCCGTGAACCACGAGGATTGCTGACATGCTGAACCTGCTGGCACTGCTGCAAACCGGCCCCTTGTCGGACGTCGCGGCCAAGAACATCAACGGCCTGCTCGGCGCGGGCATCGGGATCGGGCTCGCGATCGTGGGAGCCGGGATCGGGCTGGGCCGGATCGGCGGCCAGGCGGCCGAGGCGATCGCCCGGCAGCCCGAAGCGAGCGGCGAGATCCGGGGCGCGGCGCTGCTCTTCGCCGTGCTGCTCGAGGGAGCCACGATCATCGCGCTGGTCTTCGCGCTCCTCTTCAAGCTGATGCCCTGAGCCGGGACCAGGGACTCATGACCTACGGGATACTCTTTCTCCTGCAGGAAACCCATGCGCCGGCGGCTGGTCCGGTGTCACCCTTCGAGGTGAACTTCGGCCTCTTCCTCTGGACCTGGGTCGTCTTCCTGATCCTGCTCTGGGTCCTCTGGAAGTTCGCGTGGCCCGGAATCCTCAAAGCCACCGAGGAGCGGGAAAAGAAGATTCGCGATCAGCTGGCCGAGGCCGAACGGCTCAACTCCGAGGCGAAAGCGACCCTCGCCGAGGCCCACCAGCGCGAGGTGGACGCCCGCAACTCGGCCCAGCACCTCCTGGCCGAAGCCCGGGCCGCGGTGGATAAGGAACGGGCCTCGGCCGTGGAGAAGGTTCGGAACGAGCAGGAGGCCGTCCTGGCCCGGACCCGGCTCGATATCGCTGCCGAGCGAGACAAGGCGATCGCCGACCTCAGGCGCGAGGCGGTGGACCTGGCGCTGGCTGCTGCGGCCAAGGTGATCGAGAAGCGGCTCGACAGCGAGTCCGACAAACAGATCGTGTTGGACTATCTGGCCAAGGTGGAGGTGGAGTGAGGGCCGCGACGATCGCGCGCAACTACGCCGAGGCCCTCTTCCGCCTGGGCGAAGGGAGCGGGCGCACCGAGCGGTACGCCGCCCTGATCGAAGCCCTCGCGGCGGCAGTGCACGCCTCGCCCCGGGTCGAGGCGGTCCTGATGTCGCCCCGAGTTACCAGGACCTGGAAGGCCGAGCTGCTGGCCAAGGGGGTTCCCGGCGCGCCGCGCGAGTTCGCGCTTTTCCTGCAGGCGGTGGTCAAGCGGGGCCGGCAGCTCCTGCTCGGCGAGATCGCGCGGCAGTACGCCGGGTTGCTCGACATCAAGTTCAACCGGGTTCGCGCCGGAATCACCCTGGCGCGGGAGCCGGACCCGGCGCTCAAGCAGAGCATCGCCGAGGCGCTGTCACAGGCGCTGGGGAAAGAGGTGGTGGCGGGATTCTCGGTCGAGCCCGAGATTCTCGGCGGGGCCGTAGTGCGGTTGGGCGAGCGGATGCTCGACGGCTCGGTCCGGCGCCGGCTCAAGCAACTCCGGAGGCAGCTCCTGGCTCGGTAACGGCGGGAAGGAACGATGCGGACGATTCTGGCTTTGGGCCTGGTCCTCTTCGAGCTCGCCGGGTGCGGCAACGAGGTCACCACCGTGAGCGACCTGCCCGCCACGGTCTGGCTGCGCGTCGGTGACGAAGTCCGGCTGACCTCGCCGGCCCTCGGCCTTCGGCTCGAAGCGATCGTCCAGGACTCCCGCTGCCCCGTGGACGTCACCTGCGTTCAGGCCGGCTCGGTAACGGTTCGGTTAGCCGTCATGAGGCCGGGGCAACCCGATTCCGAGATCCTGCTCGATAGCGACCGAACCGATTCTTCCACCGGACTCGTGCTGCGGATTGATCAGGTGAAGCCCGCCCCGCGGGCCGGCGTCGTGATTGCGCCGGGGGAATACCGGGTCTCCCTCGAGATCGCTCCTCAAATTGCTCCAACGGGAATCTAGGAGCGATAAACCCTGCCGTCGCAAGCGGCATCTCAGGCAGAGCCCAATCCAGGTCCATAAGGACACCATGAACCCGACCGACCGCCGCGACCGGATTGTCTCGACTTTGCCTGCCGCGGTACTGCTGGCCGCGCTGGCGGCGGGCCCCCACCTTGCCGCTCAGGAAGCTCCGGCGGGGCGGTTCGGCGCCCGGGGCGCGGTGCTCACGCTCACCGCCGACGGCCGCTACTCGTTCGAGAACCAGGGGCTCACCATGGTGGCGGGGACGCTCAGGGTCACCGGCACCGGGCTCGAGCTCACCGACGACGGCGGCACGGGCATCTGCCGTGACGGGACCGGCCGATACACCTGGCGCGTGATCGGAGACACCCTGCGGTTTGCGCTGATCGAGGATCCCTGCGCCGGTCGGCGCAACGCAATTCCGAGCGCCGCCTGGGTGAGGATCAGGGATGCGCTCGGCCTCACCCATGCGACGGTGATAGACGGCACCGGCTCCCCGCCGCGGCCGGGCCAGACCCTGATCCTCAGGAACGGTCGGATCGTGGCCATCTACCCTGACGGCGCCGAGCCACTGCCGGCCGATGCCATCGAACGGGATGTTGGCGGCGGTTTCGTGCTTCCCGGCCTGATCGACGCTCACGTGCATTTGGCCACCAGCCCGAGCGGGGTGGATCGGCGCGACCGGGTCGAGCGGCGGCTGCGTAACGCGCTCCTCGGCGGGGTCGTGGCGGTGCGCGACATGGCCGGCGACGGCCGCGCGCTCGCCGATCTCGCGCGGGCCGCCCGGGCGGGGGACATCGCGGCTCCCGAGATCCGGTACGCCGCGGTGATGGCAGGCCCGGCGTTCTTCGACGACCCCAGGGTCTTGAGCAGCAGTGCCGGCTTGACACCGGGGACTGCGCCGTGGGCCCGGGCCATCACACCGGAGACCGACCTTCGCCAGGTGATCGCCGAGGCCCGCGGGACCGGCGCCACGGCCATCAAGCTCTACGCCGAGCTCGACGGCCGACTGGCAAGCCGGATCGCCGCGGAGGCGCACCGGCAAGGCCTCCGGGCCTGGAGCCATCTGGTGCTGGCACCGGCCTGGCCGAGCCAGGTGGTTTCGAGCGGGGTAGACGTCGTTTCCCACGCGCTCTTCGCCACCTGGGAGGTGGCTGACCTGCCCACCTACGGCGGCCGGACTCAGGTGGACCTTTCGATCCCGGCCGACCACCCCGCGATCCACAGGCTCTTCGCGTTGATGCGGGAACGGAACGTGATCTTCGATCCGACCATGTTCGTTTATCGAGCCGATTCCGCTGCGGCCGACACGTCCGTTGCCAAGCGGCGTGAAGCCCGTGCCGCCGAATTCGTTCGCGCCGCCCATGCCGCCGGAGTCCGGGTGGCGGCCGGAACCGACGGCCTCGGCGGGGACGCCGACGGGGCCGTCCCCAACCTCCACACCGAGCTCGCGCTCCTGGTCGAGCGGGCGGGGTTCACTCCGATGGAGGCGATCGTTGCCGGCACCCGCACCTCGGCGGAAGCGGCCGGGCTCGATGCGACCCACGGCACGATCGCGGTGGGAAAAGCGGCGGACCTCCTGGTCCTCAGGGCCGATCCCCTGGCGAATATCCGCAACACGCGCCAGATCGGCTTCGTCGTCCGGCGGGGGAGGATCATCGAGCGCTGAAAGGCAACGGATCGGCCGCTCTGAGCATCTGATCTTGGGGCAGCCGATAGCCAATAGCCAATAGCTGTCTCACCCCGGCCCTGAACCCATGTCCAACTTCCTGAACGAGATCCGCTACGCGGTTCGCACCCTCCGCAAGAGTCCGGGGTTCGCGCTCACCGCGATCGGCACCATCGCGCTCGGTATTGGAGCGACCACCGCGATCTTCAGCGTGGTCCAGGCCGTTCTACTCCGGCCGCTCCCTTATCAAGAGCAAGGCCGGCTGGTGACGATCTGGGGCGACCTCACCGCCAGGAACGTCACCGACTTCCCGATGCCTCCCGGAGATCTCTACGACCTCCGGATTCAGGGGACCCTATTTCAGGAAACTGCGGCGATCGTGACGGGTCGCCAGACCCTGCGGTCGGACGACACCGAGCCGGAAATGATCCGGGTCGCCGGCGTGACCCCGAACTTCCTCCGGACCCTCGGCGGCCGGGTGGCTCGAGGTCGGGATTTCGCCGAGTCCGACGGGACCCCCCAGCCGCCCCCGCCGCAGACTCCGGCCATCCAGCCCCCGGCAGGCCAGCCCGCGGCGGCGCCCGCTCCGGCTCAACCGCCGCTCCCGACCTATGCGATTCTGAGCCACGAGTTCTGGCAACGACGCTACGGGAGCAATCCGGCGATCATCGGCTCCCGGATCCGAGTCGGCAACCAGAGCGCCGAGGTGGTGGGTGTGCTCGAGCCGGGCTTCGAAGTCCTGTTTCCTCCCGCGGGTGGGGTCGAGCGGCGGCCCGACGTCTATAGCGCGCTCCGGCTCGACCTCGAAAACGCTTCCCGGATCAACGTCTTCCTGCGGGTGGTGGGCCGGCTCAAGCCGGGGGTGACGGTGGACCAGGCGCAGAGTCAGATCAACACGCTGGTGGCCGATCTCCGAAAGCGATTTCCGATCAAGGAGACCGCGGGGCTCCGCTGGCGGGTGGAGCCGATGCACCAGGACCTGATCGCTGATGTGCGGTCCACGATTCTGGCACTCATGGGCGCGGTGATCTTCGTGCTGCTCATCGCCTGCTCGAACGTGGCCAATCTGCTGCTGGTTCGCGCGGCGGATCGGGAGCGCGAGCTGGCGGTCCGGTCGGCGCTCGGCGGAAGCCGGTGGCTCCTCCTCCGTCAAATGCTCACCGAAAGCCTGGCGATATCGGTGGCGGGCGGACTCCTCGGGGTGGGACTCGCCTGGGCAGGGGTGCGGCTGCTGCTCCGGATCGGGCCGGAGGACCTGCCTCGTCTGGATGGGGTCGGACTCGATCCCATGGTACTTGGCTTCACCGCGGTCGCCGCCATCGCATCGGCGGTGATCTTCGGCATGGTGCCCGCGATCCGGGCCTCACGAGTGGACGTAGCGGACACTCTGCGCACCAGTGGCCGCCACAGCGGGCTCGCCGGGGGACGGGTGCTCCGGAGCTCGGTAGTGGTAGCGGAGGTGATGCTTGCGTTCGTGCTGCTGGTCGGCTCGGGGCTCATGGTGCGAAGCTTCCGGGCGCTTCACCGGGCGGACCCGGGCTACGATCCAAACGGGGTGCTCACGTTTTTCCTGCCCGGCATCAACCGGCCGCAGGCGGAGGCCCGTCAGGCATTCGTGCGGCAGCTCCACGACCGGCTGGCCGGCCTTCCCGGAGTGACGGCGGTGACGGCAGTTGGGCCGCTGCCGCTCGACGGACAGGCTTCGAACGTGCGGTATGGCACCGAGGCGGCGGCGGCGGACCCCAATCTGTTCCAGCAGGCCAACCTTCACGTAGTGCAACCCGGCTATTTCGAGACGATGCGGACTCGGCTCGTGGCGGGGCGGGTGTTTACCGAGGCGGACAACATTCCCGGGCAAAGCCTGGTGGTGGTGGATACCCGGCTCGCCGAGAAGACCTTTCCCGGGCAATCTGCGGTGGGTAAGCGGATTCTGTCCCGGACCGGTGGACCGGAACCGCAGCCGTTCGAGATCATCGGCGTGGTGGCGCACCAGCGGCACGAGACGCTCGCGCGGGACGGACGCGAGGCCATGTTCCTGCCGGACGCGTTCTTCGGATTCGGCGCGACGGGGCGGTGGATCGTCCGCACTGCCGGGAACCCCAGCGACCTGATCGCCCCTGTGCGCAAGGCGATCGCGGAGGTGGACCGGACCCTCGCGGTTGCCGACCTGCAACCGATGCAGGTGTTCGTGGACAAGGCCCGGGCGCCCACTCGATTCGCGCTGGTGCTGATCGGGATCTTTGCGATCATAGCGCTGGTGCTCGCCGCGGTGGGGCTCTTCGGCGTCCTGGCCACAATGGTGCGGCAGCGCACCCCGGAGATCGGGGTGCGGATGGCGTTCGGCGCGCCGCGCGCCAGCATCCTGCGCCTGGTGGTGGGCCAGGGGATGCGGCTTTCGGCACTGGGTGTTGCACTCGGGGTCGTGGCCGCGCTCGGAGTCACCCGGGTGATGCAGACGATGCTGGTTGGAGTGAGGGCCACCGACCCGCTCACCATCGCCGCGATGGTGGTCATGTTCCTGGGCGTGGCCGCCTTCGCGTGCTGGCTGCCGGCCCGACAGGCCTCCCGGCTCGACCCCAACATCGCGCTGCGGCAGGAGTAGGCCCGGCAGTATTCTTCTGACGTGCCGCTTCGGGACTGCTCCGCCCAACCGGCCCGATGATACCATCGGGCCTTCTGTTCGCGATTGCGGCGCAGGTTCCTTCGGGTCCGGCGCCCGCGGCCCCGCCCCCCGCGCCCCCCGCCCCCCCCTACTGGCAGCAGCGGCTCCGCTACGAGATCACCGCGACTCTGGACGAGACCCGGGGAACCCTTGGCGGCGCCCAGCGGGTGGTCTACTTCAACAACTCACCCGACACCCTCTACACCTTCGCGCTGCACCTTTATCTGAATGCCTTCCGGCCCGGGTCGCGCTGGGCCGACGCCGACAGCGCCGAGGGCCGGCGCCGGTTCAACGACCTCCGCGACCCGGACTACGGGTACAACCGGATCGGTGACGTCCGGATAATGGGCCAGGCAGTGGCGGCGGCCTACCCGTTCGCTCCGGACAGCACGATTGCCCGCTTCCTTCTGCCCCGGCCCGCGGCTCCCGGGGACAGCTTTGCAGTCGAGCTGGAGTGGGAAGCCCGGCCCTCGACGCTGCCGAGGCGGCAGGGGAGGCGAGGGCGGCACTACGACTTCGCCCAGTGGTACCCCCGAGTGGTGGCCTATGATCGCTACGGCTGGCAGGAACATCCGCTCTACCCGGCGGGCGAGTTCTATGGGGACTTCGGGGATTTCTCGGTAACCCTGGATCTTCCGGAAGACCAGGTGGTCGGGGCCACCGGAGTACCGGTGTGCGGCGATCCGGGCTGGGATCGCGCCAACCGGAACCCGGCCCGGCGGGTCGAGCTCGGTCGGGAGGTCTACGGTCCGGTCACGTGCGACGCCGGAGCCCCGGCCGCCGGGCGCAAGCGGATCCTCTGGCTGGCCCGGGACGTCCACCACTTCGCCCTCTCCATGAACCCCGACTACCGGTACGAGGGGGGCCGATTCGGCGACGTCCTGGTCCACGTCCTGTACCGGCCCGGGGACGAGCGGAGCTGGGGCGGCGGGACCGCAGTCCGCAACACCGAGGAAGCGCTCTCCTGGCTGGACGGGCTCTTCGGGCCGTTCCCCTGGCCCCAGATTACCAATGTCCACCGGATCGAGGGCGGGGGGACCGAGTTCCCGATGATGGTCCACAACGGCTCTCCCGGGTTAGGGCTGATCCTGCACGAGGTCGGACACAATTACCTGATGGGGATCCTCGCCAACAACGAGTGGAAGGAAGGCTGGCTCGACGAGGGATTCACCAGCTTCCAGACCAGCTGGTACGACGAGGCCCATGGGCGGGACGGCGGGTACCGCGCTCTCGAGTGGAACATGTTGCGGTCCGACCTCGACGGCTGGTCCGAGCCGGCCAGCCGGGCCGGAGAGCACTTCCGGGATTTCTCGACCTACAACTCGATGATCTACGATCGGGGCGAGCTCTTCTTCCACCAGCTCCGCGCCATTGTGGGCGACTCCGCGATGCGGGCAATCCTGCGCACCTATTACCAGCGTTGGAAGCTCAAGCACGTGGACGAGGCCGCCTTCCGGGAGGTGGCCGAGGAGGTCTCCGGACGGGACCTCCGGGCTCTCTTCGGACAGTGGCTCCACGGAACTCACCTCTACGACTATGCGGTGGGGCGGGTCGAGGTCGGACGGACGGACGGGCGGTCAGGCGGTCAGCCCGAAGGAAGTGAGTACCTGACCCGGGTGGAAGTGGTGCGGCGGGCCCCGGGAGTGTTTCCCGTCTCGGTCGCCGTCCGGAGCCGGGGTGGGGACTCGGCCAGGGCCCGGCTCGACGGAACCGCCGAGCGCGAGTGGGTGACCCTGGCGACGCGGGAGCGTCCCTTCGAGGTCGAGCTGGATCCGGAAATCCGGTCCCATGACTGGAACGTCCTGAACAACCGCAAACGGCGCGGCCTCCTGGGGTTCCGCCGGGCCCCGCGCACAATGGTCTATCTCGACCAGTTCTTTTCCAGGCCGATCCGGCGGGATGGGTTCAGCGTGGGGATGGTTCCGACCATCTGGTACAACGACGAAGGGGGCGTGACCCTCGGAGCCCGGCTCCGAAGCGATTACCTCGGCCGGTTCGAGCAGAACACGGGATGGCTCACCCTGGATACCAGGCGGCTCGCCGAAACGGACCGACCGGGGATCGGGATGTTCCTCAGGGTCCAGAACCCGGTGCGGTTTCTTCGGCCCCGGGTGAGCCAGAGCTTCGAGGCATTCTCGGTCGAGGGGAGGCGTGGGCTCGCCGCCGCCGCCGAGCGGGACCTGACCCGCCACCGGACTTTCGGGGCCCGGAGAGCTGTCGGAATCGAAGCCCGCTGGCTCGTTACCACCAACACCCGGTTCCTCGACCCGGCTTCCTGGGACGCCGGGGGGACGGTCGAGGCCTCGGCCTGGTCACGGTTGGCGGGCCGGTGGGGTGCGTGGAGCGTGGCGGGCCGGATCTCGCTCGGAGGAGGAATCGAATACCGGAATCGGGGCGAGGGCCTGTCAACTCGCGATCGCTACGACGCCCAGGCGTACTTCCGCGGCCACGGCGAGCTCCGGGCGCGCCGCGGGCTCGGCGCCTCGTCGGGCCTCTCGGTTCGCATCTTTGCGGGCGGTCTGTTCTCACCCGATGCGGCGCTCAAGCAACGCCAGTTCTTCGCGGCGGGGGCCGATCCGTACGAGCAGTTCGGGAATCCCCTGTTGCGGTCCCGGGGCGCCGTACTCGCGCGGGATGGAGTACACTACCTGATGCCCGGGGGAGGCGGGGTGCGGGGATTGAACCCGGCCGTGAGCGCGGCCCGGATGGTCGCGGTGGGCGGCGAGCTCGACCGGTCGGTGTTCACGCGAAACCAGGGAACCTGGCTGCGCGGGATCCGGGTCGCCGCGTTCACGGACTGGGCGATCGGCGACGGCGATCTGCCGGCCGATGCCCGGGGGGCGGCCATCATCGGCGATGCCGGGGTGGGCCTCCGCCTGGCCCACCGGATCGGCGATACATTCTTCACCACCCGGCTCGATTTCCCCCTGTACGTGAGCCGGCCCGACCTGGCGGTCAATGCGCCCGAACGGGCGATCGGGGCGCGGTGGGTCTTGAGTTTCACCAACGAGCGTTGAACCTGGAGACTGGAGGACAGGAGTCATGGCGAACACCGGACAACTGAGGCGACCCGCGGTTCTCGGGCTCCTCCTCACGGCCACGGGTTACGGGTCACCGCTCACGGCCCAGTCGCGCGCCTTCACCGCGAATGACTGGTACCGGCTCACCAACGTGAGCGCTCCCGCCGTCTCCCCCGACGGTGGCCGGATCGCGTTCACGGTCACGACTGTCCTTGCGGGCGAGAACAAGCGGCACTCCGAGATCTGGCTCGTGGCCACGAGCGGTGGCGATCCGGTCCGCCTCACCGCTCCGGGCGTCGAAAGCTCGAATCCGCGCTGGTCTCCGGACGGGAAGCTCGTGCTCTTCACCTCGACCCGGCCCGGCGGTAGGGGTCGCACCTGGGCCCTTCGGATGGACCAGCCGGGAGGGGAGGCGTTCGAGGTGGATAGCATCCCGGCCGGGTCCTCGCCCCGGGACGGCAGCTTCGTCGCATGGGCCGAGGCCGATACGAGCCGCGCGCCGCGCGACACCACCAGACCCGATCCGTTCGCGCGGATGCAGCCGATGGCCCGTCCGCCTTTCGGCGCGATCACCAGCCCTCTCGATCCGGCCCGGTTCGACGGGCGCCACATCACCGAAATCCCCTACAAGGCCAACGGCCAGGGGTTCCTCCCCGGTCCCCGTGAGGCCCGCACCTATCGCTTGGCTCAGATCTGGCTCCGCTCCCTGAGCGGAGGGCCGAAGCGGGCGCTCACCAGCGTGGCCTACTCCCATCAGAACGTGCGGGTTTCGCCCGACGGCCAGTGGATCGCTTTCACCGCCGACTCCCGGCTCCGTTCCGACTCGGTGGTCCGGGCCGAGCGGGATTCGCTGGGCCGGCTTCCCTACGACGCGAAACGGGACGAAGCTGCCCGGAACGAGAGCGATATCTTCGTCGTCCCGGCCTCAGGCGGCGAGCCGCGCCGGATCACCAGCGTGAACGGGAGCGAGGGCCAGCTCTCCTGGTCTCCCGACAGCCGGCGGATCGCCTACGCGGCCTCTCCGACCCGGACCTCCTCCCGGCGGATCTACGTCGTGGACCTCGCGGGTGGCGATCCCGCCAACCTGCTCGGCCCGTGGCAGTACGAGCCGGAGCAGGTGAACTGGCTCCCCGACGGGAGGATCGCGTTTTCGGCGGCGGTGGGCGGGCGCACCGCGATGTTCCGGGTCGATCCCGCCACCAAGGCGATCACGGAAGTAGTCGCCGGCCGCCGCCGGTTGAGCGGCTTCGACTGGGATGCCCAGGGGCGGGTCGTGGCCTACGTCTCGACCAGCCTGACCCGGCCCACCGAGCTTTACATGGCGGGCGCCGACGGCCAGGGGGAGCGCCAACTAACCCGCTTCAACGACAAGCTCAACGCCGAGATCGCCTGGTCGGACGCGGAGCGCTTCACGTTCAAGTCGGTGGGCGGGCTGGAGGTCGAGGGCTGGCTGATGAAGCCCCACGGATACGAGCCGGGCCGGAAGTACCCCCTGGTGCTCTACATCCACGGCGGGCCTCACTCGGGGTACGGAGAAAACTGGTTCGACGAGTTTCAGAATCTGGCCGGGGCCGGGATGTGGGTCCTGTTCACCAACCCGCGCGGATCGAGCGGGTACGGGGCCGCGTTCACTTACGCGACCCGGGGCCGCTGGTTCGCCGAAGACTACCAGGACCTGATGCGGGCGGTTGATTTCGTCGCCGGCCGCCCCGACGTGGATTCCACCCGGATGGGCGTCACCGGCGGCTCTTACGGCGGGGTGATGACCGCCTGGGTCACCGCCAAGACCACCCGGTTCAAGGCCGCCCAGG
>Ga0209640_10004253_pt1 | contig 12585 bp, 11 predicted proteins | sample RifCSP10_1_FD_184018 | JGI IMG/M metagenome (GOLD analysis project Ga0209640, IMG submission 184018) | Soil microbial communities from Rifle, Colorado - Rifle CSP2_sed 10_1 (SPAdes) (version 2) | ecosystem: Environmental > Terrestrial > Deep subsurface > Rock core/Sediment | place: Rifle... | reverse complement strand
CGACCTGGCGGCCATCGAGCGGGCCATCCAGCAGGCGCGGCAGGAGACGGAGCGCCCCTCATTGATACTGGTGCGTAGCCACATCGGCTACGGCTCGCCGAACAAGCAGGACTCCTACGAGGCGCACGGTGCGCCGCTGGGGGAGGAAGAGGTGCGCCTGACCAAGGAGAACCTGGGCTGGCCGGTTGAGCCGGCTTTCTACCTGCCCGAGCAGGCCCTGGCCCACTTCCGCCGGGCGGTGGACGCCGGGCAGCAGCTGGAGTCGGCCTGGCAGGCCAAATTGGACGATTACCGGCGGGAGCACCCGGAACTGGCCGCCGAGCTGGACATGGTCATGCAGGGGCGGCTGCCCGACGGTTGGGATAACGACATCCCTGTATTCCCGGGAAACAGCCAGGCGGTGGCGACCCGTTCGGCGTCCGGGAAGGTGTTGAACGCCATCGCTCCATATTTGCCGACCCTGATCGGCGGTTCGGCGGACCTGAACCCCTCGACGAAAACGGAGCTGACGGGGATGGGCGACTTCGAACACCCAAGCCGGGCGGAAGGCGATACGCAGGGCTCGGCTGGGGGTGGCTGGAGCCACGCCGGCCGCAACATTCACTTCGGCGTGCGCGAGCACGCCATGGGCTCAATCTTGAACGGGATGGCCGCGCACGGCGGGATGCATCCGTTTGGCGGCACCTTCCTGGTGTTCTCCGATTATATGCGCCCGGCCATCCGGCTGGCTGCCATTGCCGGTCTGCCCGTAATCTATGTGTTTACGCATGACAGCATCGGCGTGGGGGAGGACGGGCCGACCCACGAACCGGTGGAGCACGTGTTGGCGCTGCGCGCCATCCCCAACCTGGCGGTGATCCGGCCGGCGGACGCCAACGAGACGGTGGAGGCCTGGCGCATCGCAGTCGAGCGGCGCGACGGGCCGGTGGCGCTGGTGCTCTCGCGGCAGAAACTGCCCGTGCTGGATCCAGACGAGTACCCACAGATTGCCGAGGGCGTGCGGGCAGGGGCGTACGTGCTGGCTCAGGCGCCGGGCGAGGCGGACCCCGAGATTATCCTGGCGGCCACCGGGTCTGAGGTCAGCCTGGCGCTGGCGGCGCGCGCCGCCTTGAAGGAGAAGGGTGTGATGGCCCGGGTGGTGAGCATGCCCAGCTGGGAGCTGTTCGAGAGACAGGAGCAAGGCTACAAGCAGGCGGTGATCCCGCCGCACGTGCCCGTGCTGGCGGTGGAGGCCGGGGTGACGCTGGGTTGGCGGACTTACCTGGGGCATGGGGCAGAAGTGGTGGGGGTCGATCGCTTCGGGGCCTCGGCGCCAGGGGGCCGGGTGCTGCAGGAGTACGGGTTCAGTGTTGAGAATGTGGTCCAGCGGGCTCTGAAGATAGTAGGCTCAGAAGGGTAGGTGCAAATGGTCTAATTACCGTCATGCAAAAGACCTTCGTACCCATATCTGAAAGCTGGGAATGCCTCCAAATTCTGGAGTGCCTTCAAGGTTTGGCTTTTTCAACATGCAGACAAGGGAAGAATAAGATGGATAATCCGACAAAGGAAGTGTGGACAAAGTGGATCCCTCTTTGTGACCCGCGCCGTGTTGACGGCTGCGATGTTTATGAAGATGAGCACGGTCGATTGATAGAGGCCGCCTTTTGTGGTACGCGTTGTCCGGGGTGTGGCATTTGCTGTAAGGACTATCGCGATGTTATTACCGCCGATTACCAGGGTGTGGAGGAATTTAGCTGGAATTAGAAATCAATTTGCGGCAGAGGTGGTCTTGTCAAGATCGAAGATGGCCGGTATTACCGCGCTGTTGACTGCGGAGAAGGTTGTCCCGGATATGGCCAGTGTTGTCCGCCTTTTGATCTGCGAGACCGACCGCACAGTATGGAAGATGCTGCTCGGATCTTGCTGAAGCGCGATGATGGGATGCTTTGGGAGCTGCATGCGGCCTTGCTGATATTGGCTCATGACGGCAGTGATGAAGCTGTTCAAATATTGGAGCATTACCTGCCGCAGGCTCATCACCGTCTAGAGGGTTTTGCAGAATGCGCTCTTGAGGAAGGTCGCTTCTTTAACGAATGTCCTATGACCGAATTCGAGGAGCGCCAGCAAATGAAGTGTCAGGTCCGCGAATCTTTCGAAGACCGGCTTATCGAAATGGAAGTTGAAATCGACGAGGAGATCCTTCCAGAGATTGACCGGCTACGCTACGAGCTGGAAATCGCTCGCAGGGTTATGGAAAAAACGGGCGATAATTCCGAGGAAGTGTGGCGCACCCAGGTTGATGTTTACGAGATGCTGGTTGGTCAGGCGGAAGGACGATTGGAAGAACTTCGAAGAGATATCGACCGTTACGAGGCCATGATCGTTGAAATCGATGTCGATTTGGAGAAGCAGGACAGCGAAGTTGATGCGCATTTAGCGAAATACGATCATTCTGACCAACATTCCTGAAGTGCTGCAAATGATCGGCATTTGCGTCGGCGCAATTGCACTGTAATCAGAAGGGCTGCCCGCTCATGGCAGCCCTTTAAATTAATAGGAGGTTTTATCTGGGTCTCCTTAGCGACCTGTTTCCGCGGACCTGCTAATGGGACGATCGGCCCTGCAGCTTTACGGTCAAGAATTGTTCATCGAAAGCCTCCTCACCATCGCCGGAAAAGGCGAAGGCAAAGGCAGATACATCTACCTTACCTCCAACGAACAGGCCGTTTTCACCGACCACAGTTATGCTCCATGAGGTGATGCCGTCGCAATCCTCGATGATTTCTCCACCGAAGCCGCGGATGATGAAGCGGCCGATGCGCTGTTCGACGACGAGGAAAATATCGACGAAGGCCTGGCGTGAGCACTCTACCTGGCCCGTGATTACGACCACGCCGGTCGAAGGTTTGACAGATCCGGTCGGGTCCACGCTCAGGTCGAATTCGAGGGGAGGGCCGGCCATGTCAAGATTGAAAACGAGCTCCCCTCCGGGTGAGTCGAAGAAGGAGCCGGCCATGAAGTGATAGGCCTCGCCGGCCTGCGCTTCGAAGGTGACCCTCGACTGCACGTCAAAGGTATCGTCATTGCAGGCGACCTCGGTGAGGGAGCCTCTCTCGCCAGTAAATACCGATAAGGTGGTATCGTAGTCGCTGCCAAAGGTATTGGCGGAAATGTGCATGGTTTCGGTAGGGGTGAATTGGTACCAGACCGTGTGACTGGTTTCCACGCAGCTCGGCACCGGGTCGTCCGAGGCTGCAGTCGCATCGCTCGTGTCGATGGAATCCGTGAACGGTAGACCTGGGATGACGAGGGCATCGTCGAAATCATCGTTGACTGGCTGGGCCAGCGCTGGCGAGATCTGAAGGACGGCGAGGGTCAGGCAAAGGGCTACGAGCAGCGCAGCGCGAGAGTGTTTAATCTTGGTCATAATTTTTCTCCTTTCGAGCAAAGAGAATTTTCTTTGCCTTTTACTTATGATTTGACTTGGGCTGGAGTACCGGTTTATTGTAGATGGTCGATCACCTCCTTATGGTTTAGTCAGCCAGGCGGTCGAACCGAGCGGTATGGATGTCGGCTACAGGGACAAAAAAAGAACCACCGAGGTCAGGTAAGTGGTTCTTCTATGAAAGCGCAGCGAGGTTTGCGGTGCGACCGGTAATTAATCCGCCCTTAGCGTGATAACCCGAAGATTAAGCGGGAGAAGCTTGGTCTTATTTACTATAGATGAATTCCTTTGCGATGTCAATTGGGAAAAATGTACAGCGTACTCAGAGTGGCGAATTGAGGTGGAGGATTAGATAGCCATCTCCGATCAATCGAAGGAAATTGCCTAATTCTGCAATGCGCCCTATCACGGCATCGGCTCACCTTTGATGAGGGTGATGGGCAAAGGCCCCTCTCGCCTGACACCCCACTTGTGCAAGCAGTGCCAGGGTTATGCCAGCCAACACTTAGCCGGGGCGGAGATCGAGCTCACTATGCTGTTTGCGGATGTGCGCGGCTCGACGAAATTGACCGAGGGCATGCCGCCAGGCGAATTCAGCCGGCTAATCAGCCGCTTCTTCGCCGTATCGGCGGACGCCCTTAGCCGCCATTTCGCCTGGGTGGATCGTTTCGTCGGCGACCAAGCTGCCGGCTATTTTGTGCCCGGCTTTGCTGGCGCCGATCACGCCCGCAGGGCAATTCAAGCGGCACAAGAACTCCTCAATGAAACAGGCCATTATCCTCCTGCGGATCCCTGGATCCCGGTCGGGATTGGCATTCATACAGGCGTCGCCTTCGTCGGCTCGGTTGGCTCGGCCGGCCAGGCGACCGACATTACTGCTTTAGGTGATGCCGCCAATGTCGCGGCCCGGTTGTCCTCGGCTGCGCAGACAGGGGAGATCCTGATCAGCGAACGTACTTATTCCTACTCGGGTCTTATTCTAGATGAGCTAGAAACTCGCTCGTTGGAATTAAAGGGAAAGAGCGAACCGTTCAAGGTCTTCGTCTTGGATAGCGGCAGTCTGGTCCCGCCTGGCCCGCAGAACCGCATCACCCAAATTCCCTAAACGTATCCTCCCATTGGCAGTGGGACCGCCAGGAATGGCGGTCCCGCTTTGCAATGGTCATCCAACTTATTCGGGTTGCCCCGGCTGCACCGGTCCGATGCGGTATGGGCGCATCATCTCGTTGTCTTCATGCTCGACAATGTGGCAGTGCCAGACGAATTGACCCGGCGTATCGAACTTGGCCCGCACGCGGGTGACCTCGCCCGGATAAGAGATGACTGTGTCCTTCAAGCCGTTCTCCCAAGCTTCGGGTGGTCTCGGATCTCCATCCAGTTGGACTTCGAAAATATCACCCGTCTCCTCATCCACCTCGAATTCGATGGGCTGCCTATCCACCACTTCAAACGTTATTTCGTGGATGTGCATGGGGTGGGCATCCTCGGTGAAGTTGTAGAGCTCCCAGACTTCTGTGTCGCCCACGCTCGGATTCTCGCTGATCGGGTCGGCCCACATCTTGTGTACCGCATTGCCATCGGCATCCACATTGCCCAGCACGGCCTCCGATGGCCCATCGTGGACATCTGACACCAGCTCGATCAGCGCCAGCGGGCGGGTATTGGTCTCGACCGGCAACGGAGCGATCGCCGGCAGCACCAGGAACTGGGGAGGCGTCGTCGGGTCGGGCGCCGGCGCCGGGACGACGCGGAACTCCATCACCTGGCCTGTCGAGTCTGGATCCGCAACGTCGAAGTCCTCTCCTGGGATACCGCCGCCGAAGGGTTCGTCCGGGCCGACGTTGCCCAGCACGTAATTGCCCACCGGGACGTTGCTGAAGTCAACAATGACGTCGGCGCGTTCAGCCAGGGCCATGAGCAGCCGGTTGCCGTGGTCCGCGGTGATGTTGACCGGGGCCGCCAGGAAGCCGCCCTCGTTGCCAATTTGCCAGACTTCCACCCCGGGGATGTGGTCGAAGTCCAGGATCAGGAAGCGCGATTGGCAGCCATTCAGGAAGCGGAAGCGGTAGCGCCGCTGCTCGACCGTCTGGAAGGGCCAGGTGTTGCCGTTGACCATGATCATGTTGCCGAAGAACTCCGGGTTCCAGATTGGCGAGACGTTGCTTTCGGGAATGAAGGGACCGGTGAACTCATCAAAGAACTCGCGAGAGTCCGGGTAGAACAGTGAGCCGTCGTCGTTGAACGAGCGGTCCTGGATGGCGATGGGGATCTCGTAGTAGGTCTTGTTGGGCGGGAACATGTCGCCGTCGTTAGGGGCCGGGCCGGGCAGCACGGCGGTTGTGCCGAAGCGGCTGTCGAGCACCGCCCTGTCGCCTGCTGGGCCGCCGCGGACGATGAAGAACCCTGCCGGGCCGGCGTACACGTTGAGCCGCGTCATGCCCAGGGCGTGGTCGTGGTACCAGATGGTCGAGGCCCGGTTGTGGTTCGGATACTGGAAGGTCGCAAAACCAGGCCCCCAGGCTGCGCCGAAATTATCCGCGGCCTTGCCTGCAAAGAAGTCGTACCAGGTGCCCTCGGTGGCGTAGCCATCTGGGATGTTGTTGGCCGCGGGAAGGTACCAGGCCTCAGCATAGCCGTCGCTCTCGTCGCCCACGCCCACTGCGCCGTGTACGTGGGTGACGATCGGCACCGGGCCGGTGTACGGGCCGGGCGTACTGGTGAATGTCGGGCGGGTATCGCGGCCCGCCTCGCCGCCCGGCGGGTTGGCCCAGTGCAGGGTGGGGTCAACTGGCAGCAGGTGGGGGAGGTAGTTGCCGTTATCGTCCACCAGGTCGTTGATCCACTTGACCCGCACCGGCCGGTTCCACATCGCCTCGATCGTCAGCGAGGGGGCATTGTGCAGCAGCAGGCCTTTCTTGCTGGCCGACCTAACCGCCCCATAACCCCACACGGTGGTCGCCGGCAGAGAGGCAGGCAGGATCTGCTGCGGGAACTGCTTCATGGATATCTCGTAATAGTCGATCGGCTTGCCGCCCTTCTGCGGGATGGTGCTGGCCCGCGGCATGACCGGTGGTATCAGCAGCGGAGTCACGTATTTCGTGACATCATTCGGATCCAGTGACCCGCCTTCTATCTGCGCGAACGCTCGCTGCAGGAAACGCAGCCTGGTCGAGAGGTAAGCCGCGCCCCCCATGGCAGCGCTGAGTTTGAGAAATTCCCGTCGAGTAAGCATCATGAATCTCCTTGTTATTATTTTTACTTTGTTGATAATTCAGGTATGACTAACCAATTAGTGTAGAATTATTTCATTTAACTCTACATCAAAAACCCCTCGTAGGTCAACTGTCAAAAATTACTTCTTGCCCTATGACAAATTACATAATTAATTGCATATGGAATTGAGGTTTTTGCAGATTATTAGAATAAAATTGCTTATTCAATCGGCTAAAATATGTATGGATCAGGAACAGACACTCGCTTATTCGCAGGAACAGGATGATTTCACAAGACCAGTACAACCGCATTGCCCGAGCACTGCCCGTCCTGAGCCGCGCCGACCCGCAGCTGGTGCGCGAATTTACGCAGGCCGCCTTCTTTGCCAGCATCCCGGCCGGCAGGGATATTTTTGTAGAGGGCGACGATATTGAAGCGATTGCACTATTAATTTCCGGCGTCGTGCGGGTGTATAAAATCGGGGAGACGGGCCGCGAGATCACACTCTACCGCTTCGGCCTGGGCGAATCCTGCATCCTGACCGCCAATGCCATCCTCAGCCGCCAGACGTTTCCGGCCATCGCCACGGTGGAGGAGGAGGCCGAGGCGGTAATGATCCCCGCGGCGACCTTCCGCGGCTGGGTGGACAAATACGCGCTGTGGCGGGGTTTCGTTTTCGACCTGCTTTCCCAGCGCCTGGCGAATGTCCTGCTCATTGTGGACGAGGTGACTTTCCGGCGCATGGACGCGCGTTTGGCGGCGTTCTTGCTCGCCCGCAGCCGGGTCGAAAACCCCATCGAGATCACGCACCAAGAGATCGCGGCCGAATTGGGCAGCTCGCGCGAGGTCATCAGCCGGATTCTGGAGGATTTTGCTGCCCAGGGCCTCATCCAGACGAGTCGCGGCAGGCTCGAGGTCCTGGAGACCGAGCTGCTGCAAACCCGCGCGGTTATGTGACTTAGTCACTGACAAAGTTCATCACATCTCCTATACTGGTAGCAAGAAATAAACCTACTGAATAAGGAGATTGTGATATGAACCCCTTTGTTAGCTTCATGGTTTCTACCACCGGCCGTATCGTTCGTATACTGGCAGGCATCGCCCTGATCACCTGGGGCCTGCTGGGCCTGGGCGGCTCGGCGGGGATCATCGTAGCCGTCGTGGGCGCCGCACCGCTGCTGGCCGGTCTGTCTGACTTCTGCTTGTTCGCGCCTCTGTTCGGCGGCCCGCTGAGCGGATCGAAGATCCGCGCGTCAAAGTAAATACTCTCGATCGCACGGCCGGACAATCATGCCGCTGCCCGCCGTCGCTTTTCGGCGATATGGCGGGCAGCGGCTCCGGTATCCATCGCCCTCGAGCGCATCGCCCGCAGCGGCATCATAAGTAAACCATACAGCCACGCTCTTCAAGGTGCAGTACCGACTCGGGGAGAGAAGCCAGCTTATTCCATCGCAAATCCAATTTTTCCAGATTCGTCAGTGCTCCGAATCTGGCTGGTACATGAGCCAATTTGTTGGCGCGTAAATCCAGGTACCTGAGATTGCGCAAATCACCAAGCGACTCCGGAAGCGAGACCAGCTGGTTGTTTCTTAGATTCAGATTGGTGAGGCTTGCCAGGTTGCCCAGCGAGTCGGGGAGTGACGTCAAACGGTTATCCTGCAAATCTAATTTTTTTAGATTGGTGAGATTTCCGATCGACGCCGGAAGTGACGCCAACCGGTTGTTCATCAGATGCAGCTCCTTCAGATTTTCGAGACGGCCCAGCGCTTTGGGGAGAGACGTGAAGTAATTGTTGTAAAGCCGAAGTTCTATCAGGCGCGCCAGGCTGCCAATGCTCTCCGGAAGATCAGCCAGTAGGTTGTCCGTTATATTTAGATAGACCAGGTTACTCAGATTCTCGAATGACCTGGGCAGAGACGCCAAACGGTTGTTGCTTAGATACAGAAACTCCAGGTTGCTCAGTTTTCCAATTGACTCGGGCAAAACCGCCAACTCATTGTGGCCTAAATCCAGCATCTGCAGGTTTTTCAGATTCCCGATCGCCTCCGAAAGAGATGAAATCTGGTTGTCCGCCAGATTTAATCTTTCTAGCCTGGTCAGTTGCCAGAGCGACTCGGGGACCGCAGTCAGCTGGTTGCTATATACGCTTACCCTCTTTAAGTTTGTGAGCCGGCCTATGATTTCCGGGAGAGAAGCCAGCTGGTTCTGATCCAAATCCAGCTCTTCGAGCGCCATGCGTTCGAGCACCGCCTCGGGCAAAGCCGTTAACTGCTTCCCTTTCAAATCCAAGATATTTTGAGAGCTCATTTCGGTCACCAGAAGAGAGCTGCCATTATACACTTTTTCCCTGGCTTCCCGGTTGCTCTGAGCGATGTTCTAAGCTGCTGAGCTGCTTCCAAGCAGCCCTTATGCAGCCGTCGCCGCAACCGGGAAGGTCGTTTCAGAAGGTCCTTTGATTCTTATCACGGGAAGCAACATAACCCTCACCGTATGCTGCTCATGATCGACAAGAGCAGGATGCCCCTCTTCTTCCCCCCTTATCAAGGGGGGCTAGGGGGGATTCCCCAGCGACTTGACGTACTCCACCAGTGCCTCCAACTCTTCCTCACTTAACCTCCCCTCGTAGCTGGGCATGATCGGCTCGTAACCGGCCACGATCTTCTCCTGTGGTGAAAGAATGGATTCACGGATATAGTCTTCGTCGGCGATCACCGTCTCCCCATTTTCCAGCGGCACGCTCTCGCCGAACACGCCGTCAAGGGATGGCGCGACCTGCCCGGCGGCCGCCACGTGGCAGCCCTGGCACTCCAGTTGCCTGAACAGCTCCTCGCCGGCCTGTGCTGCGGATGTATTCTCTGCCCCTTCTGCAGGCTCGGTCTTCACATCGCCGGCCGGAAGGTTGGCTGTAATGCTGCAGGCCACACCTGCCAGGACAAGCATGACCAGCGCCAATAGAATCGGTTTTGGAAACATACCCGGTCTCCTTATCGGTATTCAACGTATCTAGACCTGTATACGGGAGAATACCGCGAAAGTCGCGCCAAAAGCCCGGGACCTGGTAATCTACCAGGTCCCGGTGCATCTCGCTATTTCTTTGATTTTGGATCTGTATCAAGAAGCAGCTTCTAGAGCCTCCTGTTCAATTTTTTCATAAAGATCCATGCGGCGATCGGGCAGATACGTAGCAATCGTTCGCCAGGTATCCCACTCGGGATCATCCAGGTTCACCTCAGCGACCGCCATGCCTTCTCCCTCTTCGATGCGGGCCAGGAAGCCGCCGGATGGGGCGCAGACGCACGAGTGCCCCAGGCTTTTCCAGCCCTCTTCAACACCCGCCCGGTCGGCCATGGCCACGTGGATCGTGTTCTCCAGGGCACGCGTAGCCGCCAGGTGGCTGACCACCTCTCCACCCCAGCCCTTGCTGGTCTGCCAGGGGTTGGTGATCCAGTCTGTGCTGTTCAGGATCAGGCGCGCGCCCTTTAATACCAGGCTGCGAATGTACTCTGGGAACACCAGGTCATAACAGACCGTAAGGGCAACCCGGCCGAACTCGGTGTCAATGACCTCCGCTTGATCGCCCGTGGCGAAGAACTCCTTCTCGGCGGAGAACAAATGGCACTTGCGGTAATGACCGATGACTTCACCTTGCGGTGAGATCAGGACCGCCGCATTGAAAAGCCGGTCGCCATCGGTCTTTTCAATCATTCCCGTCATGATGTAGGCGCCATTCGCTCGGGCAACCTCTCCCAGCCGGTCGGTGCTCGAACCAGGGATCGTTTCTGCCAGCTCGTTCAGCTTATCGCCGACAAAGTATCCGGTTGTACCCAGTTCCGGGAAGATTACGATGTTGGCTCCTTGAGCTGCGCCCGCCGCGGTGAAGCGCGCCATCTTATCCAGGTTGGCATTCACGTCCCCTAACACGCAATCGAGCTGCACAACAGCAATTTTTAAACTCATATCCAGGTACCTCCAAATCTCTATTATCCGTATATACGCGTCACCCATTCTTCGGGAAGCTCATGGGGCGCCCAATACTGGTCGTTCAGGTCTGGCCGGTAATACGTATCGATCTCGCCCTCCTCGAAGGTCACATAGGGATACTCGACGTTTTTGACGACAGGTTCGCCGCTCAATACCTTGACGCCCTGGTCCACGGCCGTCATGCTCAGAGCCTGGTCTCCGGATACCGCCAGGAAGCTGATCCCCAGCTCCTTTGCCCGGCGCAGCCAGCCGTTCCAGCCGTCCCCCGTAATCGGCGGAATGGGTCGACCGGCGTCAAGCAGGGCATCCACCACTCCCAATCCCATCTGCCCGCCATCCGAGATGACTCCGTCGATCTGCGGATTGGACTGGATGAAGGCCTCCATGGCTTTCTTGGCGTCGGTTGGAGACCAGTTGGCGTTGGCGAGCCCGACCTCCGTGATGTCCGGGAAGCTGGCCAGACCCTGCCGGACGCCGCGCAGGACATCTTCGGCGTAGCTGCTGCCGGCGAAGCCCATCAGCAAGACCACGTTTCCCTGCCCGTTGAGCTTATTGCCAATGTATTCCGCATATTGGAATCCGACCTCCACATTATTGCGATATACCCAGCTCACGTAATTGGGAGAGTTTACCCGCGTGGAAGCGAGCACAACCGGGACCCCCTGGTTCATTGCTTTTTCCACGATGGCCGTCAAAGGCGCTTCCGCCGCCGGTTCGATAAAGAGCAGGTCGATATTCCGGGAGAGCAGGTCCTCCACATCGCTGATTTGCTTGGCCGGGTCAAAGTTGGCCGCAGTCACAAAGTAATCCTCGAATTGATCTTTGTATTTTTCCTGGATGGCGTATTCATAGTGATGGCTCAGCATCACCATCCAGGCGTTGACGTCCCCGGCGCCGGCGCGCCCGATTGTCCAAGGCGGGTCCTTCTTGAAGGCAGAGGTGTCGACCATACCTGCCTGGCCCGCCGCAGGTTCGACTGCCGGCGTGGCGGGAGCGCAGCCCGGGAGGAAGATCGAAACGCCGCCGGCCAGGGTCGTCATCCCGGCGAGGCGCAGGAACTCGCGCCGAGAAAGTTTGTTTTGTCTTGGTTTGCCAGTCATAGCTTGTAACGCTCCTTTAGTTTATGAATTGAAGCCTTTGGATTGGTTAGAGTTTGGGCGAAAGAAAATCTTCAACTACCAGCCTCCTTTCTTGCCAATTATGATTCCAGCCACTGTGCGAGATTCGATTTGACGAAACCATCATCCACCAGATGGGGATATGCCCGGCTCACGCGATCGATCTCCGCCGACTGTCCAGGCGAGAGAGCCTGTCCAGGGTCCAGACAAACCAGGTTTTCCATCAATCCTTGCCGGCGCAGCACTTCGTGAATTCCGGCTATACATCCGGCGTAGTGATTGGCCGCATCAAAAATCGCGGCGTTGGCGTCGGTTAACTGTGCCGCCAGGGTGAGCAGTTCCGCAGGGATCTCTCCTCTGTAGCGGGCTTGCCTGGCAGTCTCGAGTAGTTCCACCGCTCTTTGGGTCCAGCAGGCCCACTGGCCCAATAAGCCGCCGGCGATGTGTGCGCGAACCTCCCCGTTTGCGCCCTGGAACCGGTATTCGGTTAGTAAATCGATCAGGATGTTATCGTCGTTGCCGGTGTACAGCGCGATCTCGCCGGCTCTCCCTGCCTCTGCCACCGCTCGCACCACGTCCAATGTCTGGTAGCGGTTGAATGGGGCGATTTTTATGGCGATCACATTGGGAATTTCCACGAACCTCCGCCAGAAGGCATGCGACAGCAGCCGCCCGCCGGCCGAAGGCTGCAGATAGAAACCGAATATTGGAATTTCCCGGGCTACTGCTTCACAATGCTCCAACAACTCGTCATCGCTCGCATTCTTCAGCCAGCCCAGGGATAACAAGCCGGCATGATAACCCGTCTTGCGGGCGAACCTTGCTTCCGCCAGCGCCTGGTCAGTCTTT
>Ga0209640_10004252_pt1 | contig 12586 bp, 11 predicted proteins | sample RifCSP10_1_FD_184018 | JGI IMG/M metagenome (GOLD analysis project Ga0209640, IMG submission 184018) | Soil microbial communities from Rifle, Colorado - Rifle CSP2_sed 10_1 (SPAdes) (version 2) | ecosystem: Environmental > Terrestrial > Deep subsurface > Rock core/Sediment | place: Rifle... | reverse complement strand
TCGAACGGTTTGGCCGTGCCGTTCGCGACCAGCACCAGCCGGTCGGCGGTGAGCTCCAGCAGATGCCGGTCGTGGCTCACCACGATCACCGCGCCGGTGTACTCGTTCAGCGCCTGCACCAGCGCCTCGCGCGCATCCACGTCGAGATGGTTGGTCGGCTCGTCGAGGATCAGCATGTGCGGCGCGTCGCGGGTGATCAGCGCCAGCGCCAGCCGCGCGCGCTCGCCGCCCGACAGCCGGCCGACCTGCACCTCCGCCTTCTCGCCGGAGAAGCCGAAGCGGCCGAGCTGGCCGCGCACCTGGCCGGGCTTGGCATCCGGCAGCGCGCGCGTCATGTGCTGCAGCGGCGTGTCGGCCGGATCGAGCTGCTCCACCTGGTGCTGCGCGAAATAGCCGACGCGCAGCTTGCCGCTGGCGTTCATGGCGCCGGCCATCGGCTGAAGCTCGCGCGACAGCAGCCGGGCCAGCGTCGTCTTGCCGTTGCCGTTGCGGCCCAGGAACGCGATGCGGTCGTCCGGATCCAGCCGCAAATTGAGCCGGCTCAGCACCGGCGCGCCCGGCGCGTAGCCCACCGCCGCGGCGTCCAGCGTGATCAGCGGCGGCTTCATGGCATCCGGATTGGGGAAGTCGAAGGTGAGGCTCGGGTCCTCCACCGCCGCCGCGATCGGCTCCATGCGCGCCAGCGCCTTCAGCCGGCTCTGCGCCTGGCGCGCGGTGTGCGCCTTGTAACGCCAGCGGTCGACATAGGCCTGCAGCTTCGCCCGCCGCGCCTCCTGCGATTTGCGCGCCGACTCGGCCTGCGCCTGGCGCTCGCGCCGCTGGCGCTCGAACTGGTCGTAGCCGCCGGCATACAGCGTAAGCTTGCCGCCCTCCAGGTGCAGGATGTTGTCGACCACGTTGTTGAGCAGGTCGCGCTCGTGGCTCACCACGATCACGGTGGCGCGGTAGGCCTTCAGGAACGATTCCAGCCACAGCACCGCCTCGAGATCGAGATGGTTCGACGGCTCGTCGAGCAGCAGCAGGTCCGGGCCGGTGAACAACAATGCCGCGAGCGCCACGCGCATGCGCCAGCCGCCGGAGAACGACTCCATGGGCTGGTGCTGCGCGTCCTCGTCGAACCCGAGGCCGGCGAGGATGCGCGCGGCGCGCGCCGGCGCGGCATGGGCGTCGATCGCGTTCAGCCGCTCATGGATCTCGGCCAGCAGATGCGGCTCGGTGGCGTGATGCTCGGCATCGGCCAGCAGCCGCGCGCGCTCGGCATCCGCCGCCAGCACGGTTTGGAACGGCGTCGCATCGCCGCCCGGCGCCTCCTGCGCGATGTAGCCGATGCGCGTCCCGCGCGGCGTCTCGATCGAGCCGTCGTCCGGCTCGATCGCTCCGGCGATCGCCTTCAGCAGAGTCGACTTACCGGCCCCGTTGCGGCCGATCAGCCCGATCCGCGCCCTCGGCGGAATCGTCGCGGAGGCACGTTCCAGCACCGCGCGGCCGCCGAGCCGCACGGTCACCCCATTGATGGTCAGCATGGCGCGCGGAATACCACATTCCGGAGAATTTCCGAGGCGCGGATTAAACCGCGGCGCCATCCGTTTATGAATTTGGCAACATTTGAACAATCAAGGGAGACGCCAAGAAATGTACCTCCACAGCATCAAGAATACGGGCGTAGCGCTCGCCATCGCCGCCGCCGCTCTGGTCGGCTGCCAGTCCGGAAGCCAGATGGGCGGCAAGACCGCGATGAAGGCGACGCTCAATGCCGCGCAAGAAGTGCCGCCGAACGCGAGCCGCGGAACGGGGGCCGGCACGTTCAACTTCGATCCGGCAACCAAGCAGCTCCAGTACAACGTGACCTATAGCGGGCTCACCGGACCGGCGACCGCGGCGCACATCCACGGGCCCGCCGCGCCCGGCGCCAACGCGCCGCCCTGGATACCGTTCCAGAATCCGACGTCGCCGATCACCGGCACCGTGACCCTGACCGACGCCCAGGTCCAGGCGCTGAACAACGGGCAGACCTACGTCAACGTCCACACCGCCGCCAACCCGCCCGGCGAGATTCGAGGCCAAATCACGAAGTGACGCGTACCGCCCGACCGGGTTGCGCCGCTGCGTGATTTCGGTCGGGCTCTGCGCGATAATCGGCATGCTTCATAACTCATGGGAGAGGTCACATGTGGACACGCCTAGCGGCTATCGGATTCATCGCGGCATTCGCAGCAGCGCCCGCCGCCGCGGAAATGGTCAACATGACGGCCGCGCTGAGCGCAGCCAACGAGGTGCCGCCGGTGCAATCGCAGGGCAACGGAACCGCAGGAGTCGTGGTCAACACCGATACCCGCGAGCTGCGTTGGGAGGTGCAGGTCCAGAATCTCAGCGCGCCGATGACGGCCTCGCACTTACACGGGCCGGCCACAAGCGCACAGAACGGACCGATCGTGATTCCCATCGCGAAGGCGGGCGATCAGACTCCGTTCAAGGGCTCGACCACGCTCACGCCGGAGCAGATGGCCGACTTGCTGGCCGGGCGCTGGTACGTGAACGTGCACACGCCGAGCAATCCGCCGGGCGAGCTCCGCGGCCAGGTGGTGAAGAAGTAGCGGCGCGCCGCGACTCTATTTCAGGCGGCGGGACGCGCCTTCGCGCGCCGGGCGGTGTTGGCATTGCGCGTTGCGGGGAACCGCGCACGGGCGACGGTGCCCTGGCCCGGCATCGAATCGATCTCGAGCTCGCCGCCGTGCAGCTTCATCAAGCGAATGGCCAGCGGTAGCCCCAGCCCGGTGCCCTCGTTCTGCTTGGCGATCGCGCTGTTGACCTGACGGAACGGCTGCACCGCGAGCTTGAGCTCATCCTCGGTCATGCCGCAGCCGCGGTCGTGCACGGCGATCTCGATGTCGCCATCGACGTTCGTGCCGGCGGTGACCAGAACCTCGGCGCCGCTCGGGCTGAACTTCACGGCATTCGACAACAGGTTCAGCACCACCTGCTTGACCCGGAGCGGATCGGCCGTCAGCGTCGGCAGGTCGGGCGCGGTTTCGATGCGGACCCGAACGCCGGCTTCGGTGGCGCGGCCGGCGACCAGCGTGGCGCACATCGCCAACACATCCGGCACATCGACATGCTGCTCGTCGAGCACGACGCGGTCGGCCTCGATCTTCGCGAGGTCCAGGATATCGGTGATGATCTCAAGCAGATGCGCGCCCGAGCGGTGGATGTGCGCGGCATATTCGCGGTAGCGCTCGGTGCCGACCGGTCCGAACAGCTCGCCTTCGATGATCTCGGAAAATCCGATGACGGCGTTCAGCGGCGTGCGCAGCTCGTGGCTCATATTGGCCAGGAACTCGGACTTGGCGCGGCTGCTTGCCTCGGCGTTTTCCTTGGCCTGCACCAGTTCGCGCTCGGACCGCTTGCGTTCGGTGATGTCGGTGATGACCAGCACGGCATGCCGCACCATCCCGGCCCGATCCGGGATCGGCGCAACGCGCACCTCGACCCACAGCCCGCGACCGTCGGAATGCGCGAGCTGCATCTCCCGGACGGTTTCGGCGCCGGGCGCGGTCGGCCAATCGCAGGCCGCGAACAAGCCAAGCGCCCGAGTCGCGGTCACGTCGGCGAGACGGCGGCCTTCCAGCGCCTCCGTATCGCAGCCCAACAATCGTCCGAGCGCGGGATTGACCAGCACGATCCGCCGATCATTGTCGACCACCACGACCGCGACGCCGCTGCCCACCGACTGCACGGCCGCACGCGCAATCTCGGCCTCGGCTTCTGCCGCGGCGCGGCGGCGCAGCAGCAGCAGCAGCAGCACCGTTGCCACCACGATCACCAGCGACACCGCTCCGCCGATCAGCCCGCTATCGACGACGCGGCGCCACGCTTCGAAGTACGCGCGTTCCGACGCGAGACCGATCGAGATCACGAGGGGGAAATGAGTCGAGGTGCGGTAGGAGACTACCCGACGCACGCCGTCCATCTCGGTCGCCTCGAACGCGCCGTACCCCCTCGACGACAGCGCTGCCCACAGAGGGCTTTCGCGGTAGCTGCCGCCGAGCGTCCCCAAGGCCCGCAAGTTGCGTGCCAATAGGGGCCCATCGGCCCGCAACAGCACCACCGAGGCGCCGACCGGCATGCCCAAATCGGCCGAGAACCCGCCGAAATAACTGGGGTCGATCTCCACCACGACGGCGCCGATCTGTCGGCCGGACCGTGACAGCAGCGGATGCATCACTGGGATCAGCACCCGGCCGGCCACCGACCGGGGCAATCCGATATGGGTCACCGTGGTCTGGCTGAGGTCGGAATCGAAATTGCGCGCGCTTTGGAGCGGAAACGCGGGATCGGACGTCGCGATCAGCCGGTCTTCGCGATCGCGCACTTCGATGACGATAAACAGGTCGGGATCGGCCTCCTGCTGGCGCTGCAGCAACAGGGCAAGATCCGAACCGGGCGCGCCGGTCTCGAGCGCGACCTCAACGCTCGCAGCCAGGTAATTGACACGCTGAAGGGTGGACTGAGCCCAGGCCTCGACCAGTTTGCTGAAAGTGCCGGTGTTGGAGACTGCCGTGTCGTACGCCAGGCCGAACTGCTGCACCGTGGAATAGCCTAACAGGCTCCACATCCCGGCAAGCAACAGGATCACGCCGCCCACCAGCCCACGGGCCAGCCGCCGGCTGAATCCGGGCGCCGCGGCGTCGCGCCGGTGGCGCGCTCTGTGAGCGGCAGGAACCATGCGACCTCGCACTTCGTCCGATCATACTTAACGGCCGGTAAAGTTGGAGTTAACGACGGCCAAGCGTGGTGCATCTCGGGGGTGCAGTGCTAACATTCGCGCGATGGACGATGCCCGCCCTGCCGATCCGTTTGACCGCGATGCGGTCAAACCCCGTTGGCCACGCTATGAGACCGCGGCCCTGGGTTTCCGGCATTACTGGTATCCCGTCCTCGAAGCGCGAAAGCTCCGCCGCAAGCCGCGTGCACTGACGATACTAGGGGAGAAGATCGTCCTGGCGCGGGACGCACGGGCCGGCGGCGCGCCGCGGGCGCTGAAGGACCGCTGCCCGCATCGCGGCGTGCCTCTGTCGGCGGGTCACTGCAACTTTCCCGGCACCGTAAGCTGCCGCTACCACGGCTGGACGTTCGACCTCGCGACCGGCGAGCTGCTGGCCGCGCTGACTGACGGGCCGGATTCGCCGATCTGCGGATTGGCCGACGTGCGCGCGGCCACTTATCCGTGCGCCGAGCGCGCCGGGCTGATCTGGGTCTATTTCGGCGATGCGCCGGCGCCGCCGGTCGAGACCGACATTCCCGAACGGCTGCTGGATTCCGACGCGGTGGTCGAGCCGATGGTCGAGGAACGTCCAGGCGATTGGCGCTATGGGATGGAAAACGCGGTCGACGAGGCGCATGCCAAGTATCTGCACCGCCGCGCGCTGTTTTTCTGGTTCAACCCGATGCCGGCATACCAGACCGACACGCGCATGGTCCCGGCGGAGGATGGGTTGTGGCTGAAGCGCCTGTCGAAGCCGGTGTTTGCACCCGCGCACTATCCGCGGCTGGGCCAGAGTTGGCCGAAAATCGACTTCTGGCGCCGCGCCAAAGGCATGGGCGTGATCTGCGCCGCGCGGCTGCCCTGCATCTTCGCCATCGACCACCAAAGCTGGTACGACTACCAGTTCTTCGTACCGACCAGCGAGGGCCGGCATCTCGCCGCCCAGGTATCGTTCAAGAAAACGCGCGGCCTCGGCCGGCTGATCTGGAAGCTGCGCTACTGGACCTATATCCGCCTGGTCCACCACATCATGTTCAACCGGTGGGAAGACGGGTTCATCGTGCGCTCGATGAGCAGCCCGCCGGAAGTGCTGTTCCGCCCCGATATATCGATCATCGGCTGGCGGCGGTGGTGCGAGGAGCGCGCGCGGCGTACGACGCCGGTGCCGCCCGAAGACGCGACGCGCGCTGGTTAAGTCAACGGCACGCGGGTCTGGCCCGTGAGCGTGATGGCGCCGAGCGGTATCAACGACGAAACCGCTGCAAACGGGTAACGCGCATTGACCGTCAGGAAGTTCACGCCGTTGACCGAGTCGCGCGTGACCGTAATCGTGACCTTGCTGCTATCGACCGAGGGCAATTGGCCGGCCGCGACGCTGGTGATCTGCGCATCGCTGGCGGTCGGATTTGCCAGCGCATAACGCCCGGCTTGTTCCGCGGCGAATTGCAGGGCGCTGTCGGTCCATAACGCCCTTCCGGATTCGACGATGCCAAGAAGGAACAGCAGCAGTGCGGGCGCCGTGAACGCAAACTCGATCGCTGCCGTACCGGACCGGTTGCAGAGAGTTCGACAAAGCTCGAAGCGCAGGCGCGGCGGTCGCATCAACGCACCCGCAGGGTCGCGCTGCTGCTCAACGTGTAGCCGGACATAACGCCGGACGCCGTCAGAATGCTGCGTGCCGGCTGGCTGAGTGCAACCCGCACGAACACGTTACTGAGATTTCCGGCGCAAGTGTCGGTGCACGACACCGCCGTTCCGTCCGGACACTCGCAAAGCTGGCTGACGGCGATCGACAGGCCTGCGGCCGCCAGCTGGCCGGACCCGTTGACCGCCTGCTCGATCCCGGCGGAATCCGACGGGTAGGACATTGCGTATTCCGCCCCGGCGCGCGCCGCGCTTGCAAGTTGCATCGCCTGGTTGGTCGCTCCGTAATATTCAAACAGCCCGAGTGCCAGTGCCGCCAGCACGGGCGCAATCAGCGCCAGTTCGACGGCAGTCGCACCGCGCTTGCACCGGGCCAGTGATCGAAGCGTCGCCAGGCTCATTGCGGTACTCATTCCACCACTTTCACGCCGGTAATGGTGAGCGGCAGCACCCCGGCGGCCTGGCAGCCGGTGTTGTTGATGGTCGAATTGCCGATGAACACGACCGTATTGGCGATGATCTGGGTACAGGTCACCGCGGTGCTGCTGTTGTTGCCGGACCACTGCACCGTGTGCGTCGGCATATAAACGCTTCCGGTCAGCAGCATGTTGGAGCCACCATTGAATTTGTCGGTTGCGGCCGGCGCACGTGGATCCCCATAGAACAGCAACCCGGCAAACGGATTGCCGGCATCGGTCGGCGCGTTCAGAAGCATGTCGGCGCCGCCGTTGATCGTCACCGTGCCGATGGTCGATGCGGCGCCGGAGGACGTCATCACAAAGGTGACGCCATCTGTTGCACCGGTGCAGTTGCAGCGAATCACCGCCCCGCCGGCGACCTCGAAATCGCCGGCATCCATGTAGTACGTGCCGGGATTCAGCGTGACGACGGCTTGGGATTTCACCTTCAGGCCGCCGCAGTAGATTCCCGGATCCAGCGTCACGCTGGTATTGACGTCGAGGTTGGTCTGGCTGCAGCCGCTCAAGCTGGGTATGTGAACGTCGGCATACGGATCGTCGAGCTCCCAGGCATGGGTCACCGGCGGCTTGGCAAGCGTAAGCGTCGCCGATCCGTCCTTGGCGTAGTTGCCGACCGTCCAGAGGGAATCGGCGGTCAACGCACCGTTGCCGCTGACCGTGATGGCTGTTTCGCTGGAAGAGTTTGCCGCCACCGAGCAGCCCGCCATGTTGACGACGGTGCTGCCCTGGTTCGTGACGGCGCCGTTTGCCGTCGGGTCGAGCGCCAGCACGCAGGCCGTTCCCGTCACCTGGACCGCAGCGACGGCACGCGCCCGAATGGTCATCGTTTCGAGAAACAAGCTCGCAAGCAGCAGCGATTGCTTACGCGACAGTACAGCTTCGACTGCAGCCCCCTCGCCTACATTCGGTCCGGATACCGGCGGATTGTTAATCGTGATCGTATTCGGTGCGGTGTCGTTGAAGCCGTTGCGGGTCGCCTCGCGCTGCGCAGCCAGGGTGACGCCTGCGGGATTGCTCTTGGCGCGCTCGAACGCACCAGACAAAGCCGCGGCATCGGCCTGCGTCTGCAAGCTCCGCTTTGCCGTATACCAGATGCCGGATTCGAGTCCCATGCCGCCGAAGCCGATCAGCGCGGTCAGGGTCAAGGCGAACGTGACGAGGATTCCGCCGTCGCGCGAGTGGATCAGCGCGGCGAGGCTGCGCGCGAGACTCCGCCAGTGGAATGATAATCGTCGGCGCATGTGTCGATCAATCCGGTGGTGGCTGAATGGCGAGGCCAACTCTGCACCGGGAAGGTTGACAAAAAGTGATTTAACCCCAGACATTTGCCGGGAATTTTTAGGGAAATTCACACCGATTTCGCCGCCGCGCCCTCGCCGGGGGCTCACATCCCAGATGAAGACCGCAAGCCAACGTGCTGCGAACCCAACGCCGCACCGCCGGGGCTGGACGCGGCGATTGTCGTGGCGTAAGTGAGGGCGAAATCAAGGAGGCCGCCATGCCAGAGATCAAGGGAGTCGCGCATTTCTCAATCCCGGTGAGCGATATCGCCAAGTCGACGAAGTTCTACACCGACGTGGTCGGCATGAAGCACTTGTTCACCGTGCCGAACGGCGCGCTGGCATTCCTCGATGCCGGCGGAGTGTGCGTGATCCTGGTGAAGCGCGAGGCGCCGATCAATCGGCAGGAGGAATCGTCCGACGGTGTGCACCACTCGTTCATCGTCGATAGCGCAGCCTACCAGCCCGCGCTCGACCATCTGCGCAAGAACGGCATCGACGTGTTCTTCGAGGAGGATCGCCGCGGCGGGGTCGTGAACGGGCCGCGCGCCTATTTCCGCGATCCCGACGGCACCGTGCTGGAATACATCGACCTCACCGGCTACGCCGGCGCGGCCAAGGACAAGGCGGCGTAGCGCGCGCTTTCAGCCGATCCGCGGTTCCTGGGCAGCCTCTCGCGGGACCACCGGAGGCTACTGCATATTCTGCACGGCCTGGATGCGGTCGGCGGTCGCCGGATGGGTGGCGAAGAACCCGCCGCCGCCGTTGGCGGCGTTGATGTGCGGATCGTCCCACACATGGACCTTGACCTGATTCAGCGGCAGCTTGTTGTCCATGTTCTGCACCAGCGGCAGCATGACCTGCTGCAGCCGCTGCGCCTGCGAAGCGGGAACGGTGACCTCGCGCGGTTCGCGCGCCGCCTGTGCGGTCTGCTGCGGTTGGCGCTGCGATCCCGAGGACTGCGACTGCGTTTCTGCGGCGCAAGCAAAGAGGCTCAGCCCTACCAGCACAAAGGAAATCTGCCGCAAGCAAAATTTCATGACCGAGCCTCGCCGACACGCGGACGTGGAAATCCCTATCCTCCTGATGTGGCCCGGTTCCGGACGAAATCCAGAATTCGGCGCCGCATGCCCCCGAATTGTCACCAAGGCGGTGATTTTGGATGCTGCGGCCATTGGTTTCGTCTAGAACCGAGCCGCCATGAAATTCGGTCTGTTCTACCTTCCCACCTATCTGCCCGACACGCGCGACGCCACCACCCACCTGCACAACATCATCGAGCAGGTGAAATACGCCGACAAGATCGGCATCGACTACGCCTGGATGGTGGAGCACCATTTCGTGCGGCATGGCGGGTTGTGCGCGGGGAACTTCTCGGTCCTGTCGTATCTGGCGGCCTGCACCTCGCGCATACGGCTCGGCACCGGCGCGTCCGTGCTGCCGCTGAACGACGCGGTGCGGGTCGCCGAGCAGGCGGCGACCTTGGACCAGCTCTCCAAGGGACGCCTCGATTTCGGAGTCGGGCGCGGCTTCATCCGCGACGAGTTCGATGCCTTCGGCGTCGACATGAAGGAAAGCCGCGCGCGGGTCGAGGAAGGCGTCGACCTGATCAAGAAGGCCTGGGCCGGAGGCACGCTCGAATACAAGAGCAAGTTCCGGCCGCCGATGTCGGGGCTTCCCATCCTGCCGCCGATCTACCAGAAGCCGCACCCGCCGATCTGGGTCGCCTGCCTCTTGTCGCCGGAAAGCTTCGAATGGACCGCCCGGGAAGGCCACAACCTGCTCTACGTGGCCTATCACGTCGATCACCCGGTCGCGGTCGAGCGCATCAACTGGTATCGCAGCGCGCTGCCCAAATACGGCCGCAAGGTCGCGGATCACGAGGCGTGCTGCGTGTACCACGCGCATTTCCTCGCACGCCCCGATGATGCGCGGCTGGCCGAGATCGTGCACAAGCCGATGAGCGAATACGCCGCCGCCGGCCTGGAAGCCGCGCGCCGCCCGCCCGACCCCACCGCCTACAAGGGCTACGAGCAGCGCGACGCCGGCCAGCGGCGGTTCACCTTCGATTCCTATTTCCCCGGCCGGGTGCTGATGGGCGGACCCGACCAAGCAATCGCGCGCATCCGCCAGCTCAAGGAGGCCGGCATCACCCAGGTCGCGATGCTGGTCGATTTCGGCTCGCTGCCGCAGGCCGAGATCATGCGCTCGCTGGAGGTGTTCGGCCGCGAGGTTCTGCCGCACGTGCGAAACCTGTAGGGCTGCCATGCGCGGCGTGCAGGGTGGGCCGCTGGCATCGGCGCAGCCTTCCGGCTACACGTAGCCCAATGACCGGATTCAATCATCCTGCGCTGACGCGCGGCCAATGCTTCAGCATCCTGGCCGGGGCGTCCGTATCGCTCTCGATCGCGATGGGTATGCGGCAGAGCTTCGGCCTGTTCTTGGGCCCGATCACCGCCGACCTCGCGATCAGCGCCTCGGAATTCACCCTTGCGATCGCGGTGCAGAACATCCTGTGGGGCTTCGTGCAGCCCGCGGTCGGCGCGCTCGCCGACAAGTACGGAACGCGCTGGATCGGCATCGCCGGGGCGATCCTCTACGCGATCGGCCTCTCGATCACGGCGGTCGCGGATTCGTTTTTCCTGGTGATGCTCGGAACCGGGATCGTCGTCGGGCTCGCGCTGGCCTGCTCCTCCACCAGCCTTGCCGCCAAGATCGCGGTGCGCGCAGTGCGGCCGGAGCGCTGGAGCACCGCGTTGGGAATCGTCTCGGCGGCCGGCTCGGTCGGCAGCTTCTTCGCCGCGCTGCTGGCGCAGTCGGTCATCCAGTCGAGCGGCTGGCGGATCGCCCTGTTCGCGTTCGTGGGCCTTGCCTTGGCGATGCTGCCCGGCTCGTTCATCGCCGGCCGGATCGACAAGATCGCGTACGACAAGCATGCCGGGCCGAGCCAGACCGCGCTGGGCGCGCTGCGCGAGGCCGGCGGGCACCGCGGCTATATCGTGATGACGTCCGCGTTCTTCGTGTGCGGGCTGCAGCTCATCTTCCTCACCACCCACCTGCCGACCTTCCTCGCCACCTGCGGCATGGACCCGATTTTAAGCGCGCAGGCGCTCGGCATGATCGGCGCCTTCAACATCCTGGGCTCGTGGGTGCTGGGCTGGGCGGGCGATCATTATCCGCGGCGCACGCTCCTGGGCGCCGTGTACCTGGTGCGCTCGCTGTTCATCGCGGTCTATTTCATGCTGCCGGTGAGCGTGTTCTCGACGCTGCTGTTCGCCGCCGGCATGGGATTCCTGTGGCTCGGCATCATTCCGCTGGTGAACGGGCTGGTGGCGCAGATCTTCGGCGTCCGCTATATCGCGACGCTGACCGGGGCTGCGTTCATGAGCCACCAGGTCGGCTCGTTCCTCGGCGCCTGGGGCGGCGGCGTGATCTACGACTCGCTCGGCAACTACGATCTCGCCTGGCAGATCGCGGTGCTGATCGGCGTGATCGCCGGCACCATGCAGCTGTTCATGGATACCAAGCCCACCCGCCGCATGGTCGCCGAGCGCGCCGCCGCCCCGGCCTAGCCGGTACGCGCCTGCGCTTCGCGCAGGTAGCTCGCGTCGGCGAACCGGGCGACGTCGAATTTCGCATCCGCCGGGACCGCGCCGTCGTCCTGCAGGTTGTGATAGATCGCGGCTAGCCCGGCCTCCGACCAGTCGAGCTTCGGATCGAAGATCCGCCTCCCGATCACCTCTTCGATGGCGCGCTTGGCGAACGGCGCGGTGGTCTGCAGCTCCTCGGCTGCGATGCCGGCCGCATCGTCCAACCGCGTCATGGCGTATTGCCAGCCGCGCAGCGTCGCGGCGAGGAATGCGACGACGATGTTCTTGTTGTCGCGCGCCCAGATGCTGTTGGCATTCACGGCGGTGAACTGCCAGTCGGGCTCGTAATCGCCGGTCCAGCCGAGGTTCGAGAACCCCGCCGCCTCCGCCTGATAGCTCAGCGGAAACGGCTGCATCCCGGCGTCGATCTTGCCTTCCTGCAGGAGCTTCCAGCGCGTCGGCGCGCCGCCGACCTGCGTGATCCGATAGTCCCCGGGCTTGAGCCCCGCCGTGGCCATGATGCGCGGGATGAACTTCGCCGTGCCTTCGTGCAGCGACAGCACGCCGATATTGGCGCCCTTGAGGTCGGCCAGTTTCTTGTATTGCGGCCGCGCGATGATGAAGTGCGGCAGCTTGTTGGCGTTGCCGGCGATCACGCGGTGCGGGCCGCCGTTGAAGCAATCCAAAATCGCTGCTTCCGGCCCGTCGATGCTGATGTGCGAGGCGCCTGAGCGCACCTGGGCCGCGATCTGCTCGCTGTTGTTGATGATCTCCAGATTCAGCGCGATGCCGGCGTCGCGATAGAAGCCTTTGCGATCCGCGACCCAGACC
>Ga0209640_10004251_pt1 | contig 12588 bp, 10 predicted proteins | sample RifCSP10_1_FD_184018 | JGI IMG/M metagenome (GOLD analysis project Ga0209640, IMG submission 184018) | Soil microbial communities from Rifle, Colorado - Rifle CSP2_sed 10_1 (SPAdes) (version 2) | ecosystem: Environmental > Terrestrial > Deep subsurface > Rock core/Sediment | place: Rifle... | reverse complement strand
CAACATGCAGTTCGCGCGCGAGTCCCTCGCAGCAGACGACATTGCGTGGGAACTGTTCGAGCACGCGACAGAAGGGTGGCTCGTTGTGAGCCGGTTCGGTGCGGCGCTCTCGACGTCGACGGATGGCGGGGACCGGGTGGAGATCTACCATCTGCGCACCTTCGAGCCGATCCCGCTCGCGTCCGCCGCGAACACGTTCCAGCAGTACCGGGTGGAGACGGCCGTGGAGAACTGGGAGCAGAAGGCTGAGGTCGTCGCCTCGTGACGGAGAGCAACGGGTCGGGTCGCCTGATCGACCAGTGGCTGTCGCAGGCGCGCAGCGAAGTGGTCGAGGTGCCAGTCTGTTTCCGCCGAGACCTGCTCGCCGAATTCGACCGTCTCGTCTCGCAGCATGAGGCGGCGTCGGTGCCGGGGATGATGCATCAGGACGCCGACGTCGATGCGCTCGCGGCACGTCTCGTCGAGGTGCATGAGCAGATCAAGCAGGATCGGGCCGAGCACACGTTCAAGATCTCGAAGGTGCCGTACGAGCAGTGGAGGACGATCCTCGAGGCGCATCCACCGACCGACGAGCAGCGGGAACGGACACCGTGGATTGACCATGATCCGGAGGCGGCAGCGCCGGCGCTGATCGCGGCGGCGTGTATCGAACCTTCGATGACCGTCGAAGATGCGGTGCACCTTCGTGGGTTCCTGCCGGAAGGTGAGTGGACCAACTTGTATTCGGCGGCGATGACCGCGAACCGGACAGGTGTGCTGGTCCCAAAATCGGTGAGCAGTACCGTCGATCAGCTCGCCTTCGAGCTGAAGTCGACTTTGCGGGCTCCCACGGACTCCCGCTCTCCGTCCTCCGCGGGCGGATAGTCGCCGCCGGCGACCCGGTCTGGCTGCCATCCGACCTTGAATGGGCGGTCCTCTGGCAGACCGAGCAGTGGGCGCGCTGTCCCGGTTGCGGGTTGCCTCGCGACGAGACATGGGTGGATGCGCCGGAGCAGGAACGGGCGCTGCGTGAACGGTGGTCTGCGGAACCGCACTTGTGTACTGCGTGTGCGGCGATTGGTCGTGAGCAGGAACGGTTCGAGAAGATGCCGCACGATCCGCACGGCCTGCACTGGGTCGTGACCGACGAGGAGTCCAGACCGGACTAGCAGGTCAGGTCAGGTCGCGTCCACAACGAGGGCAGACCGATGCGGCGCGAAGGATACGCGACTTGCAGAACGGGCAGCGTCTCCTCCGCATCGACCTGACCCGAAGCCCAGCCGCCAGCAGCAGCAGCATGGCCAAGACGGGCAGCACTTGCATGGCGGTCAGCCTCATCTGTCTCACTCCCGACTGAGGGTTCGTCAATGCCTGAACGGACAATCACTGTCCGGCTGAACGCCATCACCTCCTCGTACAAGGCGGCGATGGCTGACGCGGCCACGAGCACATCCATGTTCGGCGCACGTGTGAACGCCATGGCGACAGCAGGGCAGAAGCATAGTCAAGCGTTCACGCTCATGGGTGCTGCGGCTGCCGGTGCAGGCCTGGCCATCGCAGCAGGGTTGGGTGTTGCTGGGAAGGCCGCGATCGACTTCGAGTCGTCGTTCGCCGGTGTCGCGAAGACAGTCGACGCGTCAGCGTCCGAGCTGGAAGCAATGTCCGGTGAACTGCGGGACATGGCGAAACAGATCCCGGTGAGCGTCAACGAGTTGAACCGGATCGCCGAGTCCGCCGGCGCGCTCGGCGTCTCGAAAGGTGACGTTGTCGGGTTCACGCGCGTGATCGCAGAGCTTGCCATCACGACAGACCTGACAGCGGATGCGGCAGCCAACGGGATGGCACGCATCCGCAACGCCTTCACCCTGACGATCCCGCAGGTGGACCAGCTTTCGGATGTGCTCGTCGACTTGGGGAACAAGGGGGCGTCGACCGAACCCGAGATCCTGGATATTGCGACGAACCTGGCGGGTGCTGGGAAGGTCGCAGGCTTCACGGCGCCGGGTCTTTTGGCTGTCGCTGCGGCGATCGCGAACGTGGGGGAGAACGCGGAAGCCGGCTCGTCGAGCATGTCGAAGCTGGTGTTGGAGATGCTGGCTGCGACCGAACTCGGCGGCTCGAAGCTGCAAGGGTTCGCCCGGGTTGCTGGGCAATCGGCCGGCGAGTTCGCACGTGCGTTCAAGGAGCGCCCGGAGCAGGCGGTCGTCTCCTTCGTCGCAGGCTTGGAGCGCATCCGGAACGAGGGTGGGTCGGTGGTCGCGACCCTGGACGATCTCGGGCTCTCCGAGATTCGGGTGCGTCGTCTGCTCCTCAACTTGTCGACGAACAGCGCACAGTTCGCGCAGACGCTCCGTGACTCTGACGAGGCGGCGAAGAACAACAATGCGCGGACGCTGGAGGCGGAGAAACGGTACGAAACGTTCGCCAGCAAGCTGCAAGTGACGAAGAACCGGCTGGAAGACGCGAAGATCAGCGCAGGCCAGTTCGTCCTCCAAGGCGGCGAGCCGCTGCTGGACATTGCAGGGTCATTGGCGAACGCATTCGGTGAGCTGCCCAGGTCGCTGCAGGCGACAGCCGTCGGGTTGGGCGCTCTTGCGTCCGGTGGACTGCTCGTCGCCGGCGCGGCGCTCCTGATCCTCCCGCGACTGTCCGCGATGATCGAAGGCTTTGGGCTGCTCCGCTCTGCGGTCCGGAACGCGGGAGGCGGGCTGGTCCTGCTCGCGCGTGGCATCCCGATCGCGGGTGCGCTCGCCGGTGTAGGGCTCCTCATGCACATGATCGCGAGGGCTCAGGCTGCCGCCGACCGATTCGCGACGCGCACCGCTGCCCGTGGAGCCGACACCGAAGCGCAGATCGCCGCGGTCCGCAAGGAGATGGAGAAGCAGCAGGCCATCGCGGATTCGGTCGGGCGTCTGGACATCGGCGGGGCCACGTTCTTCTTCGACGTCGGCGATATCAAGGGGAGCGAGCGCGCGAAGAAGGCGCAGAACCGGGCCGATGCGCTCGGGCGGATCGAAGAGCAACTGACGACGCAGCAGGTCGCCGAAGCTGCGATCCGCAAGCAGGCCGCCGCCGATGAGGCGAAGGCGCAAGAGTTCGCGCATGCACAGATGCAAGGGTCGATCGCGGCGACCGGGGACGCGTTCGCCGCCTTGACGGAGGAACAGCAGAAAGCGATCGAGAAGGCACGCGAAGCCGCTCTCGACATGACGACCTCGTTTGACCGGATCGAAGTGAACGCGGAGCACACGCTCCGAAGCTTCCGCGAGTCGACGAACGCGAACTCGGAGCTGCTCGCCAAATTCACCGCCGACCTGAAGAAGATCGCGGAGATCGACCCGGGGCTCGCCGAATTGTTCCGTCGGGAAGGTCCGGACGCGGCCCTGGCCGCAAGCGAGGCGGCCAAGGCGATCGTCTCCGGGAAGGGACTTGGCGGAATGCCGGCCGAGGTGCAGAAGGTCGTGCAGAACGCGAAGGCGTTCGCCGACCTCGAGTTCGCTGGATGGCAGGCAAACTTCGCGGGGCAAGGCGCCGCGGCTGGGCGGGCAGGCAGGGAGGGTGTCGAGGCAGAACTGAGGCCACTAGACGGTCTCGAAGTGAACCCGAAGGTGAACATCCAGGTCAACGATGGTGGCCTGTTCGCGACGAAACGGCTCCTCGACACGCTCCCCTCCACGAAGACCATCACCGTCAAGACAGTCGGAATCCCGCAGACCGTCACGAGCCCGTCCGGCGACGCGACACAGAAGCATCAGGGTGGGCTCGTCGGCCGTTATCACGGTGGCGGGCTGATCAGCGCCGCACGGATGCACGGTGGCGGGCTCGCGTCCGACGAAGTACTGACGGTCCTACAACGCAAAGAGTTCGTCGTCAACGCCGACGACACAGGCCGGAACCTCGGACTGTTGCAGGCGATCAACGCTGGACGGATGCACGACGGCGGCCGTGTCGGTCCCCTCCCGGTCGTCCCCGGATCAGGACGCGCGTCCACGTCGCCGACCCTGGATGCGGTGGGCGGGTTACGGAACGACATCCGTGCGCTCGCTCGCGCGGTCGCAGACAGACCTGTCACCTTGCAGGTTGACGGACACGTTTTCGGCGAGACCGTGAGCCGAAGCCTGCGGGACCGGAAACGGGAACGCTCGTGACCGACGTCTATATCGGACCGATCCTGCTCGCCATGCTCGGGAATCCAGTGTTCGAGCGAGACGTCGTATCAGGCACGTCGATGACGGTTATCTCGGGGGTCGCCGCGTCCGGTGATGGTGACCAGTTGCGCGAGCTGGTCGGGAATCCGCACCGGAGCGTCACCGTCGGCGCCTCATCGGGCGTCCTCGAGCCGGTGTGGATACAGACGCGGCCGTCGGTGAATGGATGGTATCTGCTCATCGATGCGCAATTGGGCGAGCCTCATCAGGAGCAGTTGCTGGGCTGGGTTGGTTTCCGGCTCGCGGCCCTACGGATACCAGAGCGTAGCCTCCCGGTTGTTGTCCGGTCGGCGAGGGATCGCGGGAACGATGTTGGTCTGGGCGCGCGCCCGGCGCTCGTTCAACCGTTCTGGGGTGAAGACATTGGCGGGCAGCCGTGGGCACGGAACCCGGGCGGCACGGTGCTCACCCGCGAATACGATCCGCGTACGATCGTTGATGTCGGATCGCCGGCGACCACAGCACGGAACCTGCGGATCCACTTGGGAGCGTTCGCGTGACGGACACGCTCCCCGACGTCACGATCCCGTCGCCCCAACAGGCCGGTTCGCCGCCTGGCTGGGTGTCGACCCGCGGCCAGGATTGCCGGGCGTGGGATCGGCGTGACGGGCGGCTCGTCTGGGGGCCTGTCCACGCGTTCGCACGTCCACATGATCTCGGCGTCACGAACGGTCTCCTCCGCTGCTGGGTCGGTCCACGGCTCCACGCGCCCTATGTCCACGTGCAGGCGTTCCGCTCCGGCGTGTGGCGTGAGGTCGGCTGCGTCAGCTTCGAGCAGACGCCGAACGATCGGCTCCTCGCCGCGCGGCTCGTCCGCTGCACTCCTGACGTCGTCACGCTCGCGCTCGAAGTGGAGACACGAGGTCCGGTCCTCGTCTCGCTCGCGCGCGGCGAACGGTGGCTTCGTGTCCAGCATGGCGACCCGGTCCCGCCTGTCGTCTTCGGCGGCCACTATCTGCGGTGGCGGGGTATCCCTCCGGCGCTCGTCTTCTCAGGCGGATCGTCAGGGACCGGCAAGTACGGGCAAGGCCTCGCCCTCACCTCCGGGTGCATCGAGTGGCGGTGGCCCGTGGACGCGGCGAAGAGCGCCTGGTCGCTCCGTCTCGTCTGGTTGCCGACGTCGGCGAGTGCGACACAGGGCGACTCGGGCCTGCTGCTCATCGCGGACAGCGCCGGCGCGCCGATCGGAACCCTCGAGTTCTTGACGGCGTCCGACGTAATCCGGTGGACGCTCGGCGCCCAGACGTTGTCGACGGCGGCGCTCACGTTCTCCGCGGGGGAGGCGGTCGACATCGCGCTCGCGTTCTCGAGCGCAGCCGGGATGGCGATGTCGACGAAGGTCGGTGCCGGCGCGGTCGTCCATGTCACCTCGAGCGGCGCGATCAACCCGGGGACGTCCGAGGACGGCTACACGTCGGTCTACCCGGGCCTGATCCCGATCGGCTTCGACGCCGGCGACGGGGACGCGGGCGACGAGAACGCGGGCGGTGTCCGCTATGCGGCTGGTGTCATCGACAACGTGCAGATCTTCGAGGATCGCCTCAGCGACGGCGAACGGGCGACGCTCCTCGGTGGCGCGACCGGCCTCGCAGGCTTGCCGTCACCGGAGGGACGCCTCGTCTTCTATGTCCCGTTCGACGCGCGTCTCGACCCGGTCGCCTCAACGCTCACATCGGGACGCCGCTACGAGTCGACCGTCGCCGGCGGCGCGACACGGAACCCTGACAGCGATGGCCTGACGAAGGCGCTCTACGTCCTCTCGAGCGCTGTGCTCACGGCGGACGGGTTCGCGATCGGCCTCGGCGAGGACGTCCTCGAAGCCGCAGCGGCCCTCGCAACCACGGCGACGAGTGACGACCTGGCCGACCAGCATGCGCAGCTCGCGGCTGCGAACGATCAACAGGTGAGGAGTCGGTGAATGGGACGTAACTACGACACGATCCCTGCAGGGACGGCTGGTCCCGGCTACTGGAACACGTTGCAGGACCGGCTCGTCGACATTGACCGTGCAATCCCGGTCTCGTACATGTCCGCAAAGTTCGGTGGTGTCGGCGACAACATCGCGAACGATTCGCAGGCGGTGTTGGACTGCATTGACTTCTGCTTGACGAACGGCGGTGTCCCGTTGATCGACCCGCCGGTCGGCTGTTTCCTCGGCGACACCGTCGACCTGTCAGCAGCCGGATACGCGGGTCTGGCGATCGTTGGGGCCGGGAACAGTCCGGACCAGCGAGCACCGTTCACCGCCCCCCCGCAAGCGTTGATTCGTGGCCCGTCGGACGAGCCTGCATTCTTCGCGGACCGCAACAACGACGCGTCCTGGAGTTTCCGGAACATCTCGTTCCGTGGCGGTGTCACCGGACTGCACATCGTCGCGTCCGCTGGTCTGAGTCTCGACAATGTCGGCTTCGACCCTGATGACGTCGCGTCGGCCGACAATGCGGGTCTCATCTTGGAGTCGTTCTTCTGGCTTTTCTGTAACGACGTCGGATTCAACGCGGCGACCGCAGCGAAGTGGGGCCTGCTGGTCCGCGGGATCGACCGTGGCTGGACCAACGTCGGGTATCTCCTCCGCTTCAACCGATGCCGGTTCAATCGTGGCGGGCTCTGGTATGACCAGGAGGCTGAGCAGGGTGGCCCGATCCCCGAGTACCTGAGCTTCCGGGAATGCCACTCGGAGAACATGGAGAAGGCGGTCATCAAGTTCACGGCGTCCGGCCATGTCGGCGCCGCGTTCAAGGTCCAGCTGCTGCATGTCGACGAATTCGGGATGTCCGACAATCCGGTCGCCGATGTGCCACTGATCGAGATCGATTCGACGAAGATCGGTTGGGATGCGTGGCGCCTCGCCGGGGTCCGCGGTGACAACAACCCGGTGTTGGTGAAGCTCACGAACTACGCGGATCTCGGTGGGACGATCGACAGGCCAACCGCCGGACAGTTCATCGTCGACCGGATCGTCGACGGTGCTGGCAACCCGGTCGTCATTGGCAGCCACTTCACTCGCACGAAGCAGGGAGTGAGCGTCAGTGGCGGATCCGATACAGGCACCGGCACGGACCAGACCGACATGGCCAACCCGAGTGCGGGACCGGCGATTCGCGTCGCTGTCGCCGGGGAACGTCACGCCCGTCTCGGGTTCGGCGACGGTGTAATCTACGGTGGCCCTGGCGGAGCGACTGGCGGCTGGACACGCCGTATCACCAACGACGGGTCCGATGTCTGGAAGTTCGTCAACAAGGTTGAGGCAGGCGGTCTACTCCTCACCGGTCACGCTTCAGCCTTCAACACGTTCACGGGAGTGCCGACGATCACCGCTGAAGCCGGGTTGGGTGGTGCGGGAGCTGCCGCAACTATCGGCGCGAACGACACGGACTGGGTGGGGAAAGCGAACCTGACCGCTGGTGCCGGTGACGCGACTGTCGGAGTCGTGATAGCGACCGTCAACTTTGCGGCTGCCTACGACAACGCCCCGAAGATGGTTCACCTGACACAGAAGGGCGTGACGGCTGCAGGCTGCCATTTCACTGTCGGGACGATCACGACGACCGGCTTCCAGATCCTGCTGAAGGAGGGAACGTTCAGCGCGACTGTCACTGTGGAGTTGATGTATGAGGTCGTCGAGTGAGTGTCACGCCTGCGCAGGTGCGCCGGATCGTCGCGGAAGGTGGCAGCGGGCCAACCATCATCCGCAAAACCGCGGATGAGACAGTCAACAATTCGTCGACGCTCCAAGATGACGACGAACTGTTCCTGCCGGTCGCGGAGAACGAGATCTGGTTGGCGCAATGGTTCTTGTTGCTCAACGCCGCCTCAGACACCCCGGACTATAAGTTCGGCATGTCCGGGCCAACCGGAGCAACCATGCGTTGGGGTGTCGGATCTACGCAGTCCACCAGCGGTGTTGCGTTCTCTTGGTTTTCTACTGCCACGGGTTCACCCCTCGGACTCGCAGCAATCTCCGACACGTTGACCACCGGCGGGACGACGGTAGTGTCCGGGATCTTCCTACCCGCGATCATTGTGGTCGGTGGGACCGCCGGGGACGTGAAACTCAGGTGGGCGCAGAACACGCCGACCGCCGTCAACACGAAAGTGCTGACGAACTCGTGCCTGATCGCCCACCAGCTCGCCTGACATGCCGACCCTCACCGAAGTCCTCGACGGGCCCGGCAGTTTCCGGTTCACGTTGAAGACACGCGACCCCGAGCTGCGGCGGCTCTGCGCCCGCTACAACCAGATCCTGCTGTACGAAGGGGAACGGTTGATCGGCGCCGGGGTCATCACCCAACCGCCACGCACCCTGGAAGTGTCCGGACCTGGACTCCGCTGGTATCTGGGCGACGGGGACATCGGCCCTCGGATCGTCGACCGGACATACCTGTCCGGCCTTTCACGGTTGTCCAACGGCGGCTTCACGCTCGGCGACCTGTATTGGACGGTCGGTGACCCGCCGGCAGTCTGGACGATCGACACCGACGCGCAGTGCGCGGCGTCGACGCAGCGGGCCGCCCTCGTCTCCGAAGAACAGTTCAGTGTGCTCGCCGGCGAACAGTTCACCGTCTCAGGGACAGCCGCGCGCGGCGCCGGCGCGACGGGCCGGCTCCTGTTGAAGGCGCGCATCACTGGCCGGTTCGCCCCGACCGAACGGCTCACCGACCCTGGGTTCACCTCCTCGCCGCCGTGGGTCGAGTTCACTGGCGGCGGGGTCATGCAGATTGTCACCGACCCCGCGAACGCGTATCAGGGGACTAGGGTGCTTCGGATCGGGCCACACCCGAGACCGAACCTACTGTCGAACGGCGGGTTTGAGTTCGGCCCGACCCCGCCGGATTCGCATCCGGACATCTTCCAGTACGGGCTCGGCGCGACGCCGGATCGGATTGCGAAGTTCGAATCGGCCGTTGCTGCCATCACGTTTCCGCTCAGCCGTCTCGACCTATCCTCACTCCTGGACGGAAAGATCACAGTTCGCTGGCTCGAGCTCGGAACTTCGCCAGAAGGCGGCGAGAATGCAGGCTTCTTCAGGCAATTCGAGGACGGTAGCGCGACCATCGACATCGACGAAGACGTCGACTCAAGGTCCGACGAAGACCGGATGGCCGTCGCGATCCACGAGATCGGACATGCCGTCGACGCGTACTGGCTAACCCCGAATCATCGGGCAGCGATCGCCGCCGCCTACCATGCCGGCGGCGAAGACTCGCACGGCTGGAAGAACGCGAGCGACGCCTACCTGGACCAGATCGGCGAGGCGTTCGCGAACGGGTTCATCTGGGCGTTCACGTCGCTCCGCCCGCCGTGGACTACGGTTCCTACGTTCAACCACGACACGACGGAAGCGATCGCGAGCCAGCTCCAACAGATCCTCGGCACCGACGCCGCCGCCTATTTCGCGGACGCGTGGCAGCACGACTACGCCGAGACGCCGGAGAACTTCGAACGGACCGCCGGCGTCGGTCGCGCCGGCTCCTACGGGATCTCGATCGAAGGCGCACCCTTCACCATCCCGGTCGCCTCCGACGGGCGCGACAGCATCAAGCAGGACAACATCCCTGTCATCGGCGGCCAGTCCTACTGCGCCAAGCTCTACGTCCGCGCACCCGCCCCCGCCGACGGCGGCGCCGTCTGGTGGCAGGTCGAGTTCAACGCGCCGAACAGCGACGGCAGCGCCAACGACTTCTGTGAGGACAACGCGCCGACGATCCGGCCCGGCGAGACGACGACGTTCGTCGAGTCCCGGCATCAAGGCCCCACAGACGACCAGTGGGTGCTCCTCCAAGCGACCGTCACCGCACCCGACAACGCGACCCTCGCCGTCTTCCGGATCCAGGCCGACCTGGACGCAGCTGGTGGCGGCTTCGCCGTCGACGACGCGAACCTGATCCTTCACGACACCGCCTGGGCGATCGTCACCAGCGAAGCGTTCACCGTGCAGCCGGGCCGCACCTACAGGTATGCAGCCTCGATCCGGAAAGATGCGTCCGCGGTCGGCGGCCAAGTGCGGCTCCTCGTCGTCCTCAACGACCCGACCGGACTCAACCCGGAACGGTATGTCGGGTCGCCGGTGATCGACGACACCGGCGAACTGTGGGTCGAAGAGCGACTCGACGTCGAGATCCCCGACGGGTACACGACGACACGCCTCGAACTCCAGTCCCGGAATGTGGAACGCGGCTACTGGTGGATCGGCCGCTCGTCCGTCCAGCTCACTGATACGAGCCTCGCCGAAGACACGGACCTGACCCTCGTCTGGCCCGCAACCTCCGGTGCTGGCACGGTGACACGGTCGCGTGTCGTGACGATCCCGGACGGCGCTGAGCAGCTCCACGTGGAATGGGTTGCGGAGCCGGGCGCTGGCGGCTGGCAGGTGACCGATACGAGCCTGATCCGCACCGATCAGCCGCCTGTAGCCGCCGCAGCGGTCGTCGCCGAGCTCCTCACCCACCCGACCACCAGCCTGCCGCTCCTCGACACGGGGACGATCCACGACGCGGACCTCCTCTCCGACTGGCGGGTCCGTAACCTCACCTGCCTCGAAGCGCTCACCACCTTGTCGTCGCGAGGGCTCGTCCAACCCGCACGCGAACTCCGGATCCATCCGGACGGGACCGTCGACTGGGGGCTTGCGGAAGAGCTCTACACCGACCGGACCCGCCTCCTCCTCACCGCCGAGGACGTCCAGGTCCTCGACATCCAAGTCGACGATGATGCGCGTGACGGCGTCACCGGCATCGATGTGATCGGCGCTGAACGACCTATTCCCGGTGGCCGGCCGCGCCTGATCACCGGGCATGCGGATGTCGTCCTCGATGGGGTCGACTGGCAAGGGAACCCGCTCGAGCGGAGTCTTCTCGTCCAAGACTCAGGGATCGAGCATGTCGGCTATGCGGACGGCTGGGCCGCCTATCTCGCGGAGCGGCAGACGCCGCGGGAGCAGGTCACATTGCGGCTCGCCGATTGGAGGGTCGTCGGCCGGTTCGACGTCGGCGACTGGATCTACCTGGAGGCGAAAGCTCTCGACCTCGACGACGAGTCGTACATGCAGCCGCGTGACGGCGCCACGATCGCGCCACGCCGACTCCGGGTCCTCGAGCGGACGTGGACGATGGGGCTGGAAGGCAGTTTCCGTGTCGTGGTTCGGCGTGGCCCCGGCGACCTGATCGACATCAGCGACCACATCGCCTGGGAAGGCGCGAACGCCGCCGAGATCGTCGTCGGGGATCGCATCCCCGACTTCGTCACGGACCCGCAAGCGGGGCCGGTGACCGTCCAGTTCCTACGGTTCCGCAGCGCCGGCGCTCGTTGAGCGCGCACGCAGTTCGAGGAGGGCTTCTGCATGTCCGCGTACACGATTGCGCCCGCCGTGAAAGCCGGGCTGTCGCAGGCGACGGCGCTCTGGCCGGAACGGAGCAAGGCGTCCGACGGGACGATCGGTGACGCCGCCCACAGCTCGACGACGTCGGATCACAACCCGGATGCGCGGGGTGTCGTCCTCGCTTTCGATTTGACGCATGACCCGGGGCACGGCGTCGACTGCAACAAGCTCAGCGCGCAGCTCGTCGACCGACGCGACCACCGGGTCAAGTACCTGATCTGGTCCGGCCGGATCTGGCGCTCGTACAAGACGAGCAGCGCACACCCGGCGCCGTGGACCCCGCAGAAGTACACCGGCTCGAATCCGCACACGAAACACATGCACGTCTCCGTGCTGCAGGCGGACGAGACCGATGTCAGCGCGTGGTGGAAACCGGAGGAGGACGACATGGCTCTCACCGATCAGGACGTTCAGCGGATCGCCGACGCGGTCTACGCGAAGACGACCGCGGATCTGCACGCTGCGCTCGACGGCTTCGTGCGCAAGGACATCGAGCGCGTCCAGGCCAGCGTCGACAAGCTAGCCGTCGCCGGCATCGACCTGGACGAGCTCGCCGAACTGATCCTCGTCCGGCTCGCCGAGAGGATCACGTCATGAGGCTGTGGATGGCCGCCACAGCGACCCTGGCCGCCGTCGCCGCGCTCGCCGCCTTGTGGGCTGCACGTGTCGCCCGTGAGGCGCTCGCCGGTGCATGGATCATGACGTGATCGGGCGACGCCACAACGGGCATGGTGAGATCCTCGCGCGCCTCGGCGAGATGGCAGCCGATCACCGCGCCGCACGCACCGAGACGCGCGATGCGGTGCAGCGCGTGCATGACCGGATCGATTCGCTTGCCGACGATGTGGCAGCGATCGGGGCGCACGGCCTCCCACAACGGCTCGAGGCGCTCGAGGGGGATGCTGTCCGCCGGTCAGAGTTCGCGCCCGCCCGCGCGATCGTCTACGGGCTCGTCGCCCTGGTCCTCACCGGGGTTCTCGGCGCGCTCCTCGCGCTCGTCATCCAGCGGGGCCCGTGACGCCG
>Ga0209640_10004250_pt1 | contig 12590 bp, 13 predicted proteins | sample RifCSP10_1_FD_184018 | JGI IMG/M metagenome (GOLD analysis project Ga0209640, IMG submission 184018) | Soil microbial communities from Rifle, Colorado - Rifle CSP2_sed 10_1 (SPAdes) (version 2) | ecosystem: Environmental > Terrestrial > Deep subsurface > Rock core/Sediment | place: Rifle... | reverse complement strand
ACGCCAGCGCGGGCATGAGGCGCGGTGCCTCCGGAGCAAACCGTAGACAGGCGCAAGCCGCGTCGCGAAGCAAAGGGCTTGCAAGCGGCACGTTGTGAATCGAGCGGAGCCGGTTTGCGGAGGAGGTGCCGCGTCTCATGCCCGTTTCCGTGTCATGCGCATCACTCAGTCCAGCGGCGCCGTCTGAAACGCGCGCGCGCGGAAGAGGAACTCCACGATGTTGCCTTCGTGCGGCTGCAGCCAGTTCAGCTGCGTGGTGGGCACGGGGCCCAGGTTCAGCCGGTCGACGTGTACGGCATCGAGCAGCTGGCGACGGAAGCCTTCATTGCAGGTGATGGCCGTGCAGACGAGGGTCGGACCGATGGCCTCGAGCATCCGCGCCTGCGGGCATTCGACCACGGTCACACATGGAAACATGTACTCCTGTTTGGCGACGGCGGTCTCCGCGGTGCCCGCGTGCAGCACCGTCGGCAGCAGATAGTCCGCGCTCCCCTGCTTCACGAGGCGGCTCCCCTCGCGGTACCTGGCGGTCACATCGGTGACACCCGGCGCCTGCACGCCGGCGTCGATGGCCCGGGAGATCGCGTCGGCGACACCCGGCACGGTGAACGCCGCCAGGCTCGCGTCGGGGTGGTCGGGCGGCTGCGGCCGGACGTCGGCGAGCCGGCGCGCGAGCGCGTCGGCGATCTCGCGCGTGTGACGGCTGGCCCAGATGCCCGAGCAGTTGATGCAGCTTCTGCCGCTGTTGACGAACACGCTCTCGACCATGACGTCGAGGTACTGCTCCCACTGGTCCACCTGGTCGTCGCCGAGCAGGATCTTCGAGAACCCGGGGCCGTGCGCCTGCACGCGCGGATTGCCCCGATAGCGATCGACGGTCGCGGTCCCCCCGAAGATCAGGCTCCGGGCGCAACTGTCGAGCACGGCGGCGCCCATGTCGGCCTGCCCCGGATAGATCGACATGGCCTCGCGCGGAATACCCGCCTCGACAAACGCCGCGGTCATGCGAAACGGCGTCCACGGCTCCTGCGGGCCGGGCTTGAGCACGAGACCGATCTGCATCGGCACGATCGGCAGCCAGAGCGTGTGCACCCCGGGCGAATTCGACGGCAGCACCAGCCCGAGCACGGGGCTCTGCGCCTGGTAGCTGATCGGTACCTGCCGCTCCTCTCCGTGCCCGGTGGTGAGCACGTCGAAGGACAGCCCGCGCGTGAGCGAGGTCAGGATGTTCCGCATCTCGTTCAGCACGAAGGCGTTCTTCTTCATGTTGGCGCGGCACATCCGCTCGGGGAGGCCGGTGCTCGCCGACTGGGCGTGGACGAACTCGTCGGCCGTCTGCGTCCCGTCGCCCATCGGGAGCGTGGCGTTCATGTACAGCTCGCCCGCGCGACCCACGCGTGCAATCAGCTCGTCAATCGACAGCGCGCGCAGCACGTCACGGGCCCGGGCGGCCTTGCGCATGTCGCGCTGGATCAGGCCGCCGTTGGCGCGGCTGACGCGCGCGATCGGCTCGCCGGTGGCGAAGTGCACCACTTCGTCCACCTCCATGCTCGTATACGGCTCGCCCCAGCGGAGAACGGGCAAATTCAACATCAATACACACCAACCGTCGTCGTCGCCGCAAAGCCACGATACGGCCGGACGCCGCTGACCCCATCCCACGGGTAGCGCTCGTACGGCGGCTCGCGCTCTCCCTCGTCGCGCTCGAGGAAACCCGGCATGAAGAATTCCTTCGTCAGCGTCGTGAGCCGGATACGGCCCGGCGCGCCATACTCGACGATCCGATCGGGGTCGTCGAAATCGACCACCTCGATGACCGCGCGCGGCTGCGGCGCATGGTAGGTGATCTTGTAGTTGTTGTGCGGGCCCGAGGGCGCGCTCGGGGCGAGGCCCATGAGCGTGTTGCCGTAGGTCGGCGTCATGTAGGCGCCGTCGAGCAGCTCTTCGTGCGCAAACCGGTTCCACTGCGGCGTGAACTCGGTGCCGCCCGAAAAAATCCCCGTGATGCCCGCCTTGCGGATGGTGGTCCCCATCGATTCGAGCCGAAGCGCCAGCGCCTCGAGCAGCTTGGGCGTCGTAAACAGGCAGCGGATGTCGTGCGTGGCCGACAGGATCGTCACGGCCTGATCGATCACGTGATCCTTGTACGCCTGCAGGTGCTCGCTCCAGCCCTTCTGGATCAGCTTGACGACCCAGCGCGGATCGAGGTCGACGCAGAAGCAGATGCCGCCGCGGTACTGGGCCAGGTGCTCCACCGAGAGGCGCAGCCGCCGGGGCCCCGACGGCCCGAGCATCAGCCAGTTGGATCCCTTCGGAAAGGAGTCGTCGGGCAGCGTGGCGCTGAACAGCTCGTAGTCGGTGCGGAAGTCGCCGCAGGAGATGCGCGACTTCGGAATGCCGGTGGTGCCGCCCGTCTCAAACACGAAGACCGGCTTGCCGGCAAGGCCCCGTGGCACCCAGCGCCCGACCGGGCCGCCACGCAACCATTCGTCCTCGAAGGCCGCAAACCGCCGGAGATCGTCGAAGCGCTGAATCTCGCGCCGCGGATCCCACCCGAGCGTCGTCGCCCGCTCGAGCCAGAACGGGCATCCGGTCGCCGGATCGAAGTGCCACTCGACGACGTCGCGCACCCAGGCATCGAGCGCGCTGCGCGCGCGTTCAACGTGCTCGATGGAAGAATGGATCTGCATGATTGAACCGGTAGTATAGTCGCACCTTCATTTCTCCGAGGCCTTCATGACTACTGTCCACGCGCCGTCCGCGGCTTCGTCCCTGACGCCCGTCCAATGGCTGATCTGCATCGTTGCCTCGATGGGGTTCGCGTTCGACTCGTACGAGCTGCTGATGCTGCCGCTCATCGTGCGTCCGGCGCTGGCAGACCTGCTGGCCGTGGCGCCGAACAGCCTCGAGGTCAACAGCTGGGTCGGTACCATGCAGTACGTGCCGGCGGTGGCGGGCGGCATCTTCGGACTGCTGGGCGGCTACCTGACCGACCTGTTGGGCCGCCGCCGCGTGCTCGTCTGGAGCATCCTCCTCTACGGCATTTCGGCGATGGCCGCCGGCTACACCACGTCGGTTGAATGGCTCCTGTTCTGGCGGTGCTGCACGTTTGTCGGCGTCTGCGTGGAATTCGTCGCAGCCGTCGCCTGGCTCGCCGAGCTGTTCCCCGACCCGAAGCAGCGCGAGCACGTCGTGGGCTACACGCAGGCGTTCGGCTCGATCGGCGGCCTCATGGTGACCGGCGCCTACTACCTGATTGTGACCTACGGTGACGCATTCCCGATGGTCCGCGGCGGTCATGAGGCGTGGCGCTACACGCTGATCTCCGGCGTCATTCCCGCGATCCCGCTGATGCTCATCCGTCCGTTTCTCCCGGAATCGCCCACCTGGCGCGCGAAAAAGCTGGCGGGCACCCTTGGTCGCCCGAGCTTCGGCGCGCTCTTCGCTCCGGAGTTCCGCCGCACCACCATCGTGACGACGGTGATGATGGCGTGCGGGTACGCGGCGGCCTTCGGCGCCATTCAGCAGATGCCGCGCATCGTTCCCGGACTCGCGCAGGTGCAGGAGCTGCCGAGGACGGCGCAGGAGCAGACGATCAGCGGCGTGCAGTCGTTCCAGGAGTTCGGCGGCCTGGCCGGGCGGTTGCTGCTGGCCTATCTGGCGGCCGCGATCATCAGCCGCCGGCGGCTGCTGTGGCTCTTCCAGATTCCGGGATTGCTTCTGCTGCCCCTGGTCTACGTGCTGACGCCGACCGTGGGCCTGACGCTGGCGCAATGGGGCATCTTTCTTGTCGGGATGACCACCATCGCGCAGTTCAGCTTCTGGGGCAACTACCTGCCGCGTGTCTATCCAACGCACCTGCGCGGTACGGGCGAAAGCTTTGCCGCCAACGTCGGCGGCCGCATGATCGGCACGATGGCCGCGCTCGTCACCGTACAACTGGTGAGCTCGATGCCGGGTGGCTCCGTCCCGGTGCGCCTCGCTTACGCCTCGGCGCTCGTGGGCACGGTCGCATACGTGATCGGTGTCGCCGCCAGTTTCTGGCTGCCGGAACCCAAACAGGCGGCGTTGCCGGATTGACTATTCACAAGGCCCAATGGATCGTGCTTCGGTTTGTGACTTCTGACTTGTGACTTGTGACTTGAGATGAGAGGCATCGCCCCCACGCTTGCCGCCTCGGTCCTCATCGCCGGCCTCAGCACGCTCGGCGACTTCATCTGGGCGACGTGGATTCCGCAGCACGTGGCGGTGTACGGGCTTATGCACGGCACCCTTCTGTTCTGCGCCGTCGGTGCCGTCCTCGGCATGCTGGCCGGGCGGCCTGCGGCCGGAGCGATGGCAGGCGCGGCCATCGGCGCCGCGGCCGCGGGCTCCTTCTACCTGGCCGCGCCGTTCACCGGCTACTCCACGATGTTCGTCGTCTGGATCGGGGTCTGGGTGGCGCTGGCCTTCCTGCACGCGGAGCTGCGGCGGGGCCACACCGCGATCCGCCAGGTCCTGGGCCGCGGGGCGATCGCGGCCGCCGGATCGGGGGTGGCCTTCTACGCCATCTCGGGCATCTGGCGCCCCTTCGATCCCCAGGGCTGGGATTACCTCGTGCACGTCGCCGCCTGGACGCTGGCGTACCTCCCCGGCTTCGCCGCGCTGCTGCTGCGGACGCGGTGACCGTCGAGGCCGGCCTGCGCAGCGCTTTACAATGAGGCAACGGGTTATGAGTGAACCGATGATCGTCGAGCGCGGCTTGCCTGGCGCCGATCTCATCGAGCGTGGCCTCCGCGACCTGGCCCTGCGGCGGGAGTCCGCGGCGGCGTTGCTGGTGTCAATCGGGGCGCCCCGCCTTGCGCGGCTGGGGTTGTCCGTGCCGACGCCGTATTCGCACCCGGAGCAGCGTCTGTACCTCCTGCTTCACGCGGAGGATCCCGATACCGCCCACAGCCGCTACAACGCCCTGGTGCGCCGGCTGGTCAGCTTCGAGCGTGCGGCCGATGCGCCAGCTCGCTGACGCCGCCCGGATTCGCCGTTTCATGCGGCAGCTTGGGGCCGACACTCACCTCGCCGCCCGCGTCTATTTCACCGGTGGCGCAACCGCGGTGCTCCTCGGCTGGCGCGACAGCACGATCGATGTCGACCTCAAGTTCGTGCCCGAACACGACGCACTGTTGCGCGCCATCCCGCCCCTGAAGGAGTCGCTGCAGATCAACGTGGAACTGGTCTCACCGGCTGATTTCATTCCCGTCCGCGCAGGGTGGGAAGAGCGGAGCCCGTTCATCGCGATGGAGGGCCGCCTCGCCTTCCACCATTTCGACCTGTACGCGCAGGCGCTCGCGAAGATCGAGCGGGGGCACGCGCAGGACGTGGAGGATGTGCGCGCGATGCTGCGCAGCGAGCTGATCACGCCGGCCCGAGCCCTCCAGTACTTCGACGACATCGAGCCACACTTCTATCGCTATCCGGCACTTGAACCGGCCGCGTTTCGTCGGGCGGTCAAAGACCTCCTGGCGCCATAGCCAGTATCTCCACGCGGTCGTCCACCCTACGGCTGCGGCTGCGCCCCCGCGGGCCGCGGCAGGATTTCCTCTGCCACCGCCGCCCGGAGCGCTTCGGTTCTGCCGGCAAACAGCTCGAGCGCGCGGACGTCCTGCGCCAGGCGCTCGATGATGTGCCCGCGCTGAAAGCTGTCAATCCCCACCACCTGGGTGGCGCGCTCCACCGCCCGCTGTGCCGCGCCCGTCGCCATGAGCTTGGCCAGCGACGCATCCGCCAGCGAGAGCGCCGCCCCGCTGGCGGCCTTCCACGTCATCAGCATCGCGGCGTCGAGCTCGGTGGCCGCATCGGCCAGCAGCCCCTGCACCGTCTGCTCGCCGGCGGCGGCCGTGCGAGCGGCACGCGCGGCCGCCAGCGCCTCGCCGAGCGCACGCCGGCCCATGCCAAGGCCCGCCGCCGCGATGAGGATGCGGATCCGCGTCATGATCGGCAGCGTCGCGCCGATCGGCTCGCACCGTGCGTCGGCGAACGTCACGTGGCCGCTCACGAGACCCGCCAGCCCGGCTGTACCGACCGTCTCGATCGTCACGCCAGGCGCATCGAACGGCACGGCGAACGCGACGCGTTCGGTGCCGCGTCGGAGCCCGACGACAGCGATGCCGCGATCGGCGATCGGGGCCACCCACGGGGCGCGACCCGACACGCGCCCGCCTTGCTCGACTGGCACATCGTCAGATGACAGACCGACGGCCGCAACGGTCTCGCCCAGGAACAGTGACGAGAAGCGGGCGTCGCCCGCGACGGCCAGTGCGGTCCCCGTATGGAGCGCAACGATGACGGCGGCGGCCGGTGACTCGCGCGCGAGCGCGTCGACGGCGATCGCCACTGCCAGGAGGTCTGCGGCCGGGTCGAGAAGGCCACAGCGCGCCGCCCCACGCACCACGGTGGCGGCCGAGGCGTCACGTGCCACCTCGCGACCGAGCGCCGCGCCCTTGTCGCGCCAGGCGGTCTGGACCTCGCCAAAATCGAAATCCACGTCACCATTCTAGGCTTCAGGCTTCGGGCGGTGGGCTTCAGGCACGGCCAGGCCATACGGCCGCGAGGCGGGTCTCACACAGGCAGGCCCAGTTCCTTTGCCGCCTGTTCCTGCGAGCTATCCATCGTGACAAACCGGCTGATGGCTTCATCGCCGTGAAACCAGAGCGCGGTCCGCAGATGGGCGAGGTCAAGCGATCGCGGGGTCATGACGGCGGGCAGGAGACTCGATTGGCACAAGTCCAATGTCAGATCGCGCAGGACGAAGAGGTTCGCATCCTGTTCCACGCGGTCGATGCACACCGCGTATTGTTCAGGATTCAGCGTCCCCTCCCTCGCCAGCCGGGTGAGGGTGCGCCTCGCCTCGAGGATCAGGAGGACACTGGACAGCAATTCGGCGCCCTCAGTTTCGGCAGACAGGCGCTCTGCACCCTCCTCGGCGAGCAGCACGCAGAGATACGCCGACGTGTCGATGTACAGGCGCCGGCGCGTCGGCCGCAGGGCGTCGGCGCTCAACGATTGCCCCGGTCCTCCAGCAGGACCGTCAGGTACCGCCCCTTCGTTCCACGCTTCAGCACGGGCCTGATGCGACCGGCACCCACGCGCGTGCCCCGGTGCACCTCCTGGGTCCGGACCGGACTCAATTGCGCAACCGGCGCATTGTGACGCGTCACGACGATCGTCGTGCCGGATTCCACTTCCGCGATGACCATCGAGAGCTTGGCTTTAAGGTCCTGAATTGAGACCTGTTTCATACCCACTATTCTATCGTATTCTGATCTGATATCTGACCAGGTTGGTCGTCTGAGTACGGGTTTCGAGCCGGGAACCCGATCGTCGTCTACAACGGTGTTGCCGGCGGCAGCGAGGTGGCCGTGTCGGCCTGGAGACGTGCCCGGTGAGTCGGTGAGGCTATGCCGCGGTCGGCTGGAGCTCGGACTCGACCGCCCTCAGCGCGCGAAGCACGTCGGGATCGAACTCACGCGCCCGTTCGCCACAGAGCCGCTCGACCGCATCCGCCGGAGTCGGTTGCCGCAGACCGTCGCCTGTCACCACGGCGTCGTAGGCCTCGGCCACGGCGACGATACGCGCGCCCCGCGGAATGGCATCTCCCCTGAGGCCCAGCGGAAAGCCCGCCCCGTCGAAGCGCTCCCCTGAGGCAACCGCAATCTCAGTGGCGGCGGCAAGATATGGCACTTTCCGCGCGACGGCGTAGATGTCGGACCGCGGGATGTCGCGCAGCAACGCGGCGTGCTCGATATGCGAGACCTCCGGTTCGGTGAGGTTGAGCGTCCGCGCGAGCGTGACCGCCAGCTCAGACACCCTTCGCGCATGTGAATAGGCACTCCCCCGTTGCGCGTGCAACACCGTCAGCAGGGCGGCGGTGGCCCCTGGCGGCACCGTGTCGGCATCGCTCGACGTCGCGTGCGCGTATTCACCGAGACAGGCAGCGATGGACGCCTGTCGAGAATCGTGCTCGGTCAGCGCACGCTGCAGCGCCTGCTGCAGTCGCTGGCGTGTAAATGGCTTCAGCAGGTACTCCGTGACGCCGGCGGGGCCGGCGGTGGCTTCGTCGAATCCCGGCAGGCCCGTCGTCATGATGACGGCCGTTTCCGGATGAAACAGCCGCAGCTGCTCCGCCAGCCAGAACCCATCGCGTCCTCCCGGGAGGTGGATATCGCAGAGCGCGACGGCTGGCGGCTGCTCGGTTGCGATCAGCAGGGCCTGTTCGGCGCCGACGGCCGTTATAACGCTCGCGCCGTCAGCCTCGAGCCACTCGCGGAGCAGCCGTTGGATCGGAGCCTGATCTTCGACAATCAGCACATGACTCACTGCCCTGTTCCTCCGCTCTACTGATCCATCTCCGACGGATGCAGAAACCGAGCCATGAAACCGTTTGCCGCAAGTATTTGAAAAATGCGTCCTTCAGGAGGGCGACCCGGGCGCGGCGGGGTGTGCACTGTGCGCGGCGCACAGCGGCGCACAGACTAGCTGTCCAGCACCTCGCGCACTTTGGCGGCCAGTGTCTGGGGCGTAAACGGCTTCTGGATGAAGTTGGTGGCCGCTCCGGCGGATCCGCCCTGCACGAGCGGATGGTCCGAATAGCCCGACATGAAGAGCACCCGAGTCACCGGCCGGCTGTCGGTGATGAGAGCCACCGTCTCCGGGCCGCTCATGCCCGGCATCACGATGTCGCTCAGGACGAGGTGAATGGTGCCGGCATGCTGCTCGCAGGCCGTGAGCGCTTCGGTGCTTCCGCCGGCGTCCAACACGCCGTAGCCGTAATTGGCAAGCGCACGATGGATGGTCGACCGCAGCTGGTTGTCGTCTTCGATCAGAAGAATCGTCTCCGTGCCGGTGACCCGCGCGCTCGCGCCCAGGGGAATCGCCTCGCCTTCGGCGCTGTCGCCCGCGCGCGGCAGGTAGACGTTGAACGCGGTACCGTGATTCAACTCGCTGTGAAACGTGATGTGCCCGCGGCACCGTTGAACGATGCCGTAACAGGTGGACAGCCCGAGGCCCGTGCCCTTGCCTTGCTCCTTGGTCGTAAAGAAAGGTTCGAATATCCGTCGCTTCGCCTCGTCGTCGATACCGCACCCGGTGTCGGTCACCGACAGCTTCACGTACTCTCCGGGCACGACGCCGGTGCGAACCGAGGCGTACTCCGCATCGAGTTCCACTTTGGCCGTCTCGATGGTGAGCTGGCCCCCGTTGGGCATCGCATCCCGCGCGTTGACGACGAGATTCATGATCACCTGTTCGATCTCACCGGTGTCGGCAATCACGATACCGATATTGTCGGCAAGGTTCACGGACAGCTCGATGTCTTCGCCGATCACCGGCCGCAGCATCTTGTCGAGACCCCTGACCACGCCGTTCAGGTCGAGCGGCGTGGACCTCACGACCTGGCGCCGGCTGAACATCAGGAGCTGCCGCGTCAGAGAGGCCGCGCGGTCGCCCGCTTCGAGGATGGCGGTCACATCGGCACGACGAGGGTCGGTCTTCGCCATCTCGTCGAGGAGCATCCGGCCGTTGCCCAATATGATGGCGAGAATGTTGTTGAAGTCGTGCGCGATCCCGCCGGTGAGCCGCCCGATCGCCTCCATCTTCTGCGACTGCCGGACCTGGTCCTCCAGGTCCTTGCGCCCGGTGACATCGGATGAAGTGCCTTCGAGGTATTCGGTGCCGTCGGCGGCCACGAGCGCGCGGGCGCGAGATCTGATCCAGATCCACTGACCGTCCTTGCGTTGCCACCGGTATTCCTCGTCAAAGGCCTCGTTGTTCGCCAGCAGGGCCTCCATCGAGCGGCGAATCCGATCGGTGTCTTCCGGATGGATCCGGCTGGACCAGAACGCGGCGGGCGCGGCGACTAGTTCCTCCGCCGTATAGCCGCAGATGGCTTTCGCCTGCGGGCTCATGAAGGTCACCTGGCCGTCGACCGTGCCCCGCCACACCATGTCGGGAATGTTCTCGAGCAACGACCGGTATTGCCCTTCGCTCGCCTCGAGCCGACCCGCGCCGGGCACTCTGGTGGCGAGGTCCCGTGCGTGCGATTGCGAGATCAGCGGCGTGTTTTCCATGACAGGATGCGAGCCTGCGTTGGGTCCTCAATACACAAGACGCGTGCCGCAGCACAGTCGGACAGAGGCTGCGGCTACCGGTCACCAACGGCGTTCATTGGGGGTTGCGGCGTCGCTGGGGCGGGAATTCTTCCCGGGCCGCGAAAAAATCCCCGCCTGGCCCAAGTCAGCGCGAGTTGAGCCTGGCGAAGATCGGCCGGAGCCGCGCCGCGCTGTCGCCGAGATTCTCGGGCAGCACGCGCATGTCCCCGACGACGGTCGTGAAGTTGGTGTCGCCGTTCCAGCGCGGCACGACGTGCACGTGGAGGTGCTCCAGCACGCCGGCGCCGGCTGCCTTGCCGAGATTGATCCCGACGTTGAACCCGTGCGGCCGGTACGCCTCGGTCAGCGCCGCCTCGGCTCGCTGGGTGAGCAGGCCAACCTCACCCAACTCGGCGTTCGACAGGTCGCCAAGCGTGGCGGCGTGGCGGTACGGCACCACCATCAGGTGGCCGTTGTTATAGGGGTACAGGTTCAGGATGACGTAGCACGTGCTCGCCTTGAAGACGATGAGGGAGTCGGAGCTGGCAGGGGCGTCGGCGGCCAGGCAGAAAATGCAGCCGCCCGTCGAGTCGCCGCGCGTCACGTACGCGAGACGCCACGGCGACCAGAGGCGATCCACACGTCAGACCGCCGCGGTGTCGGGCGACGGGGCGGGCGCGCCCGGGCCTGGCGCGTCCACGGCGACCTCGCGGTTGATCAGGTCCTTGAGCTCCTTGCCCGGCTTGAAGTACGGCACCTTCTTCGGCGGCACATCCACCTTGTCGCCCGTCTTCGGGTTGCGCCCCTTCCGCGGCTCGCGCTTCCGCAGCCGGAAGCTGCCGAACCCTCTCAGCTCGATCTTCTCGCCGCGGTGCAGCGCGTCGATGATGCTCTTGAACACCGTGTCGACGATGACTTCCGAGTGCTTCTTCGTCAGCTCGGACACCCGCGACACTTCCTCCACGAGCTCCGCTTTCGTCATGCTGCCGCTTGGGGTGTTCATCCTGCTACCTCGTCGGCGTCCTACCGGTTCTTAAAGTGGTCGCCGAGCGTCGCCGTGCCGGTACCCTCGTTCTCGGAATAGGCCTCCCAATCGGTGCGATAGTCGTCCGATTTCAGCGCGCGGATGCTCAGGCCGATCTTCCGCTCCTGCGGGCTCAGCTTGATGATCTTCATCTGGTAGGCGTTGCCCACCTGCAGATCGATCTTCTCGCCCCCGTGCGATTCGTCGAACTCGGACACGTGGATGAGGCCCTCGATGCCCTCATCCAGCTCGACAAAGGCGCCGAAGTTGGTCATGCGCGTCACCTTGCCCTCGACGACGCCGCCCACCTGATGGCGTGAGAAGAAGTCGTCCCAGATGTCGGTGGCGAGCTGCTTGAGCCCAAGCGACAGGCGCTGGTTGTCGGCGTCGATGCTCAGCACCATCGCCTCGACCACGTCGCCCTTCTTGAGGACTTCCGACGGGTGCTTGATCCGCTTGCTCCACGACATGTCGGAGATGTGAATCAAGCCGTCGATATCCTCCTCGACCTCGACAAAGGCGCCGAACTCGGTGAGGTTCCGGACCTTCCCCTTGATCCGCGTGCCGACCGGGTATTTCTCGGCCAGCTCGTGCCACGGGTTGCTCTCCACCTGCTTGAGGCCGAGCGAGATCCGGCGCGCCGCCGGATCGACGCCGAGCACCATCGCATCGACGCTGTCGCCGACGTTCAGGATTTTCGACGGATGCTTCACCCGCTTGCTCCACGACATTTCGGAGACGTGGATGAGCCCTTCGACGCCCGACTCGAGCTCGATGAAGGCGCCGTAATCGGTGAGGCTCACCACCTTGCCGCTCACCCGCGCGCCGACCGGATACCGGTCCTGCACCGTGGCCCACGGATCCTGCACGAGCTGCTTGTGGCCGAGCGACACGCGCTCGGTGGCCGGGTCGTACTTCAGGACGATCACGTCCACCTCGTCGTTGACCTTGAACAGTTCCGACGGGTGGCCGACGCGTCCCCACGACATGTCGGTGATGTGCAGCAGGCCGTCGATGCCGCCCAGATCGATGAACGCGCCGTAGTCGGTGATGTTCTTCACCGTGCCGCGCAGGACCTTCCCCTCGGCCAGCGTCTCGAGCGTCGTCTTCTTCTTCTCGGCGTTCTCCTCCTCGAGCAGCGCCTTGCGCGACAGGACGATGTTGCCGCGCTTCTTGTTGACCTTGATGACGCGCATCCGGAGCTCCTGCCCCTTCAGCGCGTCGAGATTGCGCACGGGCCGGATGTCGATCTGCGAGCCGGGCAGGAACGCGCGCACGCCGATGTCGACGGCCAGACCGCCCTTGATGCGCTCGATCACGCGGCCGATGACGACCTTGCGCTCGGTGTAGGCCTTCTCGACCTCGTCCCAGATCTTCATCTTCTCGGCCTTCTCGCGCGACAGCACGATGTGGCCTTCGCGGTCCTCGGTGCGCTCGAGCAGCAC